>JAABUP010003714.1_pt1 | contig 26517 bp, 26 predicted proteins | sample 5559201 | NCBI WGS metagenome assembly JAABUP01 (sample SAMN10711887, study PRJNA513373) | rock metagenome | isolation source: Antarctica rocks | place: Antarctica | reverse complement strand
ACGAATCTTCCTAAGAGCCTCATACTTTCAGGACATTAGTCGAATGGGGCTCGCAGGTGACATGCTGATGCGATTTGCTACCTTCGCAAATTTCGTCTTGAAAGATCCGGAAGTACCGGGGGCTGATCTCGAGACCGTCCTAAACGCCCTGCACCATCGATCCATTCGTGTTCCATCGGACAAATCTCTGCTGATTGCGACTATGTGGGTCTTGAAGTGCAGAAACTTCTCCACGCCCCTGAATCTGAGAGATATAACGTATCATGGCGCCTAATGCCTTCAGCACTGCGAGGAATACCGAATAGCACCCTGTTTTACGTGGGCCCAAGGCTGACGGAAACCGGGCTTAATTGGGCCCCTTCTACATTGCTGTTTAATAACGGTAATTACGTGACCATCAAAACAAGCACAGGAGACGCTGCTCGAGGGTCTCTGACCGCCACAGACGGCCTATATGTGTCTCTTCCCGGATTTGAAGTTGCGCTACCTAGACGTCCTAAGGGCTTCTCATTGGATGTGCGAAAAATCACGCGGCTAGATGAGCAGAAAATGACATGGATGAGAGACGATGCTTGCTCCTGGTACATGATTTCTCGCTCTCATCCCGTCGAGCAGGATAGTTTCACTACGGGCGACACTCTCGCTGCTGCGTTAGAGAAAGGTTGTGACCTATGGATTTTCCATATCAACCCCGAATTTCCGCCTACTGACAACAAAAGGCAGTCCTTCCAGAGTCTCATGATCGAGGTGGTACACGGGGAAATTACGGTCACCAAATCCCTTTCCCGTTCCCACGTCAAGTTCTCTATCCTCTAATAATCCACGGAAGATTGGCTCCAAGCTATGTGCTCGCTCGCGAACCGGCTCTCTGACTCCGAGGCGGCTCTTCAATTGGCAGGATTCGATGTGAGTGAAGTCAATCTGAATACGCCGACCTACAAGTCCTCAGTGGACGCATGGCAGTCCGAATTGCATCGATTGGGAGTGAGTAATGGGGCAAAGACGCTCTAGCTGCCGCTGGGAGAAGCACCGGACAAGATGGCTCGACCTTGGCTGAGGACTTTATCACCATGATCTTCATGGGCCAGTATGTTTGCATGGGCGAAAGGAAGCCGAGAACACAACAATGGTGCAGAGACTGAGGAGACCTTGCTGTAGTCGCGCAATAGGCAAGCCATCAGAGGAGGTAGCAGCTGAAAGCTGTGGGTGCTGACAATACTAGCTTGAGAGAGCGTGTTCGCGCGAGATCGACGCTGTCAACACTGCATCCGAGGGCCTATGGTTAGTATCTGCAGTCCGTCTTTCTTCACATGACCCACACCAGTAACCAAAAATGCCATTCTCTCTGCTGACCTTCGCCGGCCACTCTCTGCCCGCTACGGGTGGCTGAAGACTATACCGAATTGTGACAGCTCGCACGACTATAGCGACTATAGCGTGCATAAGTCGCCCTCGCCTCCAATACTGGCCCCAATCCGTGATTTCCCAAGGCTGTCAAATGGGGATGTCGGCCTTAGTCTGACCTATTCGGGAGGTCGTGCACTGCAAGAACATCACTCTTTGGGGCACCTCGGCGCTGTGCACCTGCAGCGCTCCCGCCCGAAACCCCGTCGGTCTGGCGCTCCTGGCAGCGCAGAATGGTCAGAACTGGCAAATTAGCTGACGACGGACAGCCACTCACAGGACAGGCCTCTTTCAATTCTACTATTGTTCCAGACGCCAGATACCATTGCGCAGCTGAGCCTACATGCCTGCTACCAGCTGATAGAACCAATGTCCGTCCTCATACCGAGCATGCGAGATTTCTAAAACTTTCACGAGTCATGACCTACTCCCTTTGAATCTTCCGCAGCATTGATTTGTTGGGGCCGGGCCTCGCTTGAGGGTTGTGGAAGATTAGCGGGCTCAGATGTGACAAGACTGGAAGATAGATTGGGTTGTCATAGGCGGGGTCATGAAGATGTGTTGCTGCGATAGTTAGGAATAGCCTTCCTCACAATACCAATACGGCTGGCTGAACTTTGCGATCTGTAGGTCGAGAAGGTGAAAGCGGACGTGGTTCCCTCAAAAGCTGCTATTTCTTGCTGGCTATCGAATCTCATTGGTCCGGGCTTACAAGTGGGCCTTCCGTTCAAAGATTGGACAAGAAACTGTTTACGGCAAACCTCGGGCCATTAGATCTTATTCCTGCTCTCGTATGAGTCATTTTAGTTGATGCTTACTTTCGGTGAGTCCGGTCAGGAGGAGAAACTCTGCACGGTCCATTGACGTGTCCTATGAGATGCGTCTCTAGGGTTGCAACAAGCATGCAGGCTGGGAATAGTGTCGTCTACGCATTATTTAACACGGACGAAGTCTTTCGTTCCTTCTGATTGGAGGTAGCCTAGGAATTCGACTACGAGGTGACAAGTCCATCTGATAAGGTCTACAAAGGATTGAGAGCGAGCACTTGAAGGGGAATTGACCCTCAAACATTTCAATTACATAATATACTCGCAATCAATACAGCATGAAATTCCCACCTTTTCCTCTTGTTGTGCTTGGCCTCCAAGTCCATCGAGCTCTCGCTGCATTTCGACCAGATATCAAGGGCCCAGTCGAGGTCGCCGAATTGGAACCTGATCAGGTAGTGACAGACGATGCCACGGAAGTTGAAATGAGACTGCCTCCTGGCTCAGACTTCGTCGCTCTCTTCAAATGCTCAGAGGACAACAAAAAGATTGCTGTCTCTGACGATAATCAATTCGTTGGGTGTTGCCTGCCAGGACAGCACCTCTCTGGTAGTGAGCAGACTTCCTTTGACTGTTGTGGACAGAATCACGATCTGGCTGGTGATGCACAAGTTGGCTACGTTTGTTGCCCCACGGGCTACGTCTATGACGGGTCTAATTGCAAAGAAGGCTCTGGATCCAACGATGTTGGTGGAACGCGGCAGCCAGTCCAACAACAACAGCAAATGGTATCGAAAGGCGGCTCAAGAGCTATTGGGAAAAGCAAAGCTAGTGATGGTAATGGCAGCGGTGCTGACAGCAATGGCGGAGGAAGTGATAGCAATGACAGAGGTGGTGACAATGTGGGCGGAAGCAGTGATGGCCAAGATGGAGTTGATGATAGAAGCGATCAGGGTCAAGCACAAAATCACCACAACCACCCCCAGATGGTGCAACAACAGCAACACAATGCGAAAGACGATGGGAATCCGTACGGAAACGAACGCAACAACAACATGCAACAACCGCAGAGCCGATATCAAGGTGCAGGCTCATACGAAGCTGGAGGCTCGTATCAAGCTGGCGGCTCATACCAAGCTGGCGGCTCGTTTCAAGCCGGAGGCACATATGAAGGTGGAGGTAGAGGGCACGGCATCGGTGGCAGCAAAGCGCTTTGCGGGATCGGGACTACACTTGTGAATGGTCAATGCGTCTGCACCTCAGGCGAATGTGGTCCTGGACCTGTGACCATTATCACTTGCGCGAATGGGACTCAACCAGTCAATGGCAAATGTGTCTGTCCCAAGGGTTATACCTGGGGGTCTGATGGGTGGTGCCGTCCTTGCACCTCCGGACTGGAGACTGGTAAGAACCTTCTCAATGATCTCCTATCGGAGTATATGCATGTCTTGTTGGCTAAATCTCAATCAAGGGAAATGCTACACATTCGCTTACCCCAATGGGAGCAACTCACACCTCATCGGATATACTACCATAGGCGATTACTATGGGCCCGCTCCCGAAGATCGCAACCACCGCGCCGGAAAATTCAAACTCTGTGAAGATCAAGCCTGTACACCTGGAAGCCCCATTGACTCCGCAGATGGCTTTCGTATCCTGGATACCAACGGCGACCCCAACACGGGCGCGAATCCCAACCAGTGGCTCGACAACAAACAAAATGGTGGTCACATTGGTAAGACACCGAACTATGCGGACGCTGGCATCTTCACTTTGACGAAGTGGCCGTGCGGTAAGTATTGTTTGGGTGAGCTAAACGCCGGCATCGGTCCAACTTGCCCATCAGATGTGACGGGTATGACGTTCACGACGGCTGATAAGGATTCTTGCGTTGTTGTCGACTTGATGGAGGTTCCGTGCGATATCCATGCGAAAGAGAATAATTGCATCTGGAAGAATGGCGATGAGTGCTGCAATAAGGTGGACTGCGCTGGAAAGCGCTGATGTGTGGGTTGGTCTGACCTTGGAGGAGATATCGAAGGTTTCTCTGCCCATTGCGAAGGATCTGATGCCAGAAGTAGTTTTGGATGTGCTTGTCATCGAGGGATGCTTATTATCAGGAGATTTGACTTTTTCCAATCACTAATCCCGGGGATCATCCCCACTCATACACAATTTATATCTTTCTTGCACCATTTCACAAATTACCGCGAGAGACCTAATAGAGTTGCAGAAAGTATCCCATGTCCTGGCATAATGGTTGTCTTAAGGGGGCAGCACTATCCGATTTAGGGGTGGCTATCCTCAACATCTGCGCTTTACTTGGCGCTCAATCGTAATCAGATAGGACAAGAGTACTCTGAACTCTTTATAATCTCCTGTATTGTATGATCAAAAAACTATCATTACTTCTTAAACAAGTCAAATTCTATCATCTTAACGATGAACTACTTCAAGCCTTGGCGAATAGAGTCTGCTAGCTGGGTCCTCACATTTGGCTACTCTGATTGATACCAGATGATATTCAACGAAGGCAAGGTCTAAGGTAAGACAACCTAAGGAGGATGTAAGTAATGAAAACATAATGCAAGCAATGAGAAAATAATGCAAGTGACGGGAGAATACACGTTGCTAAATTTATCGAGTGGACTGAATATCGCAAGTTCTATTAAGCCCTTATTGCCTATTTTTCTTTTTGTCGAGTCGATTGTTAGTTAATGATTTGAAATCTCTGAATTTCGAGAGCCTTTGTTGAATCCTATGTTAGTCTAAGTCTCCTCAGTATCGACGGCGATGTACTAGAATTGGCTCAAAAGCTACGTGACCTGTAGCGCAAATACCTTGGCATTCACTGAGCGGTTATCTCGTGAGATACTTTAACCTTTAGAATGTATCATGCCATAGTGAAGTTTCTTTTGATTTGTGTTATCTCATATAAACTAACAGAGTTTTCTTATCTATTTCTATAGCGGAGCGTCTCGATATTGTGCTAGAATGAATTGCGAAGCCGATCTAAATCTCGCCGTCCTGGTCGGGCAAATCCTGCATCTGAACCGTCGTGAACACGATTCCGAAAATAATTCCAAACCATTGATACGCCCTTTCATTGGGCTGGGAATCGCCACTAGCGACGATGGTTGCGCCCGCAGCGTTCATGAGGTTCCGCGTCCAAAAATCCCGGTCACTGCCGCCGAGTTGGTTGTATGCGAAACCCAGAGCGAGGACTGAAAAGCGCGGGACTGCGCAACCTAGTGCGGAACTTGCGGCTATGGTAACTACCTAGAAAAAGACATCAGAGTTTTCGCCTTCTCGTCTGATATACGGCCTGCTGGTGACGGGCGCCATAATTTGTTGATGTTGTCTGCTACGAGCCCGGAGGGTTGCCGTTGGTTGTTGATGTCGAAGGGTAGGAGATTTATATAGACCCAGCAGAGGGCTAGAGGGCCATGGAGAAGGACTTCCGAGGCGACTGGCGCTGGATGGTGAAATTGACGGGGGCCAGAGAGTGAGGTGGCGATGGCGAAGAATGTCTCGGGGAATAGAATGGTCTTCTGGTCGCTGTACGTGAACAGATAGATAGTTTAAAGGTTGTTGAGCATCAACGAGATAGTATCGGAGATTCTGGCACGAGTACTTAGACTCGACGCTTTACATCCTTTTTGGTCTCGATTGCCGTGAGATATAGTCGCTCTGCCAGATTGCTGCCGATAGAGAGAGGCATCGGTCTTAGATGTGAACAAGTGATTTGTAAGAGTGCTGTAAACTAATGAGAAAGACTGGTGTGTCAGGCTGATAAGTATTACCAGGTGAGCAGCGGCAGGCAACAATATCAGTCGGAATGTTATGCATGATGGAGGCGCATTGAAGTCTTTTTGCATGTGGGCGTATCAGATGTTTGCCGCCGCGGAATAGTATGTATGAAGTCATTTCTCGTGTATCCTTGCAACATCTCCTAGATTTGATAAGACTTATCTAAGATAGTATTGATTGTTCTATCTTCGGGGAGTTCTCGGGTGGCTAAGAGGAAAGGGGCACGGCTCTCATGCAGCATGTTGGAGCGTAGAGTGCAACGATCAGTCGGGTAAACTTCAGACCCTGATGTTTAGTCTGAAGGCTATCGATCTTCTAGAAACGCCCTCACACCATCATTAAGGACACATCCGCTCCCTCGGTATTGGCCACCGGTAAGGAAACTGGTAACATCATTTTTAAAGAATTAGTCTGTGCTAGTGGGGCCAGATTACGTACCGAATAGTTGTGAACCCATATGATAGAAAATCATTTGGTGGAGCTCACTGACTAGACGCTCATCATAGTTCCATGAAGAAAAGACACACCATCCTCTGAGGGGTTTATTGGATCGCGTGACTGGGTCAATTGCGTCAGCAGAACAGTTTCCTATCATGAATATAACATCGAGCTCCTGGAGTATGGACTTGCTTCTCGGTCTTTGGTCCAAGATGGATAATACGCGGAGTGCCAATACAGGGGCGGTAATTCCAATCGAATGCTCCAAATCTAATATTTTAGAAAGAATCAAGAAGCATTTCAAGCGCGATCAATAACAAGCCGAACCGCAAATAATGCGGGAACTCACGAAAGTTATGCTATAACCTACGCAAGATCGAGGCTGGCTGACACAAGGCTGCCGGCTGGGAGTGGTCAAGTACTCGAATACCCAAGCCGACGGCGCAAGAGATGTCTTGCCGCAAGAGCCGTCTAGTGGCTCAATTGTCATACATCTTTCATCGTCCACCCGGAAACCGAAATGATTCTTGTCAGCACGCTTGGGGGAAGGGAAAACGAGAAGATGGACATAAGTCCCTAATAAGTAGAACAAGGATCAGTTGATGCCATGGCGCAATGTATTGTTGTGGCAATCGTTTCAGTAATGATTGGCTGTACGCACGTCAGCTTCTCCACACCACCCATATGCAGCACGAAAGGCTCTTCATTTTCGCCTCACTCACGAGCTTTTGTTATGCTACACTCTTGCAGGCAGGGTTTCAACCACTCCGAGGTTACTCCTGCAAAGTTGTATTCGTCAGACCAGTCTCCTGGGTCTAGGAATGCAATCAACAAACCACCATGCTCAATCTGTCTGTTCCGTCCGAGTCACATATTTCGCTTCCCGTTGTTCATTGAGTGGTCTACTAGATAGTAAAGCCACCATCAACAGCCATCACTACCCCGGTGACCCATTGGGCGTCGTTGCTGGCTAGAAAGACGGCAGGTCCAGCCAGGTCCTCGGGTTTACCTAGGTCCCTGAATGGATGCAGGCTTCCAGCAACAACAGATATGCCTTCCGGCATTTGCAAAAACGCCTCTGCGAGCACTGCGGTCTGTGTGTAGCCTGGACAAAGGGCATTGCAATGGATACGATGCTTCGCATTACCGATGGCAACTTGTCTCGTCATTTGTACGACAGCACCTTTAGGTGCGGAGTATATTGCTGTAGAATTACAGGTATCAGCGTTTCTGCCAGAACAGTAATGCATGGGCCGTACTTACGCGTTCTGGGAACACCGACAAGCCCAGCGATGGATGCCATGTTGATGATCCAGCCTCGGTCACCACTCGAGTGAGGCTCTTGTCGCAGCATCTGAGCGACGGCATATTTCGAGCCTAGGAAGACCGAACGAGCGTTGGCGTTCATTATCTTGTCCTACTGTTCCTCCGTAGCCTCATGAATTACCTTCGGCGCCATCACGATTCCAGCATTGTTGACCAAGCTGTCAGGTATTCATAAGTAAAGGCTTTTGTGATTTCGTGGGAGTGTTGCGCTGTAGTACGTATCTGATGGGCCGAACGTCTGCACGGACATCTTCGCCCTCGCTGACATCGGTCTTGCAGAAGATGGCTCTATCTTTCCCTCCTTCTTTTTGCAAAAGCTCGAGCGTTGTAGCGACTGCTTCGGCTTCGATCTGAGGTCGGGCCTTGAGTTGTAGATCTGCACAGCCGACTTTTGCACCTTCACGGATGTAAGCGGGTGCAATAGCTCGACCGAGGCCTGAGGATGCGCCTGTGACGATGGCGACTTTATTGGCAAGACGGCCTGCCGGGGCATGTGTTGAAGTTGCCATGCCTTTCTAGAATAGTGTGAGAGTGGTGTAGTACCGGACTAGTACTGGTTGGTAAACTTTCTGAGCAAAGTGTTGATTCGATTTATCGTTGAGACCTAGGTGTTTTTCATGAAAAGATGCAAGAGATACACTGAAGCCTGACGGCATGTGACTCTTCCGATCAAGTGATGGGAGGATAATAGTCCCGTCCCCGAAGTCTATGACTTGCCATCACAGCATATCACCATACGAACCACGCCATGGTGTTGCTCAAATACAGATTTGATATGCGGCAGCCTCGAAAGCCATGGCAGCCACACAGCTCAGGAATCCTTGCATTAGACTCTCGGAAGATGGCCAGATCAAGTAGGTGATATCAACCCACTGAGTCAACGTACTGCATGTTACCCGTATGCCGCATCACATCTTCGGGGTCGTGGATGAAGTATTCGAGGTGTTGCTGCAGCACGTCGGACTACAATGTCAGCGTAATCTAGCTGCAAGGCTCAGCTCCTTCGGCATAACCCCGCACTGGTAGCAAGAAATACATAGAGCCTTGCCAGGATCGACCCAAACGGGGAAGACGGCGATGTTGGATTGCACGAAGTGTGTCTCGAATCCTAAGCGCTCCCATATCAGAGCTATTTAAGCCGTAAATATCCAGCTGCGACAAGGCTAACGCTCGAACACCGCAAAGCTCAGAAGGCAATCAGCTTTGGCCTCTTTTGCATGTTGCGCCCTGTTTCGTGCTTCTGCAGGACCCCAATGTCTGCCAAGCTTAACGTCGCTCAACCTTCTCGAGGCAAGAATCTCGGAGAATTTTATAATGCCGGATTTTCATAGATCTAATCTCCAAACGAGGCCCACTTCTCAAGCCCTTCTCTTGACTCGATCTCACTCAAGACCTCCAAAGCTTGATTCTCCGAGACCTTCATTCCTACTTTCGTACGCAGGCCGCATTTGTGACCTCTCACAGTGATAGTTCTCACTGTCAGCCTCTCCATGGCTTTCACCATCAACCCTATCGTTAGCAACGAAGTGTATGGACACAGCAAACAGCTGAGAAATCAATGATGGGGAGATGAATTGGGCAGTCGCCCGTAACGTTTGAAATCGAGCAGCTGAAGATTGCCATAGAATTACCCCAGCGGCTGTGGCTGTGGCTATGGCTGTGGCTGCGGTACCGAGGGTACCTGAATCTTTACGCTAGCGGCAGAACCCCGGCTCCCCAGTCTGAAAACTCTTGGCATATTGCGGGCAGGCGGACTTGCGGGGAAACAACAGAAATAGTATATACCATATCGGTATTACTCCATTTTCTTTGTACTACAACATGGCACGACCTCGCCCTCCTCGATTCCGTAAGTCCCCCGAAGTTACTCCGCTGAGATATACCTAACGTGCTTCACTTTCAGCAAATCCTGCACTCTTGTATTCCCCCCTCCCCCGCAACAGCCTGAGGATCCCAATTGCCTGAGCTCACCTCTCCCATAGCATCTGCGACATACAAGAGAAGTTTCGCCCCGCCATCTTTCAATATGATAAAGTGTCAGTCATCTCCCAACTTCCGCTTTAACATAATCCCCCCCACTTACCCATCTCCCCAGAATATCCACCGCCCAAAAACTCATCCGAGCATGCGAAACCCTCGGGATCCCCATCTACGCCACCACGCAATCCGCCTCCCGACTCGGCCCCCTCTGCTCCGAACTCACCCTGAAAAACCAAACGCCCATCTACACCATCGACAAAACCGCCTTCTCAATGCTCGTTCCAGAACTGCGCTTCGCACTCTCCCAGCATTCGCCTGAACCGTATCAGATAGCTATTGTTGGTATTGAGACGCATATTTGTGTGACGCAGACTGCGCTTGATCTGTTGAGTGAGGGGCATAGGGTGTATATTATCACTGATGGTGTGTCGAGTTGTCATGATGGTGAAAGGGGGGTCGCGCTGCAGCGGTTGAGGAGCGAAGGAGCAATCGTGACGAGCAGTGAAAGCTTCTTGTATGAGTGTATGGGGGATGCGAGTATACCAGAGTATGTTGTTAGAGTTTCGAGCAAAGAAGAAGACTGGCTTACATTGCGATTGTGCAGATTTAAGGCTATTGCTGGACTTGTCAAGGAAACGACGGAGGGCACGAGAGACGCAGTGCAGACACTGTGTAAGATGTAAATTGGTTACTTGGATACCGACAATCGAAGTAGGAAAAGAAAAGCGGCTTATTTGGTTCAAGTGACAGTCGGCTTAAGCTTGGAATCTTGATTGACTGGATCTTGTTGAATCTGTTTTGCATGCATTAGCACATCTGTATAACTTCTAGTGTACATAATATTGCACAGCAAAGCTACAAAGACGATCTGGTGCCGAGACCATTGTAGGCTCCAGCGACCAATACGAATGGCTCATTCCGCTGCCGTGGAAGACTGCTTTTGACCTGAAGTTAGCCAGCCAAAAGCTGAAGCTCCTCCGACAGGATTCGAAGATCGTGGCTTGCTGGCGAGAGACTGAAGCGGCGGCTTGTTAGCGTCCCCAGAGAACGACCCTCGATCGGTAGCACTGGCAGGACTCTGATTCTCGTCATTTGCTCTAGATTTGCCAATGTCCCCGAAACGTGAAGGCGCGGCGTCAAAACCGACCGGCTGTTGCGAAGAAGTCGATCGAGATGTAGTCACTCGTGTTGGCCTCAAAACTTTCATACCTCTACCCCGGCCGGCCCGCTGATATCCTGAGCTCGATGTTGGATTTGACGTCGACGTATCGGGTCGAGTACCCTGTGTTGAGTCTCGTCTCCAAGAACCCCAGATGCTGCTGCTTTCTGTCTTCGTAGGCGTATCTGGGCTAGTGCCATTGGTCAGGCTCTCTGAGTCCCGAAGTTCACTGTTTGACTTCACTGAAAGCGATGACTCGCCGCCGCCGCCGCCGCCATCCGTTGCAGTCTTTTTCCCTTCTCCGATGACCGAAGGAGAAGAAGTCGCTGGCGGGGGCATACTGTTGCTTTGGCCTTGCTCCCTTGGCTCGGCTGTGGGTTGCTCTGATGCCCCATACAAATTCTCTTGATCTGTCACCTTTGCCTTTCCATTGGTCTCTGAAGCACCGCTAGCTTTGGTAAAGGAGTCTGTAGCAGAGGATTCCAACGAGCTGTCAGTGGCCGTGGAGGTCTGCAAACTCTGGAATAAGGCTGCATTTTCGGGGCGGACTAAAGGTACTGAGAGCTTGTTGCGCTCGTCGTCAAACAACGTCAGACGATCAAGGGAGAAATGTATGTCACCATTGCGAGTACGAAGTACATCACACCCAAGGAGAATCTGAATAGACTCTCCTTGGTGACATGCATCTTGGACCGAAAAAGTTGTCGTGAGCGTAGGCAGCGTTGGGGCCGGACTACTTGAACGCGATGACGCAGTCTGAATAGTGGCCTCAGGTAAATATACAGGAAGTTTGATGGTACGTTGTCCGTTACGATCTAGTGATATTTGATCTTCGTACCCCAGGCGGGATATCAGATTGATGTCCACAGTAGACTTGTATGAGCCAGTGCAAACTGCGGCATAGAGGAGAGATGAAGTAGAGAAATCGGTTGCCAACCAACAACGGATGATTGACGGGACTGGTCCCAGGATGAAGAGTCCGGGAGGAGGGCCGAGGGGGACGAAGGGAGGGACGGTGGCCGATAGAGGGCGAGTTTCAAGTCCAAAACTGCTAGCTCGAGCTGAGTGGGTCGAGCTCTGCCTGCCTTCTGATTTGTGTGAAGAAGATCGTTCAGTCATTGGGTGACTTCCAAATGCACTGCCGGTCCTCATTGGCAGAAAGTCGGTAGACGAGCGTGAGCCGGCCCCAAAATGACCATGTAGAGCGCTTTCGTCAAAACGGACACTGTTGGCTCTAGATGCGCCCCTCCTTGGCTCATCGTCCGCGTCTAGGTGTAGGCTACCCATTAGGTTTGATTGGTCGGCGTCGAAGTTTTTGAAAGCCTCCGCAGCAGGATTGTAGCCGGGGTCTAGAGCAACGTGAGCAGACTGTGGTGTAGCCATTTGCCGAGGTTGCCTACCTTGCTGGGGTGTCCCATTCGTAATGCTAGGAAATGGAGATTGATTCCCCCATGCAGACTTCAAACGACTGTCACCATCCTGACGTTGCTCGAGGCGCATCAGACGGTCGGCATGCTCTGCTTGTGTAGCATAAACGTTCTTCATTTCAGTTTGCAAGCGCCAAAGGTCGTCTTTAGAAGCCAATCCGTACTGGGGATCCATTCCCAGTGGTGTAGAACAGGGACACTCCGGCAACCCTTGCGGTGTTGAGCGCTTTTATCTTTGTCATCTATGCCGACTCGAACCCGTAGGTGTCTACTGTTCCTCGATCGTATTGCTTACGCAAAATCCCAACCCGATTCCGGAAGGTCGTTCACACAATAACCGTACACCAGCTCTCCAAACTCCTCCTCCCTCCCTAGTGCGCCTGCGGCGAAAGGCCGACACCACTATCTTTAGCTTGTCACTCAGTATCGTCAATATCAGCGGAGATGTATGACCCTGAGCAGATATGCACACGCGGCGAAAGGATTGGGACGAGTCGGGATGTCCTTTTTCGGGCCTTTGCCAGTCCAGATGCTAGACGATCAATGTTAGCCTCAGCGAAGGTCCTGCTGGTCCAGATCCACTTCTGAATGTTTGTAGAGCGCGATGAGTCCTGTAAGGAGAGTGGGTAGCGTGAGCAGCGTGATAAAATGGTCTGGTTGGGTGGGCTTGCTGTATTGAAGGGCGGTGTCGAATATTGAAGGAAATTACGTTACACGGTCGCTGCGCACAAGGTTCGGGGCAGAAAGGTTCGCTCTAGCCTCAGCAAATGGCCCAAGTGTGCCGAAGTATAAAAGGGTCTCTTCAAAGTGTGACGTAAGGTAGGTTGAGGTGGTGTAGGACTGGTCTTAAATCGGTACAATAATAATGTCGTACATAAACTCCGGCAAAAGTTGACTACCTTCGGCGGCGGTCGATCTATCAAGCATTGAATGGCCATCCACTAGAACTAGCCACTTAAGTCCAAGGTATCTAACACATGCACTCTCCCATTGCTTGATGCATTTACACTGCAAGGTGAGGGTCTACCGATCAAGGACAGGCTTTCGTTCGCTATGTATGAATTGGCATTCTTCGCATGGCAATGCAGATGCAGCAGGTGGTCCTTCCATAGTGTTCCAGACTCATCCCTAGTTCAACTTACCCCACAATTTCCCTTTATTTCTGGTCTGCTGGACATTCATGCATACCACTATCGCCTTTGACCTGCATACAAAAACCAGAGCTTCATCCACTTTTCAATTCTGGCCAACACCACCCAGATGGACTAAGAACACCTCGTCTACCAAAACCATCGTCAGTCCAGTCGCAGTTGCCCCATAGGCCTATGGCTAACATGACCTCACCGAGGCGAAGCATTCGACAATGTGTCTACATGTCGCTAAATCCGCTCTCCAGCAGCGTCTCAACAGCCACTCGCCATCGCCCTTTGATTGAGATGAGGAGGACGGAATAGCCAATCAATCACTATCACGCAGCCCTTGTTCTTTCCCAACAGCTTCTATTGACATGATGCATTACCCTGACAAAGCCATCTGCGAGTCTATATTCGAGGCTCCAATACCACCAGTTCCACGTCCTCCCAGCCCTTCTACAGACGCTGGCATATTCGCTGAGCCTAGAGGACACCCCCCCGGCTCCGATAGCCTTCAAGAACCAGACATACTCGATGTGTTCACTCTGAAGCCTTTAGCAGCTTTAAAGATACTCTGTGGATCAATAGAAACCTTGGTCAGAATTACTGGTGATATTCCGCCAACACCGCCGGTCACGCAACCGCCCACCCCACATTTAGGACTTATCGGCACAAGCAATGAGAACGTTGCGCTTCATGCGCCGGAGGGTGGTAGTCAAGGGGGTAGTCAAGGGTTGTCACCAGGCGCTGGAGATGATGATGGGGTTCCCTCAAGAGCAAAGACACCCATTGGTAGTCCGGAAGCTCATCCTACGGAACTTCTGCATGTCATTGGAGCGAACACAGAGCCGCTAAGTATCCAGCACGGTGCCATCGCCCGGAAATTCTATTCAAAGAAGCCTCCACCTATCAGTCTAGAGGAATACCTTCTGCGGCTTCATAAATTCTGCCCAATGTCAACAGCAGTCTATCTTGCTACGAGTTTGTATATCCACAGGCTGGCAGTAACTGAAAGGATCATACCAGTCACTACTCGCAATGTCCATCGCCTCCTTCTAGCTGGGTTGAGAGTTGCCATGAAAGCCTTGGAAGATCAGAGCTATCCCCATCGGCGCTTTGCGAAAGTTGGTGGCGTGAGCGAGCCAGAGCTGGGACGGCTTGAGGTCAGCTTTTGTTTTGTTACTAACTTTGAATTAAAAGTGGATAAGGAAATGCTGTTGGAGCACGCCAAAGCCATGACAGGGCAGACGATGATGTATCAATTCCCTATACAATTTGGCTCACAGCTTCCTAGATCGAAGCAGAACCTTACTATGGTAGTCGAGCAGACTAAACCATCCGGCATGGTGACAAAAGAAGCCCCAGCAGCTGCTTGAACGATATTACGAACAAGGATGTACACGGTACTTGGATATGATCCGTATTCGAGGACGCCGCTCGGATCCGAAGCTTTGCGTATTGAAATGAGGCCTTTGGTTTCATACCTGGCTTGGAAGTCCTCTACTATCAGCACAAGCGTCAAGATGTACTCAGCTTGTACAAGCCACTAGTCTGCCTTGGACAGCCTGATCTCTTCGTGGCACCGAAAATGACTTCGACTTGTCATTCTCACCTTCCGGCCACGATTTTTGGCTCCGGCTTCCATGAGAGGTCAGTCATGCGAAGTCATTTTTATCATCGCACTAAACAGTGGCAGCTTCAATCCATAATCAATTGCGAGTAACGGTAGTGAATTCTCGACGATATCATTAAGTTTGTCAAGTTTGTACATTCTTGTATGAAACGCGGCTATAAGCTGAGGCTTAGTACAAGAGAGGCATTCGGAGAAATTTGGATCGCATAGAGTCAACGACGCAGATCACATAGCAGTAGCGCACGTGGTAGTCAATTAGAGGATCTGATCACAGAAATGAATCGTTACAAGTTCAGCGAGATGAGAGCATGCAGAACCCGAAGTCAGCCGTACCTTGATTGGTCGATATAGATATCTGGGTCACGCTAAGGATCCAATTGTCTTGGCTGCCGTGGCTGCAGTTCCCATCACCTTCAGATCCCACGTCGTTAATTTCTTGATCGCTCACGGTCTTTTCACAGCGCACCTCACGAGCCTGCTCACTGCATACGTCCTCGCGTGATTTGCGCAAGCCATTCTCATCTTCTACCACGCTCGCTTTCGCCACACAGCCTACAGCGCCATGCTTATTCGGCTCTTCCTTCTCTTGGCAGCTGTGGCCCCCTATGCCTTCGCCGATGTTGAGTTCACATCTCCCTCTGCAGGGGCGACGTTACAAGGCGGCTCTACCGTAAAAGTGGCATGGAAGGATTCTGGGACAAAACCGGCATTAAGTGACCTTCAGGGGTATCAGCTGTTTCTCTGTGCTGGAGGCAACGACGGACAAAGTTTTGTATGTGCTCAGTGAAGCCAAAGACAATCTAAACAAGCATCTTTTGCGAGCTCGTACTGATAGCCATCCCTCGATCAGATACAATTGGCACCTATCCAGCAGACAGGAAAATTCAGTGCTGGTAACGCGGCCTCCGGAACGGTGTCTGTGAGTGTAGGAGGCAGTGATAAGAACGCATAGTATGACTTCCAATGAGGACGTTCCTTCCGTCTCCTAACTCTTGTTTCTCCAGTTTTCTCAAGATGATTTCCACAGCCACGAAGGGTGGTACAGTGATCAACTATTCGGATCGTTTCTCATTGACTGGTATGACTGGGACTTTCCCTCCCAATGTACAAGCCGGCATCAAGGGAGTTACAGGAACGGGTGGTCCGGCAACGGAGAATAATGTCAATTCACAAGCTGGTGCAGTTCCTGCGGCTGGACAAGCAGGTGGCCCCTATGCGGTAGCCTACACAGCACAGACCGGCCTGACGAAATATGCACCTATGCAAGGGAAACCTGGCACGAAAATTACCGCGAAGAGTCCTAAGCCTCAGTATCCCACCAGTTCATTCAAGCTTGCCAAAACCTTCTTCCCAACTCCAAGCCAGGTCACCACGATGACCGTCAGTGCCACCTATAGTGTGTCAAGTGTGGAGAATACGGTATGTGCCTGCTTGTTGCATGTGTTCGTAACTGTGACTCACAAATCCATAGGCTTCGCCAGCGCCCAAACCTCAAGATGACATGCAGAAGTATCTAGCTAGGTGGAGGGATTGAGGGCCTATAGTCGTTTTGCTGTTGGTCGTTGTTCCTGCATTTTAGCGAATGGAGGGTGTTAATAGATGTCTCCTGTTCCACATGGCATATAGGTATTCAGGTTAGGCGTGAGATGGCGCTCAGGAAGGCATTTGCCACGACCATACAATAACGTTGATAATTCCGAAGAAAAATCCGAGCAACTTTACTCGTGTATGGCAACAATGGCAACACGAATTGCTAGTGTCACTACATATCCACTATCTACTAGACACCCTGTCTGTCTATGCTCCGTATATCTCAAAAGCTTTTGCCGCGTCTGAGCAGCGTACAACTCCACATCCAATTCAGACCTCTCACTAGATCTAAACATTCTCTGACCATGACTGGCGACTCGATTTTGCGGGGCAAATACCCCGCCAAAGCCCATTGTGAGAAAGTTGCAAGACATCTCAAAGACAAAAGCAAACATGACGGTCCTGCCAGAATCTACCTACAGGGGCAGAAGACCCGTATGATCGAAGACAATGACGAACCCCAACCTTTCAGGTTCGCCTCATTTCGCAAACATCTTTATCCACACTGACGTCTCTCAGGCAACGCCGTCACTTCTTTTACCTCACAGGCTGCGCTCTCCCAGACTGTCACCTCGTCTATCATGTCCCCACTTCGCACCTGACACTCTTCATTCCACCTCTCGAACCCTCTTCGGTGATATGGTCTGGCCTCCCTTTACTACCAAAAGAAGCTCTCGAGAATTATGACATAGACGACTGTCGGCCTTCTACTGAACTCCATGACTTCCTCGGTAACAAAGCTCCAGGAAACCTGTCATTCGAAGAGCGTTCCGGTGCTCCTCAGCCCTTGACTTTCGCCGAGAAAGGACATTTACCCACGGATCAGTATGAGCAGAGTCTGTTTCTCCCGTGGAATCTGGATACACTACACGACGTGATAGATGGGTGTCGCGTCATAAAGGATGACTATGAGATTGCCAGTATAAGACATGCAAATGAGGTTTCCGCCGCTGCCCATATCGAGGTATTGAGAAATCTTAAGACTGCTCGAAACGAGCAGGAGCTTGAAGCAGTCTTCATAGAACGGTCCATTGCCCTTGGATGCAAGGAACAAGCCTACCATGGCATTTTTGGGAGCGGACAGAATGCAGCTACGCTGCACTATCAAGCGAACAATCAGCCATTGAATGGAAGATGGAACCTCCTGGTCGATGCAGCAGCGGAATGGGAATGTTACTGCGCAGACGTTACGAGGACTATGCCCCTTGGTGGCACCTTCAATAAGGAGAGCGAAGCAATCTACACGATTGTGAAGAGCATGCAGGACGGGTGCTTAGCCATGCTGAGTGCAGGAGTTCAGTGGGAAGATGTGCATGTGCTTGCTCACGAAATTGCCATCGAAGGTTTGTTGGCTTTAGGCATCCTCAAGGGGGACAAAAAAGATTTGTTTGAGGCCAGAACTAGTGTGGCTTTCTTTCCCCACGGGCTAGGGCACTATTTGGGCATGGATACACATGACACTGGAGGTCATCCCAATTACGAAGACAAAGACAAAATGTTCCAGTATCTCAGAGTCAGAGGGAAGCTGCCAGAAGGGAGTGTAGTCACCGTCGAACCAGGGATTTACTTTTGCAAATTCATTATCGAGCCTTGTTTGGAGGATGAGAACCAGAAAGCCTTCATAGATATAGAGGTGTTGGACAAATATTGGGATGTTGGAGGTGTGAGAATTGAAGGTAATGTCCTTGTTCAGAGTGATGAACTCATCGCTGATTTCCGTCAGATGACATCCTGATTACCAAAGACGGATACGAAAACTTGACAACAGCCCCAAAAACGATTGAAGAGATGAGGGCAATCGCTAACCCCTAGATGTGAATGTTACCCAGAATCACGAAAAGCATGCAGATATTGACCCGATAAGAGATGACTGCACTATGAATTTAGACAATTGGCTTTGCTATTTCACCAAGCAAGACCAACAACGATCCACGAGGTTGCTAGCAAAAGACCGAAACGTGACGACAAAGAGTTTTTAAGGTCTGAGTCAATCTGGGATCAAATGAATTGAAGTTCCATTGCAAATTTGATCAAGTATCTTTTCTTGTTGGCTAGTTTTTCTAGCCTCTTCACATACCATTGATCTAGTCATATGGGAGTCACTCTCAATCAAGTAGCACAATGCCCATCCAAGAGATAAGATCGATATACGAAAAGTGGGTCTTTCTCCATATATTTTGCTGGGAAGCTCCACCTGCGAAAGTTTTTTTACTACCAGGCGGATGCACGCCCTTTTTATTGCTGAATTTCTGCCTTGTCCACAGCTTGACTTACAAGTGTATATATATCCATCTGCTGCTTCTCAATCCTCACCATCCTCACTTTTCCCCTCTCACAACAACCGTCGTGAAAGCTTCCGCTTTGAACAACAATCACTGCCCTCTTACCGCTTCCTCAAAGTCAAGATGCAGTCGTACCTCACGCTTCTCACCCTTTTTCTCTCTCTCCTCACCCACGGCAGCCCTATTCCTGACAACTGGCCCGTTACCTACAAAGAGCCCCCCAACCTCAATGCTGCCACCACGCCCAACTCCACGACAATTCGAAACACCACCATCCTCGCCGACCAATCCACCCGCATCAAGCCCCAGCCCCCCTCCCTCAACAACTGGCTCACCCCCCAAGGCGCAAGCGGCGACGTCCTCAACACCACCCGCTGCTACTGCGCCTCCCCGGACTGGAAGAATGACCATGTCTTCGGCTACTACTACGACATCAACTACTACAACAAACACCACGACGCCGTCTACAACTTCGACCTGACCTGCAACTCCTCCGACTACAAAATGGTCAAACACTTCGACTCCGAACGCCTCCGGCCCGAATGCCTGCGTGCCCGCCATCACGAAAAATACTGCACCGGCATCGACAACCGCGGCGAGATCGGCAACACCTTCTGCTACGAATTCAACAATGGCGGGTACAGGGACGACATGTATTACTATAATAAGCAGAAGAGGGGGTTGAAGAAGGGACCGGCGTGGAGGGAGAGCGAGAAGGAGACGTTGAGTGTGTGTGGTGAGTTGTGTGGGCGTTTGGAGGAGAAAATGGAGGTGCTGGATGGGGAGGCGGTGACGGCTGTTGTTGGGCAGGCGCATGGGGTGGGGGCGCCGGAGTGGAGTCAGGTTTTGAGTTTTGGGGATACGGATGATATGTGTGAGAGGTGTGAGTAGGGGGTTGGGATGAATGCTTAATAGGAGTGAGGAATTGTATGCATTTTTCTCTAGCATTTGAGTAATACATTATTTCGCGAAGGTAATGTCCAATTAGATGACAGGTTTTGATTTGAGTCAGTCTGATCATACTTACCACGGTCCTTGCTATCTGGCCTCTTGCCCTTTCTGGGTATGTTGTGTCAGATTTTTGTTGGGATTTTGGTCTGCTAGACCCTTAGATAGAATGGAATAGTCAATTGCAGACTCGTGTAAAAGAACGAAGAAATAAAGAGTACCACTCTGAAGTCTTGAGGACGGGACCTCACTCCCCTTTTTTGATAGCTGATGAAGGATCGCTTTCTCAAACAGAGAGCTTTGTTGGACTTTATACCAAGGTGAATAATTTTGGCCGCAGGAACTATGTATCTAAAAGTCGCAAATGGAGTATTGGCCTCCAGCTTTTGTTTCTTTTCCCCTCCTTTTCCTCAACTAGGGATGAAGGGAGGACAGGGACTGGAGAGAGAAGATGGGATTGGGAGATAATTGTTTGCATTTTCAACTATTACTAGCATACAAGAAATAAGCTGAAACGATTCGCATCTAACGTCGTCATATACACATCGACATGCTGTTTGACCACACCCTCGTCAGTCACACAGGACTTCCCTTTCGACCATATTTCCCCGTTATCCAACTAACGGCATCCCTGGCACATGTCATCAACTTCTGGATAGAACGCGATATGGCTCCACTCCTCATCGCGAACATTCATACGGTCACGAATCGGGGCGAGTCCATTAACGTAAAGCAGAGACCGTCCCCTCAACATCTCCATATCCCCATCGCCAACCTTGTCGTGGCACAAAGCTTCGCACTTCTGCGTGACCTGAGCCTCCGAATCATGTATCGCAACCTTGGACCGGAACGGAACCCCTCTCATCTGACCGTTGTATGTGAAATGGTCGAATTTCTCCTTGCCGAACATGTAGTAGCAGAATTTGTTGCCCGCTGGATCTTTCATGCATTCGCGTTCTCCATTCTTGAAACGCAGGCACATGAGCTCCACGTTCATCGATCCGTAAGGTCCGCCTCGGGTCCATCCCAATCGGTGGCAGGTCCGCTCTAATAAGAATCGTTGGTCGGTGTGGAAATTGTAGTAGTCCCACAGGTAGTAGTAGCCAAAGAGGTCGTTGTGTTGCCAGTGTTTGGAGGCACAGTAACAGCGGGTAATTCCAAATGTATCGCCGTGTTGGTTGTGACGGGTTTCATCGGCAAGAATTGGCAGAGATGATTTGGTAGAATTCCATGAGTGGTCTCGAATGAGCAATGGAGTCGCAAGGGTTGATGAGGGAAGGAGTAGGGCCAGGAATCCGAGGATGGGTAGCATGTTTGTTTGATTGTCCTTGGCGCAGGTGTTGGCGCAGGTGTATTGTGGCAAGTATCGAGGAGTTGAGGTAAAAGGAGTAAGAGTATAGGAGGTTTATCGTATGTGAGAGCGTGGCGAGAGAATGATTGCGGAAGACATAGCGCGAAGAAGCAGAGGTTCACGATACAGGATTCCATGGAAATCTTCTATTCTTCATACTTTTTGAAAAAATTCGGATTTTTTGTCAAGGCAAGATAGCCTAGATCGTGACTCATTTGAGAACGTTGAGTCTGGTGCGTACCAGTCGCGGCAGCTTAGAGACGTCAGCCCATCTGTAGTGGAGATTCCACTCGTAGTGGGAGCGTCTTTCGGAGATTAAGACTTTGTTCATTTATAGATTGCTTCCGATCCAAGCCCACCATTGTTTGACGTCCGGCCCTTCTGAGCCGAGCACGTTTCCTCCAGCGACACTTACAGACACGTTGACTTCCTCCATCTGCGAGAATTCGAATTTTCCCTCTCCGCCGTCTCCAAGCCATTCTTTTTCCTCGCCAATATCTAGCTCATTCATACCTATCCCAGAGTCCAACAGACCCTTGTTTCTTGAACTCCGTACGTTAGTGATCTCAGACTCCAAGTTTCCCTTGACCAATGGAGCTGGTAATGCAGTAAATAGGTCGAGCTTATTTGCGGCGATAAGCACTGGCAACTCTTTGGGTCCAATAGAGGACTTGGAATTCGTCGCTCGCTTTTGCAATAGTAAGAGCAGGTCATGGAGATATTCCGCAGCTTGCCTCACGGATCCAGTCCCTGTTCCACTATCGCCGGAAGATAGGTCTGCCGCGTCTACTACGAAGATTATACCTTTCAGGTTTTGTGGTTTTATGATGCTGTCAAACGCATGATGTCGCAACTTCCCATGTCCGGGAGTATCTGCGAGCAAAAACTTCTTGTGGGTGTTATTCGAAGGGTCGTTAGCAGATCTGTACTTCGAGGACGCAGTGGCGGTTGTTACAGGGAGAGAGACTTCAACTGTCAGAGGCGTCTGGGAGGTGCGTGTTTCTGCATGTTGACCACGTTCAAGCTGCGCCCAGGGTCAGCCGCGAGACATTCGTAAGAGGCTTTTTCATACAAGTGTAAGGAGAGCAGTTTTCCCAGAGCCACTGGGTCCAAGTAGTAGAAAGGAGGGGAGGGTGGAAGAGGAAGTCGAGCGGTATATGACTAGATGGAGGAAAAGCGGGATAGAAAGCACAAGTAGAACTGCGACAAGGATTGCCACAGGACTTGGGCCCATCAATGCCGACAGTAAACCCTGCGGGTCTGTCCAAGACATACTGAGCGATGTCGAAGCTGGAATTCCTCTGAGAGTTGCGACTAGAATCCGAGGAACCTGCATAAATGATCAAGCCCTATCTAATCTTATCGCATCTCATAGGGCTGGATTTCTTAGCCAAAGTTCATTCAGAGCCTCTGGGCTTCGACGTCAATTGACCACTTTACAGCCTCATCCTCACGATTTAGCGTCATCATGACTACCGGTATGCCGAGTAGCTTCCTTCGGGGACAAACCCGCTAACATTCTCAAGCTCATAGGCCCACTTTCGACCCAGTAAGCTTTGAAATATCGCCTTATTCAGAAATCCGCTGATTGCTGTGTTCAAGGCTAGAGGAAAAGAAGCTCAGAGGGGTGTCGCGTACCATCAAAGACTACTGCCGGCGCACACGCAATTGAAGACAAGGTATCTATGGACAATCTATGGCAGCAGACCACGGCTGAATGGACGCAAGACAACCAGGCCAGGGAGGAGATGCAGATCCCCAAGTCCGAGACCTAAGAGCTCAGCTGCTTGAGGCCGAGGCCGCGCACTTCCAGAAGACGAATCCATCAGCCCCCCAAACCGCAGAGAAGACCACTAGCAGTAAGCGTCAAATTGAAGATGGTCCAGGCCAGGATGGGGGGGGTGAAGAAGACATTGAAGCAAAGCGTCGGCGTGTTCTGGAGGAGACTAGAGACATAGATGCAGATTCGGGTGGGTCTGATAGCGATAGCAGTGAGGAAGACAGGTACGGCTCCAAGATCTTTGAATCGGACAGCGCTGAGTTCTGTTTGCTCAGTGATGACGAAGAAGATGAAACGGCCGAACTACTACGTGAGCTTGAGAAGATCAAAAGAGAGAGAGCTGAGCAAAAGGAGAAGGAGGTAAATTAAGACTTCCGAGACTAAGAAACATGGGAATCAGCTAAGAGTGATTCTAGGAGCGCGAAAAGGCTGCAGAGGAGCAGGAGAAACGGGAGAAAGATATCGCCCTCGGCAATCCTTTACTCATGCCTACGAAAGACACAGAGATCAAGCGGAGGTTCGTCCGTTGTCATGCACGCTCAAGGCCTCAGCTGATTTGGTTGCAGGTGGGATGATGATGTGGTCTTCAGGAATCAAGCTAGAGGAACAGAGAACAAAGGCAAAAAGGAATTCGTCAATGTGAATTGGCTCTGCACCTACCCTTTCCAGATTCTATACTGATCCTCGTAATTATAGGATTTGCTCCGATCCGATTTTCACAAGCGCTTTATGGTGAGCACCCCATTGGAAGATCGTTGGGCTGTTTTCGATACTGACGGGATTCAAGAGCAAGTATGTACGATGAGACTTGATGGTGATGATCAAGGCTCCGTCTTTGGCTTCACTTGCAATGCTGTCACAGCGATCACAAGTCTGCACGGGACACTCTGAGGACGATTTCTCCACCAAAACAAGGAGATCAAATGAGACAGACGCCTGTCGAGATATGAATAGCTACGCGCAGAGCCTTCGATCCTCTCTCGACGAGCAAGGAAAGTTGCCTGAAGAGAAGGCAATAGACGCCCCCGATGTTGCTAGCCAGAGGAGACGCTCGGTGGCGGAAGGGCCGAAACAGCAGACCCGAGAAATGAAGGCATTCCTCCTTGACTTGCAGCTGCAACGAAGCACAGCCGCCCCGGGGATGAGCTCATGCTGCAGTAAATCCAGACCGGACCAGACGCAGGTCTTTGCCTGTTCTGCCATGGTTTGTCGTGTCTTCTGCCCCGCAACGATCGAAAGCACAATTACAGGATGTGGGTACCTTGCTCTGCTCATTTGTTCATGCCGCTCTTTTCGTCTTTCTCCGTTGAAAAGAATCACCCAACGTTGATACTTGATACCGATCCAAGGCGAAAGCCGTAAGCCAGTGGCGGGCTGTCGTCAACGGTCGTGTATACTTTCCTCTCCCTGCGACGCGAACGATGGTCCGGCAGGTTTGGCGCATGAGCAGGTCAGCTGAAAGAGGCGGCTTCGTTTGGGGTTAAGGGCGTGGTGGTGGTGCGTCTAGAATTAGATGCGGGGTCCTGTCGTGGAGGGGCAGATGCCAAGTTTTGCCGTCATAAATCAGGTCTGGAGCGGACTACCACGTAAAAGCCTCAGCGTAGGAGCAGGAACGCGCAGGACCCGTTTAGATCGAGATGGATCGTCCTGCTATTCGCTCTTCGTGACGTTCGTCCAGGCAGGGTCGCGCCTTCATTCCATGGCCCCTCGACCCCGCCAAGCCCACTTTATAAACTCCCTCCCTCTGTCACTTTGCACCCTTCACCTCGGACACTACACCTCAATCTCTCTCTCAAAGCACTACAGACATTCAATCAAGCCTAGTGACCTACCAATTGCACCCTTCAATCCTCAATAATCCAACTCCGTATCATGTCTGGCCACGGTGACAACCAAGGCGTGAGCACCTGCCCCACGCTGAGCCTCACTTGCATCGATTGACTGACGTTGGTCACAGAGCGGCGGCTACGGTGGAGACTCTGGCAGTGGAGGCTACGGCAACGTAAGTAGATGCCCTCTCCCTCCTTCATGGCTTCAAGCATCATACTGATCTTGCCCCACAGGACAACTCAAGCTCCATGGGAGGCCGTGGAGGCATGGGCGGCGATAGCGGTTCAGGTGGCCGTATGGGCGGAGACTCCGGCTCGAGCGGCATGGGGGGTGACTCTGGCTCCGGCGGATATGGAGGCTCATCAGGCGGCATGGGAGGTGACTCTGGTTCCGGAGGATATGGTGGTTCATCCGGTGGCATGGGAGGTGATAGCGGGTCAAGCGGTATGGGAGGAGACTCCGGCTCTGGGGGCTATGGTGGCTCGTCGGGCGGGATGGGAGGAAACTCCGGCTCTGGAGGGGACGGAGGTTCGTCAGGAGGCATGTCAGGTGGCATGGGAGGCGACTCCGGCTCTGGAGGATATGGAGGTTCGTCAGGCGGTATGGGAGGTGACAGCGGTTCAGGCCGTATGGGAGGAGACTCTGGGTCTAGCGGCTATGGAGGCTCATCAGGCGGAATGGGTGGGGACTCCGGCTCTGGGGGATACGGAGGTGATAGCGGCTCAGGCCGTGCGGGTGGCGATGCTGGCGCGTACGGTGGTGACAGCAGCTCAGGAGGTAAATTGAACATCTCGCTACTTTCTTCGACCATGAGCTGACCAAGTCGTCTTAGGCTCTAGCACCAAGGACAAGCTCATGGGAAAGATGGAGGGCATGCTCGGCAAGAAGTCTGGCGGCGGTGATTCCGGCTCAGGGGGCTATGGAGGCAACTCTGGAGGCGACTCGGGCAACTATTAGGTGTGATATCCTACCTCGCTGCTCGCCTCCCTCAGGAAGGTTGATGCTGGCTTGAGCGTATCTTGAGAGATTGAGGGGAGGTCAATTGTATTCTTATGAAGCTCGAATCGAGCGGCAGATCAGCAGGATCACGTTCAGATGAACGACAAAATCAATGATATTCTATTGAAATCGTGTTGGACCACCTACAAACCCAGAATTATGGATCACCACAAAAAAGGCTAGTGTCCTAGCTGCTGCTGTCGGATTAGGGCAACCTCCAATGCAGGTGCTACAATTAACACAGCTCCTAGCATTCCCAGCCACGGGAATGATAAAGGACTGCATTGATATCTCATAATGCCTTAGAGATGCCCCTTCTTCCGTCTACTTTCTGTACGCACGCCCTCCCGCCCTGAATTCACCCAACCACGACCAGAAATCATGGACCCCAACCAGCGCACCTCAGGTGCTCTCCTCGGTCGGTCCAGCATGTCCCTTTCTCCCCTGGCTCCAACTCTGTTATCCCATCCATCGATCTCATATCTACCCTCCGATCTCCACCTTTCCCTACGCATGCTGATCCACTCTACATCCAGACCGCGCCAACGCCAACATAACGCAACTCCTCCGGCGCTTCGAAAACATCATCGCCTTCACGCCCGTAAGGATAGCCCTGTTTTTCGCATTCGTCATCCTTGTCTTTGAATTGATGCTCGTGGA
>JAABUP010003713.1_pt1 | contig 26538 bp, 26 predicted proteins | sample 5559201 | NCBI WGS metagenome assembly JAABUP01 (sample SAMN10711887, study PRJNA513373) | rock metagenome | isolation source: Antarctica rocks | place: Antarctica | reverse complement strand
GGGCGGTAACTAGGGTTACTAGCGGCTATAAGGTAGAGGGTAGGAGGACGTTAACTAGTAGACGAGGCTAAGGGGGGGGCGGTAACTAGGTAGCTAGCGGCCGTGAGGTCGAGGTAGAGGGGGCTAGATAACGAGAGATAAAGGGAGCCGAGAGGTAGTAAGCGTTTAATAATATTATTAAGGCGATATACCTATCTTAATAGCGAGAATTCATAATTATTATAATAATTATTATAATTATGTTCTAGTTTTCTAGAACCTTAAAAATATATAATGTCGACTAACCTCTAATTATTATACTAACTACTTATATAGATAGTAGATACTATTATATAATATTAGGTCGGCCTATAGGTAACCCTTTTTTGGGTAGGTTAGGTCGGGTTTTTATCCGATTTTAATAACCCGACCCTAACCCGGCCCTAAGTGCTATTTTGACCTAACCCACCCTACCCCAAATTAGGTTACCCGGCCCCATTGCGCAGTATAGACCCTATACTAACGTCTACCCGGGCTATAGGTTATATCTCGACTTCTTCTTTACCGGTATATATATCTCCTTAAAAGTCTCCTCTAAGGTAGGCCCTCGGGGTCTTCGTTATTAAGAATAACCTTTTACTTACTCCTATACCTACTTCGGCTTCTAACGTCGCCTACTCTTCGTAGTAGGATAAGCGGGAGCTATAGAAGGAGGTAGTTCGGAGGTCTCTTATTCTTATAACTCGTTAGTATATACCTACCTACGAGCTAGGGGTGGTTTCCTAATTAGATTAGATAGAGCGGAGGCCTTCGGACGACGGCTACGAGGTTTCTAATTAGTTAAAGTAGGAGTAGTACTAGGAGGTAGTAAATCGTCTATTTCCTAGAAAGGTAACTAGATATCGTCGTTAGCCACCGTATCGGGATGTTGCTATCGCTCTTCCTAATTTAGTCGGTTAGCACGTGCTATGCGCTTATATATCTCTAGTTATTATTATTACTCCGAATCCTTTCTCGCCTTCTTATTAGCCTCCTATATAGTTATAGCGCGGCGATTTACTTAGTTATACTTCTTCTTCTACTTTAGCTTATTCTATATATCCTTCTTTATTCGTAGTAGAGTAGGAAGCTCGGTCGGAATACCCTTATTAGTTTACTATATAGCCTTATAAATTTACTCCGTACCTACCTAGAACGTAGAGACCTAAGCGGCTAATTAAGTACGTTAGTTAGGTAGAAGGCTTTAATATAATTAGTCGATACGAGAAATCGACTCTAAATAGGTATTAGTGGCCACGTTACGATACCTTATAGGATCGTAATCTACTAGATTATTAGCTTTATTATAATACCTCGGCCACTACTAACGCGGAGCTATATTATTCTCTAATAGATTATAGATTCGCTAGCGAGGGTGGATAAGGGATAGTAGGATAGGGAACCCTTCTCTATATACTCGTAGGAGAAGGTATCTATAGGGTAAGAACTATCGAACGAGAATAGAGTAATTATATAGGCTATAGACTACCTTATAGCCTAGTGAAGTCTCTTCTTTAATAATTCTTTTTATAATAATCTACTTATAGTTAACCTTCTCGATAGCCTATATAGTAACCTAACTAATTAGAATCTCGAATACTATAAAATCGATACTACAAGGTCTATTAGTAATAGATCGATTCAGTTCCTCCTAGAGTCTTTAATACGTAAGACGTAATTAGCTATATATATTCTTAACTACTTACTCTACGGTAGCCTAGCGGTTTATAACGGCCTTAAGGATCGGATATATACCCTTATTCCTTTAGGTAGAGTCGCTCCCTAGATTGCGATAGCTCTTAGTATAGTAATAAATAACCTATAACTCCTTTAGGAACTAATTATTCTAGAAGTATATTACCTTAACGGGGAATAGTAGGCTAAGGAGGTTATCTCGATTATCCTAGAGAGTATAATAATCGGTTAATTAGACCTACGTCTAGGCCGAGTATCGGCAAATCTCAAAAGTTTATATTAGTACGCTTTTTTGGATATTATCGGAAAAATTAGGTTTTAGCATAATTTAGTACGTTTCGCACGTTCCGCCTATATCTAACGCTTTTAGCTATATTAGTAACCCGGGTTACTAACACCCGAAATACCGGGAATAGTAACCCCAAAATTTTAGCCGTATAAACCCCCGAAGGCCCCCGAAGGCCTTATAACCGTAGTCTACTACTATTATCGCTATACGCATAACCCTAGGCATTTCCCGAGCACTACCCCGAGTACCACCCCCGCGAGAGAATCGGCTAAATCGACCGAATTTAGGGTCTAATTTTAGGTGGTGTTAGTAGTTCATCCCCTATAGCCTTCCCGAGTGTTTTAGTCGATTATAAATATCAAAAAAATTAAAAAAATCGAACTTTTTAAAATTACGTAATTTACTAAAAAATCGTAATTTTGCTAAACCTACTAAACCTACGAAACCTACTAAAATCGTGATATTAGTACGCGCATTTACTAATTACGATAAAATTACGATTTTACCTATATTTCCGGAGTTAGCAAATTCGGATTTAATATAAACTTTTGAGATTTGCCGATAAGTTCTAAATCGCTTCCCTCGTCTCCTTTAGGTAGCCCTTCCTTAATTAGCTAACCTAACTTATAATATTATCTACCGCGTACTTACTATATAGCTAGATCTAGATACCGGGGATTATATAAGGGAGAGAAGCGAGGAGGCCTTTACCTTAGTCTAAGATATTAACCCGAGATAGTAGTCGGTCGTTAAAGACCTCCTCTATTAGTACACTTAAGAAGAAATTATAGTATATCTCTAACTCTAAGGTAGTAAAGGAGAAGGCCGCTAGGAAGATATAATTTATATTCGTTATCCTAATCGCTATAAATAAGAGAAGGCTATTCTTATTAGTATTAAACGTAGCGTTATTCTATATTATAAAGTCGCTATAGAAGCGTTTTATAAGGCGTTTTTATTCGTAGTTAATAATAACGATTTAGGCTAGTATCCGCTTTACCGTTACTCCCGTCTTATCTTTAATAAGGTTATAGCGTTTACGGGTAAGGAAGTTCTCGCTATTAAGGGCCGAGAGGAGGCCTAGGATAACGTCTCGAGTTAACCGGGTAGTAGATAGGATAAGATTATAGTATTTCTTTTTACGAAGCGTTAGAAGTTCGTCTACTTCCTAGGGTATATTCTCTAAAATCGCTATTAACTCCTTATAGGTTAACCCACTTATATAATAAGTACGAGCGATCCTAATAGCCTTAGCGTAGTTAGAATAACGCTATAGATAGACCTATATACTAAGAGGATTCGGAGTTATCTTATAGCTATACTCGAGAGACCCTATTCCTAAGACCTACGTCCTATCTTCTTAACCTCGCTTAAGGCTTCTATATAAGATATATAGTCGCTATAGACACCCCTTAGCCTTAATCCTAGTCTATTCGTACTAGCGAATAGCCGTATACTCCTTATCTACCTCCCTATTAACGTACTCCGTTAGCTTTCTCTAGTTTTTAGTCTCGATACCGTAGTACATCGGCAAATCTCAAAAGTTTATATTAAATCCGGATTTGCTAACTCCGGAAATACGGGTAAAATCGTGATTTTATCGCAATTAGTAAATGCGCGTACTAATATCACGATTTTAGCAGGTTTAGCAGGTTTAGCAGGTTCAGCAAAATCACGAATTTTTAGCAAATCACGTGATTTTAAAAAGTTTTATTTTTTCGATTTTTTTGATATTCATGATCGACTAAAACACTCGGGAAGGCTATAGGGGATGAACCACTAACACCACCTAAAATCAGACCCCAAATTCGGTCGATTCGGCCGATTCTCTCGCGGGGGTGGTGCACGGGGTGGTACTCGGGGTGATGCTTAGCCTAGGTTATGCGTATGGCGATAATAGTAATACGCTAGGCCACGGTCGCATTAGAGGCCTTCGGGCCACGGTCGCAAGGCCTTCGGGGGTTCGTGCGGCCAAATTTTAGGGTTACTGTTCCCGGTGTTTCGGGTGTTAGCAACCCCGGGTTGCTAATATGGCTAAAAGCGTTAGACATGGGCGGAACGTGCGAAACGTGCTAAATCGTGCTAAAACCTGATTTTTCCGATAATATCCAAAAAAGCGTGCTAATATAAACTTTTGAGATTTGCCGATATAGATATATCGATAGTTCTTACGATTCGATCTATACTACTTAGTAACTATAGTAAATCCTCGGCTAAAGGCGTAGTTCTATATACGAGTCTAAGTATCGTCCGGTGTCTTAAAGACCTCGTCGGCCTTAGGTAGGAGGAGGTGGGTGGCGGGTATAGCATTAATAGCCTTCTATATAATAGGCCTTATCTCGGCTTCTAGGCGGGGATACGGGGCCCAGGTAGTAGCTATAGCGACGGCGATAGAGAAGGTGTAAGGTTATAGTGCTGTGGAGGAGTCGCTAAATAGTGGTATAGAGGATGGAGAGCTATAGCGTATATAAGGTGGAAGACTCGGAGAAAGGCGGTGAGTAGGTTACCTAGGTACCTAGATTCAGGTGTGGTATACACCAAAATCTAGGTAGTCAGGCAAGTTAGCCGAGTTGTGCGTTGCGCTCCTATCTTGCGCCCCACGGACTTCCCGGGTACCATGGATCCCAGGCTTTGCCCCTACAGTAGGGAAGGCAGAAATTTGTACCTCAAGAGTTGTGTAGCCAGTACGCGTTTGATCTGCTCGTGGTCTGTATCATAGAAAAGACGTCTGTAATGTGCAAGAAACTCGGATGGGAATCTAGCATTACTCCCACGAAATCGTATGAACAAGTTGAATGATATCGTTTGTATCAAATGACTAAATCAGATGGAAATGCATACCCACCCAACGGACAGCCAGATCCATCGCCAGGCCAGCAATTAGTACAACTGTCCCACTACATGTTCCACTTGTTGCAACCATTTTGCGCTGTCTACAGGACCCGGTTTGGCTCCAGAGCCGCTAGTCATCTGATGTAGATGAAGGTCTGTTGATAGTTAAGACAATGTTTATCGGATGTTCAGTGTTATTCCCCTTCAAGGCTTTGATTACCATCCAGACCCAGTCAACTTAGACCGCAATCTACGAAATCGAAATATAGTTGCAAGCATTGCGCGTCGCAGTGACCGCCTCTTAGAAGGTTGGAACTCATATAATTGGTATCCTTGTTCTCCTTTGGGAAAACAATCCACAACGGGCTCGATTTTCCTGTGTGACGCAATTTCAAGGGACTCAGGCTTCCGTATACTATTTGAATCGATTTGGATTACTTTCCCTCCATAGGAGACTTCAGCAATAGGAAAATGGGGTCTTGATATCTCTGCTCTTACACAGTAGTGTTCTCGTTGATGAAGGTAATTAGGTCACTTGATGGCTTTTCCACAGCTCAAGGCCTGGTGGGTTTCAAGGTAGGACTGGTCTTAGTGCGTGATATCTTGTCGGAGGAACTCAGCATGATACCTTTCCCTGCAATTGAGTATGGAAGTGCTTCAAAGCCACCTTGTCGGGGTATCCCAATCTGTTCGTAGCCTGGCTTGCCAATACAGAGCCCTTAGTCGTCCTCAGAATTCATATTAGCACGGATCAGGTGGTTCCTATCTTGTACCACAAATGGCGAACTTGCCCCGTTTCTGCCCTTGTTGTATCGGACTCGGTACGTCTCAGAGTCTTCGCCGTAGCCAGCGATGATCCTTCGCCAAAAGCCTCGATCAAGTCTGACTCGGACGTGCCATTAATCCATCAGCCCCATGGTCCATCATCAACCCATCACCATTATCCACGCCGCAAGGCGGGCCCCCGGTGCGTAATTGTGAGCTTGGTGTTGTTCTGATTTTGTGACGTCTTTGCCACTCTCATGTGATCGTCGTAGTCTTGTCACACTACCAGTCCTGAGGAGGCAACACGATTTCCATATATTTCGTTTTCTGACCTTGCTAGTGGTCTGTTAGCAATTGTCGATCTCTTGTCGTAGCACACCAAGAGTGTGACGCTCAGTATGTTCCCTGTATTCTGTACTAATTGTAGCAATAAATCTGCTCAAAGTATATCTGGCATCTCGTCCAAAGCTTTTTGACTATCTCTCTGGTTACTCAAGGCGCCCGAGCCACCGGAGTAAATGCAACCGTGCATGCTGAAAACGTATGAAGGGATGAGACGAGCTTGATTTCTTTATTGGATCATGCGGAAGCGGACGTTAAATTGCGGTCGACTGAGGCAACATCGAAGCAGCTGATGTATAGGACGTGCATGTTGGCCGAGATTCCAAGTCCTCTGCGAGGAAGAGAGGAGAAATGCTTGACAGGACATAAGACAAGGAAGGATGCCGAGTAATCTAAGATAGGTCAACGCTGGATCTCATGTAGCAAGATACGATACGATACCCTCATTGCAAAGAGATGCCAAGGAGCAGCTTACCTTTGAAGCTTAGACAGTATGCTAGCCATTGTATAGAGATTGATCTCGTAGTATTAATCCTTCATGAACGCATTGCTGGGCAAGGTCAGGACAAGCCAAGTCTGAAAGGCCCCTTGAACTCTATACGGGTGGACCAGGCGGAACTCAATGCAATTCTATTCATGAGTGGGTGGAAAGGCCTATGTGCTACCATGTTGTAGGATTCGAGACCTTTCGAAGCCTGAAAGGGCTTTAGGGAGTTCTAAAAGACTTGCAGATAGATCCAATAAGAGCCCCCTCCACAAACCTAATCACTGAGACCTGGTTAAATCGTGCTCCGAACTTCAGGGACAAGATCGCTTCTGTCTCTCTGTCAATCGGACGCTGATAGTCGGCGATGTCCCATATCCCGATAAGACGCTAAGATTTAGCGATTTGTCCGTAGGCCGCGCACACACATTTACCAGCCCACCCAAACGTAGTGACATCCCACAGCTTCCATTTCCTCACGCGAGGCTTCTACTCCTAGGCGAGATCATCAAGCAACTGATCACCATTCCGAAGTCTCCATGATCACGAGAGTGCCAACGGCGATGTTATTTTGCAACGCTAGTGTTGTTGGTGATGGACGTGAGCTCCCTGCATCCTCTCACCTGGTGATCGTGACCAGACTCAACTGACAGGCTCTCCATCAGGAGAGCCGTCTCCTCCATCTACTCTTTCGGCACACCGTAGCTCCTACCAGTCGCCTCTGATCGGGTGAAGCGGTCCAGTACGCCCGACAGCGTCGGCGGCGCCAGCCTGCAATGCCTGATGCTGGAAGCAAGGGCAGATACCAAAGGTGAGAATTTCTACGCCTTTGACCACACTAAGGCACATTCGCGCTGTGATTCAACTAATAACTAGTTAGCTGCTCTGGGCGTTGAGACACCAAACTTCTATACTTTCAGCTAGGCTGAATTCAAGACGGTGACAAGCTTTACTCGACTTCTGGGCCATCTCATTGAGTCAAGACGTAAGTCTGAGGGCGAGGCCAAAAGCCCAGAGAGCGTAAAACGCTTTGCGCAAATGACCTTGCCAACTAGAGACGCGATCATCGACGTCCTTGGAAGCATTCGATGCTCATTGTCTGCTCATGCAGGCTCTTTATCGGCAGAATTGCATCGACGTCTTGAAATAGGTCCGGAAGACGCTCACTCCCGAGTCTACTCAAGTAAATGGCAAGGCCGATCCGATACCGAGGAGGATGAAATCCTGTGTGAGAAAGAAATACTCCAGACACTTCAAGAATGGCAAGAGATCATCCACGCCGGAGAAGAGTACGTGCTAGAACATCCGGAGTTCTTAGCTGTCATCAAAAAAATGCAGATATGGCGATGGGTCTGTCTATCCAATCTGACTCTCCATAAGCTCTTCACGGAAATTGATGACCACGGAGGTACGTCGCTGCGACTGACTCAGTCGTCGGCAAGGAATGCAGAAGCAGCCACCTTGAACAGGTGATGAAAGCAAGCGAGATCGGAGAAAACAGCCGACTAAAGAAGGCTGTTAAAGACATCGGAACCCACCAGACCGGTTTAATGGAGGGAGATTGGGAGACGATTTCTGATCTGAAAATAAATGCGACACAGCTAACCGATGATGGCTCCGGCAGTAGTCTGGCCAATTACTCTGACTCCGGGAACTTGTCTATTGGACCAGGGAGATTAGCGGAGGACCCAGGACTTCGCCAGGACCATCAGGTATGTATATATTTCTGTAAAAGGCATCTCAACAGGTGACAGAAACAGCGTCAACTCACAAGTCAATAGGCATATTCCCTACCACCATCCTATCCCCTTGCCAATCGGGCATGGAAATCGCAGCTGGGCCACTTGGCCGAAGCAACGCATCATTGGGCAAGAGAAAGATCTCCCGTCCAGACTTGAGCGGAGAGAAGCAGAGACCTAGTTTTTGCTCCCAGCCGGGATGGGATGCCTGGCCAATCTTATGAGCCTAGAAGAGGTCAACGCCTGCCTCTTCCCCCTGTTTCCATTATCCAGAACAATTGTCAAGGCGGTCCAGCCATAATGGAGTCCAAGTTTAATGAGGTGTTCTCGCCTATCAATTCCTCTCACTCCGGTGGGACTACACTGCCAGAAGACCATGTCAACGACAGTGAGGAAGACACCAAAGCAGCGTTAGATTTTATCCTTTTCGGCCGTCGGAAGTGTCGAAGGCTGATCATGGAGTTTCTGATCCCAGCTGGACACCAAGGAATGCCTGGCCAGTCCTATGAGCCTCGGAGGGGGCAGCGATTACCTCTGCCCTCGGTTTCTATCATTGGAAACCAAGCTAATCTAGCGAGAGTGGAGACTGAGCCAAACGAAAGGACCTCACCGTCTAAATCATCATGGTACAAAACCAATCAAGAGTCTAGAAGAAGGCGCACAGACAAAGCCAAACAAATCCAGATGTCTGGTCTAGTGCCGGAAGCCCGAATGCCCGTTTTCATGAGATCTCAGCATCTAGGGAAAGGGAACGACAGCTTTTTTCACAAGATAGGCATATACAAAACCGTGACCCTCTAAGCCCAGACACTCCGTCAAGTGCCTCGAGCAGCGAATCCATTATAAATATACGGCCCTCAGACTCAGTCAGTATGCTAACGAATGATGTTTCCTCCCTGTCCTTTGGTATGAAACCCGAACAAGAAGATCTTCGAGCCTCAACACCAACAGCGAGCGTAGTTGAATGTGTACGATCAGACAGTCCTGAATTCAAACATACTCAACACCCAGCATTTAGATCAGCAAGAGGAAGAAAAGAGTCTATCAGAGTCATCCGGTGACACCTCTGACAATGGCTGGACTGAACAGAACCGTGATCCCCTGAGCCCAGATACTCGGTCTATTCCTGAGGGATTTCCGATCAGGGAATCCACCGCGATCCTGAGGCCGCGGCGTCGACATCGCCTGTCAGAGCAAGAGTGGCAGGACTCACTGCTTGAAAATCTAAGCACGCAGGGAGAGGAAGCAGACGACGCCTGGGGGGTAAGGCGCTTCATGGATGCAGAATTATAAAGTGAGACAGGCGGGAATGGAGACTTCATCAATCCCTACGAAGTTTTGAGACGCTCTGAACATCAGACGTCATCAAACTTGGGAACCTTTTTAGTTCGGAGTGACAATACAACAAGATTTTCAAACAGATTTAAAGAATTTTACAGTCGATAGCTGTGTTCTTGACTTATGAGAAGGTACGAGGTAGGAACTCTGCATTTGAAAAATAAACATCTTTCCATGCATTTCCGATGAAGTAGGCATCGGTGTCAGTCTACCTGAGGAGAAACAGTCCTCGGTGGCTTGAGTCTCAGGACTACTCTGCCTCCTGATCTCGATTTTCTTACTCAGAAATGGCAATGACCTACCTCTCTTGCGCAGGTATCGAGCCAAAGCAAGCTTTGTCCTTTTCTCTTTGACTTAGTCCTACCAACCTTGGTGGAGCTTGCTGCTTCCCGTATATGGGTTAGTGTCGCTTTATTATTTCAATCTTGGTGTACTCTGGAAGTCTGGAGTCCTCCTTTCGAGATATTTCGGCGTCCTTGTGGACTATGCCCCGGTACGTGCAGAACATGGCGATGCTGCAGTCGGAGCACCCGAGCGAGCCCTTGTCGACCTAGTCATTGCTGTATTCTTTATCAGTTCAGAGGCTCATTGCTCGGTGCTTTAGCTCATATTCTCACAACTCAATCCCTCCAATTGACATGTTCCGGCGATCATTTGACTTTCAAGGGGTCTCCCAAGCCGGAAATACTGAAACTTCGGTATCAAACCTTTTGTAGTTGCGTATGAATATTATCGCGGCCCGTAAGATTTGTCACTTCTGCTGAATCACTCATAGCATGGAGTTGGAAAGAGGGCCGTAGATTGAACTTTTGAGCCATCATCATCCACGGGAAAGCTATCTTCAAAAGACATGGCTTGTTCCGAATCAGTTGTGGCCACATCTTCCAGTGTCGTATTCAGATTTGATAGATAGCCCCACTCAGACATCTTGCTCCTGCCTTCCTCTCATTGCGGCTTACAGCAAGGTATTTTCCTAATGCTTTGTAGTGTATCGTCTCATCTTTAGCATCCTTTTTCCTTCTGCTACCACTTTGAGCCTTTCTGAATGGAGTTGTGCATTCAATCCACGCATGCAACGCGTTATCACCTCTCAGTCGTCTCATGAAGGGTTTGGGGGATTTCATTGTCGCGGGTAGAGGAAAGTTCGAGGACTCGTGGCCGTGATTCTAAAGTATCTTCCATCGTCTCCTGTAGATTTGAAGGTCAAAGAGAAGATTTAAAACCTGATTTGCGACATTTGCTTGTGCACTCCGAGTGTTGCTGAGTGTGGAGGAAAGACAAACCCGTCCGCGCCATGAGTTGAGTGTATCGATCGACAGCTAAAGCTTTATATGGAATGGCGGCGGAAGAAAGATATACCGAGACCGATGTGTCAAAAAACTTTTCAACATTACAGATGCATTCTGTGCACCATACGTCCCTTTAGCCTTCAATTGTATCTATAATCAATCCATAGCGACTCTACTACCGCTACTCTACTCCTCAGTATCAGCCTCGCCCGGTTTCTCGTCTCAATCGCGCATGTTACAGATACTACCAATCCTCAACCCAGGAAAGGCAGTATTCTGACCTATCTCTCAAATCAGATCATGAGCGCAGCTTTCTCTCATCTGCCTAACTAGTTCAAGCCCCAATGCCCAATGAATCTCTACCTGTACAGAAAGTGCACAATTTAGCCTCATAGAATGCGGAAGCTGACAATCTATCAACCCTCATGCCTGTCTCAATCGAAGCGCGCGATTCAGAGGCACCAAGCGTTGTGAAACTTGTGTTGCTAGTGCGGTCATATTAGCTGGTATGATAGCAAAATCCGAAGCCGTTGGTGAGGAGTTGGACATCTGCACGACCCTGTCTGATGACGAGACACCATTTGTTGCGATATTCCATGCTTCCAGACATTCTGTCTACCGTTATTCTTATACTCTGAATACTCTGAAGAGTTCCATATGAGGCGTGGATTTCATCAAAGTATGACGAGCCTATGCGAAACGTTGAATGCTATAAATGCCTTACGTGCAAGTATGGCAACTAGTGACGCATGATTATGCACCTCGGAGCATGGCGCTGCTCATCATAGCCTTGTCACTCGCAGCCTTGTCAATACCCCGCTTGCATTATTGAATTTATTCTTACGGCTCAGGCCGGTCATTCCTCCCTTTTCCATGAAAAAAACATGTTAGTGCGAATCACTTGTAGCTCTAGATGGAAGACAGAAGATGAAATTTGCTATAGAGGAAAGCCTGTCGCTACTGACTTGTCGCAGGAAACATTTCGGGTCCTTCTACGCAAGCATCTTATCCAGCGGACTCAAAGTCAGCATTCATGGATGGACTCTCAGCGGCAGCATCGGTGGCCGGGGTCGCTGCTGTCGGCGTGAACCTTTCAAAAACTCTTTATGAGATTATTACGACAATTCAGGCCGGTAAAGAAGAGATAAGAGAGATTGCAGAACACGTTTCTTTATTGAATCTCGTACTCGAGGGGCTTCAAGACGTCTTGGATCATGAAAAATTACATCTCCGCCCCGCACTAGAGGAAAGTGCACATACAATTGTCTCGAGGTGCGAAAGTATCTTCAAGGATATTGAAAAGCATACAGGCGATGGAGAAGGAAGAACGGCCTCGAGAGTTGTTTGGTACTTTAAAAGAGTACGGGTCAAACCGTTGCGAGCAAGCCTTGAATCGCTCAAGTCCACATTGAATGTCCTGTTGCATGTCATACAGCTGGCCAAGACTATCCAAGAAGCGGTCAAAAGCCCAACTCAATATACTGAGAATTGGACTATTCGTAAGGAACGACGGAGTCTCGTAGGCGAAGTTCTCCAGAATCGTGCTGGCGTTGCCAGATTGAAAATTCTCGAGGAAGAGACGCTTAGGGAGATACTCGAATTTAATGTAAATGGATCGCCCTATATCTACGATGAAAATTCCCCCCTTCCAGATGTTTTCCACAGAAAGGTCAAGTCAGACCAGGACTTTGAGTTTGTTGGCCCCGCGAACAGTGGCTCTCCTTCGAGCCCGACCGAGGGAGAGAAAGAATATGGTCACTTACGACCTTGGGAGCGGTCCAATCATGCAACGCCTGTCAGGCAACACTCACAAGGAGAATTGCACAATTCAATGGAAATGGGCACTAGCAGCCGTCGGCGTGAACGTGACTTCACGCACGATTGGGGCGCAAGGTCTGCTTCACCACACGGGAACAAGTCGGAAAGAAGGACTACATCACAACCACCGAGTTCGGCGACTGGATCTTCACCTCAGCCACTCACTTCCAGATTGATATTAGGTATCATCCCACACGAAAAAGCCGATAAAGATATCCACTTCCCAGAGACTATTCCCGAACCAGAGCGACTCGAAATCAGACCACATAGCACTGCGAATACATTGTTGAAGGAGTGGACGAATGTGCCAGCATACACCTTCTCCACAATACGCCCACAAACTCATCAAGCAATCAATCTTCCCGTCACTGAAAGCTCGCATCACCAGTCCAGACTCCCTTCTACAGCTGCAGAAAATGGATCTATGGAAGAGGAACGGTCGAAAGATACAAATCATGCACAACCTGGAGCATCGTCCTCAAAGATGGCTGAAGCTAACCCAGAATCTGCAGATGGCGGTCCGGAAGATCTAGACTCAAATCAAGATGAATCGAGGTCCATCATCGATGACGCAGATGCAGCGTCTCAAGTCGTGGGACCAGGGCCAGGGGTCAATTTCGTCAACGATAAATCGAAACCTGGGAAGAAGAGCAAATCCTCCGGCCCTTCCAGAGAAAAAAGAAGACCTACAAATACCCAACCATCTGTGGCCGATGACCACTCATACGGGCCTAGTTCTTCCAACCACAGTCAACCCATGCAACCCCGTCCTATGTATCACTATCCTATGCAACCCAATTCTATACAGCCTACCCTCCGCAGCCCCATTCTATGCATCCTTCACTCATGCAATCTAATCCTATACAGGCTCAGTATCAGTACCCCCCTTTCTTCTCACCAACCCCACCAGCTCCAGATCCACCGCCAACTTCAACACGAAATCCAGCAGCTCCAGTGCTGAACCCATCCCCAATCGATATAACAAAGTCGGGAACATCTGAGAAGACAGACAAAGACTCCACGGACACAACGATGGCCGTAGTGGAAAAAGTCTTAGGCTTCTTGGAACGGCCGCATAAAGAGATGGGCGCTCTCGAAGCCAAGCAACGTAAACTCGAAGAGGAGCTACGAACCAAAGCTGCCGTAGAAAAGTCGCAACGGCAAGCTACGAGCGCTCAAGAAGCAATTCAGAATTCAATGCCCATCACATTACAGGATTGCATTGGCAGAAGATTCATCTTCCCCGTAGAGATGTGTCGGTCATGGTGGGTGAGTTGATGTCAAACCCTTTCGAATTTCTAGATAGGAAGAGCTAAAGTTTACCACAGGAAATGGAAGGTCTTGTGAGACGCCGCTTTACCCCTGACGATGCCGTCGGCTCGAAGGTCTATAAAAAAGAATACGACCTGCTAAGTCCCAACGGCGAGATCATACTACCAGAGACCTGGCAGCTCCTCATCCGACCTGGTTGGATTGTGGGAATGCGCTTATGGACGGCCTCGCAAGATGAGCAAAGGAGAACAGGGCCACCGATTTTCAGTAATCTACTGACCTATGGTAACAACGCCACGCCATCTACGGGCTCTAGTTCGCTGAGACCACCACCTTTCCATGATGGAGCTTCGTCAGCTACAAGTTCTTCGGGTATGCGCAAGAAGTCGTCGTTGAGGTCTTGGTTCAGTGGTCGAAAATCTTCTCGTTTTCGGATTGTTGATGAATGATTAGTATCTCGGTAGAAGGTAGAAGCTTCAGTGGCAACGATGTTTATTTGAACCTGACTTTCTCGTAGATAGGGTGATTTGTTAGACGGTTCTACAAGTTCTGCTAGAACGCAACGAGATTGCAGGATATATTACCATCTTTAAGGCACCACATTTGAGACAGGACTGCCACTCTCTGCTACCGTCGAAGCTTTCATGGAAGAATATCATTTCTTTGTGAAAAGGTGCAACCCAAAGTTCTCATTCATCGTTCTCTCTATACTGATCATCCCAAAAGGCGACATGCAAAGATCGTCCAGCCGCCGAATGCTGTACTCAATCCTAGTACCTCAAAGATACAGACCTTGCAGAAATCCCAAGCGTCAAAACCTCCGAAGAATATCTACAGAATTCCACCCGTTCCAAAATGCCATGTCGAACTCGCCAATTTCCGTCAAGCCACATCAAGACGACATAGCCGCAGAAGCAGATCTTCAATCCTCAAGACGCCACCTCCCATCAATACTCATGTTGCGCCTGCCAATGGAACCCAACCCCATCTCCTGTCGAAATTGCTTTACACGTAGAACCACACGATACGGTTGCCAGCCGCTCATATGCCAGACTGGAAGTCGTCGCCGCCGCATTGGGATCGTAATTCACCAGGATTTCCACGAGTTCGCGTTTTTTCAACTCGCTATCCGCAGTGGGAGGCGTAGTCGCTGCCGGTACTGCGACAGCTGCGGCTACGGCGGCTTGGGATGCTGTGTTGGTTGAAACGAGGGAGGCCGCTGCTGTTGCTGCTGATAACGATGAGGAAGATTGCAGGATCCGCTGTTGTTGCTCATAAGGAACGCCCACACCTTTCATCCCACCATTGTCTGGAATAGCGTCTCGAGGGTCGAATGCTGGAATGGCGAATGCAGGCGATACAAGAAGGAGAAGAGAGCCGACTATAGTGCTGGGATACATTGTCTTCGGAGTAATGCTTCACCAGATCAATAAGTCGACGTGGTATGTACAAATTGTGGGGTCCGAGCCGCATATATAGCATGGCTGGTGCATGCGCCCCTCATATTTCGGGTCGCCATGTATGCGCATGCAAAGTTTGGAATAAATCTACGCGCATCCACACATGCGCTTCCCGCGCGGGCCTCTGTTATTATGGGGTAATATGTTTCGCTTATTGTTAGACTAGATCTTTGTATGCTTTATGTTGCAATGTTAGAACGTGTATGCTTTATGTTGCGATGTTAGAACGTATTTGGTAGATTCTAGAAGGCGACACAAGTTATAGTCAGGGTTGTCAGGAGTGAGCACAGCATAGGTTTCGGCTCTGGCTGAGTAGCATGCTACACGCAAGGCATCAACCCACAGCCATCTGGGTGTACTCGAAGTCTGTAAGCTCCGAAGTGCCATATGGAGACTCTGAGTGACGAACACCATTTTGTTACCGAAGTGAAGGTCAAAAGGGTCAGTAGAGCCTCCGAGGTCGAGCTCGCTGCTCAGAGCCCCGGGACTCAGTGACGTAGTTCCGCAAGGAGAGAAGTGTCCCTCTGCAACGGTTTGAACGAGTACAGCTCCGGCGACACGAAGACTATCGTCCATGGCATCAGCCTTTGTGCATAATGCTCGTGTAGATCATAGTTCTATGCTCATAGCCACGAGAGCCATATCTTGCCTCTGAGCCCCTGAGCCCCAGCCCTAAAGTGCGGAATCAGATTAGATAAGGTAGGGTGAGATAATTCCGGATGATCACATAACGGTCACAAAGAACTTGCCGGTCTTCATGAAATGTAGATCTAACGGCATACATTTTGACCCAGTGCCAACTTGGTGGCTTCACAATTTTAGATTGCAAAGATGTCGACTTTCGGTAGGCACTTCAGGGTCACCACGTATGTACTCTCGATCCACTGTTTGTGTTCTTCGACTTGCAATTGACTGACACGATCAATAGCTACGGCGAATCACACTGCCGGTCGGTTGGATGCATAGTGGATGGCGTGCCGCCGGGTCTTCAACTCAACGAGAAAGACATCCAGCCCCAGCTGACTCGAAGACGGCCTGGACAGAGCGCCCTTTCTACCCCGCGAGATGAGAAGGATATGGTTGAAATACAATCCGGCACGGAACTAGGATATACTTTAGGCACGCCAATCGGTCTCTTGGTGAAGAATGAAGACCAGAGGCCCCATGATTACGGCAAGGGTACAATGGACATGTTCCCAAGACCCTCGCACGCAGACTATACCTACCAAGAGAAATATGGTACCCGAGCAAGCAGTGGTGGAGGCCGCAGCAGTGCTCGAGAGACAATCGCTCGAGTTGCTGCAGGAGCTATAGCAGAGAAATGTTTGAATCTAGTCCACGGTGTTGAAATCGTTGCCTTTGTGTCCTCGGTCGGCTCCGAGCACCTCTTTCCTTCTACAAAGGTCCACCCGACAGCTTCGACTAATCCCGTCTTCCTTGACCTCATAGATACGATTACTCGCAAACAAGTTGACAACTTCCTACCTGTCCGATGTCCAAACAAAGAGGCCTCAGACCGGATGGCAGAAAGAATCGCAGAATACCGTGATCGAAAAGATAGTATAGGGGGAACAGTAACCTGTGTGATACGTAATGTCCCTGTGGGCTTAGGTGAACCGGTCTTTGATAAAGTCGAGGCCATGCTAGCACATGCGATGCTCAGCATACCATCCACCAAGGGCTTCGAGATTGGATCTGGATTTGGTGGCTGCGAGGTTCCCGGCTCGATCCACAACGATGCTTTTGTCTCCTCACTCCCCATTCCTCCATCCGACTCCGGCGTCAAAGTGTCACAAAACGGAATCGATTCCAAACCTCGATTGAGAACGAAGACTAATAACTCGGGCGGCATCCAAGGTGGCATCTCAAATGGAGAGCCCATCTATTTCCGCGTTGGGTTCAAGCCTCCTGCTACCATTGGCCAGGCACAAGAGACAGTCGATTTCACAGGCAAGTCAGGCACATTAGAAGCAAAGGGTCGTCACGATCCTTGTGTAGTCCCGAGAGCTATCCCGATTGTAAGTCCTACATATCCTATTCGTCTACGGGTGGTCACTGATTGTGGCTAGGTGGAGGCTATGAGCGCCCTCGTGCTCATGGATTGTCTACATGAGCAGCTTGGCAGACAAGCCTGGATGAAACAGCTGCCTGTCAAGGAGTAAAATTTCATCTGTCAACAGCGCCATGGATTACGACGATATGCCTCATGTTGCGCCAATTGGAGGACTATTTCTGGCTAGACTTCTGATTTCCCACCACATGCTTGCGACTCCTAGATGAGAACGCTCATGCTAAAGGTTTGTACATAGAATTACAGAAAACTGCCATCATACAGTAAGATATATCTGACCCCTTCGTCCGCTTCCACTTAGTTCCAAACCGATCTATCTTGGTTATGCCGGAAGCTTGTTGCAGGGACGATTTCCGTTGATCCAAAAAGCGTTAGAACTTTTTCTTCCACCTCGAGATCGGTCTTGAATTGAAGCTAGCTGTTGCCCCCTTGGTCTCGTGGTATCAGAAAAAGTAAAGTATTGTGAAGAATGAGCGTCAATCACTTGGTGACTAGGCTGCACTCTCAGTCCTTTTATTTGTGTTCAACTATCCCGTTGGTCAAAAGGAGATGCAGATTATCTCAGGTCATTTCTGCTGGTACTGTTGACTAGGGCAGGGCATCCCAAGAATTATTAAAGTCACTTTCCCGGCTCCCAAGATCCTTCCAATAGATTCATGAGATGTCTTCATAAAGCTGTAAGAGCAAAGCTGAAATCGTCTATCGACTTTTCTCAAAACAACATCTAAGCAATAGTACCATCGTCGTGCTCAGAGCAGAAACCTGTAGCTAAACCTCCTCAGCAACGCTAACAAGTCCTCGGCAGAGCCCTCCAGACCTCTTCGATCAACCAATCAATCAACCATACCTACAAATACTCATACATCCAGCTCTCCAATCCTCTCACAACCCCAGCACCGACCCCCCGCCCCCTCTCCACCCCTATCCATCAAGCTCCGTAACCACCCCCGTCACAGTATCCAACTTCATCCCCCTAACCAGCACCCCCTCCAACCCCCCCGTCCCCCTCAAAATCCCCACATCCTCCCTAACCATCTCCTCAAACCTCCCCGCCGGCCCACACCTAAACTCCATCTCCTCAATCTCCCCCTTCGCCCCCGGCGTCCTCTTCTTCCCCTCCTCCCTCACCTCTTCATCCGTAATATGCGTCTTCCCGCAATCTATCAATTCACAATAGTATTAGTTTTGGGGGCAGGGAAGGGGGAGGGGGGATTTTGGGATGCTGGGGTACCGGTATGGTGGATTACGAGAACGCCGGACGCGCCGATTAGAGAGCGGAGGATCATGATGCTGCGGATTGCGTCGGGGGTGGCGCGCCCGCCTGCGTTGCGGAAGACGGGGATGCCGATTTCGGGGCCGAAGAAGCGTTCGGGGACGCAGCGTGGGTCGAGGCATGTTACTGGATGAGTTTTAGCTCTCACGAACATTCAATCTGGAGCTTGATTCTGCGGGGGGGGAGAGGGATTTGAGATGTTGTTATGGGGGTGATGAGAGTGGGTATGAGGGATTTTTGGGGGGGGGACGCACGGATGATGAGGGCGCCGCCTGTGCTGAAGGACATTGGACGCATTTGCGACATTTGGAGGGGCATGTGGTAGTCCTTTGAAATCTCTCTATTGCCCGCCAGCAGGGTCTGGATCTTGGATTCGGGATCTGTCATTTTGGCTGCTATGAGATAGAATCAGATGGATGAATAAGACACGTTGATTCCAATTTCAAGTTTGATATTTTTATTTCTTTTGTTACATTTCCGTCCTATTTATCCGACTTCGACATCTGAGATCGGTGGGTTTCGCATTGGACAAGCCGGCGACTTTTGCACAACTCGTCGCAGCGACACTGATGTGTTGGGCCTGAAACTGGGGAATCAATAGTCCGTATGGAGACGCGATGGGATTGCTCCGTCTCTCTATTATATCCAACGTATCATTTGAGCTATGCGGCTGTCACAAGTCTGAAACCACGTTGGTGATGAAAGCCAAGTCGAATGTTGTTGGTGATGACGATCTAAAAAATCTGTTTGGAAAGCTCGTTAGTAAATGGGAGACCAGTATTTTATGGAGATTGTTTCGAGCCCCGAGACAAACAATGTACCCGACTTGCGGAACTTTTGCGGAGAAATGAAGCATGCCTCGTGTGCTTTGTGACGCTAGCCGTAACCTCCATTCCAGCCTTCATTGGTGCCTGATTGGAAAACCTCGAGGTCCTTTCCTTCACCTGCTCACGTGAGCTGGCGTGAAGGCAGCTATTAGACGGCCGGTGGGACCTGTAATGATAGTCTGATCATCACTCTATAAGCATAGACGGAGAATTCTTTCTGAGAGTGGAAAAGGTATATTTTGGCCATTCTCGGACTTTTGCTCCTAGCAATGTATAGCAATAGAAGCGAAATGGGTACCTGGGTCTCATGCGACACGTTCATAGGTTGTACTGCTTCCCCTGAAATTAAGATTGACAGGTTTGCTATTTCACCGAAAATACTATACATTACCAGAGGGGAAATTTTCAAGCTTGCCGATTAAATAGGCCAATGCAGATAAAACCACGCCAGATTCGAGCCCCTTAGTCTCCCGGAACTCCACCGAGTCTCATCTGCGTGAGTCGTTGTAGTGCCTGCTTGTTGTACAGTCCGTCCCTTAGCGGGCTCCATGTTGAAGTGACAGGGCTCTGGGCAGTCTTAGCGTCAGGAATGAAGTCAAATCCAACTTCTGATGGTCTACGCTCAATTTCGTCCGTAGACATGTTGTATGTGCTGGGAGTTCGCGTGCGAATTCACCGCCACCACCACTCTGTAGGGCCAATTGGAGGCTTCGGGATACAGAGTCGATCTGCTTAGAGCCTTGCGTTGAAAACTCGATACCCAGCTTCTGAGTAGATCGAGGCATCTGCAATGATGCTGTCTAGGTTGTAGCTCTAAATCTGACGTCACAAAATTATCAAATGACAGAGATGATGCTCGATGCTGCTGCGAATCGCAGCAATGCTGCGTGGAGCCAGTGTGTCATCTTGATGGCCGCATGAGATTGTGGGTAATCATATGAGGGTCTGTTGGGTGTTTTTGTACCGAATTATGGTCTTCCCAAAGGTTTCGAGTCGTCCGGCTGGCTTGAGAGCAGAGTATAGGCGGGAGCGTCTAATTTGTCACGGCCCTTGAGGAAATCAAGCTCGAGAATGAAGACGTAGCCCAATAATGTTCCGCCTAGTTTCTTCACCAAGGATCCGGCAGCGGCGGCAGAACCTCCTACTCTGGCCGTCAGCACTCATCAATCATGTCTCGGCAAGCACGCTCGGGCATACCAGTCGCTATGATGTCATCTACCACGAGGACCTTCTGTCCCTGCTTGATGGCATCGGCTTGGATCTGGAAAAAGTCCTGCCCATACTCTTTCTCGTAGCCTGCCGTCTCCGTAGGCCCAGGCAGCTTCCCTTCCTTCCTCACCGGTACAAAGCCCGCCCCAAGTCTCAATGCTAGGCTTGGACTGAACAAGAAGCCCCTCGCTTCCAAGCCTACAATGATGTCTGGTCTTTGCCCCTCGTTGTAGTTGCTTTTGATATGAAGCTCAAGAGCACGGATGAGGGCTTCGTGAAGGGTAGGGTCGCTGAAGAGGGGTAGGATATCTTCGAACAGGATTCCCGGTGCGGGGAAGTCAGGGAACTGGCGGAGAGCCTTCTGCAGTCTTATCTTAAGACGGGGGAGTTCGGAGGAGGTGGAGGCATGGGAGGGGGACTGTCTGGGGTTTTGGTTTTGGGTGGCATCTGGACGATCTCGTGGTGGGTGCTCGGAGGTGGAGTGTGACATGGTGAGAGAGAAGGAGGGGCCACCGGTGAGAAGTTTGGAGGAGCTCTATTCTTAGGCCTTAGTCCGATCCAAACCACCCAATCCAAACAAGCAGTTGCGTGGGTCGTGCGAATTCCAACTTTTTTCGCCTTAGCGGAAGCCGAATGGGGATTAGCGGCACAGAGACCGAGGACCTTCCCTCGTTCGAGAGGTTCACCAAGAGAGGCTGTTGATGCACACCACCCATCCCAGACCCATCCCAGACCCATCCAGGTATCGACTCTCCTCTTCCGATGAGGCGATTCGACCACCTGCCATATCCACGAATGAGTGACTCCCCTCAGGGCACCGCATGCATCTCGCGGCGTCTGGTGGAGATGCAAGCTGCAGCTTGGGCCAGCCACCGATGCACTTGATAAGCTCCGTTGCTTTCTTTCCTTCATTCTCTCCTTCCTTCACTCGCACGCCTAGGCCACCGACTTGCCTCTTCAAATCTCTCACATATGGACACGTCCGAGCGCGCGAACAGAATTGACAAATCCATGATCCGAGTTGGATTGCTCATATCTGGCGGTCTGTTTCTTCATACACTACTGGAGGGTACCCCCACCTCGCCAGAGTCTCCAACGTGGGGTGCATGAATACACGCAACCATCAGCCAACCCGAGACATTCTTCAATTCCAGGTTGACGGTCGACTACATGTCATGACGCAGGGAATGCCCCCGTTTGGATTTCCGATGCATTGGCTCATCCACTTATTGGGCCGGGGATTCAGCCATGCCATCCGAGACGGCCTTCTTTTCGACCTTTGCCACAACGTCTCCGACTCATCATTGTTAGGCATCGCTATCAAATAACCGGAAGGTAGGGAATACAAGCAACCGTGATGCAAGAATCGGGGTTGTGAGTGCATTCAACAACAAAGCCACCACCAGGGTTTGTGCGCAATGGTATGCCCGGCAACAACGACATCTCCTTCTTCGACGTCTAGCTGCAGTAAGTAGACAGACGATGACAGCTCTTTCGTTGAGAGCGAATGCTGTTGATTTCGTTTCAAAAAGGCCCCTTATCGATTGAATGGCGTCATACTCGCATGTTATTCAATCTCTACTCGACATCACCAATGTGTCGAAAACTTCACTTAATCCAAATGCAGGGTCTCTACCAAGGAGAACTTCCCCGCATCCAGAAGATGCCATTTTCGCAGGTGCAAAGGTTGGCACAAAGGACTCCAAATACGATTATGTCCGTCATACAGCTTACTGACCATGACCCAACTTCGTCCCAAGGCGAAGTATCAGGTGAGTTTGAGACTGGTCAAGTACCTCTCTGTCATCGACATTTTCTTGTCATTCGAAGACGTATGATTATACATAGAGAGGGCCTTCATCCGATTCTGCTTGGTCGTCCATATTACGTTCCTCGGTCCATGAGAACAGGTCCTTATCGAAGACACCAAGAATTCTCTGATTGTAATTCTGTCAATTCTCCAGATCAATGACACCGTGCAATCACACGAAGCTGTCTCATTTCTTAATCCGTCAACCACTACATCATTTCATTTCTCCTGTTAAACCCCTACAAGACCAAAATCACTTCGAAGTACTCCACCCTTACCCGCATCTCGAAGCCTCACATGCCTCCCAAAGCCCCACATGCTCGTCATTTCACCTTCTCAACTTCGTTACATATGTATTAATGTCCATAACTACCGCGAGTCCCTCAAACCATTCTCAAAGCCTCCTCCGGCATTGGCGTTACCAGGCCAAGGACCCGTCCGCCTAACCTTTCTCCAAGCCGAAAATCATTGCTCCAGGATCTATAGTGATCAAAGCGAGCGGCTGACTGATACAAGCCTCGTACCAACAGAATTCGGGGATGGACTTTGCCCGTCCCCACATCCAAAGCAGCCAGGAGCAAAAAGGTCTTCTCTGCCGAAGTGGGGGGAAAAAACCCCCCTTTTCTTGTTCCCACATAGCAGCAGCACCACAAACCCCTCCATGCATTCGCCATCAATACATTCGAGTCCACCTCACTCCTCACAGCTTTGTCAAACACCGTCAAAAGTCCAAGAGCCACCCTCGCGCCTGCCAAAAAGCAATTTGTTCAAACGCTCTGTTCGGTACCCTTACATTCACAACGGATAGCCATGGAAGAATACCTGTGTCATACACGACTTGATTTTCTCGAGCAAGTATCAAGCTTTCAAGCAATGCACATTTTATCTTATTACGGATACAGCCATGTTCCACTGGCTACCTGTAGCTCTGCTTGAGACTGGTCTATGCTCCTGTCTGGATCTTCCGATCGGGACATCACAGCCATCTTCACCGCGTGGTCTTCATTTTGTTTGTTGTACTCGCGATAATTTGAAGGTACTCCGATATTCCGCTCTGGAGACCCATCCGCTTAGCCATACCACGTGCGATTCCATAATGGGTTTTGACGATGGCTGAGTGGGATTTGATTGACCCGAGACCAATTTGCCGTGGTGTGACATTTTGGCATGGCATGGCGATGAAGATAGAAGTCACTTGTAGTGACTGTGATTGATGTGCGTATTCAATACACAATACTCGTATTTCCATTCATATACGCTCCTTAGTAAAATGTACAGATCGTTTTCTACATAACATACACATAGCAAATATAGCAAAACACACCTCAACCCCCCTTCCCCTTCCCCCTCCCCTCCACCACCCTCCACGCCGCCCTCAACACCGCGAGCCCCCCACTCTGCGTCTCCACCGTCCTCCCTCGTCCCCTATCATTGATATCTTGCTCATGAGGTTGTTCAGCCGCAGGAGCTTCCCTCCACCTATGCCTCCCCCCTTCTCGTCCCATCTCATCAGGCCTATACATAACATCATCCCTCGGCAAGCGCCAAATCTCATCGCGCGGTACGCCGTCATTTCGATAGTCCGTTCCTTCGTGGCTCGGGCTTTCCATAGATTTTGTTTCATTGTCATCGTCGTCTGATGAATTGCCGTCTTTTCGCCTTCGAGATGGTCTCCCCCACCATTCACCAAAAACACCATCCTGATCCCTCGTAACATGTGCCGCAAACGCATTATGCCGTATCCAATCGCCGTATTCATCGCAGCTTTTCCGATGCAATTGTCTCGCATCACCATCACTTCGCCAATCGCGCTCGGTTTCCAGCTCCCTCCGCTCAGCCAACGGACCACAGAACTCGGTAAGATGGTGAAAAAAAATCCCCTTAAAAGCCTGCGCATTCTGACTACACCTCCCACTCCAATCACACCCCTCCTCCAGCACGCCCCCTCTACCCAGCCCCTTCCATCTAAACCTGCGCTCCGTATTTCTCTCCCCCCACCCCGTCGCAGCTATCACATTGCGGACGAGTTCGTGGCCGTCTTGGAGATATTCGATGGATGCTGTGGCTTCGTAGAGGCCTTTGAGGCCGGAGAGAAGCACGCCTTGGTTGTAGGTGTAGACTTTGTCATCGCGCAGGTCGCATTGCCGGGTGCCGTTGCTGGCGTCTTTACCGCCGCGCCAGCCTTTGATGTGGAAGCCATCGACGTATAGACCTTGTTCGTTTCGCATGCCGCTGCCCTTTAGCCACTTGTAAGCTTCCACCGCGTTGTCTAGGTATTGGACATCGTGTGCGCGTGCAGGGGGGAGTTTTTCGGTCGATTGTGAGGGTGGATGGGAGAAGGGGGAGGGGTTGTTGTCGCCGGGGAAGTAGAGGTACATGCTGATGCTGGCGGCGATGAAGAGTTGGTTTGTGATGGCGTTTTTGTAGGGGGTGAGGTAGGGGGTCCAGATCATGCCGCCGGAGCAGAGGGTGGTGTCCCAGCCGCGGGAGGCGAGGTCGTAGAAGAGGCGGGCGCGGTGCGCGTATTGGGGGACGAATTGGCCGGCGTACCAGGAGTGGTTGGATTTGTGGTGGGTGTGTGTGGAGGGAGGGGTGGAGGTGTAGTGGAGGGAGGAGTGGAGGTTGATGAATTTTATTGCTTCTAGCCAGCCTAGGACTACCCATAACATGTCATCGTAGGCCTGTGTGCGGAGGGAGAAGGCGTTTTCTCCAAAGTAGAAGGAGGTGATTTGGGTGAAGTAGCGATTGATCAGATTCTCGTGGTCGCGTGCCTCCACTAGAGATGGCGGCGGAGACGAGAATGAGAGGCCGGGATATTCGGTCATGGCTGATAGGGTTGCGGAGACTTGTGTGCCCATTACGGCTGCTGTCCAGTCGATTGCTTGAGGCCATGTTCCGTGGGAGACCTCGAAGAAGTGGGATTCCATGACCTCGAGGGCGTTGAGGAGAGCCGTGTAGGATGAAGAGCGGGTATTGAGGTCTCGTAATTCATTCTCCCCCAGAGAATGGAGTCCTTCATCAGAGATGGGGGACTGTTGCGACTGAAATCTTTGTAGTGCTAGCTGATCCAGAGCTTTGAGAGGAAGCGTCGCATCACCAACCCCCAGCGAGTGGCAGTCATTGCCATTTCGACAGATCTCTGCCGTGACTCGATCCGCCAATTGGGAAACGCAGCAAAGGGACAAAATCCAGAAAAGGGCGCTGTCACGAGACCAGAATCGTGAAGCCATTGCTACTCAAACAGAGGACAGAAGGAGTCAAAGGGATAGCTGCCAGCAGCACAAATAGAGCTACTAGCTCTTAAGCAGACGGTTCCGCTCATATACAAGTTCGTATAACATGACTGCTTTATTTACATAAGATGGAGATCAAGATGATGCAATTGAGCTTCGGGATTGAGATACGCGAGTTTTTAGCGTCGTTTAGCCGCCGTATTTACCTTAAAGGCCTCCATGTCCGTGCCACGCACTCACTCCAGCAGCCCGCAGGACTGATCAGGTAGCAGCCACCTACACATGGCATCATGCAATGTTCAGAAAAAGACAAATTGGCGTCGTGCGGAGTCCGGGCGAAATTGAGAAAAATGGCGTCTTGTTATTGTGGTCCCCGCAAGCACTTCGGGGGTGACTTTCAACATCAACGACCAAGACAACAGCGATCAACCCACAGACACTCTTCTTTCGAACCCTATCAGTCCTTTGATCACATTATCGCAGGGTCTCCGCCATCAGACTCTATTGATAAAACTGATATGGAGATCAATAATGACAACTGGGACGTCTGGCAATCTATCTTGAACGAAAAAATCCAGCACATCCAAGACATGGGAGACAAATCAAATCTAGCGTCAGTAGAATTACCGTCGAAGACAACCCCCAACCTCTGTTACAAAAAGTCAAGTAGTCACTACTCAAAGGAGGTAGTCAGTAGTCGACTAGGCTACTCGAGGTACTAGTTAGTAGTCGACTACTTTAGTCACTAGGTAGTCGAATAGTAGTGACTTCTAG
>JAABUP010003711.1_pt1 | contig 26547 bp, 32 predicted proteins | sample 5559201 | NCBI WGS metagenome assembly JAABUP01 (sample SAMN10711887, study PRJNA513373) | rock metagenome | isolation source: Antarctica rocks | place: Antarctica | reverse complement strand
CGCTTTCCCCCAAAAAGAAGAAGAGGCGAAAGCATCAAGACACCCCTTCACAGGCTGGTCCTTCTGCGCTGTTGACTGAAGCTCCAGATGCCCCTGCCAGCAATGCCCAGCACAGAACAGCTGCAAACAGCCCTGCTGTCAATGGCCTTGCACATGGGGCTGCTGCACACAGCCCTGCTGTGGCTCAAGCGGCAGCTGCCAGCACACCCACTGCAGACCAGGTTGCTGCTAACGGCCGTCCTGCTCAGCAGCCTGCTGCAGTAACCCAAAACGGTGTTGCTGACTCACAACAAGGTACAGTCAGCCTCTGGTGTTTGTTGCAGAATGTCACAGTACAACAAGAATCAGTCATTCATGACATCAGCAATGGACTGTCATGCCAGATCTTGGTTCCCCACAGCAATGTAGTGGAGCCAAAAGTGAAAGAGTAGTGGAGCCAAAAGTTGGGTGTGCAAGACAGTTCACACGCATCAGTGAACAGACAAACAGCATGTTCAGTATTTGACGGCTATCAGCCGTCGACACTGTCTGGGCACAGTGTGCTTGCATGCAGTGCGCCTGATGCACCTTGACTGACTGCTCAGTGCCTCTGATGAAGTGTCTATTGTGCTCAAATGACTGGCACTGCACAGCTGCAGATGGCAAGAAGGTCAAGCAGAAGGCTCACAAGAAGAAGAAGCGGGAAATTGACAAGCCTGCTGCCTCGCCTGTGACAGCATCTGCACACCCAGGTGAGCTGTCCTCTGCTACGCACATCTGCACATGCTCAGTGACAGCCTTTGCCATGTCTGGAGTTCTATCTGAGTGTTGGTCTGTTAGGAGGTTGCAATGGCATCTGCCTTGCATAATATCTGATGAAACTTGCATAATATCTGATGAAACTTGCATAATATGTGATGAAACTTGCATGATGTCTTGTCAGGAAGGTTGCATACATTGGTGCATGGTCTGCTGTGCAGATGTACAACTTCACATGCCCTCAGGATGATTTGCAGCCGGTCAATGCCAGCTGATCCTGAAGACATATGAAGTTGTCTAGTCACATAACAGCTGCCTGTGTCCTGATAGAGAAAAGAAAAGAAAAGACTACGCCTTTTGGCGTCAATTTATTGAGAAGCTGTGTCCTGATAGATGAAATGATTGACAGTTGCTGTGTTTGAGTACAGAGCCAATCAGTCAGGAGCCAGTGCCAAACACAAGTGTTGCAGCTGCACCTTCACAGCCAGGTCCAAGTGGCAGCAGCAAGAAGCATAAGAAGCACAAGGAGAAGAAAGGTGATATCAGCAAGCACTCAAGTGACCGTTGCTGTGCATCCATCTTAAGACATCTTTGAAACGGAACAGTAGGCAGATTTTGTAGCTGTATATAGTAGTGCAGTTGTGTGCATTCTGTAGGCATTTGTCAGGACAAAGCACACTGTCCATGTAGCATGCAATGCTTTAGCTGATGTGTTCTGTGATGTGTCTAATCCTGATGTGCAATGTGCAGGCAGTAAACAGAAATAATGCTTTGAGAGACCTGAGTGCCTGACCCTGCAAGACAACTGTCAGTCGCAAACCCGCCAGTCAGCTGCTGTCATATTCGCACAATCCTTCTGACATTGCTGGCTGCTTTGCGTACACATTAAACTTGCAAATGCCATTTAGACATGTGGCTTCATGCTTTGGAGGCTTAAAATGCTGCACCATTCATAGTATTTGATGGCGCACAATATCTGTATGGAGACATTGGATGGACCACATGTACCTGTTGGGCCCTTGTAGACACGAGTGAAATCTCGAGTGATTCAAGCTAAGCTGATTCAAGCGAAGCCTTCCTGTATCAGGTTGCGTCCTGCGTCAGTCTGTGACCCGTAACACTGTGTGACAGAACATTGTGCTGGCTTTTGTTTTGCCGGTACAGTCGTCACAACCATGATATGTTCAAACACCACATAGACAGGAAAACCATCATGACATTCACAGAATAACGTGCGCAACATGTACAGAGGAAGGTGGAAACATTGGATGGTTTGAGCCAAGCCTCGCAGAGCTACCAGCTGTAAATGGCATGGGCTGCTAACTCTGAATGGCATGAGCTGCCAGCTGTAGCGTAAAGTCAAGACACTGAAGGTTGTAGCTCATTTACAAACAATAAAACCTACACATGAAATGAAAAGCTGCGCCACGCTGCTTTAAAGTTGATGGACAAGACAAAATACATGCAGAAGCAGCTGACAAACTCAGCCAGTGCTTTCCCAAATGCTGACAAAGCCAGTCTACAACTTGTCCTCATACTCATTGAGGGGTGATGGGTTGGGCTTGAGACCCTTCCTCTTCCTGATATCCAATGCAATCACATTGGCCTGGTTGCCATCTGACAAGGGGTCCTGCACAGTGAAATCAAACATTGGCAACACAATCACAATAGATGTTTGCGACACAGTCACATGTGAATTGCAGCTTGCAGCACACAGCAAACAACCACCCCCTCCTCATTTAACTAAAGCGTAAAGTGACATGAGATGAATCCAGCATACATGTGATGTAAAGTTGAGTGCAACAGCCCCACCATAACATAAGCACAGCATACATCAAACATACTATTGTGTGCAGATCAGCCAACACAGATGCATATGCGCCAGCAAAGCCTGACTCATATCAGTACCAAACTTTACTCACATCAGTACCAAACTTGACTCATATCAGTACCAAACTTTACGTCAGGTGCATTACAGCTAGTGTACCTGCGACATGGTCTCCCAGTGGTCAAAGACGGCCTGGGGGAAGGCCTGCCCTGAGGTTGCAGCACGCAGCGTGGAAGTGAACCCAAAGGACTCAATGACAGGCAAGTACGCCTTCAAGTTGAAGATAGGGGTGCCTACACGCAAGCAGTTTGGTTAGACAGATGAATTGTAGCTCCTGTCTGCAGGAGGGAGGTGGTTTACATGCACTTTCTGCAGTTTGCACAGCAATTTTGTGTGAATGGTATTGAGGAAACTTTGCCATAGTGGCAGTACCAAGACATGCAACATGACTGGCAGGTAGCACTGAGACCACAGGACAGCATGAGCCTGTCTGAGCAGCATCAGTACATGCACACACCAGGCATGCCATGAATTGCATGAGGCATGAACTCAACACATTTGTGTATGCTGCAGCATGGATTGAATACATTGATTAAGTCAGTCCATGCTGCAGTATACAAGAAAGTGTTTAGGAGGACTGATGCTAGCCACTGTCAAGTCTCAAGTCTCACATTTGCATATTGAGCAGCACAAAATGCAAATACTGCTCTTGACAAGTACGTAAGACTTGATAGTAGCTCACAAATGTACTTGGGATGAGATGTACTGGAATGTCAGTGTCGCAACACACGAGAGTCAGCTGTCGCAACAGTCTCATGTGTGTTGCGAAGGCTGACATTCCAGCACGTCTCATCCCAAGACTGGGAGTCCCAACAGTGGCGCACACCAGCAGCTGACCAACATTATTTGCCAAGACCATGAACAAAAGAGAAATCGTGGCAGTGCAGCACATCACATGCCAACAGATATCAGCTGCAGCATCGCAAATCAGATGCCTGCAGACACGATCGCCAGTACAACAATGACGCAACAACAGCGATTAACCGGGATGTCTGACCTGGTCGCTGCATCTCTTCAAAGACGTGGCCACGTTTCTGGTTGAGCACACTGTAGATGCCTCCAAGAGCGTTCTCTGGAGCCTGGATCTCCACAAGGTAGATGGGTTCACACAGACGGGGTCCAGCTGTGATCTGGGCGGCATAGATGGCTCTTCTGCAGGTGGGGATGATCTGTCCACCTCCTCTGTGGATAGCATCTGTGTGCAACACGACATCACACACCTGCACAGACAGACAAAATGCTTAGAAAGCAAGAGAAGAGCGCAGGGAACAAGCTGGATGGAGCAGGTTCCTGTGTGGGAGGGGCAGATAGGAGGAGCCTTGGGGGTTATAGGTGCACTCAAAGATAATTCCTAGATGAACATGTACCCCCAGCATTACCCCAGCGGGGCGAGGATTTGTCAGCACAAAGATACATCACAAGAGAGTGCGCTTTCTGATGTATTGCTGAGGCTGCAGGTGCAGTCAGGCTGACAGTTGTAGGGAGCCTTTACAGGTGCTAAATGCTGTGCAGTATGCAGCAGCACAGGTCTCTCTTGTGCAAGCCATTCAGACCAATGCGATCAATGTCTGAAGTGGCTTTTCAGTGCTGCTGCATGGCTGCAAGAGCTGTATAGTCTGCTGGTGAAGTGTAGTATACAACACCTGGAGCCATGCAGCAGCACCAAAAACCAAAGGTTATATAAACAAATTGGTCTGAATTGGCTGGGCAGCACAAGCAGAGGCAGCTGCTTCTTTGGATACACTAGTAACAGACTCCAGCACTAGCTGATCAGGTCTTCATCAGTGCCATGGCATCTGTTCATGACAGTTTACAGGCCATTACCTCAGCCACACAGGCACGCATGTTCTCCACAGTGCACAAATCATTTCCCTAACGACTAAGTCACGCATGTTTTCTACAGTGTACAGGCTATTATGAATGCATGTAAATGTAGTTTTTCGACTACAAAACCTGAACTTTTGTGGGTTCCATGACAGCGTTGAATGACTTGTTTCATTCAACCTCAGCATTCCCAGATATCTCATAGACGTTGTCTGTTGACTCCTCTGATGAGTCCTAAAGACACAAAATGTAAATTGATTGATTGATTGATTGATTGATTACCTCAGCGACACAGGCGCGCATGTTCTCCTCACTCACAACACCCTCCTTGGAAGCCCATTGGAAGGCGGCTATGCAGGAGTCCCTGATCTCATTCAGGTATTGCACTCCCTTGGTCACATCTGTCAGCATGTTGGGTCCAGTGGTGTCAGGGCCAAAACACCAGATCTTCTTGGCCAAGTCCTTGTCCCAGCCAAACTTGTCCACAAGGAGCTTGCTCCTGGCCTTGGGCTCATCTCTGGGCCCAATTGTGCCCTCATCAATGGCCTCTGCCAGGCCATCCTCCATGGGTCGCATCTGGAAGTACAACCTGCAAGGCAAGCGCAGCACTGAGTCAAAACCCAATTGGCAGACTGTCTCAGCACTTGGGAGTACAGACTGCAAGTCAAAGCAGCATTGTGTCAGAACCCAATTGGCAGACTGTCCCAGCTTGTCTCAGCTTTGAGTGCAAAAATGCAGCCTGCAAAGCAACAGTTGTCAGAACTGCATCTTCTATCTGCAGTTGCTCAGTCCTGTTACAGCACAAAGGTACGTTTTGGTGACCTGATATGGTCCCCCAGCTACTTTGCACTGACCAAAAGAGAAGCATTCATGTGATTGATCAAGCTGGGGAGCAAAGCAAGCTGGGGGGGGGAGGGGGAAAGGGGGGGGGGAAGCATGCTAGCCCAATGTAGCGGTCAGTGTCACAGCACAGTAGATTCTGCTGACCTGTTGTGCTTGTTTGGTGACTTGGACATGACGATGTGGTCAGACATTGTGTTGACAGTCTCTCTGAAGGACACGACAGGGTCTGAGATCCTGATCTCAGCTCCTCCCATGAAGTCCTCCTGCAAATCCTTCAGGCAGATCTCCAGATGTAGCTCACCGGCTCCTGCATTCAGGAACACACAAGCTCAAGACACAGATTAAGACTATGCTATTGTCAACTTGGCGATGTAATTGATGTCAGCGACTGCCTCAAGCATGCTGATGGTGCAGAACCCAAGTGTTGTAAACAATCCTTACAGACATGTGTGCAAGATAGCGCCCCTGTCTGCCTTTCTGTGCACAAAGCACAAACAGAGATATGAGCAGTTAATACTGCACAGAGAGATATAGCAAATACACAAGATATCTCAGCACGAGTAACTTACTTACATGTGCACAGACATTGTGCATGTCTGCTGTACGTTTCTGAGCAACAACAAGGCATCACTGATGGCTGACTGACCTGCAATGATGTGCTCGCCAGTCTCCTCAATGGTACACTGAACCATGGGGTCAGACTTGGCCAACCTCTTCAGCCCCTCAACCAGCTTGGGCAGGTCAGAGGCAACCTTGGGCTCAACAGCCACACGCACCTGCAAGACAGCACCACAATCAGAACCAAGCAGCACACCATGTGGTGTGCCAGGCTGACTTGCATGTCATGCACAGGTAGAAGAGCTGGCTGTTTCAACGCTCAAGCCATTGGAGTGTGAGAAGCTTTACTTGCAGTGTTGACAGGCAGTGCTCAGCACCATGAAGCTCTGCAGCTAGATAACGAGTGCCGGTAATGTCACTCTTCTGTGTTCACCTCACCAGAAACATGGCAATCCTGAAGTGCTATTAACTGTACAATCAGCCGAACACAAATCATACACACGCAGTGCACCTGTTTCTGAAAAAGCTGCATCTTGCAAATAGCTGCCTGTAGGTTTATATCCAACTTTGCGCTCCAGGTCAGGATAAGTGGGTCCATAGGGCTATGTGCAACAACAATAGTTGGTTCAACTTTGGTTCTACACAGGTTCACTCACCACAGGGGAGACTGAGAACTTCATGGCTTTGATGGGGAAAGCATCATCACACTTCTCGTTGGTGAGGGTGGCGTTCTTGGTGATGAACTGGTCCAAACCCACCATGGCCACAGTGTTTCCACAGGGCACATCCTCAACTGCTTCCTGACGCCTGTAGTCATATGCAACCTACTCAGCAACGGTGGTCAGAAAAGAAAAGAAAAGATTACGCCTTTTGGCGCCAATTTAATGAGAAGCCAAGTATTATACCGGGCTGCCCAGGAGCAAGGGTCGTTACATCTTTGGACCTCAGGAAGCTAGTCGAGACTGAGCACATTTCACCCTAGGCAATATCTCGTCAAGAGTGAAGGACTAAGACTGTTGCTGCCACAGATTTGGAATGTTGAGCCTGATTAAAGGCAACATGCCTTTCTGTGGGGGACAGAGCGTACGCTTGTTTTCATCGAAACAAAGATAGTGGCGCAGAATCCATTGTGAGAGCCTGATTAAAGGCAACATGCCTTTCTGTGGAGGACAGAGCGTACGCTTGTTTTCATCGGATCAAAGATAGTGGCGCAGAATCCATTGTGAAGTGCAAATGCCTTGGTTGTATGTTAGGCCGCATGCTTGCTCAATGCAGTAGGAGATCAAGAGGCAGGGCGCACAGAAGCAGCAGCGCAGGCAAGCCTGACCACGCGTGACAGCGTCATCCTCTGCATGCAGGACATAGGCCAGACTCATGCTGCTCAAGATTGCAACTGACACCTACTGAGTATCATGTGACAACTGCAAACAGCTGCAACCTGCATACCGGTTCAAGTAGGCAGGTGCACTCTCTCAAACTCAAGGCAGAGTCATTGCAGAAACTGACCTGCCCATGCACAGCACAGTACGCTGCACAGTCTTGATGTACAAGTCCTTCTTGGATCCTGGCACGTAGTTGGGGCCCAGGATGCGCACCTTTTGCCCAGTGGCAACCTTGCCAGCAAAGACACGGCCAAAGGCAAAGAATCGCCCCTTGTCAGAGGCGGGAATCATCTTTGACACGTACCTGCATAGGTCATGGAAGTGCAGACTCAGCAAAGCCTTTTGCTTCTCAAGTCTGCACAATGTGTTGGCGTGTCAAGCATGGTGACATGAGCAAAGAGCTGCCAGAAAAAGAGAGCAAATGCTCAAAGCTGGCAGATCACACAGCAGCGATTGCTCAAGCACACCACATGATGGCGTATCAAGTATGGTGAATTAGCTGGCAGCAAAAAGGAAGCAAACGCTCAGAGCTCGCAGATCACGGACAGCAGCGATTCCTTTGGCACATGACACAATGGCATCACATAGTGCCAACTGCTGTGTCCTTGCAAGGACAGCACACATATGAAAACGCGGGTTGTGGCGCAGCAGTGTAAGCATGTGCTGAAGGAGGAAGAGATGCTTACAGCATGAGGGGACCTGTGGGGTCACAGTTCCTGATGGCAGTGGCATATTTGTCATCAAGAGGGCCCTCGTACAGGTTCTCCACCCTGTACTTCTGCGCTCTGTCAGGGGAGGGCAGATGCCAGATCATCATTTCCAACAAGGCCTCTGAGGCAGGCAACCATGCCTGCAGTACACTAAACATCTTCAGCTTTGGACAATCTGAGCAACCAGTACATGTCACGTCGATGCCAAAGAGCACTACCACCAGGGTACAACCAGACAGCCTGTACGCGCACGTGAAAGCTGCCTTTGACGCAGCTGGCATGACACAGTCAAGACAGGTGACCCACTGCTTTTGTGTAGAATGCACCGAAGCACACACAAGATGACAAAGTGACATCTGACAAATTGGAGAGGCAGGATTTGAAGACAGCAGAAAACTGAGAATGCAGCTCTCCTCTGAAAACACAGTATCGATGTTGACCTGCTGGGCATCAAGCGTGGGGTAGAGGAGCACTTGCCTGCATGACAGCCTTCATGAGAGGCTTGCCAGTCTTCTCCTTGTCCTCGGTCTTCACCTTGTCAGCAATGCTCAGCTTCTCCAGCATGGTGAACAGCTTCTTCTTGTCGTCAGCCATGCAGGCCTCAATGATGACCTTGATGGGCTCGTACACAAACTGGCAGAAACCACGCTTGCAGCTCTGGCTGTCAGTCTGCTTCTTGGTCCACTTCTTGGTCTTGGGGTCAAAGAAGTTGTCACCCCACAGCTTCTCCATCATCTTGACCTCATCAGTGCCAAACTTCTTGGCGTAAATCTTGGCGAAAGAGGTCAAGGTGAAGGCCCAGCCATGGAGACCAGCACTGAAGGAGACAGTTCCCTTCTCTGGGTACACCTGGAGTGCCACGAGGAAGTCTGTCAAGCACTCTGCTGAAATCATATGTCTTGTGAAGCAGCATATTGCCACAAAACACTTGTGAGGATGTCAATCCAAGCTTTGCATGAACAGCTGTAAAGTTGCAGACGTGCTGCCACATATGCCGCAACACCATGTGCCGCTCCAAACCAATGCTGAAGGCAAATTCTTGCTTGCTGCATGCCTGAACATACCTGAGTGTCTCCCAGTAGGTCATCAGCGTATGTTGCCATGATGACATTGGCAGACTCAATAACACGTCTGAAACCACCATAGGCCTTCTCTGGGTCAGCCATCAGCTCCAGGAAGCACCTGTCAAGCTTGTTGACAGTCATGACAGGCCTGATACGTTCTCCCAGTGCCTGACGTAGAACTGTCTCGGTCTGCACACAGACGCCCTCCACACAGTCGACCACCACCAAAGCACCATCAGTGATACGCAATGCAGCTGTGACTTCTGAGGAAAAGTCGACGTGTCCTGGAGAGTCGATCAGGTTGACCAGAAAGTCGTTGCCGTCACGTTCTACACTGCCGGGCAAGTCCTTCAGCATCTGATCGGTCATCTGATAGTACAGTGAGATACCAGTGGACTTGATGGTGATGCATCTGTCCTGCTCGTCTTGTCGGGTGTCTGTCAGCCTTTGATCCCCAGCCTGTCAGGTAAACTTTCAGTCAAGCACTAGTCAAGGTGCTGCTGTTCCTGTCGCTGCCCTATAACCCTCTGAGAAGGCTGTGTGCAGCTAAAACAACAGAGACCAAGAGAAATCACACATGACTTACGTTTTCCATAGCTATGATACCCGCAGCAGCCACCAAGGAGTCTGTCAAGGTAGACTTGCCTGCAGGGAATCAGATACATATAATTGATGACCTGAAGAATATCTACGTTTGACCTGCTTGCTTCTGTGCCAGTGCGCCCACCGTGGTCAACATGAGCAATAACACTCATGTTACGGATGTTCTTGGGAAGGTCCATGAGCATACGGATCTGCTCAATAGTAAACTTCACCATGGTGCCTTATACGCTTGGGCACAGGCGATTAGCCTGACTGTGAAACGCGTACAGACTACGCTCGAACCGCCGCCTAAACTTCGCTTCAGCAGCACAATAGCAAGCCAGCCAGATTAGGTCAAGACCCTGCAGAACCCTAACCTTTCGAACGAAAACTTTTGCTACCTTCCAGCATTGCGATGCTCAGCATGTACGTCCGATGCTCGATTGGCCATCTCATGTGGCAATGCTTCTTTGACAGAGCTGTGGGCAGGACAGCAGGACAAATAGCTGTTCCAGAGTTGAGAGGCAAAAACACACCCTCCTGGGACGTTCCTGAGTTACCGGACAGACTAATTGCTTACTGCTTTGACCAGACCAATCACAGATGTTGTGAATGCCTGTGTGCTGTGGTCTTTTGAACAGACTCACCACGTTGTACATAACTCACTATATACCCACTATTACGTCCACCATTGCCCTCAACATGCATCACTGTGCATTCACATTTGCACATGACAGCAGCAGCAGCAACGGCAGCAATTTGCAGAGGCGGCAGCAGCAGCAGCAGCAGCAGCAGCAGCACCACCAGCACCACCAGCACCAGAGGCAGCAACACCAGCAATAGCTACATCAGCTGTTTCTACCATAGGATACAGGTTGCCCATCACATTTTCTTGAGTTTAAGGTGTCCGCCGATCGCAATTCTGTGTGAAAGCGGCGGCCCTTCTGACCACAGCAAGTCAACCAGCACACCTGTCTGTTTACGGCTTCACTGACGCAGAAAGCGTCTGTAGCGCATGTGAAACGCCGGTAAAACCAACAGGTATGTGACAGTGAAACAAGGCTGACAGCAAAGCCCCTACTTGGCAGTGTGGCAAGCGAAAGACATACACATCCATAGCGTGTGAGACCCTGGGTGTTTGGTGAACCTAGCCAGCTTTGCCTTGTAGTATCCAATTTCCTCAGTGAAGCAGCAGGCGTATAACAATAGTGTTTGCACAAGAAGGTACAGAAGCTTGCTGTCTGAACAAGCTTTCCGTTGACAGGAGGACAGCCTGTTCAGTCAACAAGCTTTTGTTTCCAGTGAAGCAAGTTGCATATGCACAACACAGCAGTGTTCTTACCCGCTCATTGCCAGACTTTGGCCCTCCCTTTGTCTCTTGACTTTGATATCGACGCAGACGCTGACTGCTGACTGCGCCAGTAGCTCTCTTGCTGAGCAAAGGCCACCCCAACTTATGAAAGAAGTCTGAAGTTTTGGCTTTCAATTTTGACCAAAATTGGTGACGCAAGATGCAACACCATGCTGACTCACTGGATTGTCATGGTCTTAAATTGCAGTGTACCATGCCATCTCTAGCAATGCAAATGTCCTGATCAGGACTTATGGGTCCCACTGTACTTCACGAGCCGTCTGTGACTATGCTCTGCAGTAACTCTGGAAGTTACGGCCTATCACATCACATTTATTCATCCAGTGGAGTTCGTTCCCATGCCGTGTAGCATCCTTGCAAAGCAATGCTAGTCCAGCAAGTTGTCCTGCCCAGCTACAAAAACCTCACCAAAATTCAATTGGTCAGGATACGTGTAATGCATGTATGGCATGGCAAACATCAATCCATACTATACACGCTCGAGTGCACTAGAGCCTACCCATCATGGACACCTCAGGTCCTTCTTCACAGCCCGCACAGAATCTATCAGGTTTTGCAGTCACAAGCTTGCCTTAAGGCACGTGCACGAGTGATAACTTACAAAACAGCTCATAAGACAGGGCAATTGTATAAAAGTACAGGCTGTGTCACGTGATGTTGACACATGTGCACATACTCAATTTATGTAATGGCACTATTTTCAAGCGAGAAATGAACCAACAAACAAACAATGCATTTGTCAGCATTATTCAAAACACTGGGCCATATGCAAGACAATCACATAAGACATCAAGTGCGCAAGTCTGTGTCATTCCGTTCCATGCCAGTCAGGACAACTACCTTACACAATTCAGGCGGCATGTGGTGCACCTCAAGTTTTTCATTGGTCGTGACTGGCCTATTGTACAAGGCATACCTCAATGAATGCCGTCACATTCCTGCCGAGGCTAAAGCCATACCCCATGAAGGGGGCATTGGCTCTTGTCTGCTGCACCTCATGAGTGTGTGTGCTGTTCAGTCACATGTGACTTCACTCCAAAGCACATGTGAACAGTTGAGAAGAAGTGCAAGGCATTCGGTTGCCAGCCCTGATAAGAACATGACACCGCTGATCTTGTAAATATTCAATTTATTGGAGGTGGACTTGAAGGCCACATGTCAGGCTTGCCAATTCCAAATCATCAATCTGCTTCACACCTTCAGCAAACTGCTGTACTGCCTGTGTGAACATTGACACAGTCTGCTGAAGTCCCGTGAGTGTCAAAGTCGCAAGTGAACAGGCCAGTGAACAGGCTAGCATTGCTGTTTGGATCCATGATAGCTTCTGACGCTGGTCATGAGTGACTGCAGTTCAGCTGAACAAATGCGCCAGATAGTAGCAGAGTAGCGATGCAGTCTGAAAGCAAATAGCTCATGCAAGCACTGCAACTGCCGCCAGGTGGCACTTTTCACAGCATTCCAACAATCTGCTCCTGCTCAGCAAGCTCTGAGCCCTGCATGCTGAACTCACAGTATGCATGGTCAGCAGCATTTGTCAAATCCAAAGCTGCTGCAGGTTGCGTGCAGAGATTGTCATGAGGCGGTACCTGCATGAGCTGGTGGTTGATGTGCATGAAGCCCTGCTCCCCCATGTGCACCAAGCTGGTCCACGCTGTTGCTGTCAAGGCACTCGACCTGCTCCCAGCAAATCCTGCATTGCCAGCAAGACTGCACTTCTGCACAGATGCCTTGACATAAGGAACTGCCTGTGTCTAGCAGGCAGCTAAACAGACTTGCAAGCTGCCTCCATCACAAGCTACTCAACACTCAAGGGTCAGCAGAAGTCTGCTTCACAATGCCCATGTTATGAGTCAGCAGGCCTCTGATGAAAGCAAGCAACAGCTGTTCATGGAGACTGTGCCATGGTATGCAAGGCATCACATGGCAGATATTGCATGAAGGAGAAAAATTGCTACAAGTGCTGTATGCCTTCTTCTCAAACAATCACAACAGGCTCAAATATGTCAGTCACAAAGGGTTTGACTGTCAAATCACACTTGTCTGGGCGTTGTCATGTTTTTGTTTGGGGATTTGGTGCATGCCCTGGTTATGCACAAGCTAGTCACTCTGGCAGGTGGTGCAGACCTGGAGAGATTTAGAGGCCTCCGGTCCACTCGGTGATCTTGGTGTACTGGTACTGGCGCAGCTGCTTGCTGTGGTACAGCACCACAGAGGTGCCCTTGTGCGCTGGTCTGCCCATACCCTCTGCACCAGCAGGACTGGAGAGTCATCCATTCTGGCTTGGTGAGCTGCTGCAGCATTGGCAAAGACCTGCAGGTGCAACTCAACCCAGGCTACCGAGCATGTACCATTGATGCAAGTGACATCACCACCCAAAGCATCTTCAGTGAGGGGCTCGAACTCATGGTTAAAAAAGTGCAGATGGGATTTAGCTGCCTCAACAGCTAAGCTGTCTCCATGTGTATTGACTCAAAGCAAGTTTACAATTGCCAAATGCAAGCATGCAAGCCCTGCCTGAGGGACACTGGAAAAAGCTCCCAACGGTGCAGGTTGCCTGGGGTTGACCTAAGGGGAGTCTTGAGCAAGGCTGACAAGGAGCCGATAACATCATTTGCTGCCTTGCCAATGTATTCATCCTCCAGCGCTGCTTTGACCTGCAGATAATGGTGCAACACACGTTGTGTATGCTGTGCACTGCATGCATATAGGTGTACAAGCTTTCAGGGTTGAGATCTATTGTGCAGATTATCTGGATGCTAACCTGTATTTGTAAAGGTTCTGGGCTCAGCGCCGCCACTGCTGTGGCCCGCAGCACCAGCTGCCTGGCACTGTGCACATTCATAGCAGCAACTCCTACTGTGACCCACTGCCCTGACAATAGGGTGCTGTGTTCTTGTGCAGTAGAAAGCAAGGGGCTGACAATTTCTCGAGAATTAGCTTCTGACAAAGGAGCCCTGCTGCTCTCTGCAGTTGGAGTCCAGCACCTGCTACTGCTGCTGTCACTTGCTGTCGAGGCTCGACGCGTGCTTATAGACGTCAGATGCAGGTCAATGCCTGCGTTGAGGAAATCATCAAGGTATCGAAAAACGATCCGGCGCTTCCAGTGGCCAGATTGATCAGTCGACACAATACGCCAGCGCGGTTCTTGACGCCAATAAGCTGATCGCCACAATCGGCGATGCTGACTTCCAATTTCGCAGGGACAACTGGGAGTCCTTTGAGGTCGCTTCTTTCTTGATACGGTCTGCCATCGCCGTATCGGGAGCGCTGGCTTGACCTTGCGCTACCTGCAGGACCGCTTGGGGTTCGGCAGCGCCAGGCGCGTCGAAGATCGCGACGGATCTTGCCATGATGTTCAGCACCGATTGAAACACACCCGTCGCTTGCTGCTACACCTGACTTCTTGACCTAGTAGGGCATGCTGTGATGCACAGTGCACTGCAGTGACTGATGTGGATGAGCACTGACATGGACATGCATGGTTTGATTCTTAGCAGCAATGCCTACACAACCTTGTGCAATCAGCTGCATCATAAGGTAAATGTGGGCGGCATATGTCTGTGATATGACAATGTATGGGCAATGACTGCCACTATGAATGCTTCTGACCATGTCATTTTGTGACAGAGGTGCACTACATCAATCCTGCAAAATAGGCAGATGCTTGGTTGTGTTGCCTCGTTTTCAAGGGTGAAAATGAGCAGGTTCAGATGATGACCATGGTATGACGCCTGTCTAAGTGTGACAAGGGTAACGCATCTTTGTACAACATGTTGGCACAGAGAGTCATCAAAGTACATAGGCAGTCTCAGCGATTTCCTTCTTCTAGACTCTGACAGGCTGGTCAAAGAGGCCATCACTCATGCCTCATCGCTGCATGCCCTGGGTTGCAACACTTGCCTGGGCAGAGTCAACATAACATGCATGGCCAACCTCTAGAGTATCTGGAGGTGTGCTAGCAGTGGCACTTTCTTGAGCAAGTACTCAACTGCACAGCAAAGCAGCAAGCTAAGGGACATATGGTGCCACAGCACCCTTCAGCTGCAGTGGCCAGCATAATTCTGTTTGCTGAGACCAATGACATGGCCACCAGTGTCAACAATACGGCCAACTGCTTTGTTCAACATTGAACAGCACTGCACTTGTTTGTACTGTGCAGCATTACACATGTCTCAATCGTTCAGTTCTCTTCAATCGCAAGCTGAAGAAGCAGCTGCTGCTTTTCAAGCAGGCTACAACAGCGCAATACATCTGTATGATGATGATTTGCGAACAAGAGACACAATGCCATGCTTCAAGAAACATTGTCAGCAGTTGGCATTGTCATTCAAGTCCTCATCTTGCTGCAAACTGAGTTTGCTGTCCAAGTCACTCCAAGCTATCTGTTTTACACACACCCAAAAGACATACCACAAAAGTTACAAAACGGCGTGGAAAGGACTGGAATTGGCAAGTGCCTGCAGTAGCTGGCCACACAAAGCCCCAAGCAGGCATAATGTTGTGCTGAAATCCAATCACTCACAGAGAGCCCAGTATGCTAGCTCCTTGCTTTAATGAGGAATGCAGCCTCATCTGCTCTCGGCTTTCCAGTGACTTTTGGTGAGCGCTTGCCTGGTACTGCAAGCACAGTATATATGGTGACAATACATTTTACTTTTACGCACGCATTGCCGTGGTGAAACAGAGAGATGCGTAGTATAATGTGCATCACTTGCTAGCAGATCAGCGCAGGTCAGCTAGCTGACCTTGATGCACTTGGCGCCCTTTGCTTTGAGCTGCTTTGGTCAAGCTCAGTGGAGGGTTCTGCTGGTACTCCAGCCAGCCAGCACGGGTCTCTTGACGCTTGCAAAACCCTACCAAACAGCAATGGACTTCAGCAAGAGGAGACGTTGCAAAACTTGCAGTGCTTTTCACCAGTCAACAGACTGGCTTACAGGCTAACACAACAACATGAGGCTCGGCTTTTCAAGCCATGCTTGCATCACTTGACAGGTGCATACCAAACCCATATGCACTTGACATACTCACAATTGATGATGCACACAGCAAACATACACAGATGACACATCCAACAGCTTGTGCAGGCAGCAAACTGCATACATGCAAACAGGGGTTGATGCCCAATCTCACCAGGCGAAGGGTCGTGCCTACACCCGCCAGTAGCTACAGTCTTGTCCATTGCACCATAGGACTGGACCAAAATGAACTTGGCACAGTAGGCCATCCACTGGACACCCCAAACTGCTCCTCGTAATGCCATGCCAACTCCACTTTCACACTTCTGGATACCATCTCTTTCAATGTCATCTCTTTCATCATCAACACCATCAATATCAGGTGTGTCATCCTGGTGATCCTCTTGTGTGCTAGGCACATTCACAGCCTGAGAAGCATATTAGTCACAGGGTGACTGATGGAAACAAGAGCAGGACCTGTGGTTTTGTGGTGATGGGCGTACAGGTCAGCAAGACAATGCCAAACTTTGCAACCATGTCATGGCATGCTTGAAACCATGTCATGGCATGCAAGCCTTCATGCCCAATAGTGTTACTAGACAATGGCCAGCGCATGCTGACTGCATATCAATTTTCTTGCTCGCAATAATTTATGTTGAAATTGCTTGTGCGTCTGCTGTTCCAGACATGACACAGCAACATAATGATTGTTGTGCAAGTACAGCATGCCGTTTATGCGATATGAGTCTGCAAACTGCAACATGTACCAATTAGTGTCTTCTAATGTCATTGCTTGCAATGCTAAGGTTCCCTGACAAAGACAGCATGCATGGTAGTCGCACGTCATGAAATGCATGCAGTGCTGCCATGAGCAGTCTGCACTGGAGAGCTCATAGAAAACCAGGACCTGCTTGCACTTACCTCTGCTATCACTGCAGGCAACTCGGGAGCAGAAGGCTGTTCCTGCATGCCCTTGTACATTGCAATGCCACTTGGAATCCTATACATCTCAGTAGGCTTCTGCAATTTCTTGAACTGACCTAGAGCAGGCACAGCAGCCACTTTCTCCAGTCCCTGGACATAAAGCAAAGCAGTTTGGCCTAAGTGGCGTATGGCAAGCCCATGCGCATGCAAGTCGATCACGGCCACCAGACAGCAGAAGGGCGCTCCTCCTCTGTAAGATAGTAAACATGCAATTCAGGCGTGCTGTCTTTACATTCACCTTCACTACTGCAGTATGCTATCGGAGTGCAGCCATGTTTCAGAAAGCTCAAGCCCGCTGCATGACTTGTTGGTCTGCAGGACCTGGGCAGCTCGGTGTAATACTTGGCTTCTCATTCAATTGACGCCGAAAGGCGTAGTTTTTTCTTTTCTTTTCTTTTCTGTTCTTTTTCCCCCTTTTTTTCTCCTGTTGGTCTGCAGATCAGTCTGGCTGCAGGAACTCCACTTACATTGTGGCTAATGCAGAACTCGCTGCTCCTTTCAGCAACCTACAGAGCTCTTTGCTCGAGAGCAGGGAAAAGCAGTGTCTCCTACCAGCAGTGCTTCCTCATAAGCCCGCTGCTTGTCCATCAGCTTCTTGCGCTTGATGGCGTTCTCTGGCTTCTCATCCAGGTAGGCTGCCAGCTTTGCATGATTTGCTTTCTGCTGCCTGGAGCTGATTGCCATGTCATAACACTTCTGACTGAAGCAGTCAGCCCTACGGGCGTCAGAGGTGAGCAGGCCTTCCCTGACTCGTGTTCCTGGCCCTAACTGCAAGCAAATGTGGACAGGTGGACTAAGGACTTCACATATGTGCTGACTGCAAAGCATTTCTGTCTCTGTATGGTGCAGCTGCCTGCAAGCTGTTGTTTCACTCGTCTGATTTTGAGCATGCTACACCTCTTAAGACATGGCAGTACTAACATTTGCTGGCAAAAATGTGCAGCTTACCAAAGTTGTCAAGGTATCAAGGCTGCCTGAGCGAATCACGACTCAAATTGATAGCAACAACCTGACAGGCTTACAAAAAACAGCCAGAACAATGCAGCAGATCCAAATGACAGCACAGTGTGAAATGTATTTGAACACTGCCCTTTGCAAGTTCACAGCTTCACTCACATCTCCTCAGAGAAGACTGAACGTCATTTTTTGCACAGCTCATTCTCTGTGCTTTATCACTTGGCCATGCAAAGGCAGTGAAGCATGTTCTTTGCTGGTTCACAAAAGCACTCAAGCAGACATATTGGTGAGGTTCACCACAGTACGCCAATCAGTTATACCATGCAGCACATGTGAGACAGTGCAGTATGGGAGAATGAGAAACAAGGGATACAGTGTGCACTTAGCAATCAGAGAATAGATGCATTGACTCAGAAGAGTGAACTGACCATGAAGAAGCGCCAAGATGCTGGAATGTCGAAAGCCAGCTTGGTCTCAACATCGTCAATGATATATGCTCGTACCACTCGTGTTGTCAACTCAACATTCTTCTGCACCTGTAAAACAAGCAGAGACACATGGCAATAACATAGTGCAGTGCAGTGTACATGTTGTGGGAAACAGTATTGTGACAGAGTGAGCTCACATGCACCGTGGTCATGGATTATGCACACACATGCAACTGGCATGCAGCAAAGCAGCTCTGGGCGCTGCAGTGTAGATTCAGATGCCTGAGCTGTGAAAACTAACACAAGGGTGTGTGAGCATCTGCACTTTGACACAACTCATTGAAAGCTGCACAAATCGACAGCAATTTGCAGCTAACTATGGTGGTCATGCATGATTATTTCAAAAACAGGCCAGGTTACGGTATCAGGTCCATGGACAGCGACAAAACCCTGGGACTCAAGCTGAACACTTTAAGCATTCATGTCCAGGGCATCTTATGCAGAAGCTATATACTTTTGCATCCTGTTCAGCTCTAGCCCGAGCTTTGGCCATAGCTCCACGCTGCAGCAGCAAGGCAGCTGGCAGATTGTCATTGCTGTCATCTGTTTCCTGCATTGTCTTTGCAACAGCGTCTTGGATGCTGGCCTGCTGCTCAAAGACATTCTTTAGCGCTGTCAGGGCTGTGTCATCTGTCTGTGCCTGATGCTTGCTGATGCTCCTGGTGACCTGCAATTACGCTCTGAAATCAGGAACATGTGATTAGCATCTTTTATGCTGGGCAGGCACTGGAATGGAAGGGATGGACAGATCACACTAGCAGATGTAAAGAAGAGCTCAAGCTTTCCATGGTCATATGAACTGTCTGCAACTCTGGTAGCATGTGACTAGCTCCATCACTCATTGCGGCGCAGGCAGAGTAATGCTTCATGCACTTATGCCACGGCTGATGCTGAGCTGTCAATGCATAGTGCGACCACAAAGCAACCTGACTTACATCTTCTGAAGCTAGCCTAGTGCGCTCCATGACGGCATCAGCTACCGCTTGCAACATGGCGCTCTTTAAGAAAGGGTAGGCGTCAAGCTTTGGTATGGAGTTCACTGCCTCCTCTCCTAATTCCCTGCACACAGCCGCACAGTGTACTTGCGTGCCATACACATTGTAGATGCCGGCTGCTTGCAGCAAAGTGCAATCACAGGTGAGTGGTATCCTGTTTTGGCTGATGCACCAGGTACGTTTTGAAGAAAGGAACACACAGTGTGCACCTGTGTACATCAATTGCAACATGCAGGGGGTCTAAGCCTATGCATTGAATGTGTGCTCTGCAGAGGCCGCTTGCAATCCATCATTGCTGTTCATTGCCCAACAAACAACGTGGACATTCAGTCTTGTTCATCCCACATGCAAATTCTTTTGGCTGCATGTACTTACCGAATGAGAGCCTGGATCTTATTCAGCGTCTCCACTGCAGGCTGTTTAAAACTGGAAGTGGCTTGCATAGCCAACTCACGACATCCCTTCTCTGACCAGGCACCTATGCCCTCATTCACACCGCGAGCCTTGTCTATGATGTCTTCAGCCAACTTGAATTCGAGAATGACGTCCAGGTCTCGCTCAATTTCGTTGACTTTATACGTTCTCACCAAATCTCGGTACTGCTTTCCACCTGTACAAGATGACAGCATCAACAGGTGTCACAGCTTTGACATGAGCACTGTGACTTGCCAAGCTTTTCAACAAACACCTAGGGAACCACAAATGCAATGCGCATTAGGCAAAGATACACGTCCATTGCCATCAGAGCAATAAGCCATGAGCTTGCTTCACGATGCATGACAAATGCTTTGCTGAACAGTGTGTATGATGGAGCATTAGCAGCATCACCTTTTTTCTCAATGAGCTCGTCAAAGCGGTCATCAACATCTTTGCAGTAAGATGCAATAAGGGTTGCTACTGAGACCGGATTTGCAATACTTGGCATGTCAGTCATCTGCTGTAACTCCTCCTTTGCGTTTGCCAGTCTGCATAATGAAGCAGAAGATGAGCACAGATGCAGCAATCAGGAAAGGGAAAGGGAAAATTCCTCCACCAGAACAATGTCCCAATGCTCTGGCAACATTTGCTGCCTGTGTTGCTGTACATGACAGCACCATACAGGGAGGGCTACACTGCTAAATAACACACCCTGCTTATTGCTCATTGCTGCACTGTCAGAGTCGAGGTCTGTCAATGATTGCAGACATATGCATAGTGCCAAGCCAAAGTACTTGCCCAAAACGAGTCATTGTGGCCTGCCAAGCAATTTGACACAGAAGCTGCTACCAATTAAACATCAGCTGGAAGGCGCCTCTATGGGCAATCCTCACCCATCTTCCATGTTCTCCTTCAAGGCAGTCAAGCTAACATTGATTTGCGGTACAAGCCATTGCTGCACCCTCCACAGGAGATAGTGCAGGCCCACATTTGCTATGCCTGCACACTCTGGGTGCTTGGTGCCGATTTCACGCTCAAACCACTCCTGCTCCTGCCACCTGGCCTCATCCATCTTGGTCTGCACAGATGCACACAAGGGCTCCTCAGTGCCACCTTTACATGTGTGTGACTTGTGAATGCTCAATAACCTGACCCTCAGCATGCTTGCAGCACTTGTGCCCCTCCACACAGTCAAAGGCCAACACAAAGCAAATCATGATGTGTGAATCAGTAGTCACAAAAAAAAAGGTTTCGCAAGAGGGCCTCCTCTGAGGGGGATCCCTGAGCAAGCACCAGCTTTTTCTGGGATCCCAATTTTCCTGTGGCGTGCGGCACCCATACTCGGGGCCGGAAACTCGATTCTGGTTGATACTTAAGCCTGAGCTAGACTCTGAATTTGGTTTGGATCATGTGTCATGGCACATGATCAGGCTGGTGCCCATTTAGGCCCTGGCTGCTCAGCCTGCCACTTGGCAGAGCTGTGGGGCCGGTTTAGTTGGGGCTGAGCCAGTAGTAGCAGACTAATAAATGACAAAGGGGAAATCTTACCGGGGCAAAACGAAGCAATTTGTGATCTCGCTCATGGTCAGGCAGCTTGACGCCAATGCAGTCGGGATTGGGGCCAGCAGCAGCCTTATGCAGCTCCCTCCTGTGAGCATTCAGAAGAATGTTGCAGATGTCAAGATCACAATAGACTGCCTTCCATACTTGCAGTGTTTCAAGTAAGAGCATCGGCAATGGCACGGTATGGCATAACTTGAAACATGCACAGCTGGCATCAAACAGCCTTCACTGATTGATGACGCGTCACACACAAGTCAGTGGCAATGACAGGCACTATAGTAAAACCTGCAGTTACAAAGAATGGCTACCATGCAGTTTTTGAGGCATAGTCCATCTTGGTGTACACGCTGATTGTGCGCAGCCGATGAGGATCTACTGTCACTGCAAAAGGCTCTGCTTCTGAAATGTCAATATCATCCTTGGCTGAAGTCACTGCCAGCATGAGGACATTGTCGCGCTCCTGCCAAGCAGCCAAAAAGTGGCATCATCTATGCTTGTAGCGTTAGTTGGCAATGCTGCATTACATCACGCAGTTACATAAAGATGAGTTGCAAGTTTCCAAACCAGCATCAGCCTTGCGATTTGATGCAGGGCAACGCTGGACATGTTGTACATAGGCTGAAGTGTGTGCAGCACTGACAAAAGACTGCAGCTGACCTTGACAGTGCCCAAGACCATCTGCTTTATCTCTCCAGGCAAGGAGGCACGCACCTTGATGCTGGGAGTGAATCCTATAACAGTCATACCCTTGATTGCAACAGTCAACTTGCAAATCAGTTCTGGAGCGTAGAAAATTTGCGGCTGTTGCAGAAGCATGGTGCACATGCAAGACATTAGCAGCAGCATTGCTACAGGCTGCAAGGCTGGCCAGAGGCCCAACTGGTGATTGCAGTCAAGGTACTTGTTCTGCTCATGCTACAGGCTTGTCAAGAGCAGCCAAACTGAGCAACATTACAGAGCAACAATCACAACACAGGGTGACCAGGGGCATGAGTCAACAGCAGCGTGCCTCATGGCACCATCATAGATGAGTGCTACTATGGAAGAGATTCAGCTGGAGCCAACAGCATCACCAAATAATCGTTGCATTCATGTCAGCCAGGGGCTATCAAAACTACTGAGGACACTGAGGCGAGTCATGTTGGCAGAAACGCAAGGCCCCACCTGGAAGGTCCACCAAAGTGAGTGTAGGTAAGTCGCATCCACTCAATGTAAGCTGGATTGGCTCTGCGGTGACGCCCTCAACGATTTCATTCTCTTTCTTGATGTACTGACTGATCTTGGCTGCAGCACACTGACAAAGCTGTTGCATACTGGAAAAGCTGCTGGTCAGTGACGAGTTGCGCATGTTTGCTGGCAAGTCTGCTGTTCAAGGCAACACTACATGTTTCATGGCAATGATACTATGAGCCTGCACTTGGACTTGTGTGCTCCAATTATGGAATGCTGATCACGGGTGCAGCATGCACATCTACCACTGTTTTAGAATGACAAGATCGTGCTGACACAAACAAACACCATCTGAGGAGCAGCAACCATGAAATGCATTCAACTCTCAGGCACACAAGCTTGCATTTTTCAATACCATGACCTTATGATTTGCAAATGCTTGACTACCTGTATCATAAATTGGAGAGTTGGGCTTGACATCAGTGGTAACGTGTGGATTTTGAAAGGTTGCCACAGTATATGGCTGGCTGGGATCGTTTTGCAGTCGCAGCAGAAGAGGCCTTCTTGTCTGCATGCCATCGCCTTTGGGGAGGAAGTCTGGCAGGTTAGCAATGGACTCCAACAGGGTGCTTTTGCCAGCGCTCTGCAATTTCAGAGAAAATTTACTCGAGGTTCTCGAGGTACTCGCCTAAAGCACGTGTACATATGTATGCTATAGCTTGGCGTATGTATGCTATAGCTCGGTGTATGTATGCTATAGCTTGGTGGGCATGTCGTACAGCTAGCTAGCTCGGTGGGCATATGCATGTCGTACAAAGGCAAAGAGCCCTTGACAGTTGCCCATTATACCTGACCCCCAAGCAGCACAACTTGCGGAAGCTGCATCAAAATCTGTCGGACGTCTTCCTCGTCCGCCAATGGAGCGAGTGCCGCGTGAAGCTGACCCATGACTTTGAAAAGGTAGTCCATGTTCGCAACTGAGTACCAAGGCTCCTAGACTTGACAGCGTGCAAGCGCTTCACAAAGCTCGACACGAAGTCTACTCGTAGAACAGCGTCCTGGCAGTCAAGTACGCAATTACAAGCAGCTACACGCATACGCCGGCGCCATGGCCCGCTTCGAAGATTTTGAAGAATCTGGGCCTAGGCCAAAAGCTTGACGACGATCTAAGCGAAGAAAGTAAAGGATGTATATTGGCTCGAGTTGGCGGGCTGACGGGCTGGCCTGACAGCCTGTGCGGAAAGGGCCTGGTCGCAGTTCATCAGCAGCTTCCGTGCCAGCTCTTCATTACCGTATTTTGTCCTGGCCCCACAAGGCACTTTGGGGGGAGGGGCGGGCGGGCCACAGCTCAGCCCTACCAGCTGTGTTTTGCCCATTGACCGAATTGCTACGCTCGAAGCGGGCGTAGACGATCATCTGCGACAGATAGATGACAGTTGTGACAGAGGTGTGCACTTCATCAGAATCACCATTCCTGCAACATAGGCAGATGAGGCACATGCAACACAAACAATGTTGCCCCAATTCCAAGGGTAAAAATGAGCAGTTTCAGACGACGACCACGGTATGACGCCTGTCTAAGTGCCACAAGGGTAACGCATCTTTGTTGGCACAAAGTGTCATCAAAGTACGTAGGCAGTCTCAGCGATTTCCTTCTTCTAGACTCTGACAGGCTGGTCAAAGACGCCATCACTCATGCCTCATTGCTGCATGCCCTGGATCGCAAGTCTTCCCTGGGCAGAGTCAACATAAACATGCATGGCCAAGCTCTAGAGTATCTGGAGGTGTGCTAGCAATGGCACTTTCTCAAGCGAGTACTCAGTTGCACAGCAAAGCAGCAACCTAAAGGGCATATGGTGCCACAGCACCTGTCGCCTTTCAGCTACAATGGCCAGCGCAATTTTGTTTGCTGAGACCAATGACATGGCCACCAGTGTCAACAATACGGCCAATTCCTTTGTTTAGCATCGAACAGCACTGCACTGCACTTGTTTGTACTGTGCAGCATTAGTGTACAGCCCAATCATCAGCATCGCTGTAGCAAAATACACAAAGCCTGGTTCTATTGCACAGCACATGGAGGATAACATGCGCTATGACGTCTGATGAGTCGCAACTGGCTTCACAGCCCAGAATGTAAAGCAATAAAGTACCCAGTAGCGTTAATCGCGATCAGGTCAAGCAGAAGTGCACACAAAATGGCACATGCATCATAAGACACATGTGTTATAAGCACACACAAGTATTGCGCATTCTGCATGTGCACATTAAATAGTAGCCCTGGACAATGCATGCATGCATCACTCAAGTTGTCCCATCATGGGTTTGGTCGCAAACTTATAACATACATTCTGAACAGTCACTAAACACTGTTCAACAAAATTTGGATAGCACAAGCAGTGCGAAACAGTCTGAAAAAGTGTTTGCCGGACAAGGCTCAGGAAACATAACAGATGCAGACAGGAGTGGCCAAACAGACATGGTTGTGCAGCAGCCTAGTAGTGGTGAGTTACGTTTGTGCGAGCTGAGTCAGGAGCCGTGGGTGTGCGGGGCTCAAAGAGGCACGGAGCGATGCTCCCACTTAGGCACGGTGTATGATGCTCAACCCTAGACTGTTGCGAACACATCTCTGATGTCCAACACATCATTGACCAGCCATACAATGCCATCTTGTTGCTGAAGGCTGAAGTACGTGCAAGGCAAGTAATATACAGATGCTGGTAATATACAAATGCTGTATGTACATATGCAGCCATGGGCCAGCAAACCCAGGCCAACTCAGGGGTCTTTGGCTCAGCCTGTTCAGTCCAACTCTCCTCAGGCTGTTGTGTTAAGGTCCTTGGCTGTGCAGTCAGAGGTCGGAGGGGGGGGGGGGGGACGGGGCTCTGCTGCCACTGCCATTAGACATAACTTTTGAACCTCTTCAATGTCGAATCCTGCAGGCATAAATGGTCAATATGGTCAATTGCTTGGATAGTTGCCATCTTGCAACAAGCAGTCTGGACAAAGTACACAGCTCAGGCATACACTTCATTGCCGTGTTTCTTACATTTTACAGCAAAGCAACTCAAACACTGCAGATCCACTGCAGTACTCAAAGCTGCAAACTTGTCACAATACATGTCTGGCTGTGCAGTAATGTGTACAAGGTTAAGATGGTGTGTATTGTGTGGTGCTAAAAACAAAGGTGCGATGATGACTGCAACTGGTAGAGGCTTACCAGCTCAGCATGCTGGTCTTGACACTGCTGAATTTCCCCACTATGTGGGGGCCGATGAGCAAGCATGCTCCTAAGATACAGGCGCCTGCCAGCACAGGAACAGCAACTGACATCACCAAGCACTTCTTGGCAGGACCAGCATGGTCTGCTGGGTTAGGGCGGCGTGAGCCAGCACGGCTCTCCCTGCAGATGCAAGAGACACATTTTCAGCCAGCAGCTTCACAAGTACAATCAAATGCACAAGGGTCAAGGTCAGGGCAGCATGCATCCGTGCAAGATGCAAAAGAAGTCATGCACATGGAGACGGCGTGTCAGGTGTTTGTTGCGTTCACAGCATATGCAGGGATGCAAAAGAAATTCATGCAGGTGGAGACAGCCGGGTTCCAGGTGTTTTGTTGTGTTCGCAGCATGTGCAGGGATGTGAAAGAGAGTACAAAGGATGCAATGGGTCAGTGTGTGTGTCATGTTCATAGCATGTGCAGAGACATAGCTTTTCACAGCATGCAAGGTGAGTTGAGCAGCAGCAGGGTAGACAGGTACCTGCTGCTGACGGCTGTGTCACCAGGTGGAACAGTCATGTGGTTAGGGGGGCTCAGAGGTGTGTCCGAGTTAATCTCGGTGGGGTCCTGGCCAGGCTGAGAGGTGTCAGACCTGCCGTGGGGATCCGCTTTATTCTGGCCTGCCAGCAGAGGGCTGACTGCTGCAGGACCAGTTAAGGGCTCAGTGTCAACAGACATCTGGCTCTTGGGGACACTATATGACGCCGTGCTAGGGGTGGTTTGGGGTGAGGTGGGGGTGATTGGGGATGAGGTGGTGGCAGATGAAGTAGAAGTAGAG
>JAABUP010003710.1_pt1 | contig 26571 bp, 20 predicted proteins | sample 5559201 | NCBI WGS metagenome assembly JAABUP01 (sample SAMN10711887, study PRJNA513373) | rock metagenome | isolation source: Antarctica rocks | place: Antarctica | reverse complement strand
GAGAAAGATCTTCCAGATCCGTTGAGCGAGCCTTTGTCTCAGTGTGTTGAACGTAGTATTGGTGGTTGCTGCAATCTTGGTACCAGGGTTTCCGCTTTAGCCACACGCCCTCAATCTGCTCGGAGTAGGCTGGTCGAGTTGTATCAATATTCAGAAATTCCAGAACCTTGCCTATATCTCGCTGAACGAACAACACTATCCCTCCCGACTTGTGGTAGTTATTTAGTAGTTGACGGGCTTCAGGTATCTCAACAATACCACCTCCACAGGCAAACACGTGTCCCCTTGGCCGCTCGGTCATCACCCTTTTCAGTAGAGAGAGCTCTTCAGCTCTGAACCCTCCCCAGTCTCTTCGCTTGATCAGCTCAGGTATCGTCATCCCCATATTAGATTCTAGTTCCGAATCTAAGTCAACCAAGGGCCAACCTAAGATCCGTGCTGCTTGGCCTCCGGTTGTCGTTTTCCCTGCTCCTCTCATGCCGATGATGAAGATCGACTTTGCGGTGTGTGTCGAATCACAAACCCCATTTGTGTGTGCCTTCTCCACCTCCTTGCCTTCGAGACCCACGTGGAAGATCTGGTGAAGTGTGTCCCACCATCCAGGCCACGTTTTCCCAACACACTCCCTCTCCAGTATCAGTGTTGGCTCCGGCGCGATCAGTGCGAGAACACTGAAGGACATCGCGACCCGATGATCGTCGTAGCAGAAGATGCCGCCTTTGGGATATTCGAGCCCCGTGCACGCTCGCCCCTCAATCTCAATACCGTCAGGAAGCTCTCGGCACAGGACCCCGAACTTGGCCAACTGATCTTTCATAGCCGCTATCCTGTCACACTCCTTGACGCGCTGATTCGCAATGCCAGTGATCCGCGTAGTACAGCTCGCACCATGACCTTGAGCGACCGCAGCCAAAATGGACGCAGTAAGAAAGGCATCAGTCATTGGTTCCATGTCCACTTCAGGCAGCGGCTTTAGGCTTCCAAGCGGTGGTCCTGTCACAGTAGTAGCCTCTACAGTCTGCTCCACTACGCAACCCATTGGTCTCAAGACATCAACAGCAAATCTAGCATCCCCTTGTAGTGAGCTGGATCCAATGTTCGGGACCATACAGGTCGTACCAGTAATTGCTGCCGCCGCAAGAGGGTACGTTGCGGAACTGGCATCGCTCTCTACTACATATTCGGCAGGATTAACGTAGCTGCCTTGCGGGATGTAGTAGGTATGCTCTTCCGTGTCGGACTTTGTGACATGCACTCCGAAAGACCGCATCATCGCTGTGGTCATATCGATGTATGGTTGTGAGATAGGCTTTCCTCCAACCAATCGTAGAGTAACTGGCTTCTTGGCATAGGGAGCACACATCAGCAGTGATGAGACGTACTGTGACGAGACTGTCGCTGCAAGATTTATTTCCCCCCCAGAGAAGCCACCAGACGCTGCTATACTCAGAGGCAAGCTGCCTTGACTCTCCATGTACTTAATGTCTGCACCATTGATCCTAAGTGAATCCACAAGAGGCCCAATAGGACGTTGTTTCATCCGTGCATTCCCCGTCAATACAGTAAAGTCAGTGGTGGAAGGCTTCGCAAGGGTAGCAACCGTTGTGAGGAATCTAGACGCAGTCCCAGCATTGCCCAGATACAATTCCGCCGCGCATGCCTTCAAGTTGCCACCTTTCCCATTCACCACCAGTACTTCGCCCGCTTCCTCCCATGTATACGTAGCTCCATCCAGTCTGGCAAGTGCCGTAAGCATGACCTCAGTGTCGTCTGAATGCAGAAGGTTCTTGATGCGGCATGTGCCCGAGCCTAGCGCTGCAAGCACCAGCGCCCGATTGGAGATGCTCTTTGAGCCTGGAGGCGTACATGATATCTTCAATGACTTTGGCACTCCCGGTGAGACGACGGTGCTTGGAGAAAGGACAAATCTTATATCGCGGTCCGATACAACGCTGGCTTTGGGCTCATGAGTTCGTCCAATCGCTGAGAGCAGCACAATCTTCTTCTTCTGGCCATCATTCTTTTTGTCAACGCTCATGATAGAAAGCAACCGGTCAACTGGACAGTGTTTTCCAGCGGAAAGCTTCCGGATCTGGCGATCCTCGAGCGAAGTGGGCAAGCCATAGCTGGACAGACATTTCACCAGCCTTGCTACCGCCCCGCCTTTCAAAACCCCCAGGTAACGAGCCAATTCCGCCTCCTTGACCATACCAACGGCGACACATTCTCCGTGAAGGATTTGAGGGGTGAGAATAGCCTCGTATGCGTGTCCTATTGAATGCCCGAAGTTCAGAAGATTCCGCAGTCCTCCCTCATGCGCGTCGGCTGAGACCACATGAGCCTTGACCCTCACGGATCCCAGTACAACTCGCTTGAGAGTCTCCCTAATATTTTGAAGTCTGCTGTGATCCTTGCTCGGTTTCGTCCTAATTGCCTGGATTATTGAATTTGCATTGCCCTCAAGGGTTGCAAATTCCTCCTCATTCCAAATCGCAGCAGTCTATATGGCTCATCAGCTCGAGCCATCGACCGCGAGAATAAGATCTACCTTGATAACTTCCGCCATACCGTTGATAAATTCCCTTTCCGGAAGGCTGTTCAGGAAATCAAGGTCAATGTAGATCCGTTCCGGCTGATGAAATGCACCTATAAGATTCTTCCCCTCTGGTACGTCGATTGCTGTCTTGCCCCCGATTGACGAGTCCACCATAGCAAGCAAAGTCGTGGGTACTTGCACGAATCTTAATCTTCTCATGAATGTTGCCGCAACGAATCCGATCATATCCCCAATCACTCCTCCGCCAAGAGCAATGATGATTGTGTCTCTTGTACATCCTTGTCTGACCATCCATCTGCTCACACCTTCCCAAGTATCTACGGATTTGGAGGTCTCGCCAGGAGGAATCTCGTGAACGAGAAGTCGAGCGTCCGACGAGACTTGCGAAACCTCATGTTCAAAGCTTTTTCTGAAATCCGGAACATACAGAGACCCAAGGTTAGTATCGGTGAAGAGGACATATGTGGAAGATCTGAAATTCGAGAGCAGGTCTTTCGCAACGAAGCTTCTCCAGATATTATAATCTACCACGATATTTTCCTCTCCTAAGATTTGGACCCTGGTTGGTCCTTCGGTGTCAGCAGTCCCCATTCTGGAAGCCTATCGCCGAGTGAAAATCACGGTGTTTTTTAAGATCCTCTAGCTCATGCTGGCTGGACATTGCAAATGTGTAGTGTACCAAAATCCATTGCTTGTCAGATCCAGCATTGTCAGCATCATCACATTCGGACAAATGTTTATGCGGCACCCGAGAATGATTACACATGCTATCAGGACGATGACTGACGACTGACATCAGCCGAAATCAGTCAGACTTCCAATAATCATGATATTTAGCAGCCCCGCACTTCCAATAACCATACGATAGAAGGAGTGGCTTCAACTTTTTCGGAAAGATGGATAAGGCGGACCCGATACTCAATCTGGTCATGAAAGGGATGATGCATGTTATATCATCACCGAATGAGGAGATTAGCTCGCACACCCATATACGACGTATCACTCTCCGAAGTGAACATGGAGTTTCAAAGACTCATCCCCTTTACTACTAAAAAACATAAGTCACAGGCTGTGGAAGCTCCCCGCATAGTGCAAAAGCAAGATAGATGTCCCATTGACCTATGATACAAGACACAGTCGAAGCAGAACTCCAGCTCGCCTTATCACCTCGGGTATCTACCATAATTGACGTTGTTACCAAGCCCTCCCGGCTGCGGCGGTCCTCTATAACTGTCTCTACTTTGATCATTATCGACATAACCACCATTATACTGGCCTCCAATGTGATTTGGATTCTGTGATTGACGAGGCGGGGCATATGGATAGCCCTGCGATGGAGGTGGGTATCCGTACGAGAAGCCTGCTGTTGGCGGTGGAGGTGGTCCTCTCATGAATTCTGAGCCAGGCGGAGGTGGTATCCAGCTAGATCCGGGTGGCGGCGGTAGGGCGCCTCGATGGTTGCCAACGTTATTGACGGGAGTGAAGCCAGGAGTGAGATGAGCAGCAAAGGGGTTTGGGCGCGAGTCAGCATAGCTGATCTGTCCACGGCCGCGCCCGCTACCGTACTCACCCCGTAGAGGAGCTCCTCCGTGGGATCGGCCAGACCGACTGGCGCGACCTTTGGTGGCTTCGATATCCGCCTGGTCAAGTGCGCTAGGCGGAAATTTGACCCCTCTCAGTAGCATCGACTTGTGGATGTGACTCGACCGTGGCATCTCGTAGTGTACACTATTGAACACTGGTCAATAAGGAAACGGAATGAATGTTCGGTCAAACATACCTTATTGAGTGATCATCGTCCAGATCTGGCATCCCGCCATCGTCCAGTGGGAATGATAAAGAGCTTTGCGGTAAATAATCTTCATTCTTTTCCACCTTTCCAGCCAGTCCTTCGCTGATCCTAGGACTGAGCTTGTACTTCGGCGAACCCTGTTTCTTAGAGTAGAACTTGGTTGCTATCTCTTCATACAGAGGGTGCCGATCGGACAGAAGCAGGACATCTCGTCCGGTCTCATTTCTGGCCGCGTCTTCTGGCGATAAGAGAGGATATTTCTCAGCCATAGCTTTCAGTAAACGTTTCTCGTCGATGAATGGAAGAAGTGCAACGCCTTGCCAGGCGAATTTTTTCCCATTCAAATCAATTGGAAACTCCTCAGGGTAAAAGTCGAGGATATCACTCTCCTCATGAGTCATCAAGTTCCGAAACACTTCCGGTATGGCATGATTCGAGGCAGCCGGAAGTACACTCATTAGCTGTTCAAACGGTTTAAACGGGGTGCCTTTCTGGAATGATAAAGTCAATTTATCTAGGTCCACAAAGTCCGCGGCGAATGGTGCGTAGTGGTAAGGATAATACCATGTCCAAGACGGACAGCCTTGAAAGTAATACAGCAAGACCCAGGCAAGTCCTTCAACATACGCTCTTGCCACCTTGTTACGAAAGCCGATGTCCTTGGGGTCAACATGGAACTTGTGCTCGTAATATCTATCAGCGTAGCCTTCATCCCACAAGCGGACATTATCTGGAGGTGGCTCATCAGGATCCGTTTTCGGCGTGCCTGGAGTGTCTGGAGTATTGCGACCAGGAGTACCGCTGTCATCCTCATCTATCAGCTCAGCCTTTCGCTTGCCCAACGCTGACGCCGGGCTGTGCAGATCAGCTCCGCCGCTAGGAGATGATTTTGGGAATGCGTTGGACTGGCTTTCTCCGTCTTCCGACTGTTGAAGGTCTTTGCTGGTGCCAGGCTCGTTGCCAACGCCACTAAGGAGTTGACTTTTCAGAGCTGCAGCAGCACTTTTATTGGCAAGGTTCGCTTTGTAGATCGCTCCACGATTGACTGCCATATCATGTGTCATGGTCCGGGCCTCCTTGGAAATATCCCCCTTTCCGGGAGCGAAGAGTGGAAGATCAGGCGGCGGTATGTTCGAGTTAGGCTTCGTGCTCCTGGCTATGCCGTTGTTTGTTGGGGCCGAATAGTCAGGGGATCCTCGACGGCCACCATTGCCGGCGAAGTTCCCGCCGCCAGAATAGCGATTGTTATTTCGATTCTGCTCGTCGAGCTTTCGACGTTTGGCATTTGCGTCTCTTCGTTCCTCGGTCTGTCGTCGGCGGCGGAAGATAGCATCTTCCTGCTTAGCCAAACCGTCAAGGATGAACTGCGCTCTTTCTAAGTCCACATGTCCGTCCTTGGTAAGATAACCGCCCATCAACGGAATGTTGTCGCGCCAAATGGCGATAAGGGTATCAATCCCGTTCTCCCTGATGTCTAAACTTGGTAGATGAGGTAAAAAGTCATTTCCAACGAAGAAGCACATGAAGACCCAGTCATCCAGGGCTCTTTCGAGATCGAAGCGGAACGGTTGCTGCGGAACATATAATTCAGCTTGGAGATATTCTCGCAGGACTGAGACATGAAGCCAGATGAAAGGCTTGAGAGGGTTAGCTTTGCCCTTCTCATCGAAATCTCCATCTTTTTGTTTTGCTTCTCCTCTACACTCTTCTGCTTTATGACCTTTCTGACCACATATTCGACACGTACTCGCCTTTGATCCTTGGGCGAAGACATCTTCTCGTAGTACTCGAAAATGTGGTTCATGGGTCGCAAGACCTAGCATGATGAGATCAGCATCCTGTAGTGATTTGTTAGCAGGCCTTAGAAAATCCGTTCTCAAGTATAGACGATCAACTGCATACCAGGCCATAGATTACATGCCGAGTGTTAGGATCATGCTCTGGAGACGACCTCTGAGATCTGATGAATTCCATGATCTTGTGCTCGCCTTCGCCAGGTACTGTAGCATCAGAGATGATTACCTTCACCTGATTGTAATTTAGTGATTGTTATCTATGACGAGCAAAACATGCCCACCTTCTCCCAAGCCGGATCAGTGTTGAGCTTGTAAGCTGTCCAATATCGTAGACATGCAGCAAGGATGTCCATGAATGGAGTTCCCGGCGTGATGGCATTCCTGTCCCAAGTCTTCTTGTTCATTATGGATGCAGCGCCCTCACTGAGTACACCATTGTTTTGCGACTTGAGCATCTTGACGAACTCCTCCTTGTCGTCGTCTTTTTCTTTATCCTCCTGGGCTGCCCTGAAGCGACGAGAGCGCTGCTGGTTCATCTTCGCTCGTGGTGCAACGCCATCTATACAGCCGGGAGTTAGCAAACGGCCAGTACTGATTGTGTAGAACACGGGAAAGGAACAGCACCCCCTTTGGCCACTTGTAAATCTTAATAGATAAACCAGCCGTCCAGAGGGAGACACAGGTTCATTTTGGACTAGATAGTCCATGTCTAGAACCTACCAACAGCAATCATCAACAATTTCCGTGGTCGAACCATGTCGACCACCCTATCCGTGTATTTGAAGACATCCAACATCATTTCTTCTTCAGTAGCTGGTGGAGGCCTGTCTTCCGGATGCGAACAAGGGTGCACAATGCCATTCATATCGAGGTAAAGGTTATCCATCTCCTCCCCATTTGGATTGGGACCAGTTTTGTCTATCGGAATCTCTTGGCCATCAACCTCGTAGGGCTGCGACTCGATGACTGGTGAAACGATCTTTGGATACTTCTGCGAAAGCCACCTGCTGTGTCAAGTCAGTAATAAAGACATGGGTGTCAAGTCGGGAAGAATACAAAAGCGCTGGTACACCCATGGTGACAGGCCAAAAGCGAACAACCAGGACGTTGGAAGCTGAATAATGCGGTGATGCTACCTCTTGAGGAGGGGAGAGGTAAGTTGTAATGCAGTGAACTTGCGTGTAGTGAGGGAGACCTCAGGCGCGGAACAAAGCCCGTCAATATGTGGTCAGGCCATCGAGGACCCAAGGACGTCCGAGTTCACGAGTACAGGGGATAGGACGGAACGAGACTCGAAACGTAGCTTCTCTTTTTTCAGCAAAGGAACTTCTGCTAAGTTGTGTTAATAGTGTAGATGTATATTTTGCTGAACGTGAATATGTCTGTAAGAAGGCGTCCTTTGCCGAAAGGGAAAGGTCTGTGCACTATGTACCCTGTAGGCACGTTTTCTCAGACATCCGATTGGCATGTATACACGGCTTTTGCCCATAGATAAACCAAGCCCACGGCGTGTTATCATTGCAGCTACTATGACGGTTGAAGAAGGACATTGCAGATCCACGTCGAGAATATGACTATCTCGCAGAAATGTTCCGTATCCTCGAATCGCAGGCTCCGGCAAAACAGACTGCAACAGACACCATAAGCACCCTAAGCAGCCGGCTACAGAGCGCAACACTACTAGAAGACCGTCGAGGTGCTATCCTTGGGCTGAGAAGCTTTGCGAAAGTGTACCCTGCTTCTGTTGCTTCAGGAGCTTTGCGGGGCCTCATCAGCAGCTTGAACAATGACGCCGGTGATGTGGACACGATCAAGGCGGTGCTGGAAACACTATTAATGTTGTTCAATCCACACGAAGCAAGTGTAGGTGTAGCGGCCGTAAAAAGGCAGCACAATCAAGATAAGCAAAACAAGGCCAGTGGCATTGCTGACAGACGATAGCCCGAAGCATCAGATGATATAGCGCTCTGGCTCGCGGACGAGTTTACACAGGTACGTTCGTTAATCGCTCTATGGTCAAGTGTACTTACTGAATTCAAGGGGTAGCGGCAAGATAACATTACCGTCCTTTTAGACCTCTTGGAGACGCCCGACTTCTACTCCCGCCTCTACTCGCTGCAGTTGATATCTGCGATATCGTCCGCCAGACCAGAGAGGACACAAGAGTGCGTCTTCACAGCGCCTTTAGGTGTCTCTAGACTGGTGGCGGTACTAGAAGATAGAAGAGAAGCTGTTCGTAGCGGTATGGTCCCTCGCCTGTAAGACTGAGTACAAGTTTGCAACTCAAGCTGACCATTTCTACCATCGGCTCCAGAGGGTCTTCTTCTCCTTACTTCTTTAACTCCTTCATCACCCGAGTTGCAAAAGCTAGTCGCTTTCGAGAACGGGTTTGATCGAACTTTCGCCTTGATCGATGCAGAGGGATCCTTGACGCATGGCGGCATCGTTGTGCAGGATTGCCTTTCTCTCCTTGCCAATCTGCTCCGCTTCAATGTCTCCAATCAATCTTTCTTCCGTGAGACGGGTTGCGTCACAAAGCTAGCAAAGTTCCTCAGTGAGGCCGTGAAAGAGCAAGAGTCTGCTGACGGAGTGGCTGAGTGGGCAAAACCACAGCGTGACAAAAATCTGTGGGGCTTGTTGGCCGTTGTGCGGTTATTCTTAGTCAATGGAGGGCTGGGTACGCAGGCTAATCAGATAGCGTTCTGGCAAAACGGAGTCCTCGTACAGGTTCTACTGCTTGCCTTCAGTCGAGCTCTAGATGTGACTATCAGGGCAGAGGTATGCAATTACTTACACTGTCACAATGGTCAACCATGTCTTACTAAACAATGTCGGTACTAGGCTCTGACGACGTGTGCGGCAATGATTCGAGGCAATGCAACCATCCAAGAAAGCTTCGCACAGCTTGAAGTCCCATTTTCAAGGCTCGATTCTGTAACCAAGCAACCCAACGGCAGTGCTGAAACAAATGGCATTCACAGAGTCAATGTTATTCATGGTTTACTTGATCTCGTACTTGCGTCAACATCAGTTCACGACTTCGATGCCCGACTGTCAGCATGCGAATGTATCAAGGCTTACTTCTATAAACACATTCCCATACGAATGCATTTCCTTCGAAGAGCGATTGAGGGACATGTATCTGGTGAAGATGAGGTTGTGAATATTTTGACAACGCTCATCGACGACTCGGACGCCAAAAGGTCAACGGACCCTTATCGCCCGTGGATGGCTGCGGTTCTTCTATTCCACTTGATCTATGAGGATCCCGAAGCCAAGAGTCTGGCAATGAGTGTGACTGAAGGCAATGCTGAACATGGAGAGGAAGTCATCACATGCGTACAAGCAATAGCGGGCAACTTGATTGACGGGTTACAGAAAGGCGATGACGAAAGAGGGTCTGTTGGCTACCTGATGCTGCTCTGCGGGTGGCTATTCGAAGATCCGGACGCGGTGAATGACTTTCTAGGCGAAGGGAGCAGCATTCAAAGCTTAGTTCAAATTGTCGCCCAAAGCAGTATGGACAAAGTAGTTGTGCCCGGACTATGTGCGATCCTTCTAGGAATTATCTATGAGTTCTCAACAAAAGATTCACCGGTACCAAGAGCTACCCTGCAGGCTATTCTTGCCTCGCGATTGGGTCGAGATCGATATGTGGACAAAATTACCAAACTTCGAGAACATCATTTAGTCCGCGATTTCGAAGTCCTGCCCCAAAGTCTGGTCTCAGACCGGGGGGGCACCCTCCCAGATGTTTACTTCGACAGAACTTTTGTAGATTTCCTCAAAGACAATTTCAGCCGCCTGATTCGAGCCATCGACAGAGATCCCGGCATGGAAATTCCGGTCATTGCTAACGGCATTCAGAAAGGCATTTCACGGGAATTGGTCGATTCTCTTAGGGCACAGCTTGACGATAGGAACCAAGCGCTCCAAAAAGCCGAGTCAGACCTCTTAAATTTAGAGCGGAAACTCGGTCAAGAGCAAGCTGACCACCGAAGAGCGAAAGAGTCAGCATCAGTAGAGCTAAGCAGGATCAAAAGCGTAAACGAAGGTCTTCAGAAACATCATGAAGATGACTTGCATCGGCTTCGCTCAGAGAATCGAGTCGCAGGGGAGGACTTACAGAGACAACATGAAGGTGATATGCAAGCGATGCAAGCCCAGCTGCAAGATCTCAGACGAAACGCCGACGAGGATGCCGTCAAGGTTCGTGACAGGAATGAAGCGGAAGTCAAGGATTTGAAGGATACAGTCCGGAAGTTAGAGATGGACCTGGAAAAGGCAAGCAAGGACCATGTGCAAGATCTTCAAATCGCTCACGAAGAATACACAACGCAACTCAATGCTTCGCAGTCTCGCATGGAACGGGCTGAGGAGAAGGCAGAGGAAGCCGAAGCTAGGGCAAAGCGCGCCGCTGAAGAGATCCTGGACGTGAAGAGCCGGGCAAGCAAGGCGGAAGATGACATCATGGTGAAAGAACAAGCACGAAAGGCAGCACAAACGGAGCTTGATGACCTCCTCATGGTACTGGGAGACTTGGAGGAGAAGAGAGCTATAGACAAGGTAAGCAAGCCATGGGACGCATGACCATGGGTTTGAGGCGTGCTAACCACGAGCCAGAAACGCCTGAAAGCCTTAGGTGAACAGGTTTCGGATGCAGACGACGAAGATGATGTTGGAAGCGTTGAAGACGAGAAAGAAGAATAGTAACGGCGTGGATGGATCCAAGAGGCACCTTGGAGTCTTATATAGTCTTTTGAGTAAAGGGAAGCGTGCTTGAGTCGGCTTAGCGATACATACCTTATGTATACCACAATATGCGATGTAAAATGCCTTTCTAGATTTAAACCGGAAACCTGACGATGCAGGTGATCTCTGTGTAGTGAAAGACTGCTAGAAGGGCACGCTACGCTTCGAATGACTGACCTTGTTGACTCACGCGAATTTATCCACGACATCCCCCACCAACGTTGCGGTGCTCAACGGTCGCAGCAACGAACACCGCAAACATGTCTATTGACTTTCCAAAAGAAGAGGAGGCGGTACTCAAGAGATGGAAAGATATCAATGCCTTCCAGAGGCAAGTAGAGCTGTCTAGAGGTCGAAAACCTTACACATTCTACGATGGCCCGCCGTTCGCGACTGGTCTCCCTCACTATGGCCATCTTCTGACTTCCACAATCAAGGACATTATTCTCCGATATTGGTCAATGAAGGGGCATTACGTTGAGCGGAGGTTTGGCTGGGATACACACGGCCTTCCAATCGAGTATGAAATCGACAAGAAGCTGGGTATCTCCGGAAAGGATGCCGTCATGAAGATGGGGATCGACAAGTACAACGAAGAGTGCCGAGCCATCGTCATGAGGTTTGCGGCGGAGTGGAGGCAGACGATTGACCGTCTTGGTCGGTGGGTGGATTTTGATAACGATTACAAGGTTCGTAGTTGGAGGGCTTGCGCCGAGATCTTTTAAGAAGCTAATAATGCATGCTGTAGACAATGGATCCTACCTTCATGGAATCCGTATGGTGGGTTTTCAAGCAACTGTTCGAGAAGGGGGCAGTATACCGAGGGTATAGAGTCATGCCATTTTCTACTGCATTGCACACTCCTCTTAGTAATTTCGAAGCACAACAAAACTACAAAGACACTCAAGACCCGGCTGTGGTAGTCTCTTTTCCTCTTCTTGAAGACCCTCAGACGAATCTGTTGGCTTGGACAACGACTCCATGGACCCTCCCATCAAATACTGGTCTTGCTGCACACCCTGACTTTGAATATGTCAAGATTCTGGACGAGGCGTCCGGCAGGAAGTACATTCTCTTGGAGTCTCTCGTGAGGACATTGTATAAAGATCCCAAAAAGGCAAAATACAAGATACTTGAACGCATTAAAGGCAAGGATATGTTAGGGTGGAGATACGAGCCATTATTTGACTACTTCTACGAGGAATTCAAGGACGTTGGCTTTCGGGTCGTTAATGCAACATATGTCACTTCTGATAGTGGCGTTGGAATGGTGCATCAAGCACCGGCCTTCGGCGAAGAAGACTACAATGTGGCTATGAAAGCTGGCGTTATCAGTGAGAAACACCTACCACCCAACCCGGTCGACGAGAAAGGATGTTTCACCTCCGAGGTCCGGGACTTTGCAGGTCAGCATGTCAAGGTTGCGGATAAAGCCATTATCAAGTATTTGAAAGCCACAGGGCGTCTTGTCGTCGACGGACAGATTACTCACAGCTATCCCTTCTGCTGGCGGTCAGACACACCACTGATCTACCGAGCCGTACCTTCGTGGTTCGTGAAGGTTCCTGAAATTATTCCCAACATGTTGGAAGAGATTGAGAAATCTCATTGGGTGCCCTCGTTCGTAAAGGAGAAGCGGTTTGCGAGTTGGATCGCAAGCGCCAGAGATTGGAATGTGTCAAGAAATCGATTTTGGGGGACACCTATTCCGCTGTGGGCGAGTGAAGATCTCAAGGAAATCGTATGTGTGGGAAGCGTGGAGGAACTGAAGGAGCTGAGTGGCTTCAAGGGCGACCTTTTGGACATTCACCGGGACAAGGTGGATAACATCACCATTCCAAGCAGGCAAGGGAAAGGCGAACTTCGCCGCATTGACGAAGTGTTCGATTGTTGGTTCGAGTCTGGAAGCATGCCCTATGCTTCCGCACATTATCCTTTCGAGAATAAGGATCGCTTCCAAGAGTCATTTCCCGGAGACTTCATTGCTGAGGGACTTGACCAGACTCGAGGATGGTTTTACACGTTGGTTGTTCTAGGGACACATCTTTTTGGTTGCTTGCCGTTCAAGAACTGTGTTGTCAATGGGATCGTCCTTGCAGAAAACGGAAAGAAGATGTCGAAACGCCTCAAGAACTACCCAGATCCTACAATCATCATGGACCGGTATGGTTCCGATGCACTGCGGCTGTACCTTATCAACTCGCCGGTGGTTCGAGCGGAACCTCTACGATTCAAAGAGTCCGGGGTGAAGGAGATTGTGGCCAAGGTTCTTTTGCCATTGTGGAACAGCTACAAATTTTTCGAGGGCCAAGTCGCTCTACTCAAGAAGGTAGAAAATATTGACTACGTCTTTGACCCAAAAGCAGAGTCGAGTAACGAGAACGTCATGGACAGATGGATCTTAGCAAGTTGTCAGAGCCTACTCGTGTTCGTCAACGAAGAGATGGCGGCGTACCGACTCTATACTGTCGTCCCCAGGCTGCTGAGTCTAATTGACAACACGACAAACTGGTACATTCGATTCAACCGGAAACGTCTGAAAGGCGAGCTTGGCATCAAAGACACGCAACATGCTTTAAACACTCTTTTCGAAGTTCTTTATACCCTCACCCGCGGATTAGCACCTTTTACACCTTTCCTCACTGATAACATCTACCAGCGTCTAGTACCTCACATTCCCACATCTCTTCAAGGCGAAGATCCACGGAGCGTGCATTTCCTTGCTTTCCCGGAGGTTAGAGAGGAGCTATTCGACGAAGAAGTCGAGAGACGAGTGGGAAGGATGCAACGAGTCATAGAGCTTGCCCGTATTTCCCGAGAACGAAGAGCGATTGGCCTAAAGCAGCCGCTCAAGACGCTGATCGTCATTCATCCCGATCCAGTATATCTTGAAGATGTACGTTCGTTAGATTCCTACATTTGCGAAGAGCTCAATGTACATGATCTCGTTTTGTCATCGGATGAGGCGAAGTACAATGTGCAGTACAGCTTGACAGCAGACTGGCCAACTCTGGGCAAGAAGCTTAAGAAAGATGCACAGAAAGTCAAGAAAGCACTCCCGAGCCTCACCAGTGACGAGGTGCGAAAGTTCGTCGAGGAGAAGAGCATGACCGTGGATGGCATCAAGCTCGACGAAGAGGATCTACTTGTCAAGCGCGGATTGAAAGACGACGAAACATCCAAGCACCTTGAGACCAACACCGATGACGACGTACTCATCATCCTGGACGCTGCGCTATACCCCGAACTGGCGCAGGAAGGGCTAGCGCGAGAAGTCATCAACCGGGTACAGCGATTACGCAAGAAAGCCGGCTTGGTCCCTACAGACGACGTGAAGATGGAATACAAGGTCCGTAGTGATCCGGACAAGATCGGTATCGAAGAGGTGTTTACATGTCATGGCAAGGCTATCGAGAAAGCTCTGCGGCGACCGGTTGATAAGCACGTGGTGACGGAATTTGAGGGCAAGATCCCAAATGGTGATGTAGATGTCGTCATCATAGAGGAAGAGCAGGAAGTGCAGAAGGCTGTTTTCTTGCTTCGCCTTGTCAAGTTGTAGACTTTCTTCGGTTTTCTCTGGCAATCTTGTGCGAATACCTATAGCGAGTAGATAGTGTCCTCAGTGGAGGAAGCGTCTGGCTAGAAAAATAGAGAAAATAGAGATGTAGAGCACAACCTCCAAACCTCATATACTCATACCCTCAGATGAAAGATCACTCCCAACAGCGTCCCAGCAAAAGCAACCCAACCCTCCGAACGGCGTAGGAGTACATATCTCCATCAAATCACCGCTTTTTCGCCGCAGCCTACGCACAACATCAGCCCCAGAACTACCTCCCCCCCGGGCGCTGACCCCTCTCCACCAAAAAAAAAGAAGAGAGAAAGTGCATAAAATACAACACACTCACCAAATAACAATCCTTCAACCTCATAAAGTCAGTTAAGCATTTATCCTTGTATACCGCGTTGTAATCCGCCACTATGCACTTGCCGTAAACCGAGGCCTAGTGCCGATTTGATTTTGTCAGTCAATCTCGTTTTGATTTCTTTAGAGGGCATGAGATGAAGGGTGTGGCGGACCTCTGTGGAGCATTTTGCGGCTGCTTGTGCGAATTTCTCGATTGGACGTGTTCGGGTCGGCATTATGGGGTGCTTGGGAAGGAGGAGAGAAGAAAGGACGTGTGTGATCAGTGGGATGTGTATGATTCGACCATCAGCTCTTAGGTGGGTACTTATATGACAGATTTGGAGTTCGAGGATTTAGTTGAGAGGTACACAGTGCGTATATAAGCACGACGCACTACGAGCAGACTCAGATTTATTCGTTGAGGTCTTTAGCCGCGCGCCTAGATTAAGCGTAATACGCTATGGCTGTACGCTAAAAGAAAGAACAGATCCTTCTCTGGGCTTACTTTCAACCCCCGTCCTTGCCTAATTCACTCTTGCGCATACATTAGAGCTTACCTATGCGGATCCGTCGTGTCGAGATGCATGTTCAGCTACGGCTGAATGGGTCACTATCACATTCAATGTCTCAGCCGTGTGCGTAAGGTAACGGCGTCGATGCGCTGAAAGCGAGTCGATCCGCTACCCTCGAATGAGTAGACGTCCCGTTATTATGCAAAAAAAAAAGGCAGGATCAGTAGTCTTACATATTCAGCAAGGAATCCTTATCTTACAGGAATATGATAGCCTTTCGATTTAATGGCTCTGCAACGGTTTCGTTAGTAATTCTATGCTGCTGGGTCGACCATGTGATTGGGGACTGCTGATGAATGATGCCTGTCAAGGAAAAGGAGCTATTCAGACACACAGTAGAAGAGAGATGGACAAGAACTTAGCTCTGTCTTCTAGTCATGGTTAGGTCCTTACTGGTTCTTCACTATTATCGTTCACCTCCAGTGCTGATGTTCTAATTGCTTACACTACCTCATCACTCTGATCCACAACAGGGAGTCCGTTTTCCAATTCTAACCATCACTGGGGCATCCCTCCGGGTTGATGAACATTGATCAGAAAGCTGTGTTGTTTGCTCCAAAGAGAGCGGCCATTATGCAACAATGGGAGGCAGTACGACCGCCCTTCAAGCGTTCTGCGCTGTTCCAAACAGCTTATCACCAATATCTCCGGGATATGGAACAAGATATCCATTTTCATCGACGGTCTCAGCCATGGCACCCACGAAAATCTCTTTGACCAAGGGATGTTTCGAGACAGCAGCCAGTCCTATAGGAGAAACATAACATGACAAAATTGTAACATATTTCTCCTTCCCACCACTCAATCCCATCAGCTCGTCGCATATTTTCAAGATGGTACCACCAGTAGCAATTACCGTGTCCAGTAGTAAGATATGCCCGTTTTTTGGTTCTAACGGGAAAGGCCGTCTTCCTAGCCAGTCGACCTTGACTTCCCGCGTGCCGTTTGCTTTCGAACAGCGCACTAGGACACATCCGGGCTTGGGGAAGAGTGTTTGTGCTGCGACGTACATTGGAAGGGCGCCCCGGAGAATAGGAACGAGGGTAACATCGACAAGACCTGCGTCGCTTGTTTTGGCAGCTTCGACAATCTCTGTCGTGATTGCTTGAACCAAGACTTGCATTTCGGCACTGCTGGTGGATGGAGATACAAAATCTGGGAACAGCTTCTGGATCGTGGGGTTTTGATCGAACAGTATCGTGATTGGCGCCTGCTGCTGCTGCTCCTGCTGCTGCTGAGGCGGACGAACACTTGATAGCGGCGACTGCGATAGCTGAGATGACATAGTGCCTGTCTTCTGAACGTTCTGGATCTCTTATAGGTTGGATGAACTCTTCAATATAAGTCAGCACATTGAAGTGCTATCTTCTTGATTTTAAGATCAGAGAGAATAAGAGATGTCCTTTAGTAGCACGAAGACATCACGTTAAGACTAGACTCGAGCAGCTAGAACCTTAGGTATTCTTGGCGCCCTAAAACTCGCTGTTCCGAAGCCTGAGAGCCCGCTTCCCACTAAACAGCCAACTAAGGAAGGTACCTTTGTAATGTACCTACCTTACCTTACGGGGAGTCAGTGATAACCGGAAATGTAATTGACATCATGTGAGAACCATGCTGTCCTTCTTTTAGTGTCAGCACTGAGTTTAAATTTCAATTTCATGTAGATCAATAGTTAAAACTAAATTAGAGTTTAGAGATATATGATGTTCAGATTGCTGTTGTGTTAAGATGAAAATTATGTCAACATTGTGTTTAATGTAATTCATGTCACAGATTTGATTCAAGTTGTATGTAATTTGCAGTTAACATAATATCTTTAACAACATGATGTTCACAGAACTTGTGATTTGCATTTCAATGACTAAGCACAAAACTCATGAGTCTGCATATTCAGTAGAAGACTCTACTCAAAGTCATCAACTCTCTTAAGAAATTGATAGCAGATTTGATCATTTCAGACAAACTTAACATATAAAAAGTTTGTATACTACTCTGTGATATAAAGGATGAACAGGAGACTTTATGAAAAAAAAGTAAAGTTAAAATTTCTGTGACACAGCATTTTATTCAACATGCTGTCAACATGCTTATGTAATGTATATGTGGTCAGATATTGAACATAATTCTAGATATGACATTATGTCAATGTATGAGCATGTTTTTAGTCATAACACATGTTATATCTAACTGAATGTATATATGTAATTGAGTCTGACATGATATGTTAGGCTGACTGAATGTCAGTTGGTCTCTTAATACACAGTTCAGCTACCACTAAGTCCCCGTAAGGTAGGTTCTAAGAAAGTTAGTGCCCGCCACTAGATTGAATTCGCCACGAGATTTGTTGCCAAGCCCTTGGCCGTTTCTTATTTGGAACGGACGCTACGCCGGGCCGGGCGGGTGAACGCGGGCCAGCGCCGATCAGGGCCTACCTTACTCATTCACTGGCAGACGCTAGGTCCAATTTAGCGTCAGATCACCACAGGTCAAAGCCGGCGTATCTATTGGTCACTCTCCTTGATCTGGTCAAATACGTGATAAAACTCCGCCAGGCAATGAGATGAAAGGCCATTTTGGAACAACTGCAATCATCTTGCAACCTGGACGCAGTCATAATATTCAGCGACACGAAAGAGGTACTAGGGCTTCATCCTGGGAAATAACGAAGTCTATATCCTCTGTTCAGGATCTCGAACCATGTCACAGGCATTCCATTTCATCTGAAAAGTAAGCAGAATGTCTATGGCCGCGGACGACACCAAGGGTGAGGAACAGCTTCACGATCCTGAGAAGCAAGCCCGTATCCAGATTACAGGATCTGACGGCGACCCCTCGAGCGATGGCATTGCAGCTTCACACGGTTACTTACCGGGCGCCAAAGTGCCTTTGACGAGGAGTCAATTCTGGATCGTCCTGTTCGGGTAAAAAGTCTTCCTTGTCTGTTTTGGAATACCAGCTCATCCGTGCTACACGCTATCAGTCTCAATATCGGCATGCTTCTCGCGGCTCTTGATTTTAATATCGTCGCTACTGCCGTTCCCACCATCTCCTCCGAATTTCACGAGTACCACAACTCGGCATGGCTGGGGACGGGCTTCCTTATTTCCTTCGCCTTGGTGCTCCCTCTCTATTCCAAACTCGGTGCCATGTTTGGCAACAGAGTCATGTTCATCACTGGCACCGTGATCTTTATACTTGGAAGCGGCCTCTGTGGCGGTTCTAAGAGCATGAACATGCTTATCTCGTCGCGAATCATACAAGGAATTGGCGGAGGCGGCATCTATGGCTTGGTCAACGTAAGTTCAAATTTCTTGGATGTGTGCCTCTGACGTCGCTGTACCTAAGCTTACCTAACGTAGATCATCATCACCGATCTGGTGCCTCTGCAAGACGTTGGCAAATATTTCTCAATTACTGGCTTGATCTGGGTTCTTGCCGACGTAGCCGGACCCCTTCTTGGTGGCACTTTCTCGCAGTAGGTCTTCTCACTTGACAGACCCACATATACTGAATGCCACCACAGATATGCCAGTTGGCGCTGGTGCTTTTACTTGAATCTTTGCATCTCTCCTATCAGCCTAATCATAACCCTGTTTGTCCTCAAGCTACCAGCTCCTCCACGAAGCGAGTTGTGGCAAAAGTTTTTAGATTTTGATTACCTGGGCACGACCATGCTGGTTGGCGGCACGATATGTCTCTTACTAGGCATTTCCTGGGGTGGTAACATATCCCCTTGGAGCGACAGTCGCGTCATTGGCTGCATAACCGGAGGAATTGTCCTGCTTGCGGCCTTCCTTGTCGTCCAACACTTCACCAAAGACCCTATTATCGATCCATCTTTGTTCAAGAACCGGACGGTCTTGGCCATTGCCGCCGCCGAATTCTTCTACGGTGCCAATCTCCTTGGATTGATGTATTATGTTCCGCAATTCTTCCAACTCGTTTTTGGCGACTCTGCTACCTTGTCTGGGGTCGGCCTATTGCCTATGATGCTAGGTCTCGGGGTTGGAAACCCAATAGCAGCTTTCGTTACCTCTAAATTTGGGCTCAGCCTAATAAACGCTATCGCAGGCGCGGCGCTCCAAGTCCTTATTAGTGGACTGATGACAAGGTGGGATGCAGATACAAGCCGTGCTGAGGCTGTCATTCTTCTAATTATCCTTGGAATTGGTCAAGGAGCTGCTATGTCTGGATTGTTGCTCACTGCTCAGGTAGCTACTCAGACACAGCTTATTGATATCGTGACTGGCTTGGTCATCTTTGTGCAGACTGTGGGCGACATCTTCGGCATAGCCTTCTTCGCCGCGGTATACATCAACAAGCTTAGATCGGCTCTGGCTGGATTATCGCTATCTTCGAGTCAAATTGCCGGCGTTTTGGAGGATGTCCAATCGCTTAAGACAGAATATTCTCCGGAGATCCGCCGCCAGATTGTGAGTGCCTATGCTGACAGCTTGAAAAATGGCTGGTGGCTTATGTTCGCTTGTGCCTGTGCACTGCTTCTATTGTCGTCGCTTGCGAAGCAGCACAAGTTTCAAGCTCGAGGTCAACAATAAAGCTCTAATGGATAAGGTACACCGCGCTTGCTGGACAACAGTGTTGGTCTGTTGGGGTTAGTAATATATTTTGGTCATTGATGAATTGCTGTTGAAGCTTGTAGCTCGAATGCTTGCTTGACGTTCATCTACTCAATGCAATCTCGCATCTATCACTGCGTGCTCTATGTCACTATTCTTCCAGATCCTGACAATCTTTAGTCCGCAGGAATCGAGAAGCTTTCGCCATTGCCGCTCAGTTCGCTCCATGCCTCCAATGGTCATCCTGTTCAGATCTTCCCATGCCATCTCACGCGGTGCATTTTCGTTTGATAGTACCATATCGGTAATTAGCAGTCGTGATTCGGCTGTCATAGCAGAGGCAGTATTACTGAGAATCTCGCAACACTTTTCGTTCCCCCAGTCGTGTAAGACGCGCCGGATATAATATACTCGAGCGTCTGACGTTTAACAGATCAGTCTTCCCGCTTTCCTGAGAAATGACCATCTTCTAACATACCGTGAATCTTCTGCGTCTCGAAGAACGATCCAACCACGGGCTCAATGAAACCAGGCAGCCCTGCAGCAACAGCGTCTTCAATCACATCCTCCAAGTCCTGCAGCACGAATCTACCCCCCAATTCGGGGTGATCCGCCTTGATAGCTTCCAGTGCCTGTCCTCCCCCACCGCCAATATCTACGATCATCACCTGCCCTTTCTTCAAAGGCTCTTTGCTTAGTTCATCTCCAAATGGCCCGACAGTTTCCCAGTTGAGAGCTCCCCCACGATTTTCGACCTCATCCCCATATCGAATACCTTTCTGCGTTCATGGTCCTCTTTAAGGTATTCCCACATCCCTAAATTCGTCCTGGCGCCCAATTTGAAGGCACAATCGGTGTATGAGCCATGCGTCTTCCACCTATGCTGCGAAAGAAATTCAGGAAGCGCAATAACACCTCTGCCGTTGTAATCGTACATCAAAGTTATCAACGCGCGATTGGTCTCGTCAATGAGGGTACTTGAGATGGAATTGTGTGCATAGTTTTCTTCGCTAGTCTCGCGGAATATGTCCGTGCTGGTGCAGGCACGCATGATTCGCGCTGCAAATGAGGACGAAAGGTCAGCATACCTCTACACAAATTGATCTTTCAACATGATGGCGAACACACCAACAAGTTTCTTGTCGGCACCAGTCCTGGAAGCCAGTTCCTGCGCACTCATACTCGTTCCATCAGCGGGGATGGCTTCGAAAGCTCCAAGACCGATGGCGCATCTGATCGCAACATTCTGCGCAATCTACCAATAAAATCTCTTTAGTGATCGGACGTTCTTGGAAAGGCATCGTCATTTGAGTGCAAGATGTAAATGATGAACAGAAGATAGGTACCTGTCTGAGTATTAAGACAGGACTATGTCCTTACCTGCTGAGCAATGGCAAAAATGTTTTCCGCAGGCCGCCTCGTAGCAAGCACGAGCTTCCCCGCGGCAAGAATCAAGTTGCGACGCTCTGCATCTGACGTGAAATCGCCCGTGTCGGTTATTGACTTGGCCGATTCCACGATTTGCTGCTGTTAGTACAACTGTCATTGTTGTCCGTGCTTAAGTATGAAATGGGCAACACCAAGGCCTTTTAACCACCCCGGTCTTGACAGCTGGATGAACGAATACTTGTAGCTTATATATACATAGAGATGGTATCTAGGCAAGGTAATGTACGACCTTCTTTCAAAGACTAGCGTCATCCACCTGAGACCATGCAGATAACTCTTGCTACTAATACTTATAGGTAGCGGTGAAGACGAGACAATAATACCTAGTACTTGGTAGGAGTGAACAATAGCATGCCTGCTAAGATACTCGCATCTGTGGGTCGGCTACCCCTGTCCTTTCTCGCAGCAGCACTAAAGAAGGCGCCGCGGTCCGCTACAAGGGGTGGCATGAGCGGGTCAGCCAACCCCCGGTCAATACTGGGGTGCAGTTTCCCGTACAAAGAAAATGATCTCTCTCAAAGATTTCGACCCATACAAGCTCCAAACATGACGGCTTCAAAAGCAATCACCTACTCAGAAACCGAGGATATGGGGCAATTGCAGCAATTGCAGCCTAGTGTGAGCGCATTGCTCGTTGATGGGGGTGGAAGATGGACCTTGAGCTTGAATAGAAAAGGGCTGGAGCGGCAATTCCACTTCAAGACATTCAAAATGACGTGGGTACGTGCTCTGGGCTATGCTAAGCATTCCTAATAAGACATCTTTGCTTTACAGGACGCGGTCTAATCACCTATCACATTTAGGAATTTATCAGCATGGTGGCAAGCAAGAGTGCGGAAGAGAGACACCATCCTGAGTGGTCAAACGTGAGTACTGAACAACGTTTAGTTCTTAAAAAGCTACTGATATTGACATGCTTTAGGTATACAACAAAGTATCCATCCGATGGACTACCCACTCGTTATCAGGTCTGTCATCTAAAGATGTGTCGATGGCGCTGTTTTGTGATGGCCAGGCGAAAGCACTAGGTGTGTTGGAAGAGACGTCCTCAGAAAACGAGCTCGGCGAGTTACTCGGGCCTATCGTACATTTGAGGTAAGCTGTCAATCTCGCATCAAGGTGGAGGAAGGCGACACGCTCCTACTCCCAAGCAGTGTTCTCAAGCTCCTAATCTTGGCCTGGCCCTTCTGATTGTGGGCTGATGAGGTTGATGGTTGCCGAGTCTCATAATTATATAAGATTGTGACAATTGACCACCCGCTCTTCACGGATCTCTCATCCCCAAAATTGCTAGCAAGTGTCGCTGAAATCAAACAGAGAACAAGTTTTAATTATTTTCCTCGTTCTCTGCGGGCCTTGTCAGACCACATTACTGGGATTTTTGTAACAAGGATTGTGTCAGCTTCCGTTGCGTACAGTCCTTGATCCTGGGCTACTTGATTCACAAGCGGTCAGTGTCCAGGTCTTGAGTCCTTATTGGTTATTTTGTTGAAGCGGTCAATTCAGTCACCGAGCAACCTTAGCATCCAAATGCGTGGCAGCTATCCTACGCGGTAATCGTAGCACCTGACTAAGCCTAGCTTAGTAGTGGCCACCCGAGTGTCGTTCCCACCCGAGTGTCGCGCAGGCTTCAATTTATTTTCTACCTTTATGGATGCGCAACCAACGCTTGCGCTGTACGTTCTGAAAATATCTATGAGCCTCATTTTCCCTATACCACGTCTTCCAGGCCTCTTGCCTGATCTTTTGAAGCTGTTTTCTCGCGTCAGTATCGAGCTTCACGAGCTGCCTTAGTGTCAGGTTAATAGCCCGCTCAGCCTTCTCTCGATTGTTTTCGTCCCTTTCTATCCTCATATGCCTTATCCCTTCTAACTCAACCCAGCCTCCCTTATGTGCAACTGTATTAGGTTGTGATTTACGTCTAGCCTTGTCAATTTGCGTCTTATTATTGTCGAGAAGCTCTTCAGTTATCTGGCATAATTGATATGCCGCAGTGACACTATCCTTTATGGACTGAAGGATAGGTGTAATCAAGCCATTATCAAGCCCATTCCTTCTGATGCTTTTCTTGAGCATACAGCCATGGTTGATAAGATCTTTAGTGGTACATGAAGTACGCTGAATAAGAGGAATTTTCATAGATGGTGGTGTAATTGAACAAGTATTTTTACGCTGATACTCTGATAGTAAATCAAGCACACAACGCGGTTGATATGGGATAAAACCAGTTGCCCGCCAAGCTGACAGAATAGTTGAGATTTTGAATGTGTTTATTCAAATTTGTTGAAATAAGGCTAGAAAATCTGCCTTATTCAGAGTAGGTCCAGTTTGTCATACAAATCTGTTGAGAGCTTCTTGATGATAGTGCTTGAATGACTGAAAGCAGTCAACATCTAGTGACTGCGTAAAGTGAGTAGAGTGCGCTGGTAGCTGAAATAGTTGAATTTCATGTTCTAAAGCATACTGAAAAAATTCCCAGGTTAAATGAGATTTATAACTGTCAATAATCAGGGCGCACCATTTGCCTTTCTGACCCTTACAGCTCTGAACCTCAAAGTGCTGTAGTCAGGCTAGTGCTAGAATGTTGTTTGAATAGTCAGAATCACTGATAGCAAGCTTTGTACTGCTCAGTAGGTCATTATTGGCTCATTTGTTCAGAATCAATTTCTCATTCAGAATGATGAATGAGGTCATTGATACCCCACTGTCACTGATACACTTTGCTGATGTGATGTAGTCTCTATTATCAGGGTCATTGATACATAGCTGCTTTGTTGCATGTGTAGAGACGACATATTGAGCTTTTCTGATGTCAATTCTGAAGCCTGTTTCATTCATATTTCATATATCTTCATCAGTGATCTCAAGCTCAATTTGAATGCACTGAAAATGTTGATAGCATTCTAAAATATTCTTTGATCTGTGTGCTAGCTTTCTGTTCACTGAGAGCGACATTTGTTTACATTTATGAAGCTCAGAGTGTCTTTTCAGAAATCTTGTGACTCAGTGCTTGTCAACCATTCTCATAAATTCACTTTGCACTAAAATGAAGTCTGTCTGCTGCTGAAGCACTGATAGCCTTAATGACATATCAAATGAGTTGTGTAACCTGATAAACTCAACAACTGCAAGTTCTTGAGCAGAGGTAAGTGTCATACTGTTGAGTGTAGAGGTTTTTCTAAAGACGCCTTTCTCAATGTGTCACTGCAGACACCTTATCAGAACATTAAAATTGTGCACAACCTGAGCAGTAGTGAACTTAGGATTTTCATCAATGAAAGTCATGATGTCATTCATCATTGTCTCAAGTTCTTTATAAAATAAGGTCATTATGAGTGAAGTAGCGTTTTTTGAAAGTTGAAAGTAGATAAATTGAAGCCTGTGCAACACTCAGATGAAAATGACACTTGAGTGGCCACTACTAAGCTAGGCTTAGTCAGGTGCTACAATTAAGCAATACAAGGACGTTCATTCTGATTCTATTACATTCAACAGGTTATGAGCTCAGCACTATACACTTAAAACATTTTAATTATCTTCATTTTGACAGTCTTTATCTCACTGTTCTTGTTTTATAGCCTTCTTTCTGTTCATTGATTGCAATTGCATCACATTTAATTGACAACATAACTTTCTTAAACAGCAACATTCATTTCATAGCTAAACTCATCAATATAAGCAATTATGCTTTCTGAGTCATCAATATTAAGTATGTTCTTATGAATAAAGATGTTTAAGAGATAGTTAACAGCATTTTCACTGAATCATCTTCTTTTTTCAGTCTTAAATCTTTATTTGAGACCCTCTTTAAGTTATTAATTACTTTTTCTCATCTATTTTAAAGTAAAGATAACAGCAAGACATGTGTCATTATTGTATTCAGCTGCATGAACAGCTTTAAGAAATTCATTAAGAATTTTAATGTCTGTTTTATATAATTGAAGTTAAAGAAGTTATACAAAGTTCAGAGATTTAATGTCTGTTATCTGATGTTTACTATTCTTCTTTTTCATCACTACAACAACTGTAAGTTAGTGAAGAATTATGTTAAACAGATTAAGATGTTATTATTACATTTAAAAGAGAGATGAACTTTATCTTTTTAAATTAAATTATACTCACAGTCTTTCTGAATGATCTAGAATTTTTATTTAATGCATTTACTACAGTTAAATAACAGACTATTCAAGTTTATGTTTCTTTCTTTGATGTTTTAATGACTGAACTCATCAATGAGTCTTAAATTAACAGTAATAAGTTCTTTGTTATTATGATCTTTTATAGTAATAACATCTTCATGTTCTTTAAACAATGTTCTCATTGTAAAAGAATAAGTCATGAAGAATCTGTGTGCTGAAATTAATATCTGTATAAGAAGAAGAAATTTAAAACAGCTAAAAAGAAGAAGAATGAAAAGTCTGATGAATTCAGTGATGAATTCAGTGATAATTTCACATTAAACTTAAACTTAACTTTTAATTCAACCTTTAAATCATTCTTAAATATGAAGTCTAGTGCATCTACACTCAACTTTATGTTAATCATCAGTCAGTACTTTTTGAGTGTCTGAATAATTAACACTGAGACTTCAGATCATCTGTGTTCTATGTGAAAGTTTATTGAAGTATGACCTCTATGAAATGACTGTTTTAATTCATATATCCTCACTAGAATGCAGAGTCTGCATCAACAGCATGACTTTTGTGTGGGCTGACTAAGCAGCGTCACGTGACATGGCAAGTTTCAGCGCTAGGTCAGAATAGGACTGAAATCCCTGCAAAGCCTTCTTATTTCAACACTTCTTCTCAGTTTTAAACAACCTGAATATCCATTCACTAATCAGTATAGAGTCCTTCAATCTCACTAAAAAGTGAGCTCAACAGTGAGGTGGTGAGGATGTGAAGGAGGCCGCAACAGTGAGGTAAGAAAGTGAGAATGTAAAAGGTGACAAAGAAGGTCAACAACAACAAGGTTTGAATGCATGTCAAAGACAGGTCATTAATTAAATATAAGACCTGACTGAATAAGAAAACGGCTAAACTTGACAGCAGACAGAGCCTTAGTAAGCCCATCTGCTGCTTGCTTGACAATAGATACAAATTCAAAGTCAACAAGGTGACAATCAACAGCTTCACAAACAAAGTGATATTGTATGTCAATGTGCTTGAT
>JAABUP010002757.1_pt1 | contig 26573 bp, 25 predicted proteins | sample 5559201 | NCBI WGS metagenome assembly JAABUP01 (sample SAMN10711887, study PRJNA513373) | rock metagenome | isolation source: Antarctica rocks | place: Antarctica | reverse complement strand
GCCCCGCTCGGGTGGGAGCACTTGTCGCTCACCGGCGACTACGCCTGGGACGCCCCCGATCAGCCCGCCCCCGGCGAGCTCCGCCCGCTCCGGACCAAGCTTTCGCTCCTCGCAGCCTGATCGAGAAGGCTGTTCACGTCGCGTCCGCCCTTAGCGTACGCTCAGCTGACTTTCTTGTAGCGACCCCTTGCTGGTGATGCGGACGTCCGGGTTACGCAGCAGGCCCTGGTCGAACTGGGCCAGCGCACCACGCATCTCCTCTCGCAGGCCATCAATGAATGCGCCGGCATCGAGCGGCAAACCGAGCGCCTGGTAGTGGGCGGTGCGCTGGGCGTCGAAGTCGGCCGGCAGGTCTTCGTCGGGGTTGCGGTAGCGGTTCGCGCCCGCCACCCAGACCTCTTTGCAGCGTAGCTGGTCGCGCAGAGCGTCGAGCGCGCAGATTTCGTAGGTGATGCGGTCGATGCGCGGGCGCCCCTGCGGGTCCTCGTCCACCACGGCGCCGCGCCACAGCGGGCGGACGATGCCGTCTAGCGGCACCTCCTCCTCGACGGGATAGTAACGCAGACGCGTTTCGGCATAGCGGCGGATCACGTCGAGCGCTTGGATCACCGGCCGATGCACGTCGTTGTTGGACCGGAAGTCGAGGGTAGCCAGCAGGTCCAGCACCGCTCGGCGGTAATGACCGCGGTAGGAGCTGCGGATCGTGGCACGCAGCGTGGTTCGATAGGTGGGGCCGGTCGCCTTGCTCTCGCGCACCAGGTCGCGGAGCGTCTGCTCGCCTACCACGGGGAACACCACCTCGCGCACGGTGCCATCAGGCTTCTCGACCGCGGCATTTGCCAGGTTGAATAGGAGGTCCTGCTTGCCGCCGACGCGCTTGAGATCGTCCAGCAGCTCCTGCTCGACCTTGTTCTCGGCGCGGGCGCCGATGTGGTGGACGGTTTCGATCAGCAGATCGACCAAGGTGTCGGTGACGGCACGGCCGCGCAGGTGGACATAAGCGGCGAGCCAGACATGGCGGGCCGCATCGGGGTGGCGGCGCAGTTCATGGGGCGCCTCGACGGCCACGCGCTGGCGGCACGCTTCGAGGTCCTGCAGGCTCCAGTCCGCGAACAGGTCCGTGGGCAGGCCGACCCGGCGGACCGCGCCGAGCCTGGTCAGCTCGTCACGCAGGCTGGTGACGCTGGCCCGGCCGGGGCCGGCGCGCAGATAGATGAGAGGAGCGTCCACCCTCCCATCCGGCACGGCCCCGTCCTCGGCATCGCTGGTCCCCTCGGGTCCGGCAGGCTGAAGCAGGGCGTCCAGGGTCACTCGCATGGCCGGCGTCAGCCGGGCGTGGACTGTGGCGATACGCCCGTCCTCGTAGGCCCGCACCGCCGTGCGGACGAGGCGCGCGATACGGTCGGGGGTGGGCGGCTCGATGCAGAGCGCACGGCACCTGGCCTCGGCGTCGGCAGCAAGCTCAACGGGGTCGCGGGTCCGGGCGACAGCGTGGTCGCGCAGCCAGTCGCCAAGCTCCTCCGCATCGGCGACGCCCGCCTCGCGGAAACCGAGCAGGGCGCGTATCTCAGCGCGCTGCCGCTCCGCCGTGCGGTCGGCAGCGTCGGGCAGCAACGGCTCGGCGCCGCTCGGCTCCGGCACGCCAAGGGTGCGCGCCAGCCACTGCGGCTCCAACGACAATGCGGCCGTCCTTGAACACGGCCTTGATGCCCTCGCGCATGTGCAGCACGTCCACGCCGAACTTGACCGCCTGCTGGCGGGCCATCTCGGCCAAGTGGGCGCCGCTGACACCTTGCGGGAAGCCCATGTAGTTCTCGATGAGCGAGCTGGACCCTGCCTGGCCGCCAACGGTGTGGCGCTCGATAAGGACTGTCTTCAGCCCTTCTGAGGCAGCGTAAACGGCGGCGCTCAGGCCAGCCGGGCCAGCGCCGTAGATGGAGACGTCATACTCGGCGAACTTCGGCGCCATCACCCAACCCAGGTTCTCGGCCACCTCCTGGACGCTCGGCGCAGAGAGCCGCTTGCCGTCCGGCAGGATGCAGAGCGGCAGAGCCGCGTCGCCCATCGACGGGGCGCCGATCAGCCGGTGCGCCTCCTCGTCGGAATGCAGCTCGGTCCAGTCAAACTCGACGACGCTGCGGTTCAGGAAATCCCTGATCTCGTAAGCGCGTGGGGAGAGAGGCGAACCATAGAGGCGAACCCGCTGAATGGCTTCGAAAGCAGGTTTGTCGTTGGCCATGGGACTGTCCTTCCTACGTGGGGGTATCTGCAGGGTAGGGGGACTGCGAACGCTCGCCGAGGGCGATGCCGTTCCGGCGCAGGTTCATGCCGATCTGGATCTGGTCAGTCTCCCAGGCCCGGAGCGCCGTCGGCACATCGTCGCGGCGGCCCAGCTCCGCCACCAGCCCGAGCGCGTTCCCGGCGGCCTTGGCCGTGCTTGCGGCCGTGTGCGGGCGGGGGATAAAGGCTGCGTCCCCGACCAGGGCCACGCGGCCAAAGGCCATCCTGGGCACGGCCAAGTCCTGGATGGTCTGGAAGAACGGCTCCCGGGTCGCCGCGACGAGCTGCCGGAAGGCAGGCGGCAGGAAGCGGTCGGCCGCCGCGCGCACGTCGGCCTCGGCATCCTCCGAGAGCAGGCCCGGCGGGATGGACGACGTGCGGCTCCGCCCGTTGCGGTCCACCAGAAGCTGCGCCAGACGCGCGGGCTGGGCGTTGCGGTACCACACCCAGTTGTAGCGGCGCTTGCCTGGCTCCACCGCGTCGTGCTCGCCGGGCACGAGGTAGTCGAGGATGTGCGAGTTCGGGTAGTCGAAGAAGGCGAAGCGGTCCGCCAGCACGGCGGCGGCCTCGGCCGGCATGTCCGCCTCGTCCACCAGGCCGCGCCAGGCGACGTACCCGGCATAGCTCGGCTCTACGTCCGGCAGCAGCGTGCGGCGTACCAGGGAGTTGCTGCCGTCGGCCGCGACGAGAAGCTCTCCCGTGTGCTCCTGCCCATCGGCGAAGCGGGTTCTCACATGGGACTCGTGAATGTCGAAGGAGGCCAGCTCGGCGCCCTGGTGGTAGTGCTCGGCCGGGAAGTGCCGGCGCATGGCGGCGTACAGCGAGGTCCAGGAGGTGAGCATCTGCCGCATCGGGATGCGCTCGGCGATGCCCCCCTCACTGTCCAGGAACACGCGCTCCCGCGCCGGGACGCCGATGGAAGCATCGTAGTGGATGCCCGCCTGCTGGAACGCTGCGAGTACCTGGGGCTGCAGCACGATGCCGCCGCCGCGGCTGTCGAGGTCGCGCGGCGAGCGCTCGAAGATGTCCACCGTCCAGCCGATGGAGCGGAGCAGCACGCCGGCGAACAGGCCGGCGAGGGAACCGCCCACGACGATGGCGTGCTTGGATTTTGGGTGGGATGCACCTTGCATCGGATCAGCTCCAGGTCCGTGCCCACATGCCGTGCGGCGCGGTCGCAAGGGGGAAGTGCGGCAGCACCTCGGCCGCCAGTTCCTCGACCACCTCGCCCGCGGGCCGGCGGCTGAGGCGCAGGTTGAACATGACGTGGTGGACTCCGAGCCGCTGAAGGACCGCGAGCTTCTCGATCAGCCGGTTGCGGCCGAGCCGGTAGCCCAGGAAGATCGGCGAGGCGTCGGTGTCGGCATCCTCGGCCAGGTCGATGAACAGCGACTGGCTGAACGGCTTGAAGCGTCCCGGCGCCTTCTGGTCGAGCGCCCGCCGCCACAGCCCGATGCGGTCCTGCTGGGCCGCCTCGTCGCGGGGATACGTGACCCAGCCATCTGCGTGCGCCGCGATCCACTGCACGCTCTGCCGGGCGCTGCCGACCACCTGGATGGGGAGTTGACCAATCGGCTTCGGGATCAGGTCGGCTCCCAGCATGTGGCTGAGCGGCGAGTTGATGTACGGGAAGCTCCCCTCCAGCGCCTGCGTGAGGACCGACCAGCCCTCGGTGAAGCGCTCGCCGCGGGTCTCGTAGTCCACCCCGAAAGCTGGGAACTCCATCTGGCGGTCCCCGGAGGCGACGCCGAGCACGAAGCGGGCGCCGCTGAGACGGTCCACCGAAGCGGCGGCTTTGGCGACGTGCAGCGGGTGGCGTAATGGCAGCACGATGGCCCCGGTCGCGAGCGTGATGGCCGTGGTGACGGCCGCGACCTGGCCGAGCCACACCCAGGGATCGTACTCTTGACCGACATCCCCGAAATCGAGGTCATGGAGCGGCACGTCGCGCACCCAGAGCGCGCCGAAGCCGAGTTCATCGATGCGGCGCGCCATCGCAAGCTGGCCCGACATTTCCGGGAACACGTCGGCTACCTGCACGACCGGGAACATGAATCCAAGGGTCAGGCGGTCTGGCGCATAAATGCGATGGAAGCCCGGATGCCCCGCCGCCGCCATCGGGTGATTGACGCGCACATCCATGGCCGCCCTCCGCTGCCGGTCCCGTGCCGATCCTGTCGTTAGGCCGCCGCTGTCTGGAGCCTGGCCGCCCGCCGGAGCGCAGCCTCCATCACCTCCACCGGTTGGGCGCCGGAGAGTGCCTGGCCGCCGATTTCAAATAGCGGCACGCCGCGGATGCCCTTGCCGTAGGCTTCGTGGGTGAGGGCCTGCACCTCGGCGGTGCCCAGGTCGCCGTCGAGCACCTCATCGGCCCGGGCCTCCGACAGGCCAGCCTCCACCGCGATCCTGCGCAGCACCGCATGGTCCGACAGATCCAGCCCGTCGGTAAAGTAGGCCGCGAACAGGCGGTTGGCGAGCACGGCCTGGTCGCCGCCCTCGTAGGCGACGGCCCACATCAGCCGGTGCGGTAGCACCGTGTTCGGGGTGCGCTTGACCCAGTCGTAGTTGAAGGCGAGGCCCACGGCCTTGCCCGCGTCCGCGACCTGGGCATCAAGGGCCTGCGACTTGGCCCAGCTCCCGAACTCGCGGAGCGGTACTCCTTGCGGTCCAGGCCCCCGGCCGGCATGTCGGGGTTCAACTCGAAGGGGCGGTAGCTGACGTCCACCTGCACGTCCGCCGGCAAGCGCTCGATGGCGCTCATCAGCTTGCGCTCGCCGATGTAGCACCACGGGCAGATGAAGTCCGAGGCCATCGTCACGGGAAGGCGCATCATGCAATCTCCTAATCGGAACAGACTGTCAGGTGTGGCTTCGGGCTGCCCGCAATAATAGGCGTCTAACGGAGAGGGCCGGAGAGGGCCTTTGCGTACAGCGCAAAGCCGAATACGGTATCGTCATGGACCGCTTTGCCGCGCTGGAGGCGTTTGTCCGCGTTGTCGAGGCTGGCAGCTTTTCGCAGGCCGCCCGTGCGCGCGGCGTGTCGCCCTCGTCGCTCACGCGGCAAGTGGACGGTCTGGAGCAAACGCTCGGCACGAAGTTGCTCCGCCGGTCAACCCGCGCCGTCATACCAACCGAGGCCGGGCGGGCTTACTACACGCGCGCCAGCCGCGTGCTGGACGAGCTGCAAGCGGCGGATGCCGCCGTTGCCGGCTATGACGCGACGCCCCACGGCCTGCTGCGGGTCAGCGTGCCGGTAGTCTTCGGCCGACTACATATCACGCCGTTGCTGGCGAGCTTTCTCAGTGCGTGCCCTGCCGTGCAGCTTGAGGTCAGCTTCTCGGACGTCGTGATCGACCTCGCCGTGGCGGATTTTGACGTTGCCATCCGCCTGGGCGGCATCGGCAGCAGCGACCTGATCGCGCGCCGGCTGGCACCGCAACATCGGATCCTTTGCGCCAGCCCGGCTTACCTGAAGGCACACGGGGCACCGCAAGTGCCGGCCGACCTCACAGGCCACAGTTGCCTGCTGTTCGCCTACAGGCCAGGCCCGCTGCGCTGGCGGTTTGACGGTCCCGACGGCCTGCAAGATGTCGAGGTGTCAGGTCCGCTGCGCGCCAACAACTCGGACGCCCTGCGCGAGGCGGCTATCGCCGGCCTGGGTTTGATCCTGATGCCGGACTGGCTCGTGCGGACCGACCTTGTGGAGGGGCGGCTAGTCGAAGTCCTGAAGCTCTATCCACCGGAACAGACGGACGGAGCGGGCATCCATGCCGTATGGCTTCCGAACCGGCGGGGGTCCCCGAAGATCCGAGCGTTCGTGACCCACTTGAGCGACCATCTCAGCCAAACAGGCTGAGCGTGGCAAAGCTTCTCACAATGGCCCTGTGACCACGAAGCTGTGCAAATTGGCCATTTGACACCGGAGCACCTTGCGCAACAGCCAAGGCCAGGCTGTCCGTCAAACGAACCATGACCGGCCACCCCAGATGTGTCCGCCAATCCTGGTATAGACACGAGAAAACGGACACACTGGTTGCCGGACGGGAAAACGGACAGGGGCTACCTTGGCGAACGTCGGCTACGCGCGGGTGAGCACGCTAGACCAGGATCTGTCGCTCCAACTCGACGCCCTGGCCGCGGCCGGGTGCGTCAAGGTGTTCGAGGACCGCGCCTCCGGCGCCCGCACCGACCGCACCGGGCTACAGGCGGCCCTCGACTATGTGCGGGACGGTGAGGTGCTGGTGGTCTGGAAGCTGGACCGGCTCGGGCGTTCGCTGCCCCACCTGATCGAGACCGTTACGGCGCTGTCCCAGCGTGGCGTCGGGTTCCGCTCGCTGACCGAGGCCATCGACACCACCACGCCGGGTGGGCGGCTCATTTTCCATATTTTCGGCGCTCTCGGCCAGTTCGAGCGCGACCTGATCGGGGAACGCACCCGTGCCGGCCTCACCGCCGCGGCGGTGCGGGGCCGCAAGGGCGGGCGCAAGCCCGTCGTTACCAATGACAAGCTGACGCGCGCACGCGGGATGGTCGGCAAGGGCCTGACCGTGCGCGAGATCGCAATGCGGCTGAAGGTGGGAAAGACAGCGCTCTACGAGGCGCTCAAGGTCGAACCGACCTGACCTCCGGCCTCGTGCTGGCCATCAAGCCGACCGAAGTCCATCACGGCGTGGATCACCCTGCCGGCCGGCACGGCCTCTTCGACCTGGTCGAGAAAGGCGATGAACTTTGTCTGTCACGCTGCTCGGCGCCACACTCAAGCTGGGCTTGTCGCAAACTCCAGGATAGGTTGCAGATCGGGCTCGGCCGATCCCGGTTTTACGCTTTGTTATCCTCTGAAAGTCCGAAGCAGAACCCGAGCAGCCGGTTCTGCTCGTGGACCGTCCAGGCACCGGCGAAACAGAAGCCCTTGCGCAGCCACAGCATGGCTTCGAACCCCTGGATGGATCTCCGAGCCGATCCGCGGCATGTTCTTCTTTAGCCGGAAATGGTCGCTCTCGATCCCTTGCTGAAGGTGCTTGGTCACGTCGGTGAATTGGCTGAGCGGGCGGGCGTCAGCACGTCCAAGATCCGCTTCTACGAGGGCCGCGGCCTGCTGCCACCGGCGGCGCGGCTGGCGAACGCCTATCGGGACTACGACGAACAGGCGCTCCTCATCGTGCGCTTCATTGATCGCGCCCAGAGGCTCGGCTTCAGCCTGGCTGAGGTGGGCGGCCACCTGCGCCTTCCGAAAAACGCGGACCGCAAGGCCAGCTTGCAGGCCCGATTGGAGGTTAAGCTCGCGGAACTCGACGGCCACATGCAGGCGATCCAAGAGCGCCGCGCCGTAATCGTGGCCCTCATCGAGGAGGTGCGCGACCTCCGCGGCGCCTAGGCGCGAGGTGTCCGGGGTTGAAGGCAGTTGAGGTCCGCTGAGGGTAGGTGTGTGTCGGAACAGCGCTTCCCGTTAGGGACGTTCCGTTCCCCAATCGCCAGCCCACCCGTTCACGGTTTAGTCTCCCTTAGCGTTGTACAGCGCGCAGAAGTCGCGCTGCCCTCTCATTGCCGCCCGTCATGATGGTCCGCGCCTTGGCGTCGATATCATCGACGAGCGCCGCCATGCGGGCCCGGCTCTCGCGGCACGCCGCGGAGGTGGTCGATACGGTGGACGGAAGGACGGACATGCGGGCTTTGAGCAACGGCGCCGGGGATCGGCCGATCAGGACAGCGCGGGCGGCCGGCGCGTATGCCAGTCGGTGGCCTGCTGGAAGGCGTGGGCCGCCCGGCACAGCAGGTCTTCGGAGAGGTGCCGCCCGACCAACTGGAGGCTCAGCGGCATGCCCGCCTCATCAATACCGCTCGGCAGCGTGACCGTCGGGCTTCCCGAGAAGTCGAACGGGGCCGTGAAGCGCAGGATGCGGAGCAGCACGGCCGGGTCCTGGCCGTATTCGCCCATCTTGGCGAGGCTGGGGATCGGAATCGGCATGGTAGGCACCAGCACGAGGTCGACCTCCGTGAAGACCGCGGCGAGCGCGCCCGAGAAGGCGAGCCGCTCGTGGTAGATCTCGCCGAGTTCGAGGCCCGACAGACCGCGCCCCTGGTAGATGAGGGCTGCGAGGTCGGGGCCGTATTCGGCCGCGCGGGCGGGATAGGTCTCCTTGTGGGCCAACGCGGTCTCGACCGCGCAGAACGGGATCCAGCCCCGCACCAGCCGCTCGGTCGCGGGAAAGGTGATCTCGCGGATGCCGGCACCGAGGCTGGCCAGGACCTTCTCGGCCTCCTCGACCGCCGCGACGACCTCCCCATCGATGCCCTCGCCGATGAAGCGCCGGTCGATGCCGATCGTGAGGCCCCGGATGTTGCGGCCGAGTTCGGCCGCATAGTCCGGCACCGGGGCCTGGAGCGCGGTCGGATCGTTCGGGTCGGCCCCGGCGATCACGCCCAGCATGGCCGCGGCGTCGGCGGCGGACCGTGTCATGGGGCCGACATGGTCGAGCGACGCCGCCAGTGGGAAGACGCCGTAGCGGCTGACGCGCCCCCAGGTCGGCTTGATGCCGGTCAGGCCGCAGGTGGCGGAGGGAAAGCGGATGGAGCCGCCGGTGTCGGAGCCGAGCGACCCGTAGCAGAGCCCGGCGGCGGTCGCCACGCCCGAGCCGGTCGACGACGAGCCGACCCAATGGTCCCTGTCCCAGGGGTTGAGCGGCGACGGGTTTTCCGGATGATGGCTCGTATAGGCCCCTTCCGTCATGCTCAGCTTGCCCAGGATCACGGCTCCGCCCTGCTCGAGCCGGTCCACGACCGTGGCGTTGTGGTCCGGCGTCGTAGCCTTCAGCATGGTCGTGCCGGCGCCCGTCGGCGCGAAGGTCGTGTTGCAGAGGTCCTTAATGCCGATCGGCACCCCATGCAGGGGGCCGCGGGAGATGCCCTTGGCGGTCTCCCGGTCGGCCGCCTCCGCGCGCCCCAACGCCCGCTCGCGCAGCACCGTGGTGTAGCTGCAATACTGGCCATCGAGCCGCGCGATGCGGTCCAGCATCGCGGTAGTCACGGCGAGCGAGGCGAGATCGCGGTTGCGGATGCGCTCCGCGACGAAGGTCAGGCTCTCGAAGTGAAGGTCCTCGGACAAGCGACGTCTCCTCTGAACAAGCGGCCTATTCGAAATCGCCCATGGCCGCGGCGTCCGACAGCAGGCCGGCCGCGACCGTGCGGGTGATCGTGCCCTTCTGGATGATCAGCACATGGTCCGACAGGGCCTTGATGAAGTCGACGTTCTGCTCGACGAGCAGGACCGTGAGCCCCCGCCGAGCCCGGATCGCCTTCAGCTGATCGACGATCTCCTCAATGATCGAGGGCTGGATGCCTTCGGTCGGCTCGTCGAGGAGAACGATCCGGGGTTGCTGGATCAGCGCGCGCGCCAGCGCCAGCAACTGCTGCTCGCCACCGCTCAAGGCCCCGCCGGGGCGGTCGAGCAGGGTCTTCAGCCGGGGGAACTCGTCCAGGGTGCTGGAGGTCGTGGCGGCCCGGCGGCCGGCCGCGACGGCGGCGAAGCGGAGATTGTCGCGGACCGTCAGGCCGGGGAAGATGCCGCGCCCTTGCGGAACATAGCCGATCCCCCGCCGCGCCCGCGCGTGGGACGCGAGGCGGGCGATCGACTGGCCGTCCAGCCGGATCTGCCCCGCGGCCGTGGGCAGGATGCCGATCAGCGTTTTCAGGAGCGTCGTCTTCCCCATGCCGTTATGACCGAGAATGCCGACGAACGCCCCTTCGGCGACCTGCAGCGAGAGCCCGGTCAGGACCGGGATGCCGTCGTAGCCGGAGTGCAGATCCTCGACCTCGAGCATCATGCGGCGGCTCCCCGGCCGAGATAAACGTCGCGCACGACCGGGTTCTCGATCACGTTCGCGAAGGTGTCTTCGAGCAGGACGCGGCCCTGGTGGAACACGGTCACGGTCCGGGCGATCTTGCGGATGAACTGCATGTCGTGTTCCACCACCACGATGGTGGCCTCGGCGTTGAGGTCCTGGATGAGGTCGGCCGTCCGGCCGGTCTCCTCGTCGCTCATGCCGGCCGCGGGCTCGTCGAGCAGGATGATCCGGGGCCGGCACACGACCACCATGGCGATCTCGACCCACTGCCGCTGGCCGTGCGCCAGTTCGCCGACGAGGCGAGGCAGGATCCGCTGCAGGGCGAGCCGCGCCACGATCCTGTCGACCGCCTCATCGATCGCCTTGCCCCGCAGCCGCGCCCGGGCCGCCAGCCACAGGTTTTCGCGCACCGTGAGGCCGTTCATCACCACCGGGACCTGGTTCTTGATGCCGACGCCCCTGCGCCCGATGGCATGGGGTTCGGCGCCCACGATATCCTGGCCGTCCAGGAGGATGCGTCCGCTCGTCGGCCGCAACTGCCCGGTCAGCAGCTTGAAGAAGGTGCTCTTGCCGGCCCCGTTCGGCCCGATGAGGCAGCGCAGCTCGCCCGAAGCCAGGGTGAAATCCACCGCCGCCACCGCGCGGACGCCTCCGAAGCGCTTATCCAGCTTGCGCGTCTCGATGATGAAGGGAGCGGGACTCACGGGCGCGGCCTCCGCGCCGGCAGAAAGCGGAGGCCCCCCAACGTCGGCAGCAGGCCCCGTGGGAAGACCAGCACGAACATTAGCAGCACGGCGCCGAGCACCAAGGTGACCTGGCCGACGCTGACGGTCCCGAGCCAGGCGCTGAGATATTGCACGAGCCCGGTGGCCACGATGGGGCCGATCAGCGTCGACCGCCCGCCGACAATGACCCAGATCACCACCTGGGCGGCCTGGTTCAGCCCGAACATCTCGGGCGAGACGAAATTGCCCCAGACTGCGTAGAGCGATCCCGACAGCGCCGCCACCCCGCCGGCCAGCACGAAGGCGCCGAGCTTGTAGGCACGGCTGTCGTAGCCGAGCAGTTCCATGCGCTTCTCGCTTTCGCGGATGCCCACGAGGATGCGGCCGTAGGGCGTGAGCAGCAGCAGCCGCAGCCCGACATAGACCAGCAGGGCCGCCCCGCCGGCGAGATAGAACACGCCATCGAAGGAAAGGGTCGTGGTGGGGTCCCAGGGCAGCTGCAGGGCCGGGATGCCGGGGATCCCGTTCTGGCCGTTCAGGCGCACGCTGCCGATAACGTATTCCGGGCCGGACGTCGAACGGATCGACTTCTCGAAGATCAGCGTGACCACCAGGGTGACGACGCTGAGATAGATGTCGCTGATGCGGCCGTAGATGATGAAGTAACCGAGCAGGGCCGAGAACAGCATCGGCAGCACCACCGCGGCCGCCAGCGGCCACAGCGTCGTGCCGGCATTCGTGGCCAGGACGGCGTAACAGTAGCCACCGAGCCCGAAGAAGATCGTCTGGCCGAAGCTGAGGATGCCGGCATAACCCCACAGGAAGCTCATGCTGAGAGCCAGCAGGGCGAAGACGAAGATCACGGAAACGTCGAGCTGGAGCGCGGCGTCGGTGAAAGATGGTGTGAGCGCGACGCCCGCGGCGAGCGCGACGACAAAGAGCCACCAGCTGAGGCGTGGCGGCCTGGCGGCATCGGCGGCGAACTCGCCCTGGCTCACAGCCCCCTCCTCAGGCGGCCGGTGATGCCAAGCGGAAGAAGCCGAAGCAGCACGACCGCCACTACGAGCACGCTGACCTCGCCCAGCACCGAACTCCAGCGATAGGACACCACGCCGTCGATCGCCCCGAACAGGCCCGACGCGGCGAGCGTCCCGAGCAGGGGGAGATGGCCGCCGACGATCACGGTGATGAAGGCTTTCGATACGAAGAACAGACCCATGGTGGGCGAGGCGCCCGTGATCGGCACCAGGACCGCCCCGGCGAGCCCGGCCAGCGCCGACCCATAACCGAAGGTCGCCATATAGATGACGCTCCGGTTGACCCCGAGCGCGCCGGCCACGACCGGGTCCTGCATGGTGCCGCGCACGAGAAGGCCGAATGGCGTGAAGCGCGCCAGAAGCCAGGTCACGATGAGCAGAGCGGCCGCGACTGCGATCAGTAACAGGTTGTAGGACGAGACGTTCACGCCGCCGATCACCACGTTACCGAAGTTCGTCGATACGCTGCGGGCCTGCGGACCGAGCAGCGTGGTGACGCCGCCCACCAGCAGCAGCGACAGCCCCCAGGTCGCCAGCAGCGTGTCGATGATGCGTCCGTAGAGAAAGCGGATGATCAAGCGTTCGACGACGATGCCGAAGACGCCGAGCGCCAGGGCCGCCAGCCCGACAGCCATCCAGAGCGGCAGACCGGCGTTCACGCACGACACGCACGCATAGGCGCCCAGCATCATGAACTCGCCATGCGCGAGGTTGATGACCCTCATCAGGCCGAAGATCACCGCGAGGCCCAGGCTGATCAGCACCAGGAGCGCGATGGCGTAGACCGCAAGGTAGAGGGTGTTGGGCAGATCCAACCTGAGGGTCTCCTGATCGCGTCGCCGCTTGCCACGGCGTCGGCCCCCTGCCGCGAACCGCCGGTCCGCGCCGCGCGTCGGCACGTCAAGCCGGCGCGCTCCAGGGATCCGGCGGCGCGCGTGGACGGTCGTATCTCAAGCCGGCGCTACAAGACCGGCTCGTATTGCTTGGTGTCGTTGGGGTTCTTCTTGAGGTCGCAGACCGCCTGGGTGTCGGCCGGCGGGCGCTGCGAGAAGGACTTCAGCAGGTCGAACCCGCCGGTGGTGTTGCCCGACGCGATGTGGATGTCCATGATCGTGTGGTTGGTCTGCCCGTCGATCGAGTAGAGCCCGCCGGCGCCGTTGAACTGGGTGCCCCCCAACATCGGGATCACGTCGTCCGGCTTGGCGCTCTTGGCCCGCTTCACGGCCTCGGCCCACAGCATCACGCCCCGGTAGCCGATCTCGCCGTATTCGCCCACGTAGTCGTTCTCGCCGGTGTACGTCTTGAACCGCTCGACGAAGCTCTTGGCGGCCGGAGTGGGCAGGCTGTCGATGAACGACGTCGCGATCAGGACGCCGTTATTTTCCTGCGGGCTGAGCGTCGCGTTCTCACGGCCGGCGCCGTAGGTGCCGGAGGCCAGGACCATGTTCTTCTTGCCGATCGTTGATTCGAACTGCCGGTAGAAGGACATGTGCGCATCGCCGACCAGCGCCGAGTAGACGGCATCGGGCTTCGCGCTCTGGATACGGCTGAGCACCGGAGCGAAGTTGGTCACGTCCAACGGAAAGAATTCCACCGCGAGATCCTTGCCGCCCTTCTCGCGCAGGAACTTCTGGATCCACTTGGCGGTGATCTGGCCGTAATTGTAATCGGCTGCGAGAATATAGGCGGTCTTGGCCCTCTTCTCGGTGATCACATAGTCGACCAGCGGCTCGAGTTGCTGGGCCGGAACCATGCCGGTCGACACGTGCCGCCGGTCACAGACGCCGCCCTCGTAAAGCGCGTTATAGAAATAGAGGCCTTTGAACTTGTCGACGATGGGTCGCATGACCTCGCGCGACGAGCTGGTCAGGCCGCCCTGCACGACGTCGACCTTGTCGCGCACCATCGCCTGGGTAGCGTATTGCGAGTTGAGCTGGTTGTTGGACTGGGCATCGTAGAAGATGAGCTGCACCGGGCGCCCGATCAACCCGCCGGCGGCGTTGAGCTCGTCGACCGCCATCGCGACGGACCGCATCTGCTTCAGCGAGTAGATGTTGAGGCCCCCGGTCTTGTCCAGGATGTTGGCGAGCTTGATCGGCTCGGCGGCGGCCAGCCCGGCGCGGCTGAGCAGCGTGGCGGTGCTGCCGAACGCCAAGGCTCCGGAAGCGGTACGGAAAAACCGACGGCGACTGATTGTCATGACAATGCCCTCCCAAAAGCAATCCCCAGGCTAACGCCGATGCCGACCGGCCGGCCCTGCCGGATCGCGGCCTGTCGTCGACATATGTTCATCTAGCGCCCGCGCAGCAGGCGCGCTTTCTAGCAAAGACCCGCGCTCATGCGCGCCCCAAGTCGCGCAGGGCGCGGCGGATGATCTTGCCCGTGGTGGTCATCGGCAGGTCGTCCACGAACACGATTTGACGGGGATATTCGTGGGCGGCGAGCCGGGTTCGCACGAAGCCGCGGATATCGTCGGCTAGGCCGTCCGAGCGCACGACGCCGGGCTTGGTCACGACGAAGGCCTTCACGATCTCGGTGCGGATCGGGTCCGGGGCGCCGACCACGCCCGCCATGGCCACGGCCGGGTGGCGCAGGAGGCAGTCCTCGATCTCGCCAGGGCCGATGCGGTACCCGCCCGATGTGATGACGTCGTCATCGCGTCCGACGAACCAGATGTAATCCTTTTCGTCCCGCCGCCCGAGGTCGCCGGTCAGGAGGTACTCGCCCGCGAACTTGCCGGCCGTCGCCGTCGCATTGTTCCAGTAGCCCAGGAACATCACGGGGTCCGGGCGCCGGACCGCGATGCGGCCGATCTCCCCAGTGGGGAGCGGCTGCCCGTCCGCGGTGACGATCGCAACGTCATGCCCCGGCACGGGGCGGCCGATCGCCCCGGGCCGGCCCGGAAACAACGCCCCGCACGACGAGACCACGAGATTGCACTCGGTCTGCCCATAAAACTCGTTGATGGTGACGCCCAGCACCTTGCGTCCCCAGTCCAGCAACTCGCCTCCCAAGCTTTCGCCACCACTCCCGACGCTGCGGAGCGCCAGGCCGGCGAAGGGCGCGTTGCGAACTTCCCGCATCATCTTGAGGGCGGTCGGCGGCAAGAAGGCATTCCGCACGTCCTGATCCGCCATCAGGCGAAGGGCCGCTTCGGGGTCGAATTTCCGGGCCCGGCGGGCCACGACCGTCACCCCGTGATGCCATGCCGGAAGCAGCACGTCGAACAGGCCGCCGATCCAGGCCCAATCGGCCGGCGTCCAGAAACGGTCGCCCGGCTGCGGGAAGAGATCCTGCGGCATCTCCACACCCGGCAGATGGCCCAGCAGCACGCGGTGCGCGTGAAGCGCCCCTTTCGGGTCGCCGGTGGTCCCCGAGGTGTAGATGATGATCGCCGGGTCGTCGGGCGTGGTCTCGACCGCCTCGAAGGCGTCCGACGCGCCCGCGCAAAGATCGTGGAAGCTTTCCGCGCCCGGCCCCGATCCATCGACCGTGTAGACCCGCTCCAACCCTGGCAGGAGGTGGCGCAGTCCGGCGACCTTCTCGGCGCCGGCGCGGCTCGTCACGAGGGCCCTGGCGCCGCTGTCGGCCAAGCGGAAATGCAGAGCGTCGGGGCCGAACAGTTCGAACAACGGGACGCTGATCAACCCGGCCTTGAAGGCCGCCACATGGGCGACCGCGGTCTCGGGCGCTTGGGGCAGCAGCACGGCGATCCGATCGCCGCGCTCGAGCCCATGCGCGCCGAGCACGTTGGCGAAGCGGTTGGCGAGGCGCCGCAGGTCTTCGAAGCTGAAGCGCTGCTCCGCCCCCGTCTCGTCGATGTTGATGAGGGCGAGCTTGCCGGTCGCGGCGTGCCGGTCGCAAACGTCGACGCCGATGTTGTATTGCTCCGGGAGAGGCCAGCGGAACGTGGTCCTCAATGCCGCGTAGCTTGCCCCCTGATCGAGCATGGACGCCACCGCTTCCTGTGCCCCGGCGTGTCCTCCGGGCTGTCCGCCCTGCCGATTGCCTCGGCTGGTCGGTGACGATAGAAACAATCGACCGTTCGTTTCCGATCGTCAAGGGACGTTCAGGCCCTTTTCCCGTTGCGGGAGAAGGTGCAGAACCAGGAGCAGGGACGAGGCCGCGGGTCTCCGGCCTCTGGCCTTCGGCCGCCGGGCGGAGTGGGGAGAGCGGACGGGATGGGGCGCACGGTGGGCTCAATGGGCGCGAAAACCATGGAGGCGATCGCCCAGGCCGGCCTCGATCTCGTCTACCAGTTCGGCTACGAGGGCATGACGCTCCGCCAGCTTGCCGCCAGGGTGGGCATCCGGCAAGGCTCTCTCTACAACCATATCAAAAGCAAGCAGGACCTTCTGGTCCACCTCTATCGACGGCACATGGAAACCTTGCTCGCGGCGCTGGATGCGGCGCTGGGCGGCATAGAATGCCCCCCAGAACAATTGAGGGCCTTCGTCGACTTCCACGTCGCCTATCACGTGGAGCGCAAGCGCGAGGTGTTCGTCGTCAACTCCGAACTGCGTAGCCTGGAGCCGACGAACCACACGGCGGCCACCGATCTTCGCCGCCAGTACGAGCGGCGGCTGATCGCGATCCTGTCGGCAGGCTCCGCCGAAGGAACCTTCGCGATCGCCGATGCGCCCGTGACCGCTTACGGGATCTTGGGGATGCTGTCGGGGATCTGCACGTGGTACGATCCCAAGGCCGCGTGGGCCGCGAGCATCTCTCGGCAATATACGTCGAGATGACTATGAAAAGCGTTCGCAGGAGCCACGATGATAATATCGGCTCTTCCCGATGATCTAACAAAACACACTCGACCTGAGGGGCCAGTCACCTCGATGAGGAATCGGATCTCTTCGTTGTACCCGGTACGGCTGCTCGACGGCGAGAATGCGCACACGCCACACCGCAGACACCATTCGTGCACGAGAAGCTCGAAAACCGCGTCGGCGTACACTTCCTCGTCACGGATGCGAGCCACGAGAGCATCGCCAGCGTCTTCGGGATACCGGCTCGCCAGCTCGCTCAAGAGCGCGCGTATGGGGCCGCCTCTGGTCGTGCACTCATCGAGATAAGCGAATGTGTGTCTCCTTCACACGCACCACCAAGCGGAGTTTGAGTCCGACCGTCGAAGATCTTCATGCCAGCCCATCCTTCAGCTTCTGAACTGCACGAGGTTCGGCCGGTTTTCAAAACGGCTCGGAGTAGGTTCCCCGCGCTGGAAGGCCTGTGCGTCTGAGCGGTGCGGTGTACTATCATAAAGCGGGTCGGCGGCCGGTTCGGCACTGAGGCAGCGATAGAGAGTGGCTAGGTGGACCCGCCTTGACCGCGACGACCCCGAACGGGAAACAGCATTCGTATCGGCAGCTCTCCTGAATAGGAATCAATCTCTGACGACCCGATCTGGAGCCGATGTTCGCCGACACGGCATAGGGCGCGTCTACGACGACAAATCTCGCCTATGCAGGGCACCTGCACTGATAAAGTGTCCGCCTTCAACGTCTCATGCGGGCGCCCTGGCTGGCGCGCTGAGTCAGGCGCTCAGACTGCTTCTCGCCTTCCGCCGCCATCTCGCCGGCCCTGATGGCCGCGACGGCCCGCCCCGCCTCGGCCACCGCGACCCTGCCTTCCTCCGGCACGGAGGGGTCGCCGCGGTAGGTCTCGTTTCCTCGCCACGCCGCGCGCAGCATAGCCCGTGCGCCCTCCTCGCCGAAGCGTTTTCCCACTGCCTCAGAGAAGGCCGAGAGCTCCTTGCCGACAGTCTCGTCCTTCTGGGCCGCCGTCCAGGCTTTCGCCCTCTCGCGGTCGTCTTTCAACGTCGCGAGGGCCTCCACCGCGGCCTGGGCGCCGTCGCCCAGCTGCGGCACGCCCGTCGCCTCGGCGGCGAGCCGCGCCTCGACGCTCTTCCGATAGCTCTGCGCGGCCTGCGCCTCGATCTCGCCGATGCGGCCCACCGCGGGGCCGATCGCCTCTACCACGCGCGTAGCCCGCGCCCACTCCTCCCGGGCCGCCGAGCCGGCGAACAGCCCGGTCTTGCCGCGCAATTCGCCGAGCTGACCGGGATCGGCCGAGAGCCGCTGCGCCGTCGACGTGTACCCGTCGCGCTCGACCAGTGCGTCGAGCCGCGAACGCGCCTCCTGCGGAGCGCGGAAGCTCCCCTGCAGATAGTTCTCCAGCGCCTCGCGCTCACGCTGCACGGCGCAATCGTTTGCAACGGCGCTCGCGACACTGCCACCATCGAGCCCGCGCCCAAGAGCGTCGCGTCCGTCGACCGATACGCGCGGCGGAATCAGCCACTCCGTTGTGCCCGCGCCTGCTGTCCCGGCGATACTCGACGGTGCCACATCGGCAGCCGGCGTGAAGGGCTGAGCCGCATGGGCCCGTGCGCTCGGCGCTCGACCACTTCCCTCGTCTGACGTGTCCTTTGACCCGCTCCCCGTTGCTGACGTCCCCTGCCCTTCTTCGGCCCGCTGCCGCAGATCTGATGGCAGCTCATGCGCTGTCGCCCACGCCACGGAGGCCGACCGCACTTCGTGACGGCTCATCTGCCGCGCGAGCTGGAGCACATCCCGCGCCGTCTCGGTCGCGGCGAAGATGCGCGCGCTCTCGCGTTGCCGGGTCAGCGCCACATAGGAGGACGCCTGACGCCAATGGTGGGTGTGGAGTAGATAGGTGTGGTCGAGCGTCTTTCCCTGCCCCTTGTAGATCGTGCCCGCGTAGCCGTGCCGGAAACCGTCGAACTCGGAGGCCGACCACACGACCTCCCTGCCCTCCTCCGCCTTCGAGCCGTCGAGCTTCGCCCGGATCACCCCCGTGTCGGCGTCGATGCCCAAAATCGTGCCGGCGTTGCCGTTGTAGATCTTCCCGGCGCGCAGCGTGTCGGTGAACTGCACCCGATCGCCGGTCGCGAAGGCGGCCTCGCCGTGCTTCGTGACGAACCGATGATCCTCGCCGAGCTCTCCGCGCTCGCGCCGCACGGCCCTGAGCTCGGCATTGAGCTTGTCCACGTCCTTGTTGGTGTAGGCGAACACGAAGCGCGTGGCGTCGGGCGTCTCAGCCGTGTCGGCCTTCCAGCGCGCCACCAGGCGCTCGCGGGATTGATCCTGCGTCTGCGACCAGGTGACCGCGCCTTCCCGGGCGAAAGCCCGCACCGCCTCGAGGGTTCGGCCCTCGGCCAGGTCGCGCGCCGCCTGGCGCTGCCAGTCGATCCTTTGGCGCGTCACCTCGGTGATTTCGGCCGAGCCATGGCGCTGGCGCAATTCGGCAAATAGCCCGCCGCGCTCGATCGACGCCAGCTGACGGTCGTCACCCGCAAAGATCAGCTTGGCCCCGCTCCGCTTCGCCTCGGCCAATAATTCTCCGGTGATGCGGCTGTCGAGCATCGCCGCTTCGTCCACCACCACCAAAGTGCGATTGCTCCATTGCGTACGACCGTTCTTGATGCGGAACAGCTCCGAATGGACCGTGGCAGCCTGCGCGAACCCGTCGCTCTTCAGGTCCTGGGCCACGCTGTTGGTCGGCGCCAGGCCGATGACATCGTACCCTGCGCCCTGGTGCGCACCGCGGATGGCCCCGAGCGTGAAACTCTTCCCCGTACCGGCCCGGCCTGCGATGATCTTCATGGCGCCCGCCGCTGTCGCATGATCGAAGGCGGCACGCTGGTCATCGCGCAACGCCCGCCCCTCGAGCGCCCCGGCCAAAGCCTCTGCCCCGAGCGCGCGATGCCGGCGCGAACCGGCGATTGCCTCGGCGTCGCTCAACGCCGCCCGCTCCTGCTCGCGCACGGTTTTGGTCGTGTACCGGCCCGTCAACTCGCCCGTCTCGCGATCGTGCAAGGCCAACACCTCGGCATGACCGAGCACCTTCGCTTTCACCTCAAGATGCTCGGCGTCCCCGTAAATGTGTTTCGACAGGTGCCGGTCGAGGTCCCGCTCGGTGAAGGTCGCGTTGTTGCGCGTGAGCACGCCGAGCACCTTGTCGGGATCGCGCGCCGCTGCGGCGTTCTCGCGAGCCACTTCCTCCGACCGCGCCACTGCGGCCGAGCCCTCGGCCCGCATGCGGATCGGGCCCACGTGCTGCTGCGCCACCGCGCTCGTGGCATCGACCCGCAGCTCGACCCCGTGTTCGATAAAATAGCGGTTCTGGTGATCGCGCCACGCCGCACCCCAGTGCTCGCCATCGGTGACGACCCCGCGTCCTCGCAGCGATTTCACCTCCGGGTCGAGCTCGCGAGCCTTCTTGGCCGCAAAGTGATCGCCCTCGACCCGCCGCGTGGTGACGAGCAGATGCGCATGGTAATTGGCCCGCTCGCCGTCCGTGTCGCCGACATGCGGCGCATGCACGTCGAGCTGCACGGCCAGCCCCTTCGAAACGAAATGGGTCTCGGCAAAACTTCGCGCCAGCTCGACCCGGTCCTCGTGGCTGAGCTCGTGATTGGCCGGCAGCGCCAGCACGAGCTCGCGCGCCACCTGCGCGTCCTTGCGCCGCTCCGCCGCCTCGGCCGCATTCCACAAGGTGGCGGCGTCGGCGAGCTTCGCGTCGGCGCCGTCCGGCAGCAGCACCTCATGGTGCTCAGGCGCGTCGCGGTGCTTGAAATAGTAGAGCGTGCCCGTCCGCTCGTCGCTGATCGCCTCGCGGGCGTTGTAGGCGGCCGAGCGCGCCGCCGAGCCGCCGGTCGAGCGGGAAATGTAGCGAGCCCGGGCAAACGCGATGGCCATGACCGCAGCTTGACCGCGGCCTTGAAGGAAAGCAAGAGGGCGTTGGTCACAACGCATATTGCGTCTGCACGTCCGTCCCTACGCTCCGCTCGGAGGAGTGCCGAACCCGGCTCCGCCGGTCACCACGCCATCACATGCGCGAAACTCACGACCGCAGGAGAACTGGACGCCGTCATCGCGAAGTGCTGAGCTCGATCGCCGGCCGCTGCCGGACGAAGTTGACCGGGGTAACGCAGTTTCTCAGCGGCCGGATCGTGAATCCACCAACCTCGGTGAGTGTGGCCATGATGACGATGGCGGCCCCGGGCCTGGTGCTGCTCTCGCTGTTCTTCGGCTTCTTGGGCCTGTTCGTCGGTGCCGCGTTCTTCATGCTTCCCGCCGCCCTTGGCCTCGTGATCGCGGTGGCACTGATCGCCGGCGAAGCCCTACGGGTGCGCTGGATCCGGCAGCTGCAGGACCATGGCGTCGTCGTGCAGGCTCCGATAGATCGGTGCGGATCATGGGCATGACGCCGGTACGCATCATTTGCACCGCTCTCGCCTCCCAGCGGCTCAGCAGGAGGACCTATCGCAGCGACTGGTACGTCCGTGCCGCCGCGGGCGTCGAGGAACTACCCTCCAGCGGGACGATGCTGGTCGATCCATCCAGGCCGGCGCACTACCATGTGGATCTTCGGTCCTTCGGCGTTCCCACCTGGTGGCTGAACTGGCGCTCCCAAATCGTGACGGCCGCCATTACGATGTCGGCATGATCTCCGTCGTGTTCGCAACGCTGGCCGTCGACGAGGGCCCTGCCGGGCCGCGTCCCTTTGCGGCGCGGGGCACCGTGGCCGCCGAAGGTCCTCGCGTCGGCACTTGGTCGTTCGCCCCGGACGCTGCCGGTCCGGCGCGCCAAGAGGCATCGACGGCGTACTGCTCTATGATGCCAGCACGCACGACCCTCAGCCCGCGCTGATCCGCGACGCGGCGGTCGGCGACGTCCTGGACACCAGGGTCGAGCGCGAGGACAGGACCAGGCGCTTCCTCGCGAGCTACTGCCGTGTGCTGAAGGTCGACCTTCAGCCGATGGACAGCGCGGTGAACCGCGTTACCAACCTGCAAGGACACCTCGACGCGGAGTGCGAAGCGGCCGGTGATCGCCTGAGCGCTCGCGTAACCTTCCAGTTTTGCCACTGACATCGGCGGCGATCCGCTCTGGCCGAATCTGAACTCCAGCAAGACCACCGAGCCGTGCGCCTCGCGTTTGCGAACAAGATTGCTGCGACGGAACGGCGATGAGCGCTGTCGGAAGCGGCTGCGCGGGACGCCCGAGCGCTAATCGAGGCGTGCCGACGAAGTGGAAGGAACTCACAAACCGGCGCGGTTGATCTCGCGCGCTTTTTCCGCGTAAACTATAGGCTATGCACACCGTCGAACGGAGAGGACCCGGTGGCCCGAACCTCACTCGCCGAGCGCATGACGCGCCTCGAGCAGCAAAAAAACCGCATCGCCGAGACTGAGACCAGGCTGAAGCTCGAAGAGCGCAAGGCCCGCACTCGCCGGCTCATCGAGGCCGGCGGACTGATCGAAAAAGCGGGTCTGATCGACCTCGACCCCAACGCGCTCTACGGCGCCCTGCTCTCGCTCAAGGCTGGCCTCGACGAGGCCGGCAAGATGGCTTCATGGGAAGCGGAAGGCGGGCGCGCCTTCGACCTCGAGGTCAAGGCGCGTGAAGAGGGCAAGGTGCCGCTCATCATCACCCTGCCCCGGGCGCAGCCCTTGCACGCGACCACGCATCTGCGCAAACTCGGCTTTCGATATTCCAAGGTGATGCAGCACTGGGAAGGGCTCGCGCGTTATGACGAGGCCGCAGAACTTGCCACCGAACTCGGCGGCACCGTCAAACGTGTCGGTCCGGCCGAAACCGGCGAGCTTGCGGCGGACGGCACGAACGCTGAAGCGGCAACCGCGGCCGCGGCCGAATGAAGGAAATAAGATGGAAGGCGACGCAACGGTTCGGATCACGACTGTAGAATCTGACGTTGCCCGTCCCGGCTTCGATGAGCGCTTTCATCGCGTGAGCTTCGAGATCGCGGCCGGCGACATGGAGCCTTTCGTAGTTCCGATCTGGGTACACGGCGCTTTCCCGGAAACCGAAATCAAAGCCGTAGCCCGCACGTTCCTGGCAGCCTGCCTGCGTGACGCGGCCGAAGTAACGAGCCAAGGTGTGCTGCTGGACGATGAAGACGCCGCTGATGACGCCGAGGCGGTACCAGCGGCGGCAAGGGTCTCCCAGCGGATCGGGCGCTGACGTCCGGGCGCCGCGGCGGTACCGCTGCGCGGTGCACGCGAGCGCAGTCCCACCGGTCATGACGATTTCGACTGCACGGGCGCGCCGCGACGTCATCGACGATGCTCCGTATAGCTCGTCGGGAACCGCATCGGAATGCTGGCGAGAGAGACGCCCATGACCTTGAACAGTGCAAGGCGCTTGCCCACCGTACGAGTGCGGTCGGCCTTATCGGCCGCCCTCGAGCTCTGGCCTTTGTTGCTGTTCTGGTTCGCGCGCGAGGGTACTCACGGCCTTTGGCGTGACGTGCTCACCAGCATCCCCGATCGGACTGGCAGACTCTACGCGTTCGCCTTCCATGCCTGGGCAGCCGCTACACTGACAGGTCCGGTGGTGTTCCTCGTCGCGGCTGTTGCGATGCGGAAGATGCGGCTCGCTTCCCGTGTGCTGCCTGTAGCCGCCATGCTCGGCGTCGTACTCGCGACGGGGCTCGCCTTGTCGGACGAGGCTCGCCACCTCGCGCCTTATCTCGGCCACGCCAAGCTGCTCGGGATCGCAAAGGCGCTCGATGTCGGCGTGCTCTGGGCGCTCGGCCTCGGCGTGTTCTCGATCGCGGTCGCGGCCCAACTGCTGTTCGGGTCGCCGGGATTTCGCCGAGGTAAGACCAAGGTGCTTCGGGGCAAGAGCGACAACCATGGCCATGCCGATTGGCTGTCGATGGACGGCGCGCGCGAACTGTTCCCCGGCGTCGACCCCGCCTACGGCGGGATCGTCGTCGGTGAGGCTTACCGCGTCGACCGCGACGACGTCGCCCGGCAGGGCTTCGATCCGACCGATCCCAAGACCTGGGGTCGGGGAGGCTCCTCTCCCCTGCTCGTCGACCCGTGCCGCTCTGGCGCCACCCACGCCATGGTGGTGGCGGGCTCGGGCGGCTACAAGACGACCTCGGTCGGCGTGCCGACGCTCCTGAGCTGGACCGCCTCGGCTGTCGTCCTCGACCCGTCGCGCGAAGTCGCGCCGATGGTGGAACGGTTTCGCCGGGAACGCCTCGGGCACCGTACCATCACCCTCGACCCCTCGGCCCCGCAGGGCGATGGGTTCAACGTGCTCGACTGGATCGATATCGCGTCGCCACTCGCCGAGGCCAACGTCGAAGCCGTGGTCGGCTGGATCACCGGGGAGACCAAGGGCCGCGTCACCTCGGGGGCCGAGTTCTTCCGCGAGTCGGCCAAGGGCCTGATCGCATGCGTCATCGCCGACACGCTCTGGGACCCTGCCCTGCCCGACGGGCAAAAGACCCTCGCCCACGTCCGTCAGGTGCTGGTCACCCCGGAAGGCGAGATGCGCAAGGTGCTCAAGGCCATCCACGCCACCAGCGCCTCGTCGCTTGCGCGTGACCTCGCAGGCTCCCTCATGGGCCTCGTCGACGAGACCTTTTCCGGCGTCTACGCCAACGCCGCCAAGGACACCCGCTGGCTGTCCACCCCGGCCTTTGCGCGGCTCGTGTCGGGCTCGACTTTTCGCTCCGCAGAGGTCAATGCGGGGAAGCTTACCGTCTTCGTCCAGATTCCTCTGAAGACGCTTCAGGCCACCCCCGCCCTCGGCCGCATCGTCATCGGCGCCCTGCTCAACGCCGTCTACGAGGCCGACGGACACGTGCGGGGCCGCGTGCTGTTCCTTCTCGACGAGGTCGCCCGTCTCGGTTTCATGGGCGTGATCGAGGCCGCGCGCGATGCCGGCCGCAAGTACGGCATCACCCTCCTCCTACTCTACCAGTCGCTCGGCCAGGTAACCGAGCAATGGGGACGCGAAGGACTGCGGGCTTGGTACGACTCGACCTCCTGGCGTCTGTTCGCGGCCATCCAAGATCCGGAGACCGCGCGCGAGCTGTCCGCGCTCTGCGGCGAGCACGGCGTCGTGGCGACCGCCCAGGGTGACACGCAAGGTACCCAGGGCCGCGCCGGCGCCCTCGGCTCCAAGTCCTCGGGCCATAGCCAGAACCGGTCCGAGATCAAGCGAGCCCTGATCCGGCCGGACGAGCTCCTGCAGGACACGCGCGCCGACGAGGCCTTCGTCATCGTGCGCGGCTCGAAACCGCTGCGCTGCGGCCGCGCCATCTACTTCCGGCGACCCGGGATGGCGGCCCAGGTGCGGGCGAGCCATTTCCACGCGAAACCTCGCCTACGGCCGTCCACGGCAGCCGAATAATCGAAAGCACTCCGACATCCGGCTGTCTGACCCGGGCTGGAAAACGGGAGACCAGCACGCCCCCTCTCACGATGACCAGCACGTCCGTTTTATGACGACCCGACCAGATTGGACCGCCTGTGCTGCCCGTGCATCCGATAGATCTTCGCCCGGGCCCCGCCGCAAGAGGCGATCCGCGATTGCTCTGTCAGGCGCGCCGCCGGCTCCCTTCCCCGACCTCCCTCGGGCGCATCAGAGCCATCAGCATGGGCCCGAGCGAGAACTTGCCCACCCGGGCGAGCTCCGTGAGCTTGCGCAAGTAGGCTCCGGCACTGTTGATCCCGGCCCCCTTCTGCAGGATGCACGCAGTCACAATCGCAGCCGCATCGGTCCCCATGATCTTGCATGCGTCTTCCCAGGCGCTCGCGCTGACCCCGAGCATCTTCCGCACGGTCTCGGCCGTCGTGATGAGGTCCCGCCAGTTGGCAATCTCGCCCCGGGCATACATCGCCATGTCGGGACAGGATCGCATCACCATCCCTAAAGGATATGTCTTCTGGGGAGGACCAGGGCGGTCGAGATCCTGGTTTGAACCTTCGGCCCTGCCTTCTCGGATGTCAGGTTCAGATTCTAAAAGTATGTCTGGTTTTGAATTCTGTTGGTGACGCTCATCTTGAGACTCATTGCCAGTCGATTCTTCTGATTTCATCGACTCTGTCAGACACTTATCCGTTTCGAGACGCAATACGCGAAGCTGCGAAACAAACTCCGACAGTGTCTCGTGACATGCCGAACGCGGTGGCATCCCCCCGAGCTGCGCAAAGCGGTCGGCAAGCTCACGCCATGGGCCTTGCAGCTCTTCCTCAAATGCGATCGCAATGGTCTTGGCGATGTCCCGACGGTGCAGGCTGACCTCCTCCCGCAGGAGCACGCGGGCCTTTGCCTCCGCCCGGACCTCGTCGGCCAGGCCTTGGAACTCGGCTGCCCGCCCGACCAGGGGCGTGAGGTCGAAGCCGAAGGCCTGCTCCACCTGTCCCCCCTCCCCTCGCCGCACGTAACGCTTGCCGTTCGGACTGTCGCGGCGGATCACGATCCCGGTTTCCACGAGCAGCGCCAAGGCCCGCCGCAAGGTGGCCGGTGCAGGCCCATGCGCACGGATAGACAACTCCCGGTTGGACGGAAACACGACGAGGTCCACTCCCGGCGTTAGGGCCGTGTCGGGATGAAAAGTCAGCAGCGCACTCAGCACCGCCAGAGCACGATCGGAGAGGCCGAGCCTGTCCATGGCTTCGGTCAGGTTCCGGAAAACCTTCCACTTGTGTCCGGCCGCGTCAGCCGGACAGGCTTTTGCGGATGCCTGCGCCGCCACCATGGCGAGCGAAAGGGGTCGCCGCCCATAGGGCGTCGTCGCGATATGTTGGTCCATGATCTCTGCCTCCTAGGGCAAAGAAATCCGCTCAGCAAAACGGTGCCGACTCTTGACAGCAGTTGGCGGAAGTGTGAATCTCGGCCTGCA
>JAABUP010003708.1_pt1 | contig 26590 bp, 25 predicted proteins | sample 5559201 | NCBI WGS metagenome assembly JAABUP01 (sample SAMN10711887, study PRJNA513373) | rock metagenome | isolation source: Antarctica rocks | place: Antarctica | reverse complement strand
TCTTTGTGCAAACTAGACGAAATTCTATTGAAAGAAAATTACTTTGAAAAGTCGTTTCTAATTGACACTCATCTCATTTCTCAGAATTGATCTTTCAGTCTTTATTCTTTAATAGACAGTGATTCAGTCGCTTACACAATCATACATTCTAATTTAGTCAATAAAGTATGCAAGAAACTGACAATTCAATCTATATCATTGACAAAAGAGAAGCTAATAAGAGATTATGATGAAAAGATATTTAAGAAGATCATCACTCATAAAATTCTACTCAATCTCATCATTGAAAGTCATAAGAAATTGACTGTATCAATGCTGATAACTGATATTGATCATCATAAAGTCATATTAGATAAGCTCTGAATGAATAAAAACGAAATATTATTGAATATGCAAAATGACATCATTGTTTTTTCGAATCAATTGAATACTTCTATTTCGATTTTTTCGATTTCTCTCAATTCAAAGCACTTAAGTTGATCGCGATCAACTTCATCTTCTTCAATCACTCAGACTAAAATCTCTGTGATGCTCAAACGACTCGTTCAAGAAGAATCATTCTCGATTCAAAGCATAAATGCAGCTTCGTTCAAAACATTGTTGAATCATTCAAAGAAGAACAAGATAAAAGTCTTTGTTCTATTCATGATGAACATCAATAGAAAAATCGCATACAATACTCGATGCGATTTGAACACTTTAAACGTCTTTTCAATCAATGAAACGACTCAGAATTTGAAAGATATTAAAGCGAAGCTGTTATTGAAATATTATGAGTTTCTAAATGTTTTTGATTGAGTTCAATTGAATAAACTATCTTCTCATCGCTTCTATGATCATAAAATTGAGCTCATAAGTGATTCAACGTTCTCTTACTGTCAAGTCTATCAAATGTTCTCTGTCAAACTTCTGAAAGTAAAGAAGTACTTAAACGAGAATCTGTTGAAGAGATTCATCACTTCTAGTCAGACTTTCTATTTCTTTCTCGTTCTATTTGCTCTCAGAACTAAATCTTCGTATGAACTTTAGTAAAGTGACAGTCATAGTCAGCTGAATCACTTCAATCAATCTAAAAGAAATTCAGAGCTTCGTGAGATTTGTTAACTTCTATCGTCGTTTTATTAAGAACTTCTCGAAGCTAGTAAAATCATTCACTCAGCTGACTAGAAAGAATATATCTTTTGTTTGAAATGAGATCTGTATTCAAGTCTTTGACAATCTAAAGAAACAAGTCAGTTTGATTTCAGTACTTCGTCACTTTGATTTCAAACGACAAACTATTCTGAAAACAGATGCTTCGAACTATGTAAAAGATGAAATACTATCTCAGTATAATGACAAGAAAGTTCTTCATTCGATGATTTTCTACAGCAAAAGCATGATTCTCGCTGAAATCAATTATCACATCTATGACAAGAAATTGCTAGTCATTATTCAATGCTTTAAACATTGACGACTTAAGCTGAAATGCATTGAACTACTCATTTAGATGTTCATTGATCATCAGACTTTGAAGATTTTCATGAAAAACAAACAGTTGAGTCGATGACAAGTCAACTATCTGAACATTTTATCGAAGTTCAACTTTCAGATCATCTTTAGATCAGGCAAAATAAACACTAAAGTTGATGCTTTAATCAGAATGTTTCTAGCGAACGTCTTTGAATCAGCTCAACGTCTTGAAGATCATTTTCAGACTATTCTGATCTTTGATAGAATCAATGTTCTATCTATTGAATTGAAAGCAAATCTCTATCAATGAGTATAAATGATCAATCAAACAAATGAGCTCTGCAATGAATATAGACAAGCTATAAACGAAAACAAGCTCAAATTTCATATTACTAAACTAAAGAACTGCAAAATCATTGACGACGTTCTATTTAAAAAATATTTACTGTGAGTTTCTGAGAACATGCACACGAAATTACTACAAGAAGTGCATGATCAATCTTCAATCTTTCATCTTGACAATAAATGAATCATCAATCTAGTTCAGCATTTCTACTATTAATCAGATCATTGAGCTACTATTCGATGATACATTTGAAACTGTCATGCTTGTCAGCGAAGCAAAGCTTCTAAAGATAGCATCAATGAACTTCATCATTCTCTTTCGATTTTACAGAAACGCTGAAAAGATATAGCTATGAACTTTATCACTGAACTATCTCTGTCAGAAAGCTATAACATCATTTGCACAATCATATGTCATCTCATCAAAGAACATCACTATGTTTTCTGTCATTGAGAAGACGATGACATCTCAGTCGAAGAAACGATTTAAATCATGCTATGAAACGTCTATTGACTGCATGATTTACTCAGTTCTATTGTTTTGAACAGAAACTCTTAATTCATATCAACTATGTGAAAAAGTCTTTGCAAGCGACTGAGAATTACAGCTAGTCTATTCACAGTCTATCATTCTGAGATCGATGATCAATCGAAACGAGTCAATCAAAATGTCGAACGCGAACTTAGAATCTACTGCAATTACATGCAGAATGAGTTTCAATTCAGATATGACTAACTACAAAACAACTCATGAACGACTTGAAGCTAGAAAAGCAGATGATATTGTCATTCAAATGAAAGAACTACTGAACTTTGATCATCAACAATTGAAAAAGACGAAGCTGATCATTGAAGTTCAGATTAATAAACATAGACGAAACATTATTTATGAAGTAGATGACTGAGTTTGACTATCTTTCAGAAACGTCAAAACAACGAGACTTCGCAAAGATTTGAAAGACAAACAGCTAGATCTCTATCAAATCACTGTCAAAGTGAGTATCTTCTATCATCTTCATCTATCAGTCAGCATGAAGTATCTGCATTCAATGTTCAGCTCGAAGCTACTGCAATTGTATTCAGAAGACTTCTTATCAAAACAACATTTAGAATCACTTAAGTCAATCACTATCAAAGACGATGAACATTGAGAGATAAATGATATATTGAACTTCAGATGCTATCGAGATCGAATACAGTACAAAGTCAAATGAACAGATCTAGATAGAAACGACGAATGATACTATGTCGATAAAGAAAAATTCAATGACTCAGAAAAAGTTTTGAATGAATTTCATAAGCTATATTCAAACAAATCGCGCTAAATATCGAAATAACTATCAACAAAAGTGAGCAAATGAACTACATTCATGCAAACATGAATTTTCGAAGAAGAAGATAATGTTACGAGCGTATTAAGACTGAACAAGACTGAAGCTCTAATCAATTTGCAGTGAACGTTAGCAAGTTCTCTGCGTAATGATTAGAACTAATCAGCGAGCTAGTCAGATTTGATTCAAATATGACTCAGATATGATTCAACATTCTTTTTCTTTCTCAACATTCTTTTCTTTCATCAACATCTTGTTCATCTACATCACATTCTTTTCATGTCACAAACACATTTCTTTCGAGTTTAGCGCAGTTTCTGAACATTACATAAATAGAAGCTTTTATATCAATCTTCTTCTGTATTCTTAATATTCAGTTATAGCTATTTCTAAAGATCAAGCACTATCAACTCTGATCTTCATTGATTGTATTATTTAGACATGATTCTGACAGATATTTACACATTGCAAATGATGTAAACATGAACACAATTAATGAAGATCTGAAGTACAAGAATGTAAGAATGTTTTCTTAAAGAAGAGAAAAAGTGTTGTTGATGCATGCAAAGAATGCATGATACTTCATTTATATCATTCTTTGACTTAAATGTTGACTTGACTTTTAATGTTTAAAACTTGATTGTCAGCTCACTCATTTACAAATTTGCATCAACATAGATAATTCATGTTCTGTGATAACAATTCATTAAAAACTCATCATCGCAAATGCAGAAGTTACAATCTGCAAGATTTAAATTCATGAAAGTCATTTGCGAAGATTTTGACTTGAAAAGCATACTAGTTACAATCATCGCAGCTGATTATCAACAAGATCGATGATGCAGTTGCTTGATTAAATGAGACACAGATGCACTTTGCATCATCATGATCATAATAATTGAGTTTTATGATTTTTGAGTGATTGTCATTAAGATATTAAATATAATCAAGAATGTTAAACTCAATAACTTTCATACATTTTGAAAATTACATGTTTCATGACATCAGAGCAAACATCATCAGTTTAATGAATTTATCTTGCAGTTTAATAAATCTGTTTCATAGTTTAATGAATCATACATCAGTCAAACTTGCAAAAATGACAGACTGATTCTCAAATCTCATTTCATTCAAAGTTATAACTTGAACTCAATCATCAAAGTTGCACGTCAGAAGATGAAATACTTTCTTTGTTTATTATTATATATATAGCTAGAATCATGACTATATACAGCTCATTGAAATATATGAGACATTATCACTTGTATCTGAGTAGCTGTCTTGCTCTACTTGTCATCAACAGAGAGTCTTATCAATCAATCTTATGCTTTGTCATCAATCATGCATCAAGTTCACTAATGTGATGAATTGACTCAATGAGATTATTCTGATCACATCTTTCAATATCTTCATGATTGCACATGTTTAAATCTTGCAAGAATGTTTTCTTCATATTTCTTATGTAAAATAAAATATGCAAGTCAGAGTTATCACATTCTAACAAAGCTGCAAAGTATTTATCTGTGAAAAAAATCATTTTTTGCAAGATTTCAAAGCTACTTTTGTCATGAATTGTAAAAAGTCTGAGTATTCTTGTCTCTTTGAAAATAGTAAATAAATACTCAATATGATTGAAAATCTTGAATGTTCATTTCATGCTGATCAATGAACTTTGACATCATGCTCAACATCATCAATTCATAAACATGAGAAAAACTTTTTATCATTGAATACATTGCATTTGTTTAAGAACTTGCAAATCACAATATTAAATTCTTAACAGCAATTACGTTGAACAAAAAGAGAAAATTTGCAAGACAATGACATTATACAATCATGAGAATGAGATCTTTCTATCTGCTTTTCATATAAAGTACATGACTCATTTTCTTCACTGCAAAATGCAATGCTCACAATCTCTTCATATATACTAAGTGTCTCTTGATCTTTAATCTTGCAAGTCAACAAAGATTCTTAATTTCAAAGATTATGTTCAATGTGTTTTTGCAATTCAAGTACAATGACAGTTTAATCAATTAAGTCAGTCTTTGACATTTTGTCAATGTGCTCAAAAAGTAGCAGCATATTTACTTTGAAATCAGTCAAGCACATGCAGTTGATTTAACTCAAGATTGAAGATCATGAAATGTTAGTTCACAAAATCTTTCTAGCAGCTGTGTCAGACTACTGCAAAGCTTAGTTCTCAAATGGGTGAGATTGTTTACTTGCACATCAAGCAAAAACATAAGTCAAACAGATGATATTCACGACACATTTGCAAATGATTGATTTCGCTTACATTGATATAATCAACTGATCTCAGATTCATAATTTTGAAAATAATTATGAAATCACAAAACAACTAAATAAGTTATTGAATCTGCTGCAAATGACAGATATGTAATTACTCAAGATCTTGCACACTATGATTGAGAACAAGATTATTGAAAATGTGATAACTTAAATCAGATCAAATAATGTGAAATCAATTCAAAATATTGCAAAAAATGTTAACACATCAAGTTTAATCAATCATTGCAATGCATTCATAGTGAATAATTTGAGCTTTGTGAAGATTGCAAGAAGTCAAAAGTAGCGATGAAAATGATGAAATCAATAGAAAAAGAGTTTAAGCTGTTGTTGATATAATGTTGAAGAATGAAAGAATGAATTATCATTGAAAATCTAGAGTGAGTACAACGATGACATTCATTGTAGCGATGCTTCATACTATAATTTATCTATAAATAAGTCTCTGTAGATATATATAATATACATAGATAAAAGAATCAACATATGCAACATAAGCAACGAAAGCGAGATTCATTTCAACGCATATGAACAAACGCAGATTATATCGAGATGTAGTTCAAAGCATATGAATGAATGCAGATTTTATTGACAAAAGCAGAACTCAGTCAGACGAGCTCAGCTTAAATCTCGATTTTATTCAGCTTTAAGTGACAAATGTTTCTTTCGCTAAACTCTAAAATTTAGTTCACTTTACAAACTGCGAATGAATTAAACATATACATCAGAGAAGTATTTCTGAAGCTCGCTTTGAATGATTTCTGATCAACAAGATGCTTTCAAGATGCAGTCACTTTTCAGAGTTTAAATCGATGTTGATTCTCGACAACGCTTCTGTGCATCACATTCAGATGAGTGACGTCGACGTCAAGCTGAGCTCTGCTAACTATCAATAAAAAGTCAAAGATTTATGTCGTCAAATTGATGTGATCTTACTAATAGTAAATATAAATACGAATTGATTTGTTTTCTTGTCAATACTTCGTATGTCTACTATTTTTGCTGGTATGACAGGTACTTTCGAGTAAGTGTATACTAGTAATAAAATATATACTCTATATAATTCACGATCATCAAATATACTACTTTTCAAAAAAGTCAAACTTCTCAAGCTTCGCGCCTTCCAGTGCTGCATTAACGAGAGCATCAAGACCTTCGCATGCAGACTGCTGAGATCTTCGCTGAGCATTTAATCTGCACTGCATCTGATGCAGCTGCTTTGGAAGGGGCTTTGGAAGGGGCTTTGAAAGAGGCTTTGGAAGAGGCTTTGGAAGAGGCTTTGGAAGTAGTTTCCTGCTCCGGAAGGCTTCGCATCTTCGCCGATTGCCTACCTCTGTTTGCTGACTGTAGTTTAGCCATGACTATATGGAATGAAGATTAATATGTATGACTGTTTGGTTTGTGGGGTGGTGGTTAGGCTTCTCCAGCGAATTGGTTGGTTGCAGAACGACCCTCGATTTTGGAAATTCTAAAATCTGGCACAGGCACTATGAAATAGGGGTATCTCAATCTAAGAAGTACTGTAGAGTACGGGAGTTTCTGTTTTTGCTCTTGGACAAATCTGGAAGGGGACAGCCGGTTCAATTCGGTGCGACACTATTGATATTCAACGGAGCTTTCGTCTTGCCATATCTTCCTGGGTATTATATCCGGTAGGAGAAATCATGTTGGGAATCTCTTGAGTGCTTCTACCGTCCGGCAGCAGAATCCTTGACTATCCACTATACTGGTCTAATTATCTTTCCCCTGATGAACTCCTACAATGCTGAGATCTGTATAGCTGTGGAGACGCTATAGCTACTGCTGGGCACACTGAGGATTGGCATCTCCCTCTTCATCGTCATCCTCCCATGCTTCACCACCGTCATGCTCACCTCCACCAAATTCGTCTAGCGTTGCCGTTTCATCGTATTCCACATCATCCACCGTTTCCGCTTGGATAGGTTTGGCAGGCTTCGGTAGGAGCTCCTGGAGCTTCGATATGGCCTTGTGATCCTCAAGCCAGCTGTGTTCTGGGAACTCAATCTGCACCACCAAGTACAAGTCACCTTTCATTTCGCTCTTCTTAATCGGCATGCCCTCGCCGGCAACCTTGATAACCGATCCCGGCTTCAAGGTCCTGGCGATGGGCTGCGGATGTGTGATTGAGATACCGCGGCCGTCGAGATGCTTGACAACGACACGTGAGAAGCCACACAGGGCTTCGGCCAAAGTCACTGATACATCCGTGGACAGATCCGCGCCTGCTCTTCGGAAAGTGGGATGCTCTGTTTCTATAACATTGAAGACTAGATCACCAGGTTCTTGATCTGGAACCTGGTCTGCTTCGCCAGCCAAGATTATCCTATCTCCTTCCCTATGATTGATAAGTAAGTTGCATGAGCACATCGTACTGGAAGCCTTACCTTGAGCCCCGTGGAATGTATAGCTCTAGCACTTTTCGAGCCTCTGTGACACGTTCACCCTTACACTTTTTGCACCTGTCCTTTTCCTTGAACACACTACCTGTGCCTTTGCACGAACTACACACAACAGTCTCTTGGGTGACCAATCCAGGACCGATAGATCTTAGGCCTTGTTTCATGCCTGATACCTATTCAGTCACTGTGTGACAATAATGCGAAAATAAACCTCAGACTCACCTCTACCCTGGCATGAAGCGCAATGCTTTGATTTTGCCTTGTCCTTTCCACCACTACCCTTGCAGTGGCTGCATATGACATTCTTCTTGCTCGAGAATTTCGCAGTCTTTCCTTTGTAGAGTTCTTCCAACGTAACCTGATATGGTAGTTCCTCATTCTCCCCTTTCCGCGGCTTCTGTGGTCCTCCACTTCCGCCCATGTTCATAAACCCAGGGGGTGCCCCACCGCCTCCCATACCGAACATTTGCTGAAGCATGTCCTCCAAGTCAGGACCGCTACCCGTTCCATTACCATGGCCGGCCTCAAACGCTGACATGCCGTGGGTATCGTAGAGATGTCTGTTGTTGTCATCGTAAAGAATCTCGTAGGCTTTGCTGACTGCTTTGAACTTTATCTCTGCGGCGGCTCGATCGCCTTGGGACACTTTATCGGGATGGCTTGAGAGGGCTGCCTATAAATCTTAGTATTTGATGAGAAAACGTTGGTGCAAGATCACTTTATGATAAGCCTTTTTGATCTCCGTTTTGTTTGCGTCTCGACTGATTTCTAGGATTTCTGCACGGACATGAGTACCGACACAATATGCGCAGCTTTACAATGTTACTGACCGTATAAATCCATGTCCCCTGCAAAGTCGTCCACTAGCAAACATTAGAAACCTCTTAATATGGTGGAAACGATCCTCACTCTTGAGCTGAGATGTAGGATATCGATTTGCGCAGCTCACTCATTTGGTGTACTGCCCAACGAGAGCGTTTTTAAGGAACGATCTTCTCAGAAGATGTTAGTGAGTTCCGGGAAGAGGCAGCTTAAAGATTTTTGGGCCGACGCAACGATTGATTTGTTTGGGCGCCTTTGCCTGGCGGCAAGCGGGAGCTTGAACGCCTCAAGCGCGGTGACTTTGAACTATTGAGTGACATCTTCAAGTTATTTCACCATCACAATCACTTTTCATGTCGTGCTGAATTATTAACTGGTGGACGGTAATGGGAATGTTGTGGTAAGCAATGAATTCATTGAGCCGAATAAAGCTATGGAATGGCAATTGGGTGTGCCGCACATGTAGAACCCTCTCAACTTCCGCAGCTGGAAAACAAGTCCCGGAGCGCAAAGCATGGCAGAAGCTTCCCACAGCCCCAGCAAGAACTCGATTCGCCCCTTCGCCGACTGGAAACCTCCATTTAGGTTCTTTACGGACGGCTTTGTTCAACTACCTCCTTGCAAGAGCTACAGGGGGCCAATTCATACTACGCGTTGAAGATACAGATAAAGTGGGTTACGGACGGGTAACATTCATCTAAATTAAATCAAAGCTAACAATAGAAGAAAAGGACTGTAGCCGGAGCAGAGAAGAGATTATGCGAAGACCTAAAGTGGGCTGGTCTGCAATGGGATGAGGGTACGCTGGAATGGCTCTATGAGAAAGATTATATCTGATTTGGTTACAGGACCAGACAATGGCGGTCCTTACGGATCGTACAGACAGGTATATCTTGCGTGCTGAACTGAGCAATACGGGGCTGATAAGAAGGCCCAGTCAGAGAGAACAGAGCTATACACAGATCACGCCCAGAAGCTCTTACAATCCGGACATGCATATCGATGCTTTTGTGCCTCCGAGAGGCTAAACGAGCTTGCAAGGCAGCGGAATCAGCTTGGGCTGTCGAGTGACTACGACAGGACTTGTGCAGGTATACTGAAAGAAGAGTCAGATGAGCGGGCTTCCAGAGGTGAAGCGCATATAATAAGATTGAAGGCTCCTGCCACGCCTCCAGATTATTTCGATATTGTATATGGCGCTGTCGGCCAATCCAAGAGCAAAAAATCTCCCCTTAATAGGGGCGAACCTACATACGATGATTCTGTGTTAATCAAGTCGGACGGCCTGCCTACTTATCACCTAGCTAATGTGGTCGATGACCATCACATGAAAATCACGCATGTGATACGTGCCTCAGAATGGATGACTTCAACCCCGAAACACTTGTTTATGTACAAGGCTTTTGATTGGGAACCTCCACATTTCGCCCATGTAGGTCTGCTCCAAGACATCGAGCGCCAGAAATTTAGCAAACGCAACGCCGATCTCGACATCCGAACCTTCGAGAACGATGGCATATTCCCAGAGGCTCTAGTCAACTACGTCGCTCTTCACGGCTGGTCTCATAATCTAGGCAACGATTTTCTAAGCCTCCAGGATCTTGTGCAGAACTTCGATCTAAAATTCACAAAGGGCAATACTATGGTCCAGCCTACAAAACTCATGTATTTGCAGAAAAAGTACGCTAGAAAGCACGTTGAGGAAGGCGGTGCGGTGTACGAATCGATGGTCGACAGGGTTTATGACATTGCGGAACAGAGGATCGGTCTAAAGGAAAAAGACATAGAATTCCGGAACCGCATCGCTGCCTTCATGCGCCTGGTCCCGGAAGCATACACCACCCCAAAAAACTTCTACGAGCGCCATATCGCCCTATTCGAGCTCGTAGAGCGGCCAAAATACATCCCTACAAAGGACAACAACGGTCAGGAACTCGTGTGGAATGTAGACTCGCTATCATCAATCAACGACGTCTTCACCAAGCCGCCTTCGAGAGATAGCACCCCATGGACCGCATCCGAGACTAAAGAGCTAGTTAATAGGGCTATAAGTTCTCTGTCAAGGCTGTCTGCTTTGCACACAACAGCGGACAAAGCGGGGACATTCGAAAAAACCGAACCTCTGAAAGCAGGCCCTGAAGAAGAGTACTTGTATAATGCAGCTGTGAACCACTACCTTAGATGGGCCATTATGGGAGGGAAGCCGGGCCCAGGTGTGGCGAACAGCATGGTACTTCTTGGTCGCGAGGAGACGATGAAGAGGATGCAGGACGCGGCGAGGATTCTGGGCGTTCCGAAGTAGTACACCGAAGGAAAGAGCAAAATTGAGGAATTTGGGAGGATGTTGGGAGCAAGTCTTTGATAGGGTGGTCGATGGTGAGTGCAGTCAGTGGTACAAAGTCGCCGCGTCAGTCATGCATTGATAGCATCATCTATTCATAAACTCATAGATCCGTATGCAACCACCTTTCCCTCAAATCCCCAACCAGCCCTTCTCCCCTTACGCCGCTTCCCCCTCCACCTCTCCTCTCGCCCTGGCCCCCACCCCATTGAACAATTTCGCCTTCACCTCCCCTGCCAACAGTCCCGTCATCTCCTCTCCCGCAATCTTATTGCTATCCCTCACCACCTTCTCCAGCGAATTATCCTTCGCGCCCACCCTCTGCATCGGTCCACCTCTCGTACTTGCCTGAATAGTTTTCTGCGCATTTTGAATCTTCTGACTGAGGTCAAGCATTTGCTTACTACTGTATTCGCGATTGGTGAAAAGAGGTGATTGCGAGATCGTGGAGACCCAGTATTTGTTCCACAATAGTTCCAATAGGTGTGTGTCAAGTGTGGACTTGTAATGCGTGATGTCCAGGGAGTAATACTGGCTAGCGTGGGCCCCGAAGTCTTCGATTTTGGATAGTGGAATGGTTTGGTAATCGTCGCCTCCTGCGCCAGGGATTGGTTTGTAGTTTTCTGGGAATGTGCGGAAGGCGCCGATTTCCACTTTACCCGCTGAGATGGTGCGATCGGGGTCGATAACGACGGCAAGGAAGGGATCTTGAAAGGTTTGCTGCGTCATTTGCGTAGAGACATCAATGCCGGAGAGCCAGCAGCCGTAGCCGGGGTGGCTGTGGTACCAACCTACTGCATTCTCCAGCCTCCCGTTGTCCCGGCATGATTGTAGATACTGCACCACGTACTCGTTCGCCTCCTCGGAAGCATTTACACGGGTCTCCGTGCCCTCAACTGGTAATCGAAAGGCGTCTGTGACTATAAAGGTGTCTCCAGCGATTTTACCCTGCATGAGCCCCATAATTTCGATGGAGCCACCGGAACGGGCGTGCATGACCATTTTTAGGAGGGCGACAGCGGATATGCGGACATTCTTGAAGTGATGGGGATCATTCTTCCAAGGGTGTGAGGATGTTAGGGCTTTTTGTTCGGAGTCGTTGTAATCATAGAGGGCATCTCGATGCGGATCGACTAACTTGATGGCGTTTTCGAGCTCTAATTTGGCAAACAGTTAGTTAGAGTTCAGGAGCATGAGATGCCACATGTTACCCCAGGCTTTCTGGGCACTATCCATGATGGTGGAGGTGTGCTGAACTTCTATGGATGTTCCATCCAAGGTGTGCTTTTGACAAATATCGGTAGTAAATCACGTATTTGACAGGCAAAGCGGTAAGGGCTCTTTGTTATCCGCGTCTCTCCTTTAGATATCGATCGGTTCGTCAGAAACTCTCAGCCACGCACGTTGTTTCGAATAGTGAGGGAGACTATGGAGCTTTGAGGGTCGTTAAAGCATTGAAAGGCTTTGCCAAGCTTCCTATCGATAACGCCGTGGCAGAATAAAAGGCGGTGTGGCTGTCGGCATAGCAACAGCCGTAAGCACAACACAACGCTCGGTACCTCTTGGTTCACTGATACCCGCGATCTTGATAATCCCATTGACTATGTCAGACAGCATCACTTCTCTTCTTGAGATGAAATTTTGACAAAGACGTGTTGCTTTTGGGTACTGTTTTGCATCGTGCCTCTAAGGCGATCCCCTTCCTCGATCCCACTGCTATCCACTCCCCTGGGATCAATGCCAACCATGGACACCAGCTACCTCACCACCCAGGTATCCACCATCATAGGCCAACTGCATGGCTTGTTCGATGAGATCGGCGTACCCAGCCAAGAGCGAGAATCACGCGAATCAGAGGTATGTAAGATCTGCAACTGTATAGAAGAAGCTGCTAATACCACCTTAGCTATTTACAGCTCTATCAGAGACACTACATAATCAATTGCGCCTGGTTACTGCGTAGGTCTACCTGTGTGGTAGTCTTGTAGTCGCGCTTACTCTAACATTTTATAGAGAAAAGAGTGAGCTTACTGAAGAGGCACATCGGATCGTTAAGACTATAAAGCAGATGGAAGCATCTCTAGAAGACCGCAAACCTAACGACACCTACCAACTTGATGAGAAAGACTTGAAAGTCACCGTCCCGCTCACGCGCTGCTTACAAGGATTGAAAGAAAAATATAATGATATTGCCCAAATCCATCGCGAACGGTTTGAGCAAGTCAAGAAACTTGTGCAGGCGCTTGAATCATACTCTTCACATCTCGAACCATCTTTTATCAAAATCAAGCTTCCACCTACCTCAGGTGATGCGTCCCCCACTTTCGATCTTTCTCCGTCGTACGTCGCAGCAGTAGACAATGAGTTCTCTCGAGTCTACGAGGAGTATACGCGACGTGTCGCGTCGGTCAAACAATTTGGAGAAGAGATCGTCAATCTATGGGCGGAATTAGGAACCCCGCAGGCACAGACCGACAATTCCATAGTCAAGTATTACCGAGAATCGCCAGAGCAGCTAGGACTCCATGAGAACGATATGGCAAGGCTACAGGCCAAGCGGGATAAGCTGATTGAGGAAAAGCGTAGCCGTGAGCGAAAGCTCAAGGAGTTAAAGGCCACTATCGAAGGTTTATGGGACCGCCTTGGTGTGGAACCACCGGATCGTAAACGATTTTTGGCCGGGAATCGGGGTTGCGGACTCAGAGCAATCAACGAATTTGAGGCGGAATTGGACCGACTAAATGAGCTGAAGCGACAAAATCTGCACCTCTTCGTTGAAGATGCGAGATATAAACTTCAGGAGCTATGGGATGGTCTGTACTTCTCGGAAGAGGAAATGCTGGAGTTTACTCCTGCGTTTTCAGATGTTTTCAGTGATGCCCTGCTTTCCGCCCACGAGGGAGAGATCGCACGCCTAGAGGCACTGAAAGAGCAACGTGCTCCTACACTTGCTCTCATTGACAAACATCGCTCTTTGATCAAGGATCGAGAGGATCTAGCAGCTTCCAGCCTGGATGGTTCACGGCTACTGGCCAAGCCAACCAAGGGGGAAAAGCGTGATCCAACGCGGCTTTTGAGAGAGGAGAAGATGAGAAAGAGAATTGCAAAGGACCTTCCGAAAATTGAAGTTGAATTGAAGAAGACGCTGGAGCGATGGGAAGACGAATACGGTCGCCCATTCTTGGTTCATGGAGTCCGGTACCTTGATGAACTCGCAGCTGCAGCTGCAACGAACTTACCTCCACGATCAAAAACACCTTCAGGGCCAGCACCTGTTACCACCAAAGTGCCTCTCAAATCCAGCCATGAGCCTTCTCACTCAAGGGCCGGCAGCACAGTACGAGGCTTTCCACCGCCTAGATCTCACACCCCTGTTGGTACTCTAAGACGGAATCCGCTCGCAAGCTCCGTAGCTTCAACGACTGGAGGACGAACACCAGGCGCATCCACAGCGGGAGGAAGAACACCGTCCAAGATCCCAGCACGTGTGCCACTTGGAAGTATGCAACATGGCAACAACTCCCCAGAGCGCAAACAACCGCCATCAGCACCCACATACGCCTACGATACAAGCACAATACGCAAGATGGGCCCCCCAGCCCGGGCGCCCCCTCCAAAAATGAGGGATATCTTCGTCCCACCCACCCACACCCCAGCATCGAATTACGAAACTGAAAACTTTCGCTCCGCCAGTTCGGCCTCTTCAGGTAGTGTCCGCCAGATCACCCCAGAAGACGTTTACGATGACCGTGAACGCATGTCCTACATCGCCTCCTCAGCCGCAACGTCCAATCAAAACACCCCCCAAAATTACCGCGATGTTCAAGCCTACGATGCCCGCTATCAACCCTCACAAACACGGCCATACGCCCCGGTGGCGGACAGCCGTCAGATATCCACTACGTCCACCACCACGACCACAGCTTCTGGTAGCGAGAATTGGGAAACCTTTGACGATGCTTCGGAGCCAGAGGTCGATGCCAGCGATGCCTATTACGCGAAGCTGAGAGCCGCGAAAGGGGGGAAGCGGTTTACGCCTGATGGGGGCTACACGCCTCCGCGAGGTGCACCGGGGAAGAAGTTCAAGGCGGCGTATGCAGGAGGCAACGGCACGATTGAAGAGGAGCGCGGTGGGCGCTATGTGCCGGCTGGTAGCGAGGCAGGATGGACGGATGAGGACGCCTTTTGAGATGTTCCCCCGAGCCACGACTTATGTCATGCCTTATTTCTTCTTGCTGATATCCTAGGCCCACCCCTTGTTGAGGAGAGCGGGGGTTGCTGATCGGAGATCCGACCGTGAAGTGGTTGGATAGGAGGTGCTTTCTGGGCAATGTCCAAATTTTCTTCTCGTTTGTTCAAATGCATATTTTACTTCTGCATTTGATATTATGGATGGTTCTCGCGCTCGGCATGTTGAGCGCACCGGAAACTCTTCGGTCTGCGACTGACGATTCGAGCAATAGACAGCAAGGGAGGTGTGCTGAAAACGCTATTTCTTGTGTATACTAGCCGGGCGTTTTATGAGGTGTGCAGGGATGAGGCGTGGTCTGGTGTTTGGTGGCAAGGACATAGGGGATTGGTGGTGTTAGTTTTTGAGATGTAGAAGAATTTTGTTGAGTCGTGTCAACTACTTTTCATAAATGCCTTGTAATGTCTCATGGAAGAGGTAAGCTTGGTATCTGAGATTCCGCTCTGCGTGTGAATTGTGAAATCTAGGAAACAGGACGAAGCAGCTACGACCCTGTCAGCAGCTAGCTATTCTATGGGTATCATTTAATTGAATCGGGAAAATAACGCCTCGATGATGCAATACTCTTCCCTTCCCTCTTCCCCTTCTCTCTACACTCAAGGTATGGAAGGCACGTACCCCATATAGTACCCAAACACCTCATCTCTTATGCTTTACCATAACCCCACTCAGCCCCCTCACACTCCCCCACACGCTCTCCCCAACCACAACCGGCGTCTTCCGCCCCTTCAGCCTTTGATCGACCAACCACATCCCCACCACAAACTCCTCCTTCTCCAGCCACCCTTCCCCCTTCCCATCCACCAGGTCCCAGATCTCGGACAAATCGTCAAAGGAGAGTTTGGAGCGCGCCCAGATGTCGCGGACAATGAGGTTGAGGACGCCTGTTGCTGCGGTTGGGGGATTCGTAGCGGTAGAAAGAGGGAGGAAAAGGCCACGGTTGGCGGCCCAGACGCCCTCGTAACGCTTGCGCTCTTTGTCTGTAATCGATTCGCGCCAGCGCTTGCGGTCGCCTTCGTGGTGTTTGTGGGGGTGTTTTTTGAGGATGCGGTTGCCTTTATGGTGTCTATGTAGATCGCTCTCATCGTTGGAAAACGATCTTTCGCCACGTAAGGTGTGACGCATTCCTTTAGCAGGGCTCGGAGTGCGGGAGATCTGCTCTTCGCTGTGGTGACGATGGAAGAAAGGCGGTTTGGAACGGCGTAGGAGCGGTGGGGGTGTGGGTATGGGTGCGGGTTTGTTGGGGGATGGGGCGCGGGAGGAGGCGAGCGAGGAGGCGACCATGGCATTTGCGAGAGAGGAGGCGGTTAGTTGAGGAGTAAGGCTATGGAGGGAGAGGATGGGTTCGGCTGTGGATCTGTAGGGCCCGATGGTGTAAGGTAGGTGGTCGAGGCTTGTCGAGGTAGCTGAGACAGATCGGGATGGTGGTTGCGATGGAGGTCTATTAATGATGGGCGGTGCAGCCAGTCGTGGTGGGGGAGGAGAGGGTGGACAGACTTTGGATGGGCTCCGCTCTACAGTAGATCTGGGAGAGCGAAGTTGGTCGACTGCCGAAGCGTAAGATGATGCAGATGAGCTGCCAGCAGAGTGGTTGGTGTATGAAGACGTCCCACTATCTTTAGGTTCCGGAAGAGCGGGGCGCTTTGATGAACGTCGAGGCGGCGGAGGTGCAGGGACTTGACCCTTAGTACGAGCTACTAATTGTGCTCGCCTCTTCTGTAAGGGGATGTGAGGTCCTGCATCAACGGTCGTTCCTTCAACTTTCCGAGTAGATGAGTCTCTAGAGTGATTCGAGACCGATGAAGCATTTTCTGCTGTTGATGAGTCGGAGGCTATTGCAGACCGCGAAGAGATCCTCGGTGATATGGAAAGTTTGATAGGACTTGAGCTTGCCAGAGTGAACGGCTTCACCGCAGTGAGATTTGCGACCATTGAGGGATCGTAATTCCTCGAGGCCAGCGGAGACGTCCTCCCTACGCTTGGCGGACGGACCGGAGTGGGGCTAACCAACTGAGTTGACCTCTCTTGCTGATGATGAGCATCTGTTTCGGATACCACTCGCTTGGAGACCTGCCTGGCCTCGAAAAGCTTGACCAAGGCATCTGTAGCAGCAATAGGAGTATCGTCAGGACCGTCAGCTTTCGGTGAGAAGTCACTTCGACTTCTTCTCAATGCTGCTGGTCGACGTGAAGTGGGTTTCAACAAGGCCGTTGGATTGTGCTTCGTAGTAGACTTTGAAGCAGCGAGCACAGCGGCGATGTGGGACGGCGACTGCTCACGGCTTCGGGCTGACTGTATGACTGACTCGTGTTGAGACTGATAGCTAGATGCACTCTCCGCGGAGTGTCGTGGGGGGCTTCCGTCGGCACCAAACTCCTCCTCCTTCTTCCGTCTTCCAACACCAGCGAATGCAGCAGCTGCCAGCGCTCCATCGGTACCACTGTAAGTATTGACCAGTGGTTTTGCGGGGGCTAGAGGGGAGGAAAAGGCGAGGGATGCGCCTCGAAGAGCTGCTGATTGACGTCGCGCATCGCTAGCCTGGGGTATTCTGGAGTGATTAGAAGGGGAGGGGTCTCTAGAAGAAGAAGAGTAGCCCATGAATCCATGGAACTCTGAGATAATTGAATACAAATGTCAACCAGCATTTGATCTTTGGAGGTGGGTTGTCAGTGCTTGTAGCTTGACAACTGGGATAAACTCTCGGAATGTGGTTGTCGTAGGTACAGTAGATGGTGATTCGCTCCTGCTAGATATTTAATCGGCTAAATCTTTCATTCGATAAATAAGCGGCTGTTATTATCATTGAATAGTCGGCCTATGTCGATTCTGAAGGATCTTCGATTGTTCATATCTCAAGAAGTCACTCATAGAACCAGAAGTTGCACATGTTTCTTTGATACGTCTGCCAATACTGACTCTTACAGCCATCTTGATAGAAAGGATCTACAACAGCAGTAGACTAGAACTTTCATACACGTACACTGCAAGCAGAACATCGAATTACGGCTCATGCCCATTCTGTCACTAGAACCCTTTCCAGAATAGAAAGGTGTGACCAATATATGAGCGACCCAGACGAAAAACGATCCAGTCTTCTCGGACCCCATGAACCGACCTCTCAAGCAGACTGCTCTTATATCGAATAGGCGACTTAGGTAACAACCTTTCTTGCTAGATTGATAAACTGCCTCCACAATCTTTCCTCGTCCAACCCTCGTTCTCGATGAGCATTTGCCATCCCATCCTCCCGCAACTCGTCCATCCCTCTTTCCTCGTAAATATCCGGCAAGCGTCTGTCCAACTCTACTACGAGCTTCGACTCCAATCTTGTAATCTTGTTCCGAATGCTTTCCAGTGTTCTCTCATACTTGTGTAAGCATTCTGCGTTGTTGCAAACTCCAACCTGATCTTCAACTGGATAAGAATTCTGTAGAGGGCATACACGGATGGAGCCTCTTCTACACATAGAGGACCTAGGCCGGCGTATATATTTGTTCATCGAGCAAGAGCATACGGTGCAACTCGTGTATCTGATGATATGATAGCACATCTTGAAGGTGGACGTGGCAAGTTATCGACTGATCTGTTTGTCTGTAGCGTTCCCGAAAAGTTGTCGATGTATGGCAATAGAGACGCTGCACATCTTCTTCTTATATTCCTCAAGTGGCTAGGTCAGCCTTGTTTCTGTTTGTAAATGTCGCAGAGTTTCGGGACCATCAGGTGAAACAATTTTCTTTATAAAAGGGCAATTTCCAGAAGACTCTGGATTTCCTTACTACCCTTCTTCTTATGTTTGGGTCCATGTACAAGTGCATTGGGACTGAAAGTCAAAGAAATGATGCTTTCTCTGTGATGATTGACCAATGATCTGTCTCTTTCCACTGGACGCTTGTATATCTCTCAAGGTAGCCAAAGAACGTATGATCCAAACGACATTCATTTGGCAAAGCTCTTTCCTTATGGATTCAGAAACAAAGCTGCGGTATGCTGCTTGTACCGTTGATGCTAGGGATTGAAGACAATTCTACATCTACTGTTCCCTTCAAAGCGGTACAAATCCTGCGCGTGTCATTAATACATTGCTTTAACTCAGACCTTTAACTCTAGATATCTTACGTTCTTCATCCAGTAATGTTCGCTCCTCCCAGCTTTGTTCAACCCAATCGACAGTCACCAGTCGGGGGAGGCGCTTGCGTCTGCAGGTGGCGTCAGCAAGTAGTTCAACCAAGAACACGAAGAAGACATGCGTGGAAAACATTTCCCTCAGGATCTTCACCCTGCACTTATCGTTCTCTACCAAAACATGCGTTATCTTGTCATTCGCAAGATCGGTGGTGAATTCAGCTCCTGCAAATCTTGCTGCATTAACAGCTTGTTTCATCCTGAACCCAGATTTCTCTAGAGCATTGGGCTGAACCACGGATGAAGCACCATTAGATTGAATTGTATTCTGCTCATCAACACACAGTAGCAAACCCCCGAACATCCAGCCAGGCAATTCTCCAAGATCATGGTCACGCTCTGACAACTCGGCCCTGAACTTGTTAGGGCTGAATGTATGCTCGTACTTATATGGCATCTCTTTGGAGATCTGGTAATACATCAGTAGATGCGTAGCATGGTGCAAGGTTCTTTTTGTTACCTCTCTGAGCTCATCCAAGCTGACATCCCTGGCGAAACTATCACCATACTCATCTATATTACTTTCAATCATAGATTTTGATTCTTCTTTTATGAAGAACATGTGCCTGCTTTGTGTGAGTGTCACCTGGTGTGTGGCTCAAAATGATAACAGGACAAACCTCGGCTCCAATGGAAGCAGTAACGTCGGAACGTCTCCATCACTCTCACTCTGTGTAATGTTGTCGAATATCCATGATGGTCGCACAATGTCGAATTCACTACGCTTCTTCAAAGATGCAACTTTGACAAGACCTGAGGAGGGTCAGCAAGTATAAGGCTATACACCAGTGATAGACTTACCTCTATCTGCTATGCATAGAGTGTTTGGTGCGGCATGCTCGCTTTGAAATGTCTTCCCGCCGTTGGATTTAACCATCTGCTCGAGCTCGACCTTGGTCTTTTTGGGTTTCAAAGACTCGCTCATGATATCTTCTCTTCCATTAGCTTGGTTTACCTTGCGGTTATATCCTGAAACATACAAAAGTTCAGACCATCAAGAACGTTTGTCGCTGGTCCACCGTAAGGCGTGGTCAAATTGTCTTCATTACCAGCTATAGTAATAGGCTTCTTGCGGGTTGCTTTTTGCCTCCTTTTCCTATGATCATCAACCTTGAATTGCTTTTCCTTATGCTCAATCTCTACGTGCTTTTGCAGCGCCGCAAAATCAGAAATCGATAAGGCACTTTTCCAATCACGGTCCGTCCGAATACTCTTGAATCTCGGAAATCGTAGTGTCTTTTCCATTCTGAACTGATCGGTGACTGATACGGATGCTGCTTTCACGGAAAGGACGACCGAATCATCCGGTCTGATCCATTCATCAGGCTGTTCGTACTGCAAGTCTCCACCTGCCAGCTCGATATACTCTGTGGGCGGATTTTTGCGATCCCATGTCCTCCATTTGCCTTCAGTACGATGGCGTACTTCTGCGTAATCGGCTGCTGTGAAACCACCTCCCACCTTGAAGAAAGAAAAGAACTTCATGGGGTTTGCCCCTTGCTGCACTTGATTTTCGTCAACTCTCAGCCCACACATGAAACTTGATAAACGACCTCCTCGATGACCTGAGCCGTAGTAGCCACCTATCACCATGCAGTCCAAGGATTCACCATACTCAGTCATGTACTCGGGCTTGACCTTCATCCAATCATCGTTTCGATCGTTTAGACAGTACCGAGATCGTGGATTCTTGAGCACTAATCCCTCGGAAGCTTCCAGTACGACCTGGCGAAGTAATTTCTCCACGTCAATTGCAGTTGTGGCTTCTTTATAAGAGTGCACCTCCAGCCTACGGTGGATTGATGTTACGCTTGCTTCAAGTGCTCTCCTGCGGTCTCGGAGGGTCCAGTCCGTGAGTGATTGCCCGTTCAAGTACAGAAGGTCGAAGACCCTGTATAGTGGTCTTGGACCAACAGAGTGTGGGTTCTTCTGTTCAGCTAAGGCAGCGGTTTTAAGGGTACCAAATGGCACCATTGCATCTTCTTTGGGGTCCCAGGTGATCATTTCGCCGTCGAGGATGATGTTGTCCACACCTTCATGGAACGCATCTTTGATGTGCCTGGTCAATGCGGAGTTTTCATCCATGTACCCATTTCCATAGAGGTAAGTATAGTCCTTAGCTTTCCTGGACCAGAAGCCAAACTTCTTACCTCCTGGAACATTATCGTCGCTGACCATGTGAAGTTGCATTCTCTCTCCATCTAGTTTCTCTTCGATCCAAAACACAGGATCAATCTCTGTGGGTCTCATCCTGTGAATCATCTTCTCAAATGAATTCATTTGAAATTGTGCAAGCTGTGGTTGAAAGCATTGCATGAGAGTGATACCCCGATCATCGCCTTCGAGACGAACAGACGGGTTGTACAACTCCCAGCAGACACGACGTAAATTAGACGATATGTTGAATAAACTTTCGGCGTCTGGGTGCCAGATGCTGAAAAAGGTCTTCTCAGTTGCACCAACTTTCATCTGTCGTAGAATCATTCGAATAAGCCACATCATCTCCTCGGCATTCATGTTTATATAGAACTTTTCGAAGATGGGCTGTTGGTTCTCCTCCTTTTGTGCTGCGGAAAGCTTGTCTAGAAGCGTGTTAACCTCACCGATGGTCATCTTTCCAACGTGTGTCAGCATAGGACGCTTGGAGATGACCTCGAAACATCGTCCAGCGAAGTCTCCTGCCATCTTGCTTGCAGCATTCTGTCCGGGTTGTTTCCAATTAAGAAGATTGTACCCGTCTTCTGAGTCTTTGTTAATCTTCATCACTTTGATGAGAAGCTTCCCTATGGTCTTTTCTTTTAAGCCATACATTGCCCGATCTCGATCTTTTTCCGGTATGATAAGACGGAACGCAGGATAAATGTCGTTCCCAACTTCCTTCCGCCATCTCGATATAAAGCGCTCTACGATGTTTCTGCGTATTTCATGGGGATTTGGGTTCGACGGTCCATGAGGACCCAGCTTCTTCCTTGCCGTAGTCGGGCCTGTAGGCTTCTTCTTGTTTTCGTTCAGAGGATTGAAAAGGGTTAGAAACAGGTCATGGAAAGGCAAAGTTTCGGAGCGATTGCGGGGTCGATGCGGATATCTATTCGCGACGTGAGATACGAGAGGCTAAAGTCGAATCAGTTGTCGTTCTTACTTCTCATCGAGCTCTTGCTCTATCAACGGCTCTTTTCCACCTTGGTCGTTGTTGACCAGTCCGGCATCGGTCATGGTAGAGTCTTCCATAGCTCCCAGTTCACACCGTTATTACAGCAGTGGAAAATTGTAATCGCTGATTTGGGTATAAAGCTGGAGATGAGGTTAGCAGGTGTTGAGGGCCAAAAAAAGGCATCAGCATTTGATTTGAAACTCGCTGTTCATGGTTGACTTGACGTGCTATCGATAAGCCCTACAAGGCAGCACGCTACGGGACGGTCGCGTGTTCACGTGACTCGTCCAGGTTATCCAACTCACGCCCAAAACAGGCAACAGTACGGAGGTATGGAGTATGGAAATGCAGCAGTACAGTTCAACCCTGCCCAAGCCGTGGCTTTCGGGAACATGTGATGGAGACGGGAAGGGAAAGATCCCGGAGGTTCTCCTTATCGCTGAAATTGTGAGATCTCACGTTTTACATACTCATGGTCATAAATATCGCTCAATCAATGCCATGGTTAAAGCACTCTTACCGTAGGGTTGGAAAGGTTTGGTCCCAAACCCGTTCATAGGCTCATAGCCTACCTTACTCGTTACTTTTATTAACGCTATAAATTAGAAAATTAGATAAGCAGACCCATGCAGGGGCATGTTGGACATTTTCGTCGGATAGTAGTAGTCGATACTCTAGCGAACGTCGCTCAAGGATCGTGGAGCACAAAGATCCCACAATGGGTATCCTTATCCCTCCTCCCTCCTGGGGAACACAAGGTTTTCCTGTCTCGCACCTTGGCTTTCCCCTCACAGTCTTCGCATGTTTTCTCTTCTTCTTCTTCTTCTTCTTCTTCTTCATTCCCCAGGCTTTTCTTCTGGCCTTTCCCCCTGCTTTCCATCATTTCCTAACAAAGAGTAACTGTCTGTCACATCGCTGGTAGCCCAATGCATCAGATTTATGTTACTGTTGGCCTGGCCCATCTCTGTAATTTGACTTCAGCTGTGAATTTGAAGATCAAGCATGATGTGGCAATTTATCAATGCCCATCAAGCTCATCGCCAACCCATTTCCCTCGCCTAGAAGATGTTAGCATTGGGGAGCTACATGTACTCTTCAACAATGGCTCTCTTACCAGTGTTGATCTCGTACATGCAAGTCTATCCTTCAAACCTCCATCAAAATCCCCCAGCCTGACAAATTAAGGCCTTCATTGAGCGAACCTTGGAAGTCAATTCCGTTCTTCACGCTGTTGGTGAGATCAATCCGGATGCATTATCTATCGCCCAAAGATTGGATGTAGAGCGAGCTGCGGGTCGAACACGAGGGTCAGCAAGACTCATTGTAAGTTACCAAGTAGATGCTGACGAAGAATAGACCACTTCATGGGATACCGATATTGGTAAAGGTAGGTTTTCCGTCAGTAGCCTCTTATCAACATCATCTAAACCTTGACAGGATAATATTGCAACTCAAGACAAAATGAATAATACAGGTGCTGAATTCCTGCATCTGCTACAGGATTCCATTAACCCAAGCAGCTGGATCATATGCTCTTCGAGGAGCCACAGTCTCTCGCGAGGCGACCGTTGTATCGAAACTACGTGATGCCGGGGCAATCGTCCTCGGTAAAGCCACCATGGGCGAATGGGCACAGATGCGATCACGTAAAGCGAGCTCTTCTCATGGGTGGAGTGCCTACGGTGGCCAAGGGCACGGGGCATACTACCCACTCCAAGATCCCCACGGTAGCTCCAGCGGCAGTGCGGTTGCAGTATCAGTAGGGCTCGCATTAGGTTCGCTCGCAACAGAAACGAGTGGCAGTATCGTCAACCCGGCTGAGCGGAACAACGTAGTTGGCATCAAGCCAACACTCGGCCTAACATCCCGAAGTAAGGTTATTCCTATCAGTCTTCGCCAAGATACGGTAGGACCCATTGCTCGAACTGTGACAGACGCCGCATATCTCCTTACCGCAATGGCAGGAAAGGACAAGTTCGACAACTGGACCTCCACTCAACCTTTCGAAGAACCTCCTAACTACGTTGAAGCATGCAGATTTCCCGCTCTTAGAGGCGCTCGTATCGGTATTCCCCGCAACGGAATCGACTACTTCCTCGGAAACACCACAGCTCCCATCATGTCCGCCTTCGAAAACGCCCTTCAAGTCATCCACCACGCTGGAGCCACAATAACGGACCCAGCCAACTTCCCCTCCTTTGACTTCCCATCACTCAGTCGCAACTCGAGAATCGTCCTGGACACCGACTTTGTCGCCGGACTTTCCGACTATCTGTCTTCCCTCGTATCAAACCCTAATGGTCTGCACAGCCTTCACGATATCACTCAATACACCATGAACGACCCTCGGGAGGAGTACCCCAATCGTGACACCTACGTCTGGGACCGAGAGCTCGATCGCAACATTACCAACTCCTCTCCCGAATCTTTCCAAGCATACCAAGCCAACCTCCGTATGGCTGAAGAAGAAGGCGTTATCGGTGCCCTCGATAAGTACAACCTAGACGCGTTAATCATGCCAACATTTGCATCCTTCCATCTCCCGGCTATTGCGGGACTCCCTGTCATCACTGTTCCTCTAGGTTTCTACCCAGCCGACACACTAGTTGTGATGAATCCAAAGGGTACAATGGTGTCTGTAGGCCCCGGAATCCCGTTCGGGATTGCCTTTCTGGGCAGGAGGTGGAGTGAGGAGATGTTGATTGGGTTGGCGTATGCGTTTGAGCAGAGGACAATGGTGAAGAGGGCAAGGAAACCTCTTATTTCACCCTCTTTCGAGCTGGGGGATCTGAGGGCTGGGGTTGCTGAAGCAACTTACATGATACAAACATCGCCTACGCAAGAGTATACAGCAGAGCAGCCGTTCTTGGACCAAACGGTGCCGACTTCCTCAAACGGATATTCTACGATGCGGCAATGGACATCGTTGCTACGACGCTTTTTCGCCCTGGTCGAAGATTCCTCACGATGAAATGACAGATCTCTTTGGATTTGCGGCTTATAGGCGGTATTGCTTTTTGTTTTTTGCACACTTTCTTCAAGATATACCCGGAGTCTGGTTTTATCTAGCGATTTTATCCTTGCGTGGGCACGAGCGGTTTCTTATAAAATAGACTCTAGATTCTGCCTCAAGGGACGGGCGATGATTTATTTCCATCAAGAAAATTGACCAGGTCGATGAAACACATGCGATAGTACACCTTGATGGTTTTTGGTTTCTATATTGAACACGACCCGCTATGTTCCCCAAATTCTCTATGCCAACTTTACCGTTGTTATCAATATTTCCTTCGCATTTACGCTCCCCATCGCCAACGGGACAACAAGAAAGATAAACCTCTCCACTCTCCGCCCACATCTCTTTATCTCGTACAGAAGTGCTTTGTACGTCAACTTTCAAATTTTTTCTTTTCGGTTTCCAGCGGCTAAAAGGCTACACACTCAGTGCACCCATCCCAACATATCCATCCTCTCAAGTCTAAAATCAAGAAAACTTTCCAACTCTACAACGGTGAGCATAATGATATCGCAGTGCTAAATCCACCAACGGTCCCTACCTCCAACGGAGCAAAAAATAAAGGAAGAACCCTCTACTTCATTCATCCCTCTTACCGCGTCTACTCCACGGTACAGTAAGTCCAGATTTTCTATAAATTTTTCCAATAACCCAGAAGGCCATACCAGCGAAATCACCGCGAACCAAGGGCAATCCTCTGTGCCAACTATCTGCTGTAAGAGATATTCAGATATCTGATATGACCTGCATTCGAAATACAGTAAGTGCCTATAAGTGGTATGCTTTCCGTTATGGACAAATAACACCCCCCTCCTGGCCTTTCCCCCTCCCTCCAAGCCCCATCTGCTCATGTCTCCGCCACAAGCCTTTCCCTTCCCCTACCCGTCCCTGCCTTCCCCAGACCCTCCCCAAATATCTCTTCCTCCGAACCCCTCCCTCCACCATATTACCTCATCCGATCCCTCCCCTCC
>JAABUP010003707.1_pt1 | contig 26602 bp, 40 predicted proteins | sample 5559201 | NCBI WGS metagenome assembly JAABUP01 (sample SAMN10711887, study PRJNA513373) | rock metagenome | isolation source: Antarctica rocks | place: Antarctica | reverse complement strand
TGGTGGCGGTGGTGGGGTGCTTCTCGGACCAGGAGGAGTTGGAGGTGGGGGTGGACTCTGAGCACCTTCTGATGGTGTTGGGGCCAGTGGGGGGCCCCGTGCGCTGCCTGGAGGAGGTGGTGGTGGTGGTGGGGGTCTGGTGGCAACTGGGGGAGCAGGGGGCGCTGAGGATGCCTTTACCCCACCAGGAGGGGGCGGTGGTGGACATGGAGGCTGCCGCCCACCAGGCGGGGGTGGCGGGGGCGGCGGAGGCCTGGAGCCAAAAGCTGCCGCATGCCCTTCTGCTGACACTGTAACTGAAACAGTCTGACTGCTTGCCAATCCTGGCTGAGCAGGCAGAAGCTGGCTTGCTGAGCTGTCTGCATTAATCTGCAACGGCACAGTAGAAGCCTGCTTCCCTTCTTGAGACTTGGAGCAGTCATCTGATGCAACGGCTGCAGCACTTGCAGCCTCCTGTGACTGCCCCGTTTGAGGTATTGGCTGGTGTGCAGCTGCTGCATCAGAGGCTGCTGCAGAAGTTGTGTCAGCTGCATTGCTAATGCCCAAGCGACTCTTCAGTGGCACAGCCGCACCAGCAGACTGACGTGTTGCTGCTGCACTTGCTATGCCAGGGATCGAGCCGGCCTCAGCTGCATTGAGAGAGAGCAGTCCTGCAGCCTCTGTTGCAGCTGGTGCAGTATTGGCTGGTGCCGAGGCTCGGCTGGCAGCCTTGAGCTCCAACTCAGCTGATGCCATGCCGCCATCCATCGTCTTCATGGCCTCTGTCATGTCACCCTGCAACACATCAGGCACACCCTTTTGGGTCCCCCTCTGCACACACCCACTGACACTACAGCCCGCGGCACAAGCTGTCCACAAGCTCAAGGCGCACATACAGTGAGGGCAGAAGGACTGCAGAGCATTGAGTGTCTGCTTGCAGCAACAATCTCAGGAGACCGCTCAAGCAACCCAGCACCCAACAGACAGAGACAGCTCATCTACCTGAAGGGCTTGTCATGCCAGGTGTCAGATTGACCGCTGAGCATTGAACACGCACTTCAGCAACAACATGATGTGACTGACAAGCTATTACACCTGTGCTTTCAAGCCAGGATGTCTGATGAGTTACAACTGGCTCCACACCCCAGACTGTAAGGTATAAAATGAAAGACAAGCAGTTGCTGACCTGCATGCGGCGCACAGCCACACCGACAGAGCTCAGCTCCTCTGTCAGAAAGGCAGCGCCCCGCCTGAGATGGAATGTGTCAGTGCAAATGAGCTGGAGGGTGGCCTCTAAGCTGTGGGACAGACTAGCACACACTCACGGCAGTGCAGCTAAGGTGCCAGTGCTGAATGTGGACATCTCTGCAGCAGCTCTGCTAGTCCACCTGGACGCATCCTCTCTGAAGAGCCTTCTGGGCCTAGCAGCTTCTATGCTGCACTTCTTTCAGTACAGGGAGTACCGTAGGCTGAGGCCACAGGTGCGCAGCTGTACTGTTCTCTCAAATGTCGCTGCAAGTCAACTGCACTCAGCTGGTGTCTGTGCATGCGCCTTGCCAACATGCTGCACCTCCTGCCTGTGGGGACTGGGATAGCAGGCGCAATGCATTGCTCAGCTGTTCATACAAAGTCTGGAGAGAGACAAGACTTGTCCTGCATGTAACTAGCTCATCATGAGCTTGAAAGCGTTTGATTAATTATTCTTGTTATTGATATGCAGTCTTGCCTGCACTGGGCTGCTTGGAGTGCTGTTGCCTCAGATCTTTGCATTACTTCTGGAGTTGTTTGTGATGTGCATGCAGGTGGCAGTCAGCACAGCCCCACAGAACTGGTGGCAGCACGCTGTGCACGCTGTGCTGAGGGAGCGTGAGCACCTTCAAGGCAGTGACCACGCACAGATGGCTTGTGTTGCCAGGCGCCATCTGCGGATTGAGTACTGTAAAGTATACAAGAGACACATCAGGTCTACGTCCTGGTAAGCCTGGGACAGCAGCCATGTCTTGCAGCACCTGTCTCAGGAGTCTTTGCTCATGTCGCGGGCACTTGTATCCATGTCTGAACCTGTGTTTGAATGCGGAGTTTGTGACACTGCCAAGATGATTGACCATCGACTCAAGCCAAGCAACTGGCATGTTTTGCATACCCTTCTGACACAGTTGCAGTCTGCTCAGGCTTGCAATCGATCACCACCCTAGCACTTTTGCAAGCCAGCAGCCTGCATACCTCTGTGACCTCTCTGTAACTCCTCATGACAAAGGATGGCTGCATGCCTTCTGAGGCACAAAGGAGTTGGTGTGGCTATTGACATCATGACCAAACAAGAGTGAGCTGTTGCAAACCAGGTTTGGGCGTGTGCTTGGAGTGCTGCTGCTGCGGCAAGGTGTAAGCAAGCAGCTGGCACAGCTGGAGAACAGGCTGAGTGATGGCGAGGTTGCCCAGTTCCGCTGGTGGACTTGGGCCACCTGGTACAAGCGTCGCAGGGTCAGCTCCTCCACCCTTTGTTCTTGTTACCAGCTCGCACGGACTCACCGCCAGTCTCACAGCAGCTAGACAACACAGCCCTTGTCAGCAGCTTGCACAGACTCACAGCGGGTCTTATACCAGCTAGATAACACAGCTCAGAAGCTGCTGCTGCTAAGTGGGCATGACACAGCTGAATGTCAGGTCAAAACACACAGATTCTTTGCTGGCATGTTGGCTCTCTTGCTTTGTGCTGGTATACCTGCCAAGTTGGTTGCTGCCTGATCAGCAAGCAGGCAGTCTGACCTGCGGCATGGAGGAGGGCTCTAGGAGGGAGAGGCTCCATGCATGAACATTGAAATGATCATGAAGCAGGCCTTGCCAGTGCCAGTGCATATTCAAAAGTCTTACTGTGGAAAAAGCCGGACTTCCTACAAAGTCTGACTGTAAGGTACCATGGTGTGCAGGCACCAAAGTCTGAGGCCCTGGCAGGGCGGCTGTCGGCTGTATACGGCATCATGGCGGCACAGGATATCATCAAGCAGAGGCAGTCCCACACGGCTCACAAGTCACAAGTGAGCTTTTGGCCTCTCCACTTTGCTTAGCCAATCAATGTGCTTCTTATGCTTGCTTCACCTGTCCCTCCGCCACCTTTCCTGGTGACTGCGTTACAGAAGTAGAGGGAGCACAGAATGCGTTAAACTTCTTCTGTTCAATTGACTTGTTCAGCAGAAAAAGCTTCCTTCCTCTAGAATCAAAAAACGAACCAAGCTTACAAGCGCACAAGCTAGATGTTCCCATAACCAGTGATACTGTTGAAGATGCCCATGCGTATCAGCAACAGCTGTGTGAAGCCAAAGTCTGCACATTCTTTGCTGTTCCTGTCCACAACACTTTAGACCTCTGAAACAGCGCCAAGCCTGTCATGCTACAGGTGGGACTGTACTGTCCCAAGATAGCCATCATGTTTGAGGGCTGGGCAACGGATTCTAAACCGGCCCAGTTTGAGGTGGCAGCACAGGAGCTGTCTGCCAAGCTTCAGTCTGGCGTGCACACCAACCGCCACAGCCACACCAGCCCTGGCCCTGTGTCACTGCAGGTATCCATCTCACATTCTTTGCCTTATGACCACCTTGTCCCGCAGCTGGTCCATCCAATCACCTGCAGGTTTAGCATTTCCTGTTATATAGCTGTCATGCCTTGCTGGCACCTCCAAGTTGCATGGGGCAGCACAGCTCGAGAGGGCTTGTGGTACATGCAATACTGTTGTCACTGGCCAAGGCACACTCTCAAGTGTGATCCTGCTACTCAAACACAACATTGATGCCTGCATCAGCATTGCACACTGGAAGGCTGTGTTGCCAGCAAGCAGGCACCACAAGTTGCAGATTGCGTTCAAGCATGTCTAGGCATGTCTAGTTATGAAGGCAGCACCCTGCCTGTTGCAGGCGTCCTGTAGGGCGCTGTTGGTGACCCACAGCCACCTGCAACATGACACAGCAGCCATTCGGCTCAACCTTGGGGCGCTGGCTGGGCCCCCGGTAGCACCCCCAAGCACCGTTTCATACGATCAAGCCACTCTAGAAAAGCTGACCCCCTGGATCGTCACCAGCCCCCCTCGCCCTGCCCACGGCCCTTCCCAGGCCCCCTCTCAGCCTAGCCTCTTCCAGCACCAGTCAGACCAGCCTTTCGTGGCTTTCAGCTACAAAAGGCCGGCCAAGAAGGCTCAAGAGCCCACAGTGCTGCAGCTGACTGTCGCTCCCATTGATGTCATCTACAGTCAGCTGTGCTTGCTGAGCCTGTTGGACTTCCTGAATGCTGCTTGGCCAGCTGCTGGGCTGGACCCTTTGAAGGTCAGGGCCAGCGTGTCTCTCAGAGAGATTGTGCAGGAGAAGCTGCTGGGGCAGCAGCAGAGGCAGATGGCTCGCCGCCAGCAGCAGCATAACATGCAGCGCACCAAGGTAAAACACCACTTGAGCAATAAGAATGCTGCACAGAATGGGCTTGACATTGCCTACATATTGCAGCCTGTGCCCTTACAGTCATGATAGTCGCGCAACACATGCTGCCTTACATTCTGCAGTGTCGCCCCCAGATTGCTGTGGTCAAGTCCCCTAGTAACACTTTGCATTTGCGCTGCTGCTTCTGACAGAGTGTCAGAGCATGTGCTGCTGCATCTGCAACAGTCCCAAGCTATAGTCCCAAGCTGTCCACCAATCAGCACAACCATGAATGTCAGGTGCAAGTGGGTCATGTCCGCCTGATGCTGCCTTGCGGGGAGTCACAGTCAGCTGGAAGCCAGGAGGAGGCAGCTTCCTCCCCTGGCGCTGCTTCAATGGAACGCTCCAACTCGGCATTTGCGTCAGTGGACATGGATGCGGGTCAGCAAGCCCCCAACATGCTGGTCATCGTTCTGGCGGGCTTCCAGGCCACATCCAGGACTACAGAAGCCAGAGTGTCCAACTTTGCATCACCAGGCATGAACATGCCGGCAACTGTTGAGCTTGCTTCAGCATGTAATCAAAAGCTTGCTGGCATTGCACGGCAAATGACAATACAGTGATACCCTGGCTGTGTGAAGCGTGTTGAGTTCACTGTATGCCTAGGCAGAGCAACCATGCAGCTGCATAAACCATTGGGCTCAAACATTGTCCATGAACCTGCTGCATCATGATGTTGATCATGGAAAGCAAGCACTGACTTGCTGGGATGCTGCAGGACATTTCATGCTGGTTGATATACATGCATAGATGTTGCAAGCAAAGCCCAGCACACATGACACGCACTGCTGCAGGGGTCCTGCCTGCATCTCCTGCTGAGAAGACCCCTGTACATGCGTCAGCAACTCCCCCAGCTGCACCTGCTGCTGCGCCTGTTGCGCCAGCTGCTGATGTGGACAAGATCAAGGCCGAGCACATGCGCAGCAGCAGTGCCATGCCGGCCTTAGGGCCTCTACAGCTGGGCACCAAGTCTAGCCTGCTGCCCTCAGCTGCTGCTGATGCAGCAAGGCTGGCTGGTGATGCTGCTGCTGCTTTGCCGCGGTCGCAGACCATTGCTACTCCTGGTGCACAGGGTCAGGGCCCAGCCACTGCCCTGCCCAGCCTTGATGCCAAAGACAAGCCAGGTGTGTTGTTATGGCCCTGTCACTATGCAGTCAGCAGCAACTGGCATGTTGCTACAGCTGTCAACCAAGGGATATATGTCATAGGCTTGTTGGGGGATTGCATCCATGAATGCACAGCAAGCCCAAATCGACAAGCTTGCACTATGTGTGCAGTCCTGTGTCAAACCTCTTATAGGCTGCAAGGTCAGTGCATTGCCAACTCCAGCAAAACTGTCAATCATATGTTGGACCAGATCAGTGGCAGTTTCCAGGTGCAACAGCCAACCACCCAGAGCTGCAACCCTGCAAGTTAGCAACAGGACAAGTCATAAGTCCTAAGCTGGTGGCAGTCCTCAAAGTGTTGCTCTGGCAATGCAGGAGTGCTTGGGCGGGCTCACACAGTGGCTGCCATGGACCAGAGCAAGCTTCAGGCAGCTGCAGGGGGCAGCCTGCAGGCTGCTGGTAAGGCAGCCTCTGGGGTTGCCACTCCAGCAGCCCGCACTGACAGCAGTGCCTGGAAGAAGCAGCGCCCTGGCGCAACTTTCTTCGAGAAGCTGCAGGTCAGAAGTGCTGTGCTTGCCGCTGTTGGAAGAGGCATGCGTGCTTAAGCCACCAGCCTTGTCTCTTACCTGGGTACACTTCCACCCATCTGCATGGGGGTCTCAAAAGATGCTGCTTCATGCCTGGCATGGCCATCCTGTTGACAGCTCCATCTCTGCAGCTTGTAACGCCGTCACAGTCTGGGCTAGTCACTGATAAGCATCTGTGTTACCATGCAACACGGCAGCTCCTGTCTGCTGCTACCGTGGCAATGAAACGTATCAACCCGCAGCCTGTCACAGACATGTTGCATGGACGTGAAGGACTGGCTGATTTTCAGCTGGTGAACAGTCCTGAACAACCTTTGCAGCAATGGTGTGTTGCATATGACTGCAGATGCATGTGGAGGTGCAAGCTTTCCTGACCCTGCCAGATCTGACGGCCGAGGGGGCTGAGATGGATGACTACTGTCAGGTCATCAAGCCCTTCAGCATTGAGACAGCTGTAGACCACTGCGTGGAGCCTACTTCCACTGGCAACTACAGGTCTGCTTACACTCACCTCTTGCATAAGTTTGTTGTGCCATATGTTTGCATCATGTTGCTTCCTTGTCAAATAGCGCTTCTTGCTCTGATCTCTGGACACAAATTTGCTTTGGAGCAAATTTGCTTGTGCCCAACTTGGTGATGGTATGGTCTAGAATCTAGAGCCTGTTGGAATGGGAGGCTTTGTGGCATGGTAGGCAGCCATGTGCTCAACTAAAAGGCTGTCAAAAGCTGGCAGTGTTTGCAGGCGAGTGGTGCAAGTCCACCTGTCCACCTCTGATGTGGACATCGAGCTGTCACAGTATGTCAAGCGGGAGCTGCACAGCTTGCACAACTACTTGCTGACGAGCTTCACATCCCAGGACATTGCAGACTTCAGCAAGCACTTTGCCAAGGTGACAACCTCAATCAGCCAGTCAGAGGGTCGCTCAGATGCAGCTTGACAAGATCTGTTGTCACCTCCAACAGCTGTAACTTGTATTCCACCATTGCTCAAACGCAGTGCAAGTACACCAGCATCAGGTTACATATGCATGTCCACCAATCTGGCATTGCAGCTGTCTGCAATTCACATGCTCATGAGACGGTGTGAAGCAAACGCAAACCAAAAACACAAAATAAAGACAGAAAGCTAGGACCACATCCTGATAAAGCTGCTCATGTTTGCTTGCCTGCTTTTGATCTGTTCAGCAAGCTGCCCACAGCAGCATGGCCATTCTGCCTGCTTGGCTCCCAAACACCAATGACAGCTTTTGTATTCCTGTACTTTGGAAAGGACTGTGCTCATCTGCAGGAGGGCAAGGCAAGTCCAAAGGGCAGAGGCTCAGTGGGCAGCTCCATACATCACGCCAACAGCCTGGCAGAGGGGGTGCGCAGCACCCTTCGCAGGAATGCAGGCTCGCATCCAGATCTGGTGCACAGCGGCGGCTCAGGAGTCATACAGCCTGAGTCTGATGGACCAGCTGACAAGGTCAGAACAGTGTTCAACTGTTTCCTGACAGTGCATGCAGCTGCCTGCACTGTGCGATGCAATGGTGTTTCAGCTCCGCGCTGGTGCAAACACAAATCTGCTGCTTGGGTAATGAGCTTCACTGCAGAAATTCAACAGCTTACAACTTCAAAACATCATTGCAGTTTGCTGACATTGTGCCCTCTTACTTGCACATTCAGTTGAGTGAAGATAGTGTGTGGACCTGCAGAGTGTGCAAGGCAAGGCTGGGTATGGCTTAGTGCTGGCTCTGCAGCTGACTGTGCCCTGCACACGGCTGACGCTGGTGCAGTCACTGTCAGCAGAGTACCCAGACCACCCTCGCCAGATGTTCAGGCTGGAGGTGTCTGACATACAGACTGCTGTAGCACTGGAGGACAGTGAGCAGGACATCAGGTCTGACCTGATGTACCTTGTCACCTGCTGCTGCACCATTGCTTGGGGCTCATATCAGCTGTTGTGCTGCGCTGTGCTGTGCTTTGCTGTGCTGTGTGAAGTTGTGCCTTGATGAAAGCACTATGCTGTGTTATGTATTCTGTGTATCAGCTTCAGTCTTCCTGCAAGTCTTCTGATTACACTCTGCAAACAAGGTTGCACTGCCCTACACTTACAACAGCGCCATATCCAGTCCACAAATCCAGGCAACGCCTCACGGTGTGTCATGCTATGGTCAGGTTTGCAATTGGGGCTTGCTCTCTGCAAGATTTGGCACAGGAGGCAAACGTGAAGGCCATCTTAGCGCCCACTCCCAAGAGTGTGGACCGCAACCGCTCTTGCCGCAGAGCCTACTTGCAGCGTTTCTTTGAGGTCTGGCGGGCTCACACAGCACAGCATGCCAGCAAGTCCCGCCGGGCCTGCAACTTCCCTCAGCATCTGCTCATCACCTCAAGCGCTCAGTTCTCAGGTAACCCCCCAGCCCTGACGCACACTGTAAGCCACACAAAGTGCCATGAAAGTTCTTGCCTGCTTGCTGTCATGTTGATTTGATGTTGCAACGCCTGGCTTTTGCTGCTACTGCATGAGACGTGCTGCTTCAAAATGGTGTCCTTGGCCTGGCTGGTTTGATTTACGCCTTTGTCACAGAATCATGGCTTTGCTCATCATCTGTAGACAAACTGGAGTAAGAAAAGATCAGTTATGGGCTGTTGCTGAGCTCAGTGTCCTTCCATATGCAGGACACATCATTGTGGCAAAGCAGGATGTCATTGCCACAGTGCATGGGAGCTTCCTGTGTGCTTCTCTAGAGATCGGCATGCTGCGGCGCGCCCTCATGTACCTGTGCGAGTTGCGTCAGGCCAAGCCCAGAGCCATGGCCTCCCACCATGCCACCCGAGCAGACCCCAGCCTGCCCCTACAACACAGGCCACATCCCTATGCTGCTGACTCCACCAGTGATGCAGCTGGAGTAGACCTCAGCCAGACAGCAGCTGGCAAAGTGATTGGTGCGACCACAGCAAGCCCATGGTCCGGCAGGACATCTGGGGACAAATTGGCCAAGGCTGTGCACACTACAGCTGGCAAGCCCAAGCGCAACCTGACCATGCAGGTCTTCCTGCATTGCGCCAGGATCGATGTAAGTATCCACTGCTATGCATGTCTGCCTGCATGCTAGATGTTGCATTGGTCAGCTTATGCACCGTGCCTCTAGGGAATGGCGCCGAGGATGGCATCTGTGTCAATGATGTGGAGCTTGTCGCTGCACTGCATGCTTGCAGTACCAGGACAGGTGTTGCTGACATGTCGTATAAGTGTCTGCCATGTGTAGAAGTATGATAAGCTTGCTATTGTTGTGCATGCATTGCATGCATGCATTGTTGACATTGTGCAACGCCTCTGGCTGCAGCTGGTCATGGAGGAGCAGCGATTTGCAACCGTGATGTGGGGCGGCTTTGATTTCATTGCTGATGCTGGTGGCAGTGATCCTGCCAGGCGTGAATGGCTCATGGAGTGCTCTGGCTTACAGGTGAACCTGAGACAGGCATTCTCAACCCAGACATAATGTTGCCAGTCCTGTTGTACCCTGCAGTGCTGTTGCCAAACCAACTGCCATATACTTTCACATGAAAAGTGTGCGGCTGTTTGCGCACAAAGCGGTGCACAAACATTTACAGCCAGGCAGCAGCCGACTCTGGTAGGCAGAGTGTACATGGTCTTACCCTGCTTCTGCGCCATGGCTGGGACCTGTGCTGGGTGCTTGTAGCCACTGACAGCTCCTGACTCAGCTTGCATGAGTGCAGATCATTGACAGGCTGTGCGCGTCAGTGCACTACCGGCAGGCAGTGAGCTGTGAGAACTCGGGGGCAAGCATGGCTTCCACCCCCAGCTCAGACTGCCTGCTGCGCATTGCCATGACCCACAAGAAGGTGGTGCACCTGCCAGCCTCACCACACCAAGCAGCCTCAGCTGCAGCAGGTAGGCTTACCTGCCAGCTTCTGCCCATAGCCTTGCCTCTTGCTCAATTGCTCCTCAATGACTGTGCCATGCTATTGTGATTGACAAGCCAGACCAGCGGAGGTGAAGCTTTTCGCCGCTGAGCTTCAACGCCACCAGCCTAGCCACAGGCGCATCAAACTGGACAGCTTTGCTGGCAGCCAGCTGAATTCTAGCTGGCTGATCTACACGCGAGCGCCTTGCGACAGCACATGGCATTGCCCTCAGTCAAGACATGGCTGCAGCTTGTCTGAAATAACACAGCTTGTTGAGCAGAGGTCGAGAGCCTCTATAGCAGGGCTGCTTGGAGTTTGCTAGCAGTGAACTGCGTTATCAACAGTGCCTTCCCAGAACACCCTTCAGATGATGATGCACTGCTGTCCAGGCAACACCTGCATGATAGATCAAACCATCAACTGTTGCATGTGGTGTAGCTGGTGAGCCTAGTGAAGCAACCCACAGCATGGCCCAGGACGCAACAAATGCACACATGCGCTCCACCATGGGTGCAACCTCTGCTCGCTCACCCAGAAGGCGCATCAAGGTATCCTCATTTGTACATCAGCATGACAAGCTGTCTGTTGTTGTTTCTGCTCTGCATGCTTTGTGCTTGCTGGCACGGTCAAAGTGGCGCAACAGAAATGATTTCAGCAGGGATTGTCTCGCTGAGTTGAGATGTGGAATCTTCTGTTTGCTTGGGTGGCACCAGGCAAATGCTCATCATATACCACATCATGCAGCTTTCCTGTTGATCCATGACACAGCAATGAGGGCTGTTGGTGTCATCCTACACAACACAAACACAGGGACACACTTGATGCAGGCGGTTCCCCTCGCACAAACAGTCTTCAAGGTGGAGGCAGACTCTTTGCATCTGACCTTGGTGGGACGTTTTGTGTATGACGTGATGCACTTTGTGACAGAGGCACGGGAGATTGCCTCAGTCCTGTCCACCCCAAGCCCTGCTGCCGTGCCTGACACACAACAGCAGCATGCAGACAGCTACCGTCCTATCACAGAGGTAGGCCCAACCAACAGAAGAAGATGCCAATGTAGCGGCAAATGACAATGTCATATAGGCGGCTGACCGGCCCCAGATTGCGCAGCACCAGGCTCTCCACCCACAGGATGTGCTCCTCATGCTTCACTGTCACCTTGCCTGCAAAGCGCACTCACTATACTTGAGCCACCTGCAGCAGCATGCACACCCAGCAGGTTGTTAGGCGCTATTGACTTAGCCTTCAGCCACCTGGGCACTGTGGTGCTTGTCCAGGCACATCAGCACCACACAACTCTTGTACTAAACCAAAGCACATCAGACTCATGCCAATGCTGTTGCAGCAAGCTTCTGTTATCACCGGACTGACCCTTTGTACACCACTGCCACTGGTGCATCTCTGCATGAGAGCTTTGGGTGATGCCACACACAGGTGGTGTTGACCAATCTGCGTGTGGATGTCCCGAGGTGCTCCTGGTCACCAGAGATGTACACCCTGAGCTGTGCACAAGCGCGTCTGCTGCTGCCTGTGGCTGAGGAGCAGGTGGCCAACATGATGCCTGACATGTCAAGGTGTGCTTCACTTTTCAAAGGACCATCCCAAAATGCACTGCTGTGTCAAATGATTGCATCAATAGAAAAGAATGCACCAAGCAACAACAGCTCAAAAGCAGAACAAGATCTCTATCCTGAAAACTTCAATGGTGAGTGATAGCTTCACTTTGGTCAGTGTTGTCAGCACACCAATTCGCAGCAACACTTGGAGTGTTGAGCCACTTTCTGTGCTGTTCCCTTCAAAGACCACACTAATGCTGCTCTATTGAGACTTGAAGGACAAGCACACTGTCACTGCTCTGCTCAGAATTGAAAGACAGGCAGAGTATGGGGCAAACAAGCATCTGTTGGTCAACACTGTGTGACAAGCTGTGCATAGTTGTGTATCGTTGTGTACAATGTAATGCCATCTCCCTCTTAGCATGCAAGTCTCCACCAAAACAAGAACATGCCAAACAACCAAAGTTCACATCTGGTGCTGAGCTGTAGACACAAAATGTAGACATGTGGTGCAGGGCTCCCAGGCCTAGTGAGCAGGCAAGGGCTGACTTCAGCCCACCCTCAGGGGGGCAGGAGTGGTTCCAGATGGTCATGCAGTCCATGATGAAGCAGTACCACCGCGACTTTGTGCACAGAGTGCGCTCTGACCGCTTCAGTCCGTGTGTCACTGCTGTGCCACACCGCCGCCGCACCTCTGAGCATGTGCAGGCCTTTGATCATGAAGGTACACCCGTGGGCTCTCAGTGGGTGCTTTATGCCAGCCAATATCATACTCCCCCTTTGCATGCTCTTGTCAGTGCAAGTCTTGCTCACAGTGTAGGCTGGGCACCTCATTTCACGAGTCTGTTCAGCTTATTCTGTGCCGACGCCATCACTTCATAAAGTCTCAACCCCTGCTGTGAAGTCTCACCTGGACGGGCGTTCCCTTGTTCATCTATCGCAAGTGCTTCCTTTGGAAGACGCTTCTGATACAACATCAAGAGCATGCTGCAATTGAACAGCCGACAAATCAGGTGAGGCTGTCAAGGTCAAATCCAGTGCTTACTTGTCTCGTTGTGTGCCGCAGCCGAGTTCTACAGCCAGTTTAACCATTCCTGGACATGCTCTTGGGCCATGGCAGCAGAGCTGACTGCCCTCAAGATGTACTGGGCCTCCTCCTTGACTGGCATGCATGACCTGGCCATGCGCCAAGTCATTGATGGTGCTGATGCTCTCGTTTCCATTGGCTCCAACCCAACCAAAGTCCAGGTAAGCCGTCAGGCCTTGGACACCACACAATCAACCCAGGGTTCCAGTTGACAAGAAAGACACGGATCACACAAAGCCTGCTCATGCTGCTGGGTGACGCCTGGCTGACCAGTGTGTACCAACCTGCAAGCACGCTTCCATCTGCTGACAATGCACCAAGGCACTAGTGCAAGGTATACAGGCCAGTCATACCTGTTGTGGGTCAAGCCCACAAGCATTGTGCCCATGGTTGTTCAGCAAGGCGGTGCTCATGCTACCTCTCAGCTGGAAGCAGAGCTAGGCAAGAGTACTTGATGGCACTGTGTATACTGCTAGCTGCTAGGGTGCACGTGCTGTGTAGGTGTGGTGGCCATGGGCCAGTGCAGTGTGGGGTGAGGTGCAGTTTGAGCTCATGATGGCCATCCTGTGGGAAAACATGGCGGAGCCCTGCAGCTTTGGGCCCCAGCGCCCCCCGCCCTTCCCCATAGGTCAGTACTAAAGTTGCGCACAACTTGTTGGTATGTCCACCCTTGCACAGCTGTTGAAGGAATATAGCTTTATCTAGTACTGGTATGATTCATGTTTGTTCCGGGCCAACACAGCTGATGGAATGGGGTAGCTCTTGATCTTGGGTTGGTGCTGTGTTGTGGCATGCGTTGCAGCATGGTGGTTCAATGACATGTTGTGCCTAATTTGTTCAGGGTGTGCAAAAATTCCCGCGTATAGCACCACTCAAAGCATACATGTGCTGGTCATTTGCTCAGCTTGCTTGCGGCTGTTGTCTGCAGGCAAGCCACTTCCACCCCAACCTCCAGCCCCTGAGACTCTGGGGGTGGACAAGTCCAAGACCCCACAGTGGGAGGTGGTGGTCAATGTGCACAGCATCAGCCTCATTATGGAGAAGCTGCCGCCCTTTGGGTATGAAGCATTGGGCTCTGGTCCGGACCTTGGCACGGTAAGCCACTGCTGCATTTAACATCTGCACATCATAAGACACAGACAGAAAGATCGATCAGATCAAAAGCGGTTGTCTTGCTTGCTCTTAAAACCTTTTTTCACGCTGGCTTGGCATACTTTACACCCTGTGAAACTAAAGATGAGCAACACTGTCTTTTAAAACCTGAAAGGGCTGTGGTCCCAATTCCTGAAGAGGGTAGCTTCCAAAAAACAAGACATTGATGCCGCCGGTCAGTAAGCACTCTTCACCATATTTGTTTCAAGTAGCAGCGGACTTTTCAACCAGGAGACAGCAGTCATGCTATATCATGGTTTCAGCAGCCTCAATATAGTTGCCCAAATCACTGAGTCAAAGCGTACCTATGCAGGTGAAGATGAGGGATCTGCTGGTGAAGGTAGGCCGGTATCCTTGCGGCTCTCTAGATGTGGAAGTCTCCTCCAGCGGCTTGGCCATAGCAGACAAGCGCCATGTGCCCCACATGCCCCGCCATCTGTCCATCATCACCATCACGCCCGACCAGCCTGGTGGTGCCGGCAGCACATCGGATGTGTTTGCACCCTGGGACACCGTGCGCGGCTTCGTGGCCACCAATGTGTTCATGCCGGAGTTCAGCAGGCTGGCTCACCGCTCCTCCTTTGAGAGGCGGCACTCCATCAGGCGGGCCACCTCCACTGTTGGCTCCGTGCTCAGCCACAGGAGGAGCTCTCAGGACAGGCGCAGCTCTGATGACAGGCATGACCGCACAGGCAAGTTGCTGTCAGGTTGCACTGACTCTTGAGATGTCCATGGTCATGCAGTGTGTTCTTTGCTCAACTGCTTTGGTGATCTGTCTGTGACCTGCCATCACATCTGCACATAGTTTGTTGTGTAGCAACACAATGTGCACCATGTCAGTCCTGCAAAATGTACAAGCTGCAGTACAGTGGCTTGCATCTAAGCAGCTTCAGCACAGATACAGTAATGCATGATGCAACATGGCAGTCCCACAAAATTCACAACTTGCTGCATGCCAGCTTACAATTAAGCACCTTTAGTACAGATGTGCCAAGGCGTGTTGCATTGCACTGCATCGCATCGCATTTGAAAGGATCACCATGCAGAGAACTGTCAGTAAGAACGTAGCATGCTGACTGCCCATTTTGTACAGGCAATGTCCCCCGTGTGGCCTCAAGGCTGGGGTCTGTGCTCCTGGACGACCCAGTGTCCCCACGAGCACAGCAGTACAACGAGCAGGAGGAAGAGGAGCAGACGATGGACTTTGAGCATGGCTTCTCTCTGGAGTATGTCATCCAGATAGTCAGGCCTGGGCAGGGGCCTCATGTGATGGAGGTGCATCTGAAGGGCGCCCAGCTGCAGTGGCCCTATGTGACTCAGATGGACTTTGTGTGGGACCTTGCCAATGCCTACAAGCACTACTTTGTCAGAGACTGGGTTGCACCGTGCCCTGAGGTGATGCTGCCCCTTGTGAAACCCTTCTGCAGCTGCCACTCAAGCTGTTTGTTGGTGCTTTAAGCAAGCTGAGACCACATTGTGTCTTGTCATACCTGATATGCTGTCTGCCAGACCGTTGTGATGATGACTGTCATGGTGCGAGGATGCTTCACTGTTCCTGCACATGCAAGCACTCCGCCACACAGCAGAGGTCTGAGTCAAAGCACAAGTGGAGAGTTCTTTCTTATGTGCGACGTGCTTCACAGTGTGCTTGCTCACAGCAGACTGACAACAGCTTTATGGACATGCAGGATATGGGGCCCAACAACTGGTTCTACTTCAACATCATGCTGGATAACTCTGAGCTGTTTGTGCCACTGCCAGACCAGCTGGATGGTGAGGTTGAGCACGCCTTGAACAGCAAGCTGAGGGGCGTCGCACTGCGCTGGGAACAGCTCAGGGTGGGTTACTTCTTTGGTGGAGATGGGGAGAAGATCCTCAGAGTGAATGCACATGAGCTGTCCATGATTGGCAGGTTGCCAGAGGTGGTTCAGTCACAGGTGAGCCTCAGTAGGCTGGCACACCGTGACACACTTGCAAGTTCACTTTGCCATAGAGTGCTGCCTGGTGATTTAGTGACTGGCAGCAACAATGCAGCATGGTTGGCCACCCCTGCATGTCACTGTAGTCAAGTGACATGACTGTAGCTAACAGAAGATTGCCAGCATGGGCAGCAAATATTGCCCCAGCCCATACTCAGGTGAGTTCAATTCTACTACTAAGCAAGAGGTCTTATCTGTGCTACGTGACCCCATTCTTGCTTGTGTCACTGTAGTCAGATGAAAACAGAGATCACCACCCTAGGCTGGTCTTCACTGCAGGCTTTATTCTGTAGTCTGCAATCCTGACAGACACAGCACCTGGGCTTGCAAAGTTGCTCCATGCACTCTGTGCAGCGTGTTGAGATCATACTAATAATAATAATAACAACAATGTTAATAAATCCGCTTTCCAGCTCACGATGAGCTAGGTATGTGCGGGACAAGTCTTGTTTCTCCAAAGCAGTCTGTCGTGCGCATCTCTATAAGGTCTACCAATTTGAGCCATTTGAGATGCATTTCACATTTCATGTTGTGCTCATGTCATGCCATCATTCTGGTTTTGTGTGCATACAGGACTGGCTGGTACCCGTCCGTGCAGTGATGGACAGCCAGTGGCACACGCCCAAGGCTCCTGGCAGCCGCTCCATGCAGACCCTCAACCTCAAGCTGTCTGACGTGCAATTCCAGCCAGCTTTTGGCCATATCCCTCTGATCCACACAGCCACTCAGCTCATCAAGGCCAGCCGAGCACCTGTCGCTGGCAACGACCAGCAGCCCATCCCTATAGCTGTACCTATTGCTGAGAGTGCTGCCCCAGCAACGCCACTGACCGAGACCCTGTCTGAGACACTGGCATCGCCCTTGTCAGCAACAGCAGACTTGGCCCCACACCTGTCCATTGCCTCTGCAGCCTCTGTGGCATCCACGGTGGCAGCTGCTTCTGTAGCTTCTGTGACGGTTGCCAGAGCAGCTGCAGCGCATACCCATGCGCCTTTCAGACCATCCTGCATGCATGTGACGGCAGACATTGAGTCCCTGGCAGGCGCTCTGGTGGACGATCGCTATGGGCACCCAATCGAGGTCATGGCAGTGCGCTTGCAGGTCAGACTATGTCCAATACTCTGCATGTCTTATCAATTGCTGTGCCATGCTTTTGTGAATAACATGTTGCACCAGTGGTTTCAACGCTTCTTACCACCTCTCAACATGTTGCTTGACAAATCAATGCACGTGGGGCTTGAGAGTGCTGCCTCTATGCAGTTTCATTCTGCAGCTGCAGCAGAGTGCACACTTGGCAGCCTGCTGCAGTGCCACTTGATCTGGGCACCTTGCACCAGTTTGTATGCTCCTCCAGTGCTGCACACAAGGGCCTGATCATGCCGGGTGTTGCAGGATGTGCATGTCCATGTTCAGAGGGAGCTGACAGTGTTGGACCAGCCCATGTCCACAGTGGGAGACGTGGCCATGGGCCTGGAAGTCACCTTCCTGAACAGCGCTGTGGACTCTGTTGGTAAGCATCGGTTCCATCTCCAGCTCTGCAATCACAAACTTTGTCTACAAAGCATTGCCACAAAGTACAGTGCTTCATTGCTCTCAGTGTGATAACAGCAGTGAGTGACACAACGCTGTGAAGCGTTCAGACTGACAGTGAAATGTTGCTCGTCACAGTGGTGCGGGGCAGCTTTCAGTGTCAAGGTCATCACAACATGCTGCAGTGCACACCAGGCTGACAGCAGCCCATGGCCTGTTTCTCAAATCCAGTTGTACTGAAGTCAATGCATGCAGGAACTCATAGCAAACATGATGCAGGAGCAAGCAATCATTGCTTGTTCTTAGCGCTATTCTTATCATCATCATTATTCCTATCATTGTTGTTATTACCAGTATGATTGGTTGCATTGTCATGTTTATCATAATTCTGGTGTGGCTGGTGTGCAGAGCCTATGGTGGAGGGGTGGCCTTTCACTGTGGCCTACCGCCACAACGGCAATGTGCAGAACCTCTCCTTCCAGTCCAATGAGCGCCTGAACTTGGTAGTCACCCCCGCAGCCTTCAGATCCCTGGGTGACCTGCGCAGCTTCCTGCAGCTGCTCAACAGCGTGCCTGACCCGGTCTGCATGCTGGGCAGCAGGACAGTGGCTCGCTGCCTCACCCAGAACTGGCTGGGACCTTCTAGGGCCAAGATGTCCACCCTGTACAGGTCACCTCCCCATCCTTGCGTGGACCTCCTCAACCAGTCGCTCCTCCAAAGCAATTGCGCTTCCAGAACATGTGCACTTATAACATGGCGCCTGTGCTGCATTTGCCTGCCCAGCTTCATTGAAGTCACCTCTCCATCAGGACCTGCAGCCCTTTCACGGCAGCCAGGCAGGCTTGATGTGGCAGAGGTATTACTGTGAGAGCTAGGTCTGCATGCTAGCCATGCACAACAATGTCAGCAACGCCCTCCCTCTTGCAGGTTGGTGAACAGGTCTGGGCTGCGGCTGTCATACTGGACAGACGATGTAGGAGAGGATGGAGAGGTGGGGTGCGCCTACACCCTGAATGCCTGGGAAGAGTCTCCATTGCTGGTGGACCCAGTTGAGAGGACTGTCATCATACCAGACACCCAACAACAGGCAAGCTGCCATCACTGTCTTCAATGCCTTCACGCTAGCAAGCCTTAATGCACGCACGCTGACAAGTCTTCTTGTTTTCCTGCTGACCTACACTGTTTGTAGTGTTTCTTTGCAGCAGTCAGATTCACCTTGATACAGCACCCACACAGGCAGGTCAACATGATCCACGCCTTGAATGAACACTCGCTTGACAGCCTTGTCCTTGTTTTGATGTGTAAGGTTACATGCTAGTACAAGCTTTCTTGTATCCTCGGCGAGCTGACTTGGCAGGAATCTGGGCACATGCAGGTGTTGGCGAGGACCATCTGCATGCAGTTTGAGGGGAACTGGACTCCCGTGACTGACATTGTGGTGGACAAGGTGGGCAAGTATGCCTACGTGATTGGCTCCCCACATGATGCAGCCGCCACACCTGTGGTCATGGATGTGGTCCTGGACGTCAGAACCAAGGTACAAGCCCACATCCGGCGCCTGCCTTGCTCATTTGGGATTGACTGCATAACACAAAAATCATTGAATATGATGACTGGATACATGACATGTGAGCTGCAGTACTGTGCTTAGCCTTGCTTGCTGCAGTATGGGTCAGGGCTGCATCATGACTGTAATCAGGGTTTGTATTTTGGGTTTAGAGTTTGTAGATCATTGTCTGCAAGCATGACTTGAATGCAGCCCAACATCAGGCACTGCAATAGCTTGCAAACTGATGCAACTGGTGAATTTGCTTGACCCACAGGTGTTGACAGTGCACTCCCCTTTTAGAGTGGAGAATCTGACCAATCAGCAGCTGGAGTTTAACGTGCACTTGTTCAGGGGGCCTCAGACCCCAGGGGCCCCTGGCAAGGGTGCTGCTGCCATCTCTGTGGTGCCAAACAACCCCTTGGCACCCGGCCAGCAGACCTATCTGCCTGTCCCTGCCATCTGGTAAGACTCTCTGCTGCTCCATGCATGCATACACCTGATGGTCCTACATGCATGCATGTCCCCAAGCCATACAGCGCACCACTTGCTGCACTCTGTGACTTACTGCCTGGTGTGCTTGCTTGCTTGCTTGCAGAATGCTGTCACTGCAATACAGCTTTGTCCCAGTTATGAACGGACCCGCTGCTGCATTCTAGTTGTAACGCTTGGCAACATTGTACAAGTGCAATGCCCAAGCCTTGCACAATGTCACATGAGATGTTCCTGACGCAGGGGTGGGCTGATGTATGTGCATGTGATTGGGTGGGAGACAGCCAAGAAGGACAAGATTGACCTGGAGGGCAGCAAGCTGAAGGAGAAGCAGGGCCTTTACACCTGCCCTCCCAGCAGCCCTAACCAGCTGCCCTTCCACTGCTGTCTTGAGGTCAAGGAGGAGCAAATCAAGGTATTGTGCCACTCACCTCCTGACACAGATGAAATTGTAGTGGGAGACTCCAGAATGGCTTACATCCAACATGAAGTATTAAGGCTTGCTGTTTCAACTTCCTTATTCAATGCACAGCACTTGTTGAACTATTGCTATCTTGCAGCAGCTACTGCCCGGGATAGCAAGTACCTACCCTCCCAAGGAGACCTTCAAACCTTGCCGGCGTATGAAGGGCCATCTTTGTCCTTGTGAGGCTGTCCAGTCCCTCAGCCACTAGCCCAAAAGTCATGCTTTTTGTTAAAAGTTTTAATATAGTGTCTGTCCTGATGCAATCATGCAGGTGGCGACCAAGGAGGGTGAGCCAGCCACAAAGCAGGATGAGGGGCTGCCTGAGTATGTCCTCAGGTTCCATGCCCCCATTGTCATGCACAACCTGCTGCCCTACCCCGTCACAGTCACCCTGACAGACTCCCGCTCCAGCAAGTCAGGGGGGGTGTCAGCCCAAGTGGGCAGCTGGAACATTCGGGTGGGCGGCTCTGAGGATGTCTACTTCTTTGACCTCAGCAAGAAGCTGAAGATGGGCATCGAGATGCAGGTGAGCCCAGATTTATGCTGGTGCTGACATCTGTGGCAGTTGACACAGCGATGCTGCAGCTGTTGCTGCTGTTGTCATACTACCACAGCAGAGTTTATTGTGTCACCATACTGGCAGTAAACCCCAAAGATTTTTATGCTGTTGCTGTAGAGACACTGCACAACAATGATCGGCACCTGTCGCTGTTCCTGTTCATACTAGTCTTCAGCTCCATAGCTGATGCCCCCTCCATTGCAAGCCTTATGGAGCACCCCAACCTACACAAACAAGTGAAGTTCTACATCACTTTGTTTGCTCGACACAGGAGTATCGGTCCATGAAGGACAAGACTATTCACCACCCTCACGCTTCATGGGCCACAGATGAGCACCACTCCATATTTGGGCTGCCCGACTGGTCCCTGCTAGGCGGTTTCAGCTCCTCCAGCAACATCATGCTCAAGCGGGAGGGTGACTCTGATGAGAATGGGGTCAGCCACCATGGCAACCAACTCCTGGTGTGCATCCACAACAAGGTGGGTTCTCCCTTGGCTGACTGCATCATACGCTCAGGCTATGCTATCATGGCTGTGTTGTTGCCCACTGGTGACTGATACTCACCTGCGTACTGCTTGCCTGCCTGCATGGCATGTAAATTTGCTATCCTGCAACGTATGTACATGCAGCTGCATTTGACTGGATGCAGCAGACATTTGTACGGTAATCTCTGCACTTCAGTCACCCTGACTGTACCACAGATGTAGTGTATACTTTGCACAGCATGAGAGATGAAATATGGCCATGTATGGGGTGTTTGCTTTGTGCAGATGGACTTTGCCAGCAAGGCACGCGAGGTGGTGATCTTCTGCCCTTACTGGATCATCAACAAGACCAATCTGACCCTGAAGCTGAAGGACAACACCCCAGTCAGCTCCTTGCCACCCAAGGCTGCGCCTGGCCTAGGTGGTGTTGCCCAGCCCATCCTGTTTGGGTAAGACCCATGCTTTCAGACTCATCCACAATGCATGATGCTGCCAGGCAGGCAGTTGACATGAGGCTTGAACTCACAAGCAGTCAGGCTGCTTTGAGGCTATACCATTGACACAGCTTGCCCGTGTCAGTATATGCATGTACATCAGTAATGCGTGTTGGTCCTTTTTTCTCTTGCTATGAGAGGCGCCTTGATGTATCCCAGCCTGCGCTTTGCCAAGCCTGTTGCACACCTGTTGACGTGCTCCAGATGCGACATGCAGAATCAAAGTCAGAAGCTTTTGTGTTTCTGACTCTGACCACACAACCCTGTTGCTCGCTACTGCTTACATCTGTATGCACACCAAGATGCTTACTCTTCTGCTCACAACATGAAGGCAAACCAATATCTCCAGCCCAGAATACAAGATGTCTTCCCTGCAGGGCTGGGCGTGCTCACATGCGCATCAGTGTGCATGAGAGCTACTGGTCCATGACCATCAACCTGGAGTCTGTCGGCATCAACACTCAGACTCACACCTACGCTCCCACCAACTCAGTGGGGCGTGCCAGCCGCATGGACATGGACGTCATGATGGAGGACGTCATCAAGTTTGAGAACCAGTTCCCCATTGAGCCTGGGGCTCAGGTCCCGGGCCGCAAAAGGGACAGCTCCCGCATGTACGGCTTTTGCCTCTGACCTGCTCATGCGCTCACACACTCAAACTTACATGACTTGGCCTATGGGATAACTCAGTCTGCTCACCAATCACACTAAGCTCACTCAATCGCTTGTTTGTTTGGTCCACTCGCTCTTTACTTGCACTTGCTCGCATTCACATTCATTTAACTTGCTCACTCGCTCACTCACTCACGCAGCTGACCAATCTCTGGTCTTCCGCCTATCAGCAGTATGGCACTCCTGACACAGGCTTACACATTGTACACACCAGCCTTAGCATTTCACAAGACGTGCTGTGCATTTGCACTCTCATTGACTGCACACAGTTGTTTGCCCAATCAAAAATGCCATACATACCTGTGCCTGTAACACAGCTCAGTCAAAGTATGCATGTGTTCATGTGTGTGTGCGTGTAGGCTGCTGTCCCACCCAAGCAGCCCCAGGAGCAAGAAGTTCAAGGGCCCTTCTGGCTTGCCCATAGCCTCCCCTGTCATGGACCCCGGCCACCTGCTCACCAAGCTGAACCCTGACATCACTCAGAAGCACCGGCATGAGTTCAGCCTGGAGACCTGCCTTGGTCCCACCATCTTTCACAGGACCAAGGTCGCTTGCATCTGCCTGTCTGCCTGCCTGTCTGTGTGTATAGCTGACTGCTGAGCTCTTACGCACAGCTTCAGCGCAGGACCGGTGAATGTCTTGCTGGCCAGAGGAATTTCTAGACTGCCAGCATGCTGGTTGTTCACTATTGCAATCAAGCTCCTGTCACGTTTGTCTCAATTAGGCTTTGCCATGTGAGGCATTGGCAATGTCAGGGCCATACTTGCCTCTCCAATCATGCAACTGCAGCATACTTATGCTTTGTAGCTGTACCAATGCTGACTAGGCAACAGCTAACATGCAATCTTGATGTGGGCAGGTGATCACCATCACCTCCAGGTATGTGCTTTTCAACAACAGCAGCGAGCCACTGCAGTATGGGCAGAGGAACACCAGCCTGGTGTGGCAGCTGGCCCCCGGGGTTAAGGCCCCCTTCCACTGGGACGATGCAGATGGCCGCTTTGAGCTGTGTGTCAGGCCCGCCCAGGGCAAATGGATCTGGTCAGGTGCCTTTGAGGTGAACCCTGCTGCACCCCCTTGACTCGCTTTCTGATTCTCTGGAGCCGCCAGCCAGTCATCTGCAGCTATGTGTATTTGAGCTTTTCGAGGTGTGAGGTTGAGGTCTGCTTTACACTTGCCATCTGGCCCATGCATGGCAGCCTTGCAAGGCTGCTTTGCATCCACAGTGCTGAGCATAGGCATGCTTGGCAATGTTTGGCTTGCTTTGGCTTGCTCAAACAAAGCCTACCAGTTTGGCGCCATTGTCATGAGCCTGACAACATTTCAATGCTTCTATTGTTGCACATGTCAACGCCAGAAGGAGACATGATCACAGCTCAGTGTGACTAAATCACTGGAGTGCAGATTGATCAAGTGGATGACTTTGGGCTGAGGGTGTACAACACCACAAAGCGGCACCGCATCCTGCCTGTGGACATCTCCCTCAGCAGCGGCTCTTTGCTCATCACTGTGGGCAAGGACGCCCAACAGCCACCCTACCGCATAGAGAACAGGTACCCTTTTTCTGCCTATGAGCATATTTTTATCAAAGCTTCTCATGCCTACAACGGTTTCCTGACCAATGCCAACTTCAAACTGGCTAGAATGCTGTCATAGCTTGCCACTGCAATCTTGCAGTAAAGAACAGCAATAGATGACAGCAGCATGAGATCTCCCTTTTAATGTGACCTGACCATTGAGAGCACTGCATGGCTTCATGGTGAGGCTTTTGTCACTGTCACCAAGCTTTGGTTTTTCACAGTGTCAGAGCATTCATCATGGTCTATTCAACAGACACTATCACGCGCACGCTTTGCATACTCTGCATGCATCTCACAGCATCACAAACTACTTTGTGGTCTGCCAAAGCTGGCATAGCTTTGACAGAAGCTTGTGCTGTTGACCAGGTGTGAGCATGTGACGGTCAAGTTCCAGCAGCGTGACCTGGAGACAGCCAATGACTGGGACACTTTGACACCTGGCAACACTGCAGAGTATGCCTGGGATGAGCCCATGGCTGCACACCGCCTCAGGGTGGTGCTGGAGTCTGCCACCGAGGCCTTCAGAGACGCTCCTGTCCAGGAGTACAACCTGGATGACATCAAGGTAGATAAGCCCTACACACTTTGTGAAGCAATGGCTGTCTCTGGCATCACTGCAGACTTCCTCTACTTGTTGCTCAACTGCTGACCCAGCCAGTGCTTGACTGAGCACGGATGTATGGATCTGCTCCTCTGTTTAGTTCCAAGGCAGCACTACTGCTCTGGTTCCTGTTGGCCTGCGGTCATGTACAGCCTCTTGCTTTGTCATCATCATCCTCCCAAGTAATGAAAGTCTAGTCTAGTCTAGTCTAGGTTAGTCTAGTCTAGTCTAGTCTAGTCTAGTCTAGTCTAGTCTAGTCTAGTCTAGTCTATGCCTTTTGGTGTCAATTCAATGAGAAGCCAAGTATTACACCAGGCTGCCCAGGACCAAGTAGTAAACACCATTCTGTAGGCACATCCTAAAGTGAGACTGGGGCGAGCCCACTCCAAGATGGTCCAGAGGGTGGCCAACGTGGGGCGGGTCATCAAGGACATGAGCGGCATGGGCAACCGCACCCAGTCCATGCTGCACGTGGACCAGCCCGAGCTGGACGCCCGCTTCGTGTATGTGGGGGTGCATGCTGATGGGCCCACCCGAGTGCTGTGCTTCAGTGAGACCAAGGACCAGTACACACGAGGCAGCAATGAGGAGTCCATGAGCCTGCTCACTAGCAAGCTGGCCAGGCTGGAGGAACGCATCAAGGCAAGCCATGCTGACAGAAAAGAAAAGAAAATATCATAAAATAAAATACAAGAAAAGACAAGAAAAGAAAAGAAAACAGCCAAGCCATGCTGAACTGCCTCCCCTTGCCATGCATGCACTGCATGGCACGCCATTGTCTGTTGATTGATCAAATCAAGCACAGAACGTGTATCAGAATTGCATTGGTAAAGGACAGGGCCTTCTCTGCTATGTTGTTGGGCTGTGTCTACTAGGCCTTATCAGCCATGTTTATGACATGTGTTTGCTGTGGTGTTCAGGGACAGTCTTGCACAACAGCCCCATCTTGCAATGATTATGTACATGTTCATCAACTGATTGTCATTTTATGGGTCTAGATTGCTGTCGAATTGATCATGAGTGTCACGGCAAAGGCGTGCTTACAGAGTCTGTCACTAGCTCTGTGTTTTGTATGCAATAAGGGTACTACTATCACTGAGTAAGGCTCGGTGCTTCCTGCCTTGGGTGCATTGTGCAACCAGCAGCAATGCCCTGCCTGCTACAGCTTCAGACATACACCTCATGCTGATGACCCATACTATGCAGGATGTGGACAGCAAGCTGAAGGACTTCCAGGAGAAGCAGAACATTGACATAGGTCTCATCATGGGGCGTGGCAACAACAATGCTTCCCTGGTGTCAGACAAGATGCCAGTCCTCCCCCGTGCCAACATCATGCGCATGGGTGCCACACGCAGCCTGTCTGTCAGTAAGTCGCTGTGTGATCTCCCCACTGCATCATGCAGCAGCTTGGTTGTCTGGAAGCATGGTAGTGCGCAGGAATGGGTGCTGTTTTCAATGATTCCATTGAACTGTTGTTGAAGTTTGCCTGCCTTGCATTGCATGCTGGTGCTGCACCTGATGCTCATTAGCTTTCCCTCCATGTCCATGCAGTCTTTACACAATCAGCACCGACTCACAAAACACAGAGGTCTCTTAAGCTGCATGCAAACCCTTGTTGCAAACGCTGCACAGCTTCATGCCTTTCGATCTTCCCGTGACCAAACCTTGGCAAGAACAGCAGACTGGGGAATGTGCCAGTGATGAGACCTCAACACGTTGGCGGAGCAATAGGAGCAGCGCAACAGGCAAGATGTGTGTGCAGGTACCTTGAGACCACATGGCAGGCAGATGCATGCTGCAGGTGAGCAGGCAGGCGCATCTGCTGCCTCAACTGGCACAGGCTGGCAGCCTCCGCCCATTGTCTTCCAAGGGGCTGATGACTCTGAAAGCCCCAACACCCCAACCAGGGTCAAGCAGCTGCTCAAAAGGGGCGTTGTCAAGTTCAAAGAGGTCAGCTTCTCTTGTGCCAGAGCTGAAATTGCACAAACCCAGTGGCCACATGGCTTGCCTGCTTCTGACGCATGCGGCACAGGCCTTGCAGCATCACTAGCACTTCCACCGTGCATACATCTTGCATACCTATGTACATGTTGCATACTTCTCACAGTGCATTCACCTTGCATGCACCTCGCATACACTTATCTAGGCAAACAGCATGTTCCTCAGGTCACGCAACAAGGATTGAGCATACAAAGCGGCTGTCGTCCCAAGCAATGGTTCACATATGGAAGTGTTGTGTTGCAGGCTGCAGTGTCAGCTCTGCCCGTGGCTCAGCCATTCACCATGGGCACCTCCAGCCCAACCCAGGAACCCCTGCTGCATGAGGGGACCGCCCCCCGCAGGAAGTCCCTGGCCC
>JAABUP010003706.1_pt1 | contig 26612 bp, 39 predicted proteins | sample 5559201 | NCBI WGS metagenome assembly JAABUP01 (sample SAMN10711887, study PRJNA513373) | rock metagenome | isolation source: Antarctica rocks | place: Antarctica | reverse complement strand
AGGTGTACGTCTGTACATTCAGTCATTATGTGTTTGTACATTAACCCGATAAAGATGACTACAATTCTGTCTTTTTGGACGAGAAGGAATTGCTACATTGTCAGTGTAGCATCTGACAATGCAGCATCAGCAGCCATGCTGCCCTGCACTCAGCTGTCCTTCAACTACCTGCTGAAGCTGACCGTACCCCGCTGTCCATGCTGCACTGCTACTGCATGCTGCAGCCCAGTCAGACTACCTACCAGAGACAATGCAAAACCCTGTGAAATGTGAGTATTGTTATCATGACCGCAGGGGCAAGTCCAGCAGCAGGAGCAGCCAGTACAGCTCGCAGCTCTGGCAGGGGGCACAGAGAACCCACTCTGGCGGCAGCTCACAGGGTATTAAACGCCGAGCCGACTCAGACCCCAGGCTGGACCCCTCCTATGACTCAAAAAGGGCTCGTTCGGGCACCAGCGCCAAGTCTGCTGAGGCCAATGGCCACAGCAGCCCTGGCAAGCATGAGGCTGATGCAGGGACTGCCCCTGACCTGCAGGGCACCTCATCAGGTAACACAACTCTGTTTTGTGTTGCCACATACTGTATGATTCTAAGCAGCATTGATTACTCTTTCAAGTCGCTGTCATGACATATCATCAATCATTCTGGTCTGCAGAAAGACATTATTCATTGCCTGCATGTGACGGCTGCTGTGTGTCTGACTATGGCATACTTGCATGCTTACATTTTACAGCATTTGCCCTTGGGGTGGCATGGGCCACAGTGCTGAGTGGTCAATGATGCGTGAATGTAAGACACGAAGCTCCCCTCACAAGTGCCTTCGGCACAACTGACAACACAACCATCTTGGAGCTAGGTGGTGCACACCTGTCATGCCGTACCCTTTCCACCTGCAACAGCAATCAGCACAAGTGCTAATGCTGTCATGCACAACCATACATCACACTTCTCCTTGAGCACCTGGGTGTTTGTTTGTGACAAAGCATGAAACATGCATGAGCCTCATCTCTTTGAAGTAACACGTCTTGGCAGTTTGTGTCTCCGTCTGCCGAAACATGCCTTGTGAATAACAGGGGGATTGAGGCATTCTCTCCGCCCCAGGCGACCCCCTTCATACCCCCTCAAGGAGGAGTCCCCACCCCCACCAGGGCCTTCACGACAATACCAGGGCAGTGCTAGACATGGCCAGGGCAGTTCCAGACCGCCTTCAGGGCAGAGTCAGAGGGCCCAGGCGGCTGCCACACGCCCCACCCAGAAGGTGGTCTCACGAAACTCTGTGTGTTCTTTCCACTGTCAACATAAGCGTACAGGAACTAGAATCTAAAGCACCCAGTAGGTACCAAGTCAACAGAGCTGAATGGTCTGTTTCATGAATGCATGCATAAACAGTTTCATTGAATTAACCAAGTTATCTGAATCTCTGAGCAATAGCTAGACATTCAAATGGTTCACCCCTTCATTGCAGCTTGTTTTTTGCAACAAGATGTTGTCACATCAGTACATAAACGACGAACCGTGTGCGACATGATGGCGAGTCAGATCTGTGTGTACTCGGTGTCTGAGGCGCTGACAGTCTTATGTGAACTGTTTTCAGGCAAGGAAGCAGCACAAAGGCTTTGAGAAGCTTTTGGCCCTGGGAGGGCTGTGGGAGATTGTGAAGGGCAAGGGCAAGGCCATCACCCCAGCGCCCTTCTGGGTCTGGGAGGGCTTGGCCACACACACCCCAGCAGCTGCTGAATTAGCTGCCCAGGCAGCTGATGTGGCCAGTGCAGCTCGCTACTTTGAGGTGACACTCTCTCTCTCTCTGCTGGTTACGCTTTCGGTGAACAGTTACTCACCATTTGTGGTGAATCAATGGTCAATCTATGCATGCTTGCATGCTGGTGGCATGCTCCAAGAACTACTTGCAATGTACTCATTTGCATCAGCAAAATGCGGATACAGGGTGCTACTGCATGCTTTGAGGCTTGAACAGTATCTCCATCATGTTGAGACTGTATCCAGTAATACTACGTCAGGCAGATGTTCATCCTCTGCCTCTGCAGTTCCCTGCTGCTCGTTTGGCAACAACAGCATGCTCTGAATGTTGACTCATCAGGCATGCGACTTCCACAGGGAGGGAACTTCCCATCAGGAGCAGCACAGGCTGCAGAGTCAGCAGCCCTCAAGCGCCAAGCTATGACTGCAGCAGCTGTCCTGGGGCTGGACGCCACATCACAAATCCCAGATGTAATTGCTCCAGCCCCCAGCAAGCCAGCAGCTGCCGCAGCAGCTGCTCCAAAACCACATCAGCCTTCTCCTGCTGTGCACAATCATGCTACGCTTCAGACGCACTCACAGTCACAGGCAACAGCCTCTTCGCAAGGGCAGGCTCTTCTGCAAACGCCCTCACAGATGCCAGCACATGGCAAGCCACAGTCTCTGTCACAGATAATGGCTCAGACACAACCCCAGTCCCAGCTGCAATCCCAGCCCAACTCTCAGTCCCAGTCTCTATCCCAGCGCCAGTCAATGGAACAGTCACAGGCGCACTCACAGACTCAGCCGGCAGCAGTTCTCCCAGATCTGTCTCAGATGCATCATGCGCATGGACAGGGACATCCAGCCCTGTCCCTGCATGCACAGCATCAGCAGCAATTGCTGAAGGCCCATCTCAGCAATCGTATGCTAGGCCAGTCACAGTATCAGCAGCCTGCTGGTTCACAGCTGCCGACAACGCTCCCACTCAGTCAGCCTCATTTCCAGCAGCAGCAGCAGGGCAGACAGCCGCAATCTGGCTCTGATTCCGGGCAGTTTCAGACTGGCCCTGTCCATCAGCAAGGGCTCCATCAGCAGCAGCCTCCTGCTTCAGGGCAGCATCAGAGCAGCTCTGCTGTACAGCTGGCTCCGCTGCAGTCCACTTACTTTGGGGCATTGTCGCAGCAGGCTGGAGTTGCCCTGCAAACTGGCCAGCAGCAGCCCTCTTCTTCCTCAGGGCTGCTGCAGCAACCCTCTTCTACCCCAAGTGAACATCAGGCCAGCTCTGTTGCAAGTCAGGCTGCACAGATGCAGAGCAGCCAGGCTGTCGCTGCTCAGCCTGAGCTGCGCTCTGACAAGCAGAATGGCACCGATGGTACTGCGCATGTCTCTGGATCTTTGCAAAATCAGAGTCTTCAGCAGCAGCAGCAAAAGCAGCAACAGAACGGTGACAGTGTAGCTGCTGATGGTCAACACAGCGGCAAAGGATATACCGCAGATAAGAATGTTGCTGCGATGTCGCTCTTGACAGGACCTCATAAGACCTCTGCTCTAGCCAATGGTTTTTCTGGTGCTGTGAGAGATGATGGTCAATAAAGTGCTCCGACTCCACCTTGTACCTTGCAGCGAGTGTGCTCTTTCGTGTCTTTGTGTGATGTTGGCTTCAGACGTGCTTGTCATGCTGCCCAACAGTTCTTTGGCAAATCATTGCTATTTTGTCAAGCAGGGTCAGGCTTGGTCTCAACATGTCCTTTTGTGGTGTCAACAGGCGTCATGTTCTTGATTCTCACAGCGATTAACAGAGCAATCAGCACCAGCACTGAGTTAAAATACTTTTCGGCAGTTAATTACATCTGCTTTAAGTCTATACAAGGTGCAATGCATGGGGCAGTAGTCGTAGGAACACACGCTCACACTGACAGTAAACATGTCTATGTACAAGCTATCATGTGCAAAAATACTTCAGACAGACACTATGGGTGCTGTGTCAAATATTCTTACGAGCTGCTTGCAGCAAGAGCCCTTGCCCCAATGTCATTTGCGACATACTGCTCACCGTTTGGTTCTCTGCACGTCTTACTGCTAGCACTTCAGGGTGTCAGGCACTTAGCATAGTCAGTCCGTGTCCTGCACCACTTACTCAACATGCATCAATACAAGCCTGTTAGCACTGCTTTATTTCTCATTGTCTTTTGTGGGCCCTCATGCATCAGTTGGCTGAGATGCTGAGGGCTGTGCTGCGCTGGGCCCTCCAGCTGAGTGAGCTCTCAAGGCTGGGCTCCACTGGCCCCTCCAGCATCTAGAACTGCCCTGGGCGCTGTTGGTGCTGACCCTGAAGGCAGGCATGCTGCTGCTTCTGGGCCAGGCTTGCGCACTGCTGCTTTAAAGGCTTCGACCTTGCTCTTGATGGGATATCAAGGGACCAAAATGAAAATTGTCAGAGGAGCACAGAACAGGTCATGATTTGCCATAGCTACATTACTTGGTTGTCAGAGCAGTGTGATACTTGGCACTTTACACACCTGCGCTGTGCATTTGCAGCCACTTTTTGATGGCAGCACGCTCATAGACGTTGCCTTGGTCCGTCAGGACTGGAACTTGCATAAGAGTCTGTGTGATTGGGCAGACAAGTTCTACTGGGAACACACCCTTGGCGACAAAGTTCAAGGCAGCTTGCGCAAAGCGGGACTCAATGGAGTGCTGATACGAATCAGTCATATGACCTGGATACACGGATTGTGAGCAGGATGGCTGGGTGATCATTCTGTGCTGGGTGAACACAGAAACAAACGCAATACATTATGTATGAGACGGCTCATATGCACAAGCGGAATAGCTCAACGCACGCCAAGGTCAGGTACGACAACGCACAGAATTGAAGGTGTTCAACGTTTCGTTCAGTTGCGGCACCACGATCCAAGGTGTTCGATCTCGACTTCAGTAGGTGCAGAAAGCCCTGTTCGCAAAACCAATCAACTGATCAGGTAGTGCTGCACAAAACACGCCAGGTCACGCCGCCAGCGATGCAGATATCGACTCCTCAGGTCTGCTGGCTGCATCCTTGCCAACTTCCTGTCAGAGAGAGACAATCTCCAACGTTGGAACGCAACAAATTTACGACTTCAGTATCTCTTTTCAATCCCAAAACGTATTGTTACAGAAACGCCCATCCTACAATGGGAAATCTAGACTCAGAAATGCCTGAGGCCAGTAAAAACACAACAAGCTTGCAGGGACCCTTGCATCAGCAATGAGCAGATTACAATACCAATGCATGATATGTGTGTGACACACACACACACACACACACACACACACACACACACACACACACACACACACACACACACACACACACACACACACACACACACACACACACACCAGCATGCACAACCTTGACGCAACAACATGCATTCATGTTTTGTGTAAGACTTACATAGGCATTGTTGCAAAGCATCAACAAGAATCCATCTGCAACTTGCAACAGAGATGTGACATGTATTGCATGTGTGTTGCCAATGCATTCTGTGAAGTAAGTCTTGAAGATGAGTCTCTAGGCAGTGGAAAGTAACTACAGGTCACATAAACAGGGCCTAGCTCAATTGAGCACACCTTGCAAGCACACTCAGAGTGTCTGTGTCACTGTTGTTTGGGTTCATGCAAGGCCAAAAGATGAGTAGTATCCTACTCATGTTGCAGCTCACAAAAAACTGCACCAGCGCTATGTGAACAATAGCTGCGACCACATACTACACTAACAGCACCTGATAAAGTCCAGTATATATTGCCCACACAGACATCCTAGAAGTGACCACAAAGCAGTCCTGCCTCTCAGCAGAGATGCCACGTCATTATGCGTTAAACAGGATGCAATACGCTCTTGACGCTTGAGCTCCCCAATAATCCTTTTGATGATGGATCGTGCAAGCTAGCGCTCAGATGTATGCCTTCCGTGATTTGCTTGCTGGAGGGCTTGCAATTGCCACAGGGGCGCCTTCTGCCACTGGTGCCAGGGCTGGTGCGGCATTTGGCCCTGTCACCTCAATGTGTGCCTCCCCAAGGCCGTATCCTGTGGGAGCCTCAGCAGGTGCAAGATACGAATTTCCAGAAGCACCAAACACCACAGCTTGGCTTTGCCCAAAGACTGAGCTGGTGGTGTTCACAGTTGTGTTGACGGTCGCAACAGCTGCAGCTTGCACAGCTGAGGACACTGCCTGTTGAGAGGCTGACAAAGGAGCTGTCGTAGCAGCAGGTTCTGGAGAAGCTGCGCTGCTAAAGCCTGATGCCTGAGCGGACGAGCTGGACTCAAATGCGTTTGTAGCTTCTGGCGTAGCTTCAGGCGTGGCGCCAAAGCTGTCAGATTCAGAAGAAGAGGAGCTGGAGGATGAGTCAGCGTACAGAGGCACCAACTGCAAAGCTGCATAGGTGTCGAGCAGCCCGCCAGCAATCTTAGCTGAAGTGGCTGTGCCCATATTGCCTAGGGCTGCGCTTATTAGGAGGGTCCTGACCTCAACCCCTAGTCCCTCTGTGCCACTAGTGGCAATTGGCCACCCGTTGGCAGCAAACCTGGGACAAACCAGATGAGTCACTCTGATACTCACTCCCTGCCACACGCCATGTGCAGTCTTCTCATGAGTGCATTTAGTGATGGTGGACCACAGAGGCAAAGCACGACGTGATCACACTGCACTGTTCAGCCATGACAGAGACCTTCTTGTGGTAGGGAAGCTGCTGATCACAATCAGGCAGGAAAACTGCTGATGAGACGAATCAGGACAGGACAACATGCTGCTGCCGCACATCCAGCTGTGCATGACTCATCACTAGTGGATCATGACAGAGTGCCACAGATGAATCAGCATCAACTGATGTGACTCCTTGTACAGGAGCTTCTGTTTGTGTGTGTGAGCTTTGACTAAGCATACATAAGTTTGACCCAGTGAACACATGCTGTTCAGTAGGATTGACATGCCATTGACAGACACAGAGTTGCAAATCAGCGCTGCAGCTTCAAAGCCAAGCAGTGTCAGTCAAGCGTTGCTCAAGGGTGCTTACTGCTGAAGAAGAAGTGCAGCGGCGCCAGTCACATGGGGGGTGGCCATGGAGGTGCCTGTCATCTTTACATAAAGGTCAGCCAGCCCCAGGTTCAGGACAGAGACCCCTGGCGCCACCATCTGTGCAGCACCACAGCAGCATGTGACTGCCTTTCAGACTTCATGAGCTTGCCCATTGACTGGCCTCAGACTGGCCGTGAGTATCACAGATGTGCCCTTTGTTCACTACAAAAGGCTGTCAGGCACTCATCAATCAGATGACTAGTTGCGCCGGGATGATCCACATTGCAAGAAGTTGGTCCAAAGGGTCAGGGTGGTAGATGCATTTAGGATTTAGCGTTGAGTAAAATGGGGACTGGAGTGGATCCAAAGAACAACATGACAGTATTGCACTGCTCCAGTGGCAGAATACAATGTGCTAATATTGCACCACGCATGATGACTGGAAATAAACTACATGAGACACAGCACTTTGTCTTACAGTGCCACCACACAAGCACAGAGTGTTGGCTGACAATTTTACAGGGACATGCACAAAAGACGTTGGTGTTCCACACAGGCAGAATGCAAACCGTAAAAAGGCTGTTCGAGATTGCACATTATCACCTGAACAGTGGTTTTGCCATAGTTGCTTTCAGTCCACAGGTCGTCTGTGCTGTCTGAAGCCCCCACAGCCAGTACATTGGTGTTGTTCATGCTGGAGGGGTAGTGGGGGGTCACATCTGTGTCCAGACCATCATTGCCAGCAGACGCCACAAAGAGGATGCCATGTGACTGAGCGGAGTCTATGGCAGTCTGCAAAACACCAACAGTTTGATAACAAACTCTGATGCGCAATCTTGAGGAGTTGTGACTGATCACTAAGAGATGTGACAGATGTCATGTTGTTGAGTGCTGTAAAACTGTGGTACAAAAAAGATGCCACAGATTTTGGCAGTATGGAATGGATCCTGCACAATGCAAGCATTTTTTTGCATTGAAAGCAGGTTTCCTGGGGTGATGATATGGAAAATGCCCTCTTTGACTGCCTTGATACATTTGTTGCAATGTTAAGCAGATCTGCTGTGAGTGTGATGCACAAAGCTGCACGTTTGCTCCTGACAGCTCAGACCGTCCTTTCTTTTCTTCTTGTTTTGGAGCAAAGAAATTCGTTTGCTATGCCTTGAGTCCACCTGTTTGTCAAGGTTCAGGATTCCGGGAAGCCCAAGATACCTCACCCATGTGCTTTTCTTTAGTGAATGCCAAAAGGGCGTAGTCTTTTCTTTTCTTACGATTTCTAGACCGTTCTGAGGCTTTGTGACCTCACCTGAAGAGCAGCAGAGTAGGCAACACCGCCCCAGGAGTTGGACATGACATGTGCCTTATTGGAAATGCAGTAGTCAATGCACTGGATGGCATCTGACACCCAGCCATTGCCAGTGGCGTCCATGAACTGGCAGGCAATCAGGCTGATGGCCTGGTTCATCCCTGTCACACCTAGGTTGTTGTTTCCCACAGCACCAACGACACCAGCCACAAAGGTGCCGTGGCCATTTGCATCCATTGGGTCACCAGAGACTGCACCATCTACAAAGCTGGCACCGCAGATGTCGTCCACAATGCCTGCAGGTGTAATTCCAAAAAAACATGATTTTTTTTGAACTTGACTCACCAAGATTTAACAGTTGAGGGTGGAGTAGGATGAACTGTATCAATCAAAACACTGCGTGAGGCAGGAACATGATGACAGTGATGATCCGACAGCATGCTGATGGCAATGATGGGTGACACAGGGCAAAGAGCCAATCGATAGCTGTCACAACACTCAGCTGGCATCAGCAATCAGTCATGCGAAATGCACCTGGTGCAAGCACCTTTACAGCGCAGTGCTGTGAAGTGATGTGTTTTCTGATGTTGCGCCAAAGTGGGACGTGCAGAAGTCAAGCACATTGCAAGATGAATCAGAAGAGTTGTCCGAGCTGTCTGAAGCCCCCACAGAGAGGTAGGTTTGAGAGCTTACCATCACCATCATCGTCAATGTCATTCTTGTAGCCATTAGCTGCTGTTGCACCTGCTCCAGCAGCCTCCACAGGGTTGATCCACATGTTGGCAGCAATGTCTTGATGCGTGTAATCAATGCCAGTATCTATCATACACACTTTCACTGCGTTGCTGCCCATAACGCCAGCTGCCCAAGCTTTTTGGACAGTCACGTGAGTCAAGTCCCATTGGAGGGAGTAGTCAGGGTCGTCTGGAGTGGCTGAAGTATTGGTGTTGCCGTCGGTGGAAACTTGTATGTCCACCTCACAGAAGCTTGTATCTGTGCACATATTAAAGTCAGCATGAATGTACAGCCCACCACAATGATGGGTGTGGCACTGGGTCATCACTGACTAGGTGCATGAAGACATGTTGCGCAGGTGAGAGGCATGAACAGCATACAGTTGATTTATGGCAAGCTTGGATGATGTTCATGCTAGAGAGCTGTCTTGGGTGAGTGTGCTAGCTGGCAAACCAAGAGTAGCACCCTACCTGAAGTTTGGGTGATAGCACTGCACAGGGTACTGGCATTCACGCCAGCTGCAGAAGATACACTGTAGACGTCCACAGGCACTGATGACCCAGCATACGTCCTGTTCAAGGTAGCCAGGTCAGCAGCGGAGGTTGCGTTTGTCGTGCTGTTGGTGCTGTTGCTGAAGTCTGCCGACAAGACCGACAGAAAGTCTGAGGAGAAAACCCCGTCGGCGCTTGAACTGGAGCTAACTATGATTCGGTATGACGTGCCAGTGGTGGCTGCCTGCAAGTCGAGGCATAATTATGGGTCAGGTCTTGGCAAACGAGAAGCTACGATGCCTTTGGTAAAGGGAAGTATACAGCAAGGAACCCCTACTGACTGCAGGCAGCGCTTTGTGAAATCATGCACATGCGAATTGCACGTCCGGACGCTGCAGACGTCTTCACTGTCTAGCTAAGCGGGAAACCTTGAGAGTGGTGACGAGATCACCTTGGAGGGCAAACCCAACGCCAGTACAGATGCCACCAGGGCAAGGAATGCATGCACCATCTTGCTAGATCAGCGTTATCAACTCTGCCCAAGCGCCAATTTGGTCCAGCAACACTCCGCTTGCGCACCTTCCCTCGCCTTCCCTGTTTCGCCATATGCGCGACGCGTTGACCAACTTTCAGATTTCGATCCTGCGCCATAGGATGTGCGCGGACATGCAGAGATCCAAAAATATGTGTGACCCACTCGACAATATGAGCTCACAACAGAGTCGACCATCAATCAGTCGCCCATCAGCAAAATCTCGCAGCTGACTAGCTCTCATATCTGCCAAAGATTCTGAATGACGTTCTTGATCCACTGCTCAGGCTGAAAAGATCATATGTACAACGTCCGGTCTGGTACTATAAGACACATGGTTACGCAGATCAGTGCAATTTTGTGAACCAGTAGAAAGACAATAGTTACTGAATATGTGTACGCCCAAAGTGGTAGACAACCAGCTGTTGACCCAAATTCATATAGCATATTTACGTGTTTTTACACCGCACATACAATGCAGACAATGTTGCAGCAGCTGCTCTCACTACATCCCCTTTCTTGCCTTGCTTGCAGGTGTCCCTCCTGGCCCAGCATTTACGTCGTCATGTGGCATGAGACCACTGTTTGCCATTGGGGCGGCTGCTGGTGCTGCCCTACTACCTCCTTCCTCAATATGTGCTGCACCCATGTTGTACTGCATGGGGGCGTCAGCAGGCGCAGTGCCAAACCCTGGGGATGCAAACGTCACAGGCTGGCTCCCCCCAAATATTGTCTTTGTTGCATTCCTGATGGTGTTGACAGTAACAACAGCTGCAGCCTGCACAGCTGATGACACTGCCTGCTGAGCAGCTGACAGAGGGGCTGCAGTAGCAGCAGGTGCTGGGGAAGCTGCCATGCCAAAGCCTGATGACTGAGCAGATGAGCCATTACTGAAGGTATTGGGAGGTTCTGGCGTAGCTTCTGGTGTGCTGCCAAAACTGCCGGGCACTGAAGAAGAGGAGCCAGGAGTCGATGGAACGATCTGTAATGCTGCATACACATCCAGCAGACCTCCCTGCATTTTGTCTGCATCCACGGACCCAGTGTGAGCTGCAGCTATGATGAGCTCTCTGACTTGTAGTCCTAAACTTCGGACGCTCGTATCAATAGGCCATCCATTGGCAGCAAACCTGCAGAGAGCAGTCGAAACACCTTTAAATGAATGCAAATACATGCAGGATGTGCATAGAAGCACAACTGGACTGCCCTGCACAAACACCTCTGACACGAAGTACCAAATGCCAAGCATGACCATCAAATTGTTCAGCAGCAACAGGATTCTTCAAAGGGTTTGGCACCAGCCCATAGGCCATCGGTCATGTGCCAATAACATGTCAGTATGCGCAGAGTTGAATCTGACTTATGATCCTGGATGATTGTCAGGTTGATCCTTAATGCAAGCGGTGGGTATGTTTGTGTCGTCAACTGGTTTTCCAGACTCACAACGCAAATTGCAGCTAGACACCTCCAAATTTGTTCTCAGAACCAGAGAGAGAGAGAAAGACAGAGGGTGTCACTTCTGCAAGAGCAGGGCCGCTGCCCCTGTCACATGAGGGGCAGCCATGGAAGTGCCCGTCTCAGTCTTGTAATCTTGGTAATAGCCTGTGGTATTGGACAGCCACAGACTCAAGACTGCCACTCCAGGGGCCATCATCTGCGCAATACATATCCACTTGTTCCGCATCTCTACAGTTGCCACTTCTTGTCTTCTGTTCCATTACAAACAGCCAAAATGATTGAGGAAAACCGAAACAACACACCATTTTCGTTTTCAGTTGCAGTCGCAAAGCTTTGTCGCTGACAGGCGAGCATGCAGGTGTTGTGTGATTGTGTGGCGCAACAGTGAGCGTCACGCCACCTGGCAATGACCGTCGAAGATAGGTTGTCACAAGATAAGCAGCTGGACTAATTTATGTTACAAGCATTGCCAGGCAATATCACCGGGGCTTTGCTCGAAGTTGTCAACCTTTGCATCAACGCAAACAAAAGCTTCCAAAGCAAGCAAGGGACACTGTTCAGCATCACCTGCACAGTGTTTTTGCCCCAACTGCTGTTGACCCAGAGGTTGTCAAGGCTGTCTGAAGCTGCCACAGACAGGATGATACTGCTGTTCAGGCTGGAAGGGTACTGAGGGGTCACATCTGTGTTGGCATGGACATTCCCAGCAGACGCCACAAATAGCACACCTTGCGTCTCTGCATAATCAACTGCTGCCTGCAACACCCACAACTGTTGGTCAAGACTGGCATGTGTGGCAGTCATTTGCATCAGCAGACAACATGCCTTGTCCTTCAGTGGGGTGGGGTCAACAATGACCAGCATCCCACCAAGCAGCATTGCTTGCAAGTCTGTCAGAGTCTAAACCATGGCCAGCAATACATACAACAGCACTGCTTGCATGTACAGCAGAGTCTAGAGTGAACAGAATTCTTGATACACAACAAGAAGTGGCATGCTGTTGTCTAAGTGACTGCTAAGCTTCTGTATCATGTGCAGCTGTTTTATTGCAAAACCTATCAGCTCCTGTACCATATGTGGTTATGTAGCAGCAAAGTCTGTTAGCCTCCTGTCCTGAGTTTGACTCATTTACAGCAAAAACTTTCAGCTCCTGTACCAGGTGTATGGTTGTTTTGCAATCACAACAACACATTCCTATCAGCTCCTGCAGGTCAATATTGTGCGTTCACAACAAAGAAATGCACTGTATGAGGCTGACCTTGTTTACAGGCATAGCTAAAGCAGCTGTATGTTTGACAAGCAGCTTACAACAGGACATGCATTCATCATACAAGCAGCATCAGTCAACACGGCAATGGATAGGGTTGACTGTGCGACTCTTGCAGCATGCTGTGCATCCTGTTTATGAGAAAGAAGAAGGGTATCACACACAATCGCACATGCATACAAACGGTCGAATACAAACAAAGACATTCAAGAGGTGACGACCGGTCTCAGGACTGTCACCCTACCCGGTCCTAAGGAAAGGCAAATTTTTGATGATGAATGAATGGATGAATGAAAAATTGCAGTGTTTTCATACCTGCAGAGCTGCAGAAAACACCAGACTTCCCCAAGAGGCAGACATGACATGTGCGCCCTTGTGGATGCAGTAGTCAATGCACTGGACCGCATCCGTGGCCCACCCACTTGGTCCTGGTGCTTCAGAAGACCCTTCTGCATCCAGCATCTGGCAGGCGATGAGGCTGATGGCCTGGTTCATCCCTGTCACGCCCACATTGTTGTTTCCCACAGCACCAATGACACCGGCTACAAAGGTGCCGTGGCCATTGTAGTCCATTGGGTCGTTGGACACGACGCCGTTCAAGAAGCTGGCTCCCACTATGTCGTCCACAATGCCTGCAGGCATGGCATCTTTGCTGAGGTGCTCATGTGGGTAAGAGAGAAGGATGGTTCAACGGAAGTGCAGAGCAGCAAATGCAGATCTTGCCTTGGACCCTGTTGACTAGAGCCTGAGATGTATCTGCTTTGCACATAGTCTGTCTGTGGAAGGTAAGCTGCATACGCTCAGCACCAAACACAGGTTGGCAGCAGACACACTGGAAAATGCAAGCATGTTGCAGCACACATTTCAGCACAGAAGCAAAGCAAAAAGCCAGCATCCTGCACACTATCCAGGGATGCATTGGATGAGTTTTCAAGCAGCAACACACAGCTGAGGAGCTGGTAGAGTCTCAAACAAGAATACCGTTGTTGTCGTCGTCAACAGCATTCTTATAGCCGTTAGCGGCCGTAGCACCTGCTCCGGCAGCTTCCACAGGGTTGATCCACATGTTGGCAGCAATGTCTGGATGGTTGTAGTCAATACCAGTGTCAAGCACACACACTTGGACAGCTCTGCTGCCCATGTAGCCTGCTGCCCAAACCTCAGGCACATTGATGTGAGCCATGTCCCACTGTTTGGGGTAGTAAGTGTCATCTGGTGTCGATGAGGGGTTGAAGTTGCTATCACCATAGATGCGTACATCAACCTCGCAAAAGGCGGTGTCTGCAAAAAGGACAATCAGTCTTATACGTGAGTATACTCACAGTAGTGTAAGCATTAGCATTAGCATAAATACAGAAGAGGCTGACTCGCATGATCTGCTTTGTGAGCTGAGTAGAATAGGAATTGATTGCAGTTGATAAGAGCCAGCAAATGTGACCACTTTTAATCTGCCAGAAGAGTCATCCATTTTTACCTGAGGTTGCAGTAAGAGCGTCCCACAAGGTGCTTGCACTGATTCCTGTCGAAGAGGACACGCTATAGATGTCAACAGCAGATCCAGCATATGTCCTGTTGAGGGCCAAATTTGCTGGAGAGCTTGCGTTGGCAGAGCTGGAGCTGTTAGTGCTGTTGCTGAGAGCTTTCAAAAAGTCTGCGGAGAACACATTTGTGTTTGGGTCAGAGCTCACAAGGAGCCCGTATGAGCCATTGGTCGGCGTCTCCTGCAGCCAGCAGCACAATTGGTCACAGCAGAACTGCATCTGTACGTTCACCACCGGGAGACGTGAGCACGCAGCACCTTGCTACTTCCGGCTCTAGCGCTCTGTCAGGAAGTACTTAAGTCAGGAAGTACAACTTTTGCGTATATGCTTGCTCAGGCTTTGCTTTGACAGCACGCTTAGCCATGCATAGTATGACAGCTCTGCAGAGACAAGGCTGTCAGCGTCAGTCTCACCTGCGCCTGAGCTGCAGCACTGAGCGCCAGCAAGGCTACCGGTAGCGTTACAGCGGATGTCCTCATGTTGTATAGTGAGGTGTTGAGATCGCATGGCGAAACAGGGCAATCTAGCTCGGCCTTTCACCCCTTTCCTACTGCTTCCTGTCCTTTCTTTCCTCAGTTTTGTGTGCTACGGTGAGGTAATAGGCAGCGGGCACTCGAGTTTTGGCGTACATGAGCAAATCGCGCCAGGCTAGCAATGGCATTCGTAGCAATAGCGATGCGTACGTGAACTTGTAGAAGCCTGATCAACCTTTGAAGGTGTCAACGTTTCCACCATGGCGGGTACACAGCAGTCTCGTCAGACGGCACAGTGTGTCCTGAAGGTTGCTTATGAATGACCTTGATGCCCTTGACGGTACCTTGCTGCTAGGCAGCTGCAGGCTCGTCTGGCTTGTTGCTGACAGGCAAGGGTGACCTGTACAAAGTTTATGTGCATGCAAAGGTGAGTCAAACTAGCGCTCCAGCCTACTGACAACCCTGTGGCAGCAGAAGTTATGAAACTAATCAAAACATGCGCCATTTCTTCTTGGCCTGCTTGTTCAGCATGAGGTCTATCACAGCTGGATTTGATTGAAGGCTTTCAAGCCCATTGCTAGAAGCCCTTTGGTTCTGACTGGCAACTGACTCTTGCAAGAACTGTGTTGATCTGGAAGACTGTGAACTATTCACAGACATCCTTGCATCTCTGCTACTTTGCTGCAAAAGCAAAGCTGCAGGTTGATTCTGACCCTGTTCTACCTCCTTCCCTGGCGCTGGCATGTTCACTTGCAGTTGCCTGCTGGTCAGTGCACCTGACAATGAAGCCTCTGACTCAGAATCTGAGTATGACTCAGAAGCAGAGCTGCCTTCTGAGACTCCTGCTGAGCCATTCCAGACCGTGAACCTGCCTTTGGAAGCCATGAAGCTGAGCCAGAAGCTGCATCGCTCAGGTCAGCAGCTGGTATAGAAGCTGCTTGGGTGGGGCCATCAGGGTTGAGGGAAGCTGCAGGGAAGCTGTCAGAATTGTTGGACAATGACTGCAAAGCCGGCTGGTGAATCCGAAGCTGATTCTGAGAAGTAGACAATGGCAGCAGGACTGGCCTAGCCTGATTTGGCTTCCTGGGACTGCCCGGGCCCTCTTGTGAAACCCTAAGCCGCTCTAGAGTTGGCCCTGGGCTTGACTCAAGCCCTGAGGTCATACCCTGATTGCTCAATGCTCTCAGTGGCTCAGAGTTTAGGAGCGTTCTTGCAGACCTTGACGATTCTGGCAAACTTGTGTCAGCACTTCTATAAACGTGTGAAGGCTGCTGAGGCACTCCCAATGGCCCTAGGCTGCCAGCGCGATTAGAAGTAGAGGTACCGGCACTGGCCTTGGACCCCAAGATTCCCCATGCGGTCTGCCTCAAGAGTGGGGGCTGGGTATGAATGTATGGGTGTGGCTGATGAGGCAATGAAGCTGCAATGGAATCTGGATCAGGCAAACCCCCCAGCCACCCCTGTGAACCCCCCAGCTGCATATTAGACAGGGCTCCAAAACCACCCATCAGCTGAGCATCCTTCTCAGCAAGGCGAGTTTTGAGCATTGCTATTTCCCGGGCATACCTGTAAGCAGGACGGCTACTTGTGCTCAGTTGCAATATAGCAGGAAATGCTGTGTTGTGCACCTGACCCTTGGGTCAATTGGTCCCTTGATCAAACACTGCAATCGACTGCAGCCCAGTTGCAAGACACAAGCCTGTTGCTCTGGTATGCAAGGAGGCAACAGACGCTGGGCAGGTACCCCAATAGACTGTGTTTGCCAACCATTGTTGTAAGACAGACTGGCTGTCTTACTGGAGTACTCACAATGCAGAGTCAAGATAGCAATGATTGTCACCTCTTGGTGACGTCGATGAGCTCATGTTGAGCTGCAATGGCAGAGGCTTCTGCCTTCTCTGCCCGCATGCTTGCTGACAGCCTCTCTGACTCAAACTCCTCTGCATTGCTGCATCCACAGGCACAGCCTTGTCAGTGACGAAGAAGCAAAGTCGACTAATACAATAAGACGCAAACCACATGTCTTAGCTTGTTTGAACAATCAAAAGCCAGAGAAGCTTTTGAGTCTATCCTGGTGGGCCACCATGACATGAGCCTCTGACAGTGCATCAAACATCCAGCTGCAGTGGCGGCCTTTGGTTTGCATCAGTGTGCATCTTAAAAGTATTGAGTATTGCGGTGAGAGATGCATCACACCTCCACTCATCAACTTGATGGTAGGAAGGGCGCGCAGCTCATGGCCATCTCTGCACAAGATTTTCTTTAGCGCAAGCATACATGAACTACACAACACATCCACACATAGATGCAGCAGCAGCTTGTGCACACAAGAACATGGCAGCAGATCTTACTCTCTAGCATTGTCTTCGCGTGATCTAGCATCTTCAAGCTGTTCCCTCAGCGAGTCACACTCCTCACTCATGAGCTGCATCTGCTCATCAGCCTCAGCTCGGTGCTGCTCCAATGCTGCGCTGGCAGCCTCAGAGTCTGCAGCTCGCTGACTCCGCCAGAGTTCCAATTCAGAAGCCTGCCTGCCCCTCAAAGCCTCAATCTCAGCGTTCTTTTCAGCCCTGAGTCGCTCCAGCTCTTCAAACCTGGCGCTGCGAGCTGACTCAGACTCAGCTGAGTACTGAGCTCTGAGTTGCTCGGTGACTGCAGTACACTGGGTCCGGATGGCATCTACATCAGCTGCTGCCTTCTGCCTGCATAGACATGAACAGCTTTATATCGCTTGCAATTTGATCCTAAATCTTCAGATTGTCAATGCAAATACTAATTGAATGTAGGCATGGCGCATCGAATGCCATATCAAGCTTTGGTGTACGTCAACAAGCCATTGCTGTGACTAAAAGCCTTACTTTGAAATGAACAGGGCAGGGAAGGGCACAGCGGGGCGGGTCAGGGCAGGGGCAAGGCAGGGCAAGAGCAGGGCAATGACAGGTAGGGCAGGGCAGGGCAAGGACAGAGTCCCTGATGTGCAAGGACAGGACAGGCAGGGCAGAAACAGGCAAGGGCAAGGGGTTGTCATGAAAGGACAGGGCAAGGTCAGGGTAGGGCAGGGCAGAGCAGGGCAAAGCAGGCCAGAGCAGGACAAGGCAGGGCAGGGCAGATTGCAAGTCTGTTAAGTCAGCAGGCTTGCCTGATGGCTTCAGCATCTGAAGCAGCACTGTCTCTCACAGCTTCCACATCAGCTGCTGCCTTAGTACGAGCAGCATCTGCCTCAGCAGTCAACAGCCTACGAACAGTCTCTGTCTCCTCTGCTGCCAACTTCTGCACCCTCTCTATCTCCTCATACTTGTTGAAGGCCCTCAACCTAGCATTGTCTTCTTGCAAGACTCCGATCTGTGCAGGGCAACCAAGGGTGGGCACACAGAGTCATATCTGTTGAAGGCCTTCAATACAATGTCGTCTTCTTGCAAGACCCCTATCTGTGCAGAGCAACCAAGGTTGGGCTAAAGAAAATAGCACAGACATCAATAACACAGTGTGCAGAGGATGCAGACCATGCTCAGTGAGTGACTTTGCCTAGGGAGCAACTGGAGCATGATGACAGTCCCAAGGTCTGTGTCTGAAGCCCTCCGTGCTCGTGGTGCAGTAGATCTCCAGGATGTGCTGCAACTTGAGTCTCTGTTTGGATGTTGTCAAGTGGCAACAGTCTTTGTCATGTGATGCAGCTTTGTCATGTAAAGAGTGATTTTAGGGTTTCTCTACATCCTGAAACCCTATATAGAGCTTGTGTGCAGGTCAAGCTCTGAAACATCTCCCCAATGTAGAAATGCGATTTTACTGTCCCCAGGCATTTCTGAGTTTGGATTTCCACTGGAGGATGGACGTTGCTGTAAAAGTGTACATGTTTTAAAATTGAAATAAGCTATAGTGTATGCACAATTGCTGCAGTGAGAGTCCTCCTGCTGTCCCCTCAAAATTTTGCCTTGTGTGCTGCTTCCACAGGCAGCTGCCTTGCACATTCAGCGTTGTCACCGTCGTTTCTGCTGATTGTGAGTATGCAACTCCAAACATATGCATTGCTTGCATGCTCCAGACATTTCCTGCCCACCTAGTGCCCACGTATTGCCCACCAAGGCGCCCACCAAAAGAACAAGGGGACAAAAAGTCTCTAAGCGATGTAGATGCTCTATTCATTTTGCCGCGCATACAAAGTCAGATCACAGCAAGAGCCTCTGATATGTAGCTGGAAGCTCAGCTGCAGTGGCAGCCCAGACACTTGGTGCACAGCATGCACCACGGCTTTCGACCCCGTACAAATCAACAAAGAATCCTAAAGCGGTGGAAATTGATTATATTCCTGCAAAACAGTGGACTACCTGAGCTGTGCTGGTTTCCAGTCTGCTGTCAAGAGCCTCCAGCTGCTGTTGCAGCTTTATAGCAGTGGCCACCGCCGCCCTGCGCTCCTGCGTCGCCTGTTTCAGCAGGTTTTCCAGCTTGGCAATGACCCTCTCCTGGGACTTGACGGTGTCTAGGGTTTGCTCTGAGTCACAGATTTGAGCCTCGAGCTTTCTGACCAGCCTGCCTTGTGTCACATGGGCCTCCTGTGATCAACCAGAAATGTCATTCAGTCATGTGTCAACCAAAGACGTCATCCCAGTCATCATGTGTGTGACTTGTCTGAGGGCTTGGTGCAAAGAGAGTGACACATGTGTGCTTTGCCCTGAGGAGGTTTCGAGAATGCTGGTGCAGCAGCAACAAACACAGAAGCCCATTGCAGGAACAAACAGCCCAAGTTCGATGCAGTTACAGTGAGTTGCATAATGTTGCTCTGTCATGATGCTCTGAGCAGGTAGCAGCTGTGCACGACCGTCCTGCATGTACCTAGCTGCTGACCTGGAAAGCGTTAAATTATCATTATTATTATCATTATCATTATCATTATTATTATTATTATTATTATTAGTATTGTTATTATTATTACTCATGTCTTCATGATTATTATTGTTATCATCATCATCATCATCATCATCATCATTATTATTATTATTATTATTATTATTATTATTATTATTATTATTATTATTATTATTATCATGATTATGACTGTGAGCAGACACTGAAGCAACTTGACAGCTATCAAAGGTCATTGCAAGTTTTGTACATGTGGCAAATTCCATCACATTGACAGGCAAGCAAGCATGATTAGGCCAAGACAACAACCTGCAGCACTAGCACGACCACAGCAGCCCAGATGTGACCGACGCAAAAGGTTGTACTTGCTGTACCTTAACGCTTGTATGACCACAAGCCTACAAGCTGCAGAAGGGGGCATTCATCTCATTACTTATTCAGTCATACATTCATTCATTCGTTTGTTTGTTCGCTCGTTTGTGCACTCAGCATGTGTCTTGCTCTAGGGTCAGGCACAAATAGGGCTTTCTTTCGCTGCAGGATAAATGTTTTCGATTAGGATTTCAATTAGGATTTTCAATTTTCAATTAGGATTTTCTTTGTGCTTCAGGATCAAATGATTTCTTTGCACTGCAGGATAAAACCTTTTCAGCTTTGGTTGGTTGACTAAGCATTGTCATCTCTCTCTCTCTCATCTCTCTGTCCCATCTCTTTTTGATCCCAAAACGTCTATATTCTTACAGGAATGGAAATCTAAACCCAGAAGCGCCTGGGGACAGTAGAAACATATTTCTATATTGGGGGGTTGTGTCAGCTCCCTGTATGGGGCCCTGTTTTGGCAGAGCGAATGCAGGTGCAAGGAGTATGGGAGCAACCTGTAGCTCTGCATAGCGGCTCTTCAGCTGCTTGGCCTCAATGCCCTCTTCGTGCGTCTGTTGCAGCCTGTACACCAGTTCAGCATTGCGGCTCTTCTCATGGGCGACTGCAGCAACCGCCTGACAGGCTCGCGTCACAATCTCATCCCTTGGTAGCCTCTCCCAGCCTTTCACGGACAGCGCAGCCTACAACCAGGCAACCAAACTGTCAATGTAGCACCACCAAAGACCATTTTTAACAAGATGCAATCCTATTGTTTTGTTTCTTTGTTACATGCAACTAAAGAAAGGCTGTTGGTATCCCTATCATATACACTATCACCGTTATGTTTTGCTGGACTTCACCACAAAGAAGAAAATGAGAGTCTTGACCTAGCTGGGATATGCAGGATTTACCTTGCTGGAGGTCTTCTCCTCATGCAGCAGCTTCCTGAGCTGACCCAGGTCTGCCGCCAGCGTGCCGTTCCTCTTCTCCACCTCCTGCACCCGCCACAGCCCCAGCTGGGAAGTGCCCTCTGCCCTCAGCACTGCCCTCTGCAGCTTGTCCAAGGCTGACTGCTTGGCGATCAAGTCATCAGTCAGCACTGACACGACATGAGCTGTGTAACTTGGGCTGCTGACAAGGCTCATGTCGACCACCGTCTCTGCACCATTACAGGTATCTCAGCAGCTCACACACATGTTTTGTGATTTGAAGATCTGGTTTCTGCTTAAGTGATGCTGATGGTGATAGCAGCAATTCATGAATTTGTGATTTCTGTGTAACCCCAGAACAAAGTGTGCAAAACAGTATCTGCATGGAGGTTGTGTAAGCGGCTGGAATGCAGGGGCAAAATCAAATACAGGTCAACACTGAATGACCTGCGTTGACAAACACTGTTGTTTACTGCATGCATAAAAGATTTGTAGTCCAATCCATGCTCAGTGTTTTGTGGCATCAAATCAGCTGAAACTCTACATTGCAAGATATTTGCCAAAGGCAGCACACTTTTCCAATGTTATGTGTGGGCAACACAATTTGAGTCAGTTTGTCATGGTCACAACATTGGGGTCAAAGCATCATGTTCCAAACTAGCATGACACACACAAATGCTGCTGAAATCAAATTGCACATCAACACGTTCTGCTTACCAGCAGACACAGCCGAGTCAGCATCCCTCAGCTGCTCAACCGAGTACTCAGCAGCATTCCAAGCCTGCACCTCAATCGCGACTTGACACCCATCTGCTGAGTCTGCCAAGGACCCCCCTTGGACCCAAACCATCTCCCCTTCTAGCTCTGCCATGGACCCATCTCTGTCCTCTGGTAGATGCCTTACAGGGAATATAGCTCTGCCCAGAGGCAATAATGCACCGGACCGTTTAGGAGTTGCACTGGTGACTGACTCTGACTCAGTATCTGACTCAGAGCCAATTTGGGAAGAAGACCTTAGAGTTTCTGATATGCCTTGGCTGCTGCTGGTGCTGCTGTTGGCGCTGCTGGTGCTGGTTCTTGCTAGGGTTGCCAAATTAGGCCCCGATTTGCCTGGGAGCTTAGGAGGGTTTGGGCTGGCTGACTGACCACTGCTTCTAGCTCGGCCTAATTTGGCAATGGCAGAATTGCGCAAATCTGATTTGGCAACCCTATCCTGTGGCCACTGGTACAGGTCCAGCACAAGCACAGCTGTTGTACTGGATAGCGAAGACGGCTGAAGCATCAGCTGTGCCTGCATGCATGTGTTTGGCTCATCAGCATAGGATCAAATGCAACTAGGCACTTTAGAGCAATCCAAAGATTTTGTCACAAAACTGACAGCATGGTGCAATGCAGCATGTCAGCTGGTGCTCCTGATGCATCCAGTGCAGTGAAGAAGGGAAGAAATAGCCCTGCCTTGAGCACACAGCACAGCACAGCACAGCACAGCATTCTGCATCCTAGTCAAGAGGAGCTCACCCCATGACTTGCTGGCCAGCCCTTGTCTGCACCCATACTGACTGGGGCACAATCAGGCAGACTGTTCCCTTGTTTATCAGGCCCATTGCTTGCATTCAACCGAGCAATTGCTGCTTGGATCTGGCGCTGATCTGTTGCTGACACTTGTGTGAAGCTGACAGTTGCGGGGGAAGCAGCTGCTGGGGAAGCTGCTATGTGCCAAGATGCAACAAGGCTGGAATCCCTGCAGTAGCAAACTTAGTAAAGGTTGTGGAGCTTTTCACAATTGTTGCCTGGAAGCATGGCACTCCAGACAACCTTCATCGGTATACAGTATTACCCATGGGGTAACAGTGCAGTCAGGCATGTAAGTGGCAGCAGCACCTAACTAGCAGTAGTAGCTGCTGCCGGGGCTACCGACAGGACACTAGCTTTCAGCTGGCACTACAGGACGGCTCCGGAGGGGTGAGAACATAGGAAATAATAGGAAAAACAGCGGAAAGTTGGGCAAAATGTAAAACAAACAAAGAGTAATTGAACAAACAATGGAAAAATTGAACAAACAAAGAATAATTGTTTGCCGGGTGTGAATCAACAATTGCTTTTGGCAAGCAGCTGCACTTGGTACAGCATTTAGCACACCATGAGTAGACAAGTAGCAAAGACGCTCAACTATTGCTTTCTTGCACCATGCAAGCACTGAGGTCCTGCACGTACCTAGCTCATCATGAGCTGGAAAGCGTTTTTATTATTATTATTATTATTAAGCACTGAGGTGGATAGTCAAGACTTTGTTGACATGTGCACTGGTTTGTCACCTCAGAAGCTTAGGACAGCTGGCAAGCCGAGTCTGCAGCAACGTCAGCTGCTTTGATGTCATTCTCTGCAGGGCTGTTGCCTCCAGGGCAGGGCACTTGGCCAGACACAATGTCACATACAGGCTGGGCTGACCAGATGCTGACTGCACATCTAGGACCAGCTGCAGGTTGTAATGGCGGTGTGACTGTAAATCCCTCAGGGGGACTTGGCACCTGCAGTCACAACAGCTGGGAGGCTCATGCTAAGCAGTGCAGTAAGATGCAGGTAGTGTGTGCTGATACAGCTGTAGATTTGTTGAGATGGTGTATGTGCAGGGTGGGACAGCCCGCAAGGATGTTGTGTGGGGCAGCGTCCGCCCCTCCAGTTGGCTTCGACAGATTGCCGGCAACCCGCACGGAATTTGCCAATGTTGCAATTGAAACACTGCTGCCGGCAAATCTGCCCTCAGGAAAGTTAAAAGCGAGCGCGGGCATCTCCCGATATGGGAGGGGGGGGGGGCTGTCCCACCCTGTGTATGTGTGTAGAAGGTTGTGCATGCAGGTTGAGCCACAGTAGCTGTTTTGCTTTATGGAGGCAAGCAGCAACTATGGGCTTTTGCAATTTTCCCAAATCATTGAGGCACAAGACCAACAGTGGCTCAACTCGCCTGGTAAGAACAGTGCCATCTGTCTCATTTAGCAGGGCTAGTTGCAGCTGCCCTGTCTGCAACTGCCCCTCAGCAAACTGGCAGCTCAGGCAGTGGTCCCAGACTGGATTGGCAGAAGCTGGCACTGGTGGGGTCACGGCAGGGGTCGGGGTAGGGGTGCTACCAGACTGCAGATCATCTGTTGGCTCAGGTGATGGCAATTCAGATGAGCTGGAATCATCCCTGATGATACAGGCTGTGACCGCTACAGCTGGCTGCTTGCCCTGCGTACTGCCTCTGCATTGCAGCATACAAGAGCTAGACAATGGCATGCATGCAATGCCAAGCAGCGCAACATGGCTGCAAGACAAGGCATCTGAGAAGAGACAGGTTTTTTGCCCAGACCAGTCTTGTTGACTTGTGCCACAGACCCAAAACATGCCTCAAAGCCTGCTCATCGTCTGCTTATGCAATAACAACCTGATAATTTTCAGCAGCTTTGAAATCATCCATCCTGACAAACATATGTACAATACACCAAGACAAGACTTGTGCCTCACACGGTCAGCTTTTGCAACATACTATCATCACCATCATTACTATGATCACCATTGTTGATATTAGAGTTTGTCATTTGGTTTAGCAGTCATAGCAGGATGACTCATAATCCTTGGTGGCACTTTGTAGACAAATGCAGTTTCACTCACTCACGTGATTGAAGGAAGCGCAGTGACATTGCAGCAGTGACATTGCAGCAGCAACACAGCAGCAACGAACCTGTTGATAGCAGGAAGCTGTGTCGCCCTGGCAACATGGCACAACAGCTCACAGCTACTGCCTGCAGCCCCAGGGCCCTTCTCCGAGGTCCTCCCACCAGTCAGCTGCTGCTTTGGCTTTACCTCTGCAGGTGAGCCCAGTAACATCAACTCCAAGGTGATCTCCTGCAACAGCACTCCATTCGCTGTTGATGTTCACAACTGTCAAGTTAAGGTGCCGTGGTCAGTGTAAACCCTTAAAGAAATTGTTTATGTTTCTGTACTGCCTCCTGAGGCGTTGCAACTGCTGCTGCAGCAGCGCAGTCTGCTCTTTCCAGCAAGCATGTTGAGATCTGCTTGGTGTTGTATTTAAGTTGCAAGCTGTGTATGCTGGGTATGCTGTGTATGCTGGGTATGCTGTGTATGTTGGGTATGCTGTGTATGCTGGGTTTGCTGGATATGCTAGGTATGCTGTGAATGCTGGGTATGCTGTGTATGCTGGGTATGCTGGGTATGCTGTGTATGCTGTGTATGCTGGGTATGCTGACAAGACCATGAACTTGTTATCAAGCGTGGAACAGCTGGATGAGTCTGATAGTGCATGTGCATGGGGCATGAGTGATGTGATGTTCCACCTGTTTGTCTTCAAGATCACGTTCACGTGTTTTGAGTGAAGACGGAATGTCTGCAAGAGGCTGCAGCTCTGATGTGACAGGTATGTGCTCGCCCCTTGCAAGTCTTTCAAGGAGGGCCCCTGCAGAACAGACTTGCATGGTTAGCCACAAGCATGCACCTGGCAGTGCATTCAACGCATATATGAGTGCAGGCCATGACACAATGGTTTTATCAAAGAGGGATTCGTCAAAGAGGGATTCCAAAAGGCAATAACGGACAGTCATTGGTGATAGGCGAGCTGGACCGGCATCAAGCACAAGCACAAATGGGCGGAAGCAAGATGATGATGCATACGACAGGAACAATCCTGCTGATGACAAGCAAACAACACTGGTATGAGCTGGTCACTGCTTGCAATACTCTAAAGGTTGCAAACATGGCAGGTTGACAGCTGTCCTGCTGGACAGGAACCTGACCTGCCAGCTGGACAGATGCTTGGGCCACCAAAGTGCTGCTGTCAGGGTCCCCATGTGTTGATGTAGCTGGTTTGGAATCTGCACAGCATGTACGCAACTAATCAGCACTGTGGCATAACAGAGGCCTTGCAAACATCACAGGAGCAGACCCAGAGAGGATGTTCGGTTCTGGCATGAGGTTGAAGTCAGCAAGGTGTTGTGTGGTCTTGTTTTGGCATAATTCTGGGGGATACTCATGCACTCGAACAAAGTATGCTGATAACAGGTTTTTCAGGTTGCTTTGTCAGCCCTGGACATACCTCTGCCAGATATGGCATGTATATGGACGTCCAAAGACTTGTTGGAGCTCCCTCCAGATGGCAGATGTAGTACAAACACCCGATTGACAAAGTCTGGCGTGCTGGAAACATCTGACACCTCTGTTCTGGCTGCCTAACCAAGCAGGCTTGCTTTAGCACAGACAGAGTTGGCCTACAACAAAGCACAAAGAAGAAGATACTACTCACTGTGCTTGTGCCTTTTCCAGCAACGGAGAGGACATTGCTGTACAGTAAGCTGGGGCCTATTCCTATTATGTTGATTTGCAGGGCCACTTGATATCTCCAAGTTTTCTGCAAGAAAAGGAACCGTCACTTCGACCCGTGCTGACATACAGCAAGTCAAACACCATACCAGACTTGTGAGTAACGCTTAAGGAGGACTTACACGCAAGCGCACGCCCAGTAACGACACTCGCAAGCTGAGGACCATCTTGGTCCTTTTGCACTAGTCCTGAATTCATCCATCAAAGACATGGCACCTCTGCCCTAAAGCAGTACGTAAGGCCTTGGTGGGAGTAGCAGCATTGCCCCTTCCAAAGTGGCGGAATGACGCATCGCCAAAGGCAACAACCGTGCTGGAGTTGCAGGCTGTGATGTCATTGCACATTGCTGACATGGCCCTCTGTTTCTTGATATGCCTGCTCCAGCGTAGTTTGCGGAACCTGCGGGCTGTATACAAGTGCAGCACAGGTGCCAAGTGCTGAAGCCTGTAGTGGACGTGTACCCCAAACATTGCAGTCGATGCTACCTTTGCTGATG
>JAABUP010003705.1_pt1 | contig 26612 bp, 36 predicted proteins | sample 5559201 | NCBI WGS metagenome assembly JAABUP01 (sample SAMN10711887, study PRJNA513373) | rock metagenome | isolation source: Antarctica rocks | place: Antarctica | reverse complement strand
AGAACACAAAATCCTATTAGGGCAGACTGCAAACAGGGCACATATCCATTTACGCACTAGGCAGTTTGCAAGCAGGCTGCTAATGGTGTTTTAGGTGCATTAATGTGCATCGCTGTGAATTGAAGACAAAGCACCAAGAATATGATATGTGCACATACAGTGCCTTCTGTTAAGGAACACCAGAGAAGCAGAGGAGGTCTGAAGTGTCAGGTCAGCAGAAGAATACAGCCCGAGGCAACTAAAGTGTAAGCCTATCATTACCTACTCAAGCAGAACACAACGCAACAAAGCTGTTTGCTGCAATGTCACCTTGATGGCGTTTGACATCTTGACGCGCTGTATGGCTTGCCGCTTCAACTGTGGCAGAGGCGGCGCAAAGGTGATGTCCTCCCTTTGCAGCACGCTGATGGGAACTGTCACCAGCACATGCTTGCACCTGATCTGCCTGCAGAAACATTGCAAGGTGTCATTGTCCTTTCCTTGGGGACGGCCCTTCAACGCCTGTACACCAAAGTTGCTTTCAACCCATACCTCCAGTGGCACTCATGTGAAGCTGCACACACAAGCATACCATGGCAGGCAGCATTGTCCTGTTAAGCCTAGTCCCGCCATTGGCAGATGAAGCATCGAAATGCGTGTTTGACAGCACTGATGTCCACTCTTGTACATGCAGCAAAGAGACACACGTCATAGGAGCTGACACTGATGACCCTTAAAGGAGTCAAAGGTGTATGCCAGCCCAACCAGGCTGATCATGTCGGCTCAAAACAAGAGCCTGACTGTGCAACATTTCAAGGCAGTCCAAGACAAAGTGAAAGACCCTTTAAGCGTACCTGCCCCCATACAGCCTGATCAGTGCACCATTGGAGTCATGTTCAATCCTGCTGACAGGGCAGTTGCAATGTATCTGTCTGTTCAAGTCCTTGGCAATGTGCTTCACCAGATCACTCAGTGGACAATCCAGAACCAAATAATCGTCACCTGCATGTCCACATCAGGATGCCATAAGCAACCACTTGTGCGCGTAACATGGTGAATTAATGCTGGCATGTTAAGTTTCCGGTGCATCAAAGTTAAAGGTGAGCATGATTCGGGTGCAATAGTGCCTGCGGCTGCATATACTACAGACTAAGTGTGAGTATGGCATAATGATCCCATCCACCCAGCTTGCACACCTTTCTAGGGGATCGTGACTGCCGTATAGGGCATATAGCACAGCGTGGATGCATAAATGTCAAGATTGCCCCTGAGCAGGGTCACAAAAGACCGCCAGATTTCATTGCCGTGCATTATAGGGTTTCTGTGCAGCATTAGCATGCGCCAAGCAAAAGTCAGTCATCAGATGGAGGTTTGTTACTGTAAGGCCAACTGCTTTGGACTATGCTGAGCATGCATTGCTGTCAGGTTCCAAAACTCGAATCACAAATTTATGCTGCCATTGCCATTGTCCGATCCTACCGATGATTATCTAGGGAGGCATGAAAATGCAAGCTGCTGTAGCCCAGCCCCAAAAACACCTTGCATTTCAAACTGCCAATGGCCCAGGATGTATTTTCAACTTTGCTTCCTGTTCTCCATGCTGTTGCACCGCATTACTCTGATGCACCCGCTGAACAGATTGCTGTTATAAGAGGCAAAGAATTTAATCCCATACCTGAGTCCCACTTCCTGTTCTCAGTGATCATCTCTCTGAGGCCCAGCTGGTGCAAAGTGCAGCCAAAGTCATTTGCATAGCAGGCATCGGCAATGGCCAGGACCTTGCTGCTGGCCCCCTTGTTGCGCAGCCACTGCTCAGCTGATATGTCTGTCTCTGGATACTTCTCATTTCCCACGTCAGCAAACAGCTGATGAGTGCGTTTCAAGTCTTTATCCTGCGGGACATGATGAACATCACCATGGTGGCACATGCCGTGCACCTGATGACACCATTCAGAAATGAGAAGCAAGGAACAAACACGTTGCATCATGTGGGTTACTTGTATCTGTAGGTACTGCAATTTGTACTGCTGCATAACTCTCCTGGCGTCACACTCGTATCCCCTATGCAGACTGATCCGGTGATGACAGGATCTGCAAACCCCAGCACGGTGCCAGCAATGACTGTGCCATCAGTGTGCAGGCTTGTGCATGAACATTACAGATGATTGCAGATGTTGTTTCGAGTACTCACGCTGCAGGCAAAGAGCCATCCATATGTGCTTGCCTACTACTCCCACACATGGGCACAGTCAATTGCTCAATGACTCTTTTAAATGCTGCTGTGACAACTGCTAGGCCAGTGTATCAAGTGCCTAAAATTGAATGTTGAGAGTTGACTTGCCTCCTCTGGAGCATGCAAAAAGCGGCGTTCTTTCCCAAAATACCACCAATCAGGCCAGTCATACTGTTGTGTACCACATTGCATTTCCTCCAACATCTCCTGTGTGCATAAGATCAGGCATGTGACATATAAGACATATAAATGTGGTGTGTACACAAGCAGGAAGTAACTCATGCACACAATCATGTGGCAGCTGCAGCATGTGCACCTTGAGTGACGAGTTGGCTCCATGTACAAACTGTGGACCGGCCTCCACAGGCCATGGTGCTGCCCCTGCCACCTGCAGACAATGCTTTTGAGGCACAGCGCTGCTTTTGGCTTGCACTGTCGAATACAAGATCAGCATGCCAAAGCCTGCCTGCCTGACACGTCCACCTGGTCTATCCGTTGCTTCAAGTACAAGAACGTCTTTGAAGTGGGGCTGCAACAGCTTTGCTGCATACAGACCAGCAAGGCCCGCTCCAACAACAACCACACTATTACTCTCAGACATGCCGGGTTAGAAGTCAGTGACGCAAGTAGAAGCGCAGACAGAGAGATGCGATTTTTTTTCTTGCTGCAGGTCCTGTCAAATGGACTGTGTATGAAGCAGGATGAACTGATTGTCCTTCCAGTCACACTGCACGGTAAGCAATCACGTATGAGCAGCTGTTCGACGGGTTTTCCCATACTTGCACATGTCAGGAGTACGCATGCCGCCGCGCCTCGGTGACTTTTCGTTGACCGGACGGGAGGCCGTGTGAGTGCTATGCAAGGCTGTTGCGCTTGCCAATACAGCGATTGCCAATACAGCAAACTGCAGAGCAGCAATTAGTCACATGGCGGCAAACCCTGCTCGGTGACTAGTGAGTCAGGACCACGATCGCTGACAGTGGACATATGATTCTGTCTTACACGGCGCTTTTGAGACTGACTGTAAAGTCAACTCTGCTCTAGGCGCCTTAGTATAGATCAAGCCACTCCAGGTCGCACGCTCAAGAAGCTACTTTGAATTCTTGCATGTCCGAGCTCGCTGAAGCACCAGTTGGGGAGGTAAACCTCGCCGTTCTGTACAACATCACTACCTTGCATTTTGGCTGTACGGCAACAGCATTTCTTCAGCTGCAGGTTGTTTTTCCAGGACAAATATTGTGTAAAATACCGAGTTCAGGTCAGCTGCGCTTGGGGCCGGGTCTGCAACCCCAAGCTGAGACTGTGTGCACAATCAAGTCTGGCATTTTGCACAAGACCAAGATTGGCAAGCTTTGGGTGGAGGGCAGGCAAAAAAGGTGGTGCTTGCTTGACTTCTGCTCTGTGCATGCTTTGCCGTTTGCCAGCTGTTTTGTGTCCTAAGCAATAAACACTCCCAGAACTGATCCCACAGGTATATTCCAGCTGTTGAAGAGTCTGTAATTGGAGTCATCACGCAGAAGTATGGCGAGAATTTTGATGTAGACATTGGAGGACCGTTCACTGCTACACTGCCGGTGCTGGCATTTGAAGGAGCCACAAGACGAAACAGGCCAAATTTACAGGTTTGTGATCGAGCTAGTTTGGGCATGCCAATCGGCTATCTCATAAGTGAAGGACATTTGTTTGCTGCCTGTTTTCACGCCTCAACGGCACAGTGACAGTGTGTAAACCACAAACACATCCTCTGCTTGTCCTTTCCACACCTGCCAATTTCAACTTTCAATTTAAAGTGATTGTAGCACCACGGCATGTACATATCAAATTTGGCATCAGCACGTGTGCGTGTCTTACTAATGTGCCCGTTGTATGCAAGCCTCCGTCTGCAGCTTACAAATTCCAGATGTGGTCTCACATCTTGTCTGTACGCTCAGCTGAGTTGAGCTCAGGCTACTTGCACGCACTGCCTGCCAGTTCCAAAAGCCAGTTCCCATCAGAAACCTGATCTTGTGTGATGAAAGTAAGAGGTGCACTTGCAAACCATCGTCAGCTACAAACAGCCTTAGGGGTAGGGCTTGCTGATACAACTCATACTGCCAGTGCTCCCTCAGGTCAGTTGCGTTTCAGGTGGGTGACCTGGTGTATGCACGTGTGACAGCTGCCGACAGGGACCTGGATCCTGTTTTGGCTTGCACAGATGCCCAGGGCAAGGTCAGTACTTCATGCCCTTCTGCTCCCTGGTCTATGCTAGAAGCCACTGTCTGTTGTGTGCTGTGACAGTGCTGCATGGCTGCCATTCATTGCCAACCAAAGTGGCCGCACTGGTGTACAATCATGTGCTGCATATGCACATGAAAAAGGTACAATTCAATGTTGAAAAGTGTTTGTCAGCTTGATTGTCTCATTGTAAGGTTGCACATGCATAGCTGCATTTGAAGCCGCACCAGAAAAAAGGCAAAGACGCATCAGACTCTGTTCACAATGATCCTTACATTGGCCTTTTAATGTGTAGTCGGCCTCTATACTGTGATGCCTTGGTGTTTGCCACTATATCAACAGAGCTTCTTGTCATGTTGCAGTCTTCAGGCTTTGGCCAGCTCAAGGAGGGCTCCTTGATCACATCAAACACACATTATGCCCGCCGGCTGCTCAGCAGACCGCCATGTCCGGTTTTGGCAGCACTTGAGAAACACCTGAAGCAGTATGAGGTGGCTGTTGGGCTGAACGGCAAGATATGGGTCAACTCACCAAGCATTGCCAGGACCGTAATCGCCTGCAATGCCATCCAGCGAGCTGAGTTCATGAGTGGTGCCCAGACAGAGCTTCTTGTCAGCAAGCTGGTGGATGTGGCGCAGTCTTGACGTCCTGAAGCTTTGCTGGTTCTCAAGCGCTAGCTGTTGCTTTGTCATGTCTCAGACTGCATAGTACAAAGACTGCAGTAGCAGTCGACCCTATCACCTACATGGTGTACGCTGGCAGACGGCTTCCTGTGGAGGTGTCTATTGAGAGCAAATACAGCGCAATGGCAAGATCGGCAACCAACCAAATTCAAGCATTCAAAGGCAGGATAACAAGAAGATTATCAAGCAGCCTGGGTACCGATTGGATTGCAGAGGATCATAATGTGCAAGCTATGCACCTGTTGCTGCTGCATGCCAGGAGGAGTTGTCTTGGTGACTTCAGCGGCAGTGGCCTCTTCAGCAATGTGTCTCATTGCTCACTAGCCGTCTGTTGTAAACATTAGCATTCTGCGAAGACCATCAGCGCCTGATTCTTGCCACTAACCTTCCAGGTAAAAGCATCATGATTGCTTCTTGTTAATGACTGAATCTGGCACTCTATGACAGAAGGCACTGTCAGTTGTGCATGACTAGCTTGACTCTTCCTGTGTACTCGTCCTGTGTATCATTGGCCCATGGGCAATTTCAAGATATGCCTGAAACTGGCTTGGCAGTTCTTGATACATCTCGTATTGATTGGTTCTGATTGCACCATAATGGCACTTGCAGTGTCTGAATTGACTGCTAGTAGGTGATGTTAAATGGGTTCTTCGTGCATTGACCTTATGATGGCATGTGTTGCACCAATCAGTTCGCTTAGGTGTACCATTTGTACAGTGCCCTCTTTTAGTCGTGTTTGATTCTTCTATACACAAAAGCTGGCAATAGGCAAGCGTGAGGCAGACACTGCTACTTGCTTGAAGCTTTCAGACCCTCAGCAACTTGTCCGGGCTACATGGTGCATGCAACCACTGTAAGCGAATCTTGATTTGTGGTCTTGCAGCGCGTTCTGTGTCCCGTGAATTTGTGACTAATGGAACATGGGTCAAGACGTGATCGTGGCCACAGGATGGGGCTCAGGCAGTCCATCGCACATCGTGCACAAAAGCAACGGCATCCAGAACCCTTCTGTCCTCGCTGCGTCGTTACTACAGACCTTATCTTGTAGTTTTAGCATTTGATTGCTGTCGCAAAAGGTTGCGCTTGAATTTGTAGGTTGCGTGTTGTGTTTCATACAAGGAAGATGGCATCTACTCTGATGTTGCGCTCAACCGCTCCGTTGGTTGGCAAGTTTCAGTACGCATCGTCGACAAGGCGGGCTCGCGTTTGCTTGCCATCTGTCGTTTCTGCTAAGGGCGGTGACTCATACGAGGTATAAAGCTGACAGGCTGCGTAGCTGGGGCCCATTGCATGGCGGCAGCATTGGACTCACAGAAAAGGTTTTGTCTCTCTTCAGAAAACCGAGGCTCCCGCCAGAGAACGACAGGGAGTTCCTGAATACAAGGACCGGAAGAGTGAAGTCGATGACGTCATGACCTCACCCGAATTGAACAGAGACACAGAGCTGTTCGGTACTGAGGTCGGTGTTGCTGACGCCATGCGTTTCCAGGGAGCAGCACCTGAGCTTATCAACAGCAGGTACAACCTTTGTCACTCTACATTTGCCAGTTAGCTGGTGCAGTGGTGTCCGATGTAGCAGCACCAATCATATTCTGGCAGCTGGCACTGTGTTTCCAAATATGACGCATAGCTGTGCTGTGGGCAAGGAGCCAGTATAGCGCTAGCAGTACAGTGCGAGGAGTATCTATGATGTTGAGTCTACCTGCTTCAGCGTCATCAGCCATTTGGTCTCTCTGTATGCCTGCAAGAAGAATTATGTTGGTCACCTTTTTTTAAAATGGGAATGGTTGTTGTTGCAGGGCTGCCATGATTGGCTTTGTGTTGGCTGTGGTTGCATTTTCCAAGACTGGCAAGAACATTTACCAGCAGATTGGCAGCTGGCCACAGCCAGTCTTTGCTGTCTTTGCCCTCATTGCTGTTGGCACATTGGTCCCCATTCTCAGGTATGCTTGATAGTGACACCACCGCCGATGCTGCTCAATGCATGCTCCTAATGCCCAACGATGTTAATTGCCTGCTTGTAGCGTTGCTTGTAGATATGCATGACCATTCATTTTTCAAATGTTAGCTGCGACATAGTAAACACGTCAATGCAAGTGCGTTGTGTGCAGGGGAACTGAGAGAAAGGACTTTGGGCCCTTCAAGGCAGATGCAGAGGTCATCCTGGGACGGTTGGCTATGATTGGCATTGTTGGTCTGTTCTGGCTACCATTTGTCAATGGCTTTTACCTGTACCCTGTCAACTTCACCCTCACATAGAGAAGTCGTCAGGCTTTGTGTACAATAGTTGCTGGACCAGCATCTCTTATGAGAGAAAATGGTGGGTTTGTTCAGCTTATGAGAGCCCATGCGGCACAGTACAAGCATGCTGTTGGTTACATAGACCTCATGCTGTGTGGTCGTGGGCCTGCACAGGTATCCCACTGTGGTGTTAGCGGAATTAACTCTTCTTCATGGACAGTTTACATTGTATGGTCCGCCAGAGTGGCAATCAAATGACGTCAGCTCTGGCTTTGGCCTGATGTAAGCAACATTGCACCTCACATGCTACAGCACCAGCACTGTAGGCAGATGTCTGATCATAGATTGTGCAGCTCCGTGTCTGACGAGTGTGTATGGTGCTGACTATTGACATTGCACACTAGCTGAACTCACTTTGGGCTTGCATATACCTGGTACACGGTATGAACACAACTCGTTCTTTGGGATGCTACACTGGCGATGCATGTTCCTAGGTCATACTGCAATTCAGCTTGATTTGTCTCTTTGCGCTGAATATGAAAGGTTGACAGCGGGAGCAGGAGAAGTGTGAGTGCTGATTCAGACGGTATAAGCATATTTCAGACATATCTGATGTAAGGAGTTCACACCGAATCAGGGTGCCCTGTACTCCATTTTCATCCAACTTCAGACATGGCTGATTCGTGACGTGGTCCCGATAAGATGAGATCAGACCTCTGGCACTTCAGCGTCTTTCAGACTGCCTAGGTGTGACCCTCGTTCCCCTAGTAGCGGTGGTAAACAAGGAATGGAGCCAGGCTCCCAACTGTGAGGGCGAGCCCGTAGGGCGTGCCCCGCATTTGTTATGCTTGAAATAACAAAGTTGATTAAAAATAGTCCTGGCGGCATAAAGTATGGACGATCAACTTCAGTGGTCTGCGTAAAATCAAGAATGCCTCTGTGCTGATGTAACCACTAGTCACTGCTGTCTGCTCAAGGTACACTCGCGCTATGGTGCCATGTCAAATTGCAACCCATGCACACAGCAGCAGTCAAAAGCTACTACAGCTTTTTACACTCCTTTTTCACGTTGCTCGCGGCGTTGCAAGTCCCCCCCTCTGCAGCCTTGCAACCAGCAGAGGTGACTTTGTTGACACGCATGCAGCCTGATATGTTGCCTGTCACTTTCGGCGCACAATGATGTTTGCTTACTGCACACCTGAGTGATGTTCTGTGCATGGCACCACCTAACAGAGTTATTGCTCCTGCCAGCCATTCAGCATCTGAAACTCTACTGGCAAGCTTGAGAGATAAGGCTGAGCCTGCTGTGAGTTGCAGGTTCAAAGCAGACATGCAGGCTGGTGCCATGGCTTTTTACACTCCTTCTCAGCGGGAGCAAAGAGAAGTGCGGCAGGCCAAAACGCCAGAGTAAGGCATAAAGTACTGCATCAAGTGTATTTCAGATTTCTGCATGTTTTGCTTTGGCGCGTTACGTTTGATTTGGGCTCGTGCTTTGAGCGCACTGAGCCTCAGCTTGCCGCAGCAGCTGCTCAAAATCCTCTTGCTAAGGTCCGAAAGGCTGCTGCTGGCTCGCTGACGCACCGACATGCCTGGCATAGACGTTTCGAACCAGCTCAGTATGTCTCTGGACGAAATCATCAGCGAGGCCACTCGTGAACCAAGGGTTGAGAAGAGGCCATCAAAAGACAGGCGTCCCAGAGGACAGCTGTTTAACTTACCGAGAGGCATCGTAAAGTCCAGATCTGCAGTACGTCAGGAAGACAGGTACCAAAACACAAGCGTTGCAGCCAATCGTCACTCAAGACTTGCGCGAATTTGAACTTCCCTCGGCAAAACAGCGATTGCCTGCTGCTTTGTATAAATTTAGCTTGCCACCTGACTGCGCGCGCAAGCGTCGTTTGACCTTCGATCTGGCACTATATGCAACAGACTGGCTGGTGTCCTACGATCTCCTGAGGGTTGGCTCCTTTGCTGATTGGCACTGTTTGGACGTGCAGGCGGCCAAAGGACTTTGCCACACAGGAATTCATTAAGGTGCTTTCCTGCCTAGACAGCTCTCACACGGTGCCCTGCAGGCTGCAGATACTTTAGTCGCTTGAGTTCCTTTCAGGTCTCTCTCAACAGTGATCCCAAGGTTGTGGCTGGCAAGATTGCTCACTGCTCTCGCTCAGACTGTCCACCTACTGTGCTTGCCATTGGCCAGGGATGCCTGAACCAAGCCATCAAGGTGTGTTATAAGCTGTGCATTTTGCTGCTTTTGCTTGCTGGAAACACCCTATACCAACACGAAGTTTAAGCCTTTTGTGTCTGCTATAGGCTGTGGCCATTGCCAGGAGATTTTGCATGCAGCCTCAGACACATAATGACATGGCATTTGACTTGTCCTGTCAGCCAGCATTCCGTGAGAACAGTGCACCAGCCAATTCATCAAGGTGCACATGTGCTCAACAACCCTGGTGTCTGTGCGTGATCTGCACCGTCATCACATGCAGCAAACAGTCTAAAATCAGCCTGACAGTTTGTTTGTCTCAGCCTGTATGTTGCGGTATATATGACATGGATCACCAATGGTATCATAGCTTGATGTCTGCTTCATTTCTGCCTCAATTTGTATGCATGAACGCCAAACAACCTTATGCATTTACAGGAACATGTCACGCAGAAGCTGACTCCTACCACCTGTAACACCTGCTATCGTACTCTTCTTCCTAGCCTCCTGTTCTAGCAATACCTTGTAGCCAGTCCTCCATTCCCTTTCACAGTCTTCCCTCCCAACAATTACTCTGGCTGCTGTAACAGGGATGCACCACTCTCAAAGCCTTCACTAGCACTTTATCTGGCTAAGCGCAAGCCTAACACCCACAGATCCTCCAAACCGGTAAGAACTTTATCCTGTGACCTGCTGAACCTTACCTGCAGATATTTTTTTGTGGATCCACCACAACTTTTGTTGTATTAGGTTGCGTGTGTAAGCATCTTGTCCTGTACAACCAAGTAGCTGGACAAATTGCCTGCTGTCTTTGCAGAAGATGGAGATGCCAGTGGCAAGTGCAACAGACCCTTCCATTGTGGCAGGGGCGCTAGCAGCAAGAGTGAGAGAGGGAGCAGAGGTGTGCTTGACTGCCATTGGGGTGGATGCTGTTGGTAATGCAATGAGAGCCATCTGCTTTGCCAGGCTGTATTTGGAGGTAAATTTGCTTTCAGCTCCTGGCAATGATGGCGCGTGCTGCCCAAAACCACAGACGTGGCAATAGCAGTAGTCTATTGCATATCTCTGCTGTGTGGATGAAGTGCTGACCAAGTCCTGACAGCCAGCATAAGCTGCTTTGCAAGTGTTGCTGTATTGACATGAAGAGTTGAATTCTGATCTGCAGGACAATGATTTGGACATCAAAGCCATGCCAGAGTTTGTCCACTTGATGAAAGATGGTACTCAGATGAGTGGCATGCAGTTCAACATCATTGTGGAGAGCGCCATCTGATTTTGCAGCAGTCAGCCATCTACAAAGCCCAGAACTGAAAAGGAATGAGATTCAGTCGCATCAAAACATTGCCATTTTGGTAGTTAGCCCATGTGTTTTTTGGTGTACATTGTGTGTTTGATTACTTCTGTGGTGTGGGTTTTCCTGTGTACTTCAACAAACGAGACCTAGTTTGTATGTGTGGTGCAGATAATGAATGAGTCCAATAAGCTGAGTTAGGAGACATGTCGCATCCTGACAACCAATAAACTGAGCAGTGTCGTGTTGTGTGCTTTTGGCCTTATCAGCCTCAAGCAAAATCAGCACAGGCAGACTGTTCATCTGACCAAGCAATAAAAATCCCCGTCAAGTGAAATGAATCCAGCCCTTGCCAGCCTTGTGTAGAGTTATACTGTGAGACAATAACATTTACAGTGTAGACATGGTGCTGCGGTTTGCAAGCTTCCTTGGACTTCCCTGACTTGCTGAATGAAACATGCATTCCAGCAATGGACTTCCATGGTTGTAAAAAATGTATTGATCACTACCAACCATATATCTGCTTGCAATTGCAGCATATCCAGCATGCAAATTCTGCACACGCCTTTGATTGCACCTCAACAAAATCAGCCAGTTCGACTCTGCTCATCAGAAGATGCAAGTTGTATCAAAGCCCTGGACAATGAGATCATTGGCGGCTTGCATGATTCCGAAAAATAACTACTGCTTGAACCATCAGCTTTATCATTTTGTGTAAGGCCAGCAAGATGAAGACACTGCCAGACCATCTGGTCTTCATTTTACACGTCGCCATGCCAGGTGTTGACGCAAGACCAGTGCACGATTGCAAAACGGCAGCTGTTAGATGCCGTATAAACAAAATCGTAGCACATCAAAATCGTAGCTAATGCATGAATTCATTACAGGTGTATCGGCTGTGAATGGTTACAAATGTAGTTTGTCCCGTGAACCATGTCAAGGCTGTGTTGGAAATTATAGATTTCGAATGACACAGCCAGATTGGACTGGCTAAGCATACAGACTGAACTACCACAACTTTGAAAATAGCTGTGCGCACAGTGACGCACTTCATACTTTGGACAAATCAGTGGACAAGCAGAATGACGCACTTCATAAGTTGGACAAAGCAGTGGACAAGCAGAATGTCATCGCAGTCTCCCAGAAACAATGCTCATGATGCCTATTCTGGTACACTTTGCAGCTGGCAGTACTGCCCATCTTGATTTCCATGACCTGATGTGTTGGACTCAAGCCCTTGCAAATTAGAGCTAGAAGTCGTTCTGGAGTCATACTGTTCCAGGCTGTCAAGACTGTCCATGCTGTTAACACGTAATAGCTTCAGAAACCCATTGAAGTCAAGGTCCTCAGTATCTGCATTTGCAGCTCAGTGTCAGTGCACACCACATGCACAGCGTTTCACATCATGAATGGATCTGCACCATACCATCAGACATACTGAAGATATCACAGACATACTGAAGATATCACTGCAACAGAAACAGACAAGCACATGATACAGCAGCCAAAACAGCTATCACAACAAGATGCCGTGAACATGGGCAGCCTCTGTGATTGCTTGCTTTTGTGCAATGGCATGCATCTGATGAATTGCACATACACCCACATGAATCTGAGCAGCATGACTGACTCACCTCCACAGCCAGCTTCCATGAGGGCATCTTCGACCGCATGCTCAACTTCCTCAGCTGGCAGCTTGGTACTAAGCATGCTGACTAACTGGGAACTAGTGATATGCCCTTTCTCTGCTGAGTCCATGCTTGCAAAGGCTGCGCGAGCGCACTCCAGCCACTGATCCCTGGAATCACAACTGCATTCAAGACCTACGTGCCGGCTTGCAAAAGCAGCAGGATTAAAGTACGTATGACACCGGGCACGACGTTTGCCCATCCCAAGAACACACAGCTGCAACAGCACATTGTTGTAAGCAACGAAACATGCCTGTTGAAGCCACACTTCAATGCAGTTGCATGCATCATTGTCAGCAGTGTACAGCATTACTTCTACACAAATTGCTCAAGGCTGGTACCTTTGCGGTAAAAAAGCGCTGCAACACAGAGCAGAGACAAGAAAACAAGCTTACTCCTTCTGGCACCTCTTAACAAAAACGAAAAAAAAGCTCAGTAGAGACAAGCCTAAGGTCGAGCAGTACTGGGCTCCCGGTGGGGGAGCAGAGACACCAATACTGCTCAAGCTTACACACTCACTTGAAGTTTTGCTGGAAGTCTTGCCAGTCCACTTGACTGGCCAGAAAGGCAGGTTTGGCAACCTGGCCCTGCTGAGTGAGGGAGATGGTCCCCATTAGCACCCCCAGCTCACTCTGAGCCAGGTCATAGCCCAGTGACTTGAGCCCCTCTGCCAGCTGCTCTGCACTGATACCTGCCTCCTCCCTGCACCATGAGGACCACCCTGTTAGCCTTTGTCTGCTGACTGCAGAAAGAAATGCTCATGAATAGCATCTCTCCGGCCCAGGCAATACCCCGGTGACATTGACCGCTCTGTTGGCTGCAATGCATTGACATCTGCCTTCCCAAAGACCCATAGACTGAGTTAGCATCATTTCTATCTCAGGCGCTTGTGATATTGCTAAGCTCAGTCAAAGCCAGCTGACTGTGACAAGATCCCGAATGGTCAGCCGGCTGCACTGCTTTCATTTACACCTCGTCTACCAATGCATAGATGAAATGTGGTGTGGACCAACTGGGGAACAGTCATTGTGGTAAGCTGACCAACAGCCACATGTTGTCAGTTAACTGCATCATGTGGCTGCATGGCTCTTGCACTGTTGCAGCAACTCAGTTGTGCTTGTTAGACTCTGCCGTGAGCCAGCACATGCACCATATCTTGGCCTTGATGCACTTCACTGCGGCCAGACAAATGCCCTGACTGCGCCTAGGGAAGTAACACAGCAATGAACACTTTGAGATAGCACTCACACATAAAACAAAAAGAAGCAACCCTCTACAGCAGCCTCATGCGCAAACGTTGCTGAGTGCTTATGAGGGTGCTGTGACTGAAAGTCTGAGTGCCAGTACAGCAGACCATGCTGTGACTTTCTTCCTGGTAATGCATGACAATTCTGTCCATAGCATTGATTTCAGTTCAGCAAGGCTGCGCAGATGTGCAGCTGCGTTGCAATCACCCCAAAACAAGATCAGTGTACCTGGAAAAGCTGAGCTTGCTCATGATTTGCTTCAGCTCCTCCAGGGGCACCATGCTGCAACTGCCCTCAGCATCATACAGGCGCAGCCCTCCAGGAGTGATCTGTGCCATGCTGTGGCCCGGAGTCGGAGGTGACAGGTCTTGACTGTGTGCGTCAGCTTCCAAACCAGACGTGTACATGTCTGCATTGCCTGCACAGCTAGGCCACAAGTCAGCCCCTGTGTTGTGAGCACCAGCGTTCATACTTTGATAACTTAGTATTGTTAAGTAATAGATCCTAAGTCGACAAAACATATAATCGAAAATTCGTTTTGGAAAATTTGAAGAAATATTGCAATATGGTGCTATACAGGCACAACATCCGTGTCCTATGTGTAACGATTGTTCTATGCAAAGGCACACTTGAGAAGGGAGATGACTGTGTTGTACGACCTGTGCGACCTGGCACTTGGGCATTGCCGGCATGGTCAAGATGTGCACGTTGCAGCCAATGTAGCATAGCACAAATTGCCAAGAATTTGTGAGCTCATGCAAGCACCACAGTATGATGCACATGGGTTGCATGTCCTTTGGTGTTCCTTTGCACATCATGTGGCACAGCAACTCTCCAAGCTGAACCAAACAGTCAGAGTTCTAGACACTGACCTGCATATGATGCCTTGCTGATGCTTTGCTCAACCTCAAACTGTCACTAAATCTTCTTTTGCAAAGCACATGCAGCAACACTACACTAGATCAAGCTCTCAAGAGCCGCAACACATACCAGTATTTAACGCTTCACCATTGCTTTGCTGTAGCCTAGGCTCAAGACTGTCATCAACACTAGCTGTGTCAGGCATAGGAGCTGCCCCATGTAGCTGTTGCTTCAGCATTTCTTGGTAAGAACCTTGTGCACTCTGCACCGCTGGCGCTTGCTGCATGCTAGAATCCTGGTGTCCAACCTGCACAGCCACATACTGGCTTTTGACCCGAACAATGATCACAACATTTGTTCAAAGGCCACATGTACATGGCTTGAATGTGCAGGCAATGCAAAGCAACAGGACAAATGTAACAGCTGAAAGTCGAACAGCAGGAAATGAGAGGGGCCTGACACTGCATTCCACGTTTCAAAGACTAGCAAGACAACACCAAGGCCAACACGGGAGCTAACCTGTTGACCAAGCTGCTGACGCAGCATGTCTTGAAAGGAAACATGTGCTCGCCGGTGGGAGTGAGGGGGGGTGGAGTGAGGGGAAGGCAGGTGGGTGCTGGGGTCTGGAGTGTTGCCATCTTCTGGAGTGACCTGATGTGAGTGCGCCTGCGTCAATACAACCACACAAGTTCACTACCAGAGTCTAGTGAGCGCTGCGCATATGGGCAACAAGGGACACTACTGGCATGCAAGGGCATGCAATTATCAAGACCAATCAGCCAAAGTTTTGACTCAACAAATCTACATCTTCAGGCACATGATTTCCTGATCACTACTTTGACTGAACACAGGTGTGTGCGGCTGTACAGCTAAAATTGAGCAACAAGACTTGAATGAGCACTGCAAGAGCCCCTGGCATTATGAAAGACGCATGGACCAAGCACCTGTAGCTGCTCCTGCAGTATCTCCTGAAAGGTACGCTTGGCGTTTGTCTGCCGCTGCTCAGGTTGAGTTGGTTGCTGGGGCCCCTGCTGTGCATGGTGAGCCTCATGCTGTGCATACTGAGCCTTCTGTGGCTCCTGAGCCTGCAATGATGCTTGTTGCAGACCCATCATCTGCTCCCCATGACTGGCTGCTTCTTGAACAGCCACAGTGGCAGACAACGCAGTCTGCTGTACAGAATGAGACGGGACAAAGTGCACCCTGCTTGGTCTCCTTTCCAGCCTTTGTTCTTCAGGCCCAGACTTGGCAGCAGCTGTGGTGCTGGCCTGCTGGGCTGAAGGGCTGGCAGTGGGCAGCTTGCCACCAGCCAGGGCAGCAGCAGGTGTGGTGGTTGCGGATTGTCCAGATGCCAATATTCTGTCTGGTTGCCAGGAATCAATGCTCCGTCGTGGCAATTCCATGCCGAATTGCTGCAGATCTGGCTTTGCTTGCCCCATATCTGCACTTGATCGGCGCAGGAACTGTGCATACTGAGACTGACCTCTCTTGCCTGCCTCTGTTGTTCCGCCTGGAAAAGCCAGCAAATGTACTGTTACAACAGCTTGGCTGAACACCAGTGAGTGCAGCTGAGAAGCCTGTACAGCTTCAGCTAGATCTAGAGTGTCAGCCAGAACAGCTGGCCAGTCCACGTCATCATAGCTTGATTGTCTCAATCCCCACACTCGCTCAACACAAGTGCTACACAGTTTAAAGATTGCCTCGGAGCATAGCCACCCACCTTGCGATTGAATACATAACTGGCCCTGAAAACGCAAAAAGCCTTGTGTCCTAGAGGGCTCATGCAATAAACAGGTCCAAGCGCAGAATCACAATGCATTCGAATGTGTCCAGTACAACAAGCTCACCTGATGGGGCGTCGTTTGAGGGCTTGGCCTGGTCAGGGAGCCTAGCAGCCATTTGAGAGCTGACCGCGGCAGGCAAGTTCTGCTGAAACAGGTCTTGCTGCCTCTCCACACTCAGCTTCCCCAGGTTGATAGAGCTCGCCCTTTCAGGCACACTATGCCTGAAGACACTGTCACGCTGTTGCTGCTGCTGCTGCTGGGAATGTGGCGACGCCATCTCCTCATCCTGTATGTACATGACAGCTGACAAGGCCCAAATGATTTGCTAGGTGCACAGAGGGCAGATCAAACATGGGGTTACTGACAGCCATGGGTGAGGCAAGACTCCCAGAGCTTCACTGAGCATGCTTGAAAAGATGCAACGACTGCTGATGCTACTGCTGTCAATACTGTTGTTCCTGCTGTACCTGTTGCTGCTGCCACTGCTGCTGTTCTTGCTGTACCTAATGCTGCTACTCCTGCCACTGCTGCTACCTGATGCTGCTGCCACTGCCGTTGCTCTTGCTATACGTGATGCTGCTGCTGCTGCCACAGCTGCTGTTCCTGCTGTACCTCATGATAGGCTGCTCCTGCCAGTACTTTTGCCAGTGCTGACAATCTTGCTGCTGCTGCTTGCTACCTTTGCTGCTGCTTTTCCTGTCGCTGCTGCTGCTAATAGTGGCAGTGCCACTCAGAAAGAGATGCTTGAGTAGCATGCCAAGGAAGTGACCTGGTCCCTTACACCAGTAGCACATACATGCGACGGTGCTGGACCCAGCAGGCATACCTGATCATCAGAAAGGCGCATGAAGTTTAGGTAGTGAGAGCCGGCATGGGCGGAGGTGTCCAGAGCAATGCGTGCAGCTTTCCTGTGCTGCTCCCTGTCTGGCGCTGACCAGCCCTTTGAAGCGCGCAGGTAATGGTGTGCTCCATGCATGGAACCTGCACCATCATCAACATCATTCTCACGACCAGCAGGGCAAAATGTGTTGATTGCTTCAGCTTATCTGCATTGACAACACCCTTCGCCAACTGGCATAAAGGCAGAGACCATGCATCAACTTAACCAATGAACCAGGAAATTCTGCGACTACACTGATGTACCAGTAGGCATGGTGTCAGCTCCTTTTACAGCTGTCTATATACATTGGGCACAGCAAAGGAAAAGCCAGCTTCTTCTCTTCAAGGCGTCAAATATGCGGTGCGCTTTTCTCTGCTGTGCCCAATGTATATAGGCAGCTGTAACTGGAGGTCACATCAGGAGAAGAAGGCAGAGGAGCACACTTGCACGTCTGAGCTTAGCTGCTTCCACAGCTGTCTTGATCAACCGCCAGTAGCCGGCTTCATGAACAGACATAGAGCTTCCAAGCGAGTTTCCAGCTGCCCCAAAAGCCCTGTGTCAAAACAAGGAAGGTAGTGCCTATCAAATCAGCTGAGCAGCATGGTCACCCAAGTGATTGTTTGATCAGACATTCCATGCCAGTGACACAACAGGGAGTGCATCAAGCTAAAGGGCGCATGTGAGCTGCACCCTGTACACCATTGATACAGAAGGTCAGCATGACATTGCAAAACATATGGAAGCCCTGGAGGCAGAAATGCTAGCGTCTATGCTCAGGCTGCCATGTACTTGTGGCTCATCGTGTCTTGCTGTGAGCTCAGACAAAGTCAGTACTGACCCGCAAGCAGCACGAGGTTCAGGTCAGCTTACTGTGACAGATACATTGAGTCTGCACCAGAACACAGCATGTCAAAGCGCGTGTTTCCATGATGCTGTGACACTCAACTGCTACCCTGGGCAACATGCCATAAGGCATACAGGAACAGATGAATGCTTGTTTGGACGATCAGCACCAGACTGTAGCTGTATGCAGCAGCTGCTGACTTGGCCACAAATACAAGATACCTGTGGTATTCAAGCCCCCCATGCGCAGAAGCCCCAACTTTATTTGGTATGTTGATGCCGCCGGTGCCGGCATCAGTCAGGTTTTGACCTATGCTACGCTTGCGACCAGCACCTCCCATGGAAGGGCTCCAGGATGAGCTGGGTGGGTCCACAGGGGACCCTTCAGGAGGCTGCATGGACCCCAAAGATGATGATAGCCTGTACATCATGTCCCATTTGCACGAGGGCAGTTGGGTGCTGGCTGGTTCCCAAACAAATGAGAGAAAAGAATTGTGGGACAACGGGGACTATGATACGCTTGTGGTTGGGTAAAGCATGTAGGTTTGGGCAGATCAGTTGGCTGCTTAAAAGAAACACAGCGAGCCTGCTGCTCAAATGCATTCACTGCAAAATCAACAGAATGCGGCACCGCTCTTATCACCAAGCTTGCTGGGCAAGAAGCCAGCAGCCACCATGAGATGTTCAGACTGTCCAAAATCTTTAGATTGTGTTATTAAATTTCTGGATTGAAAAGTTGTTTGACTTTCTGGTAAGACGTGTACAAGTATGTAAGGCTTGTACTTACGCTGCGTCCATGTTGTCTTGGCCATCGTGCCTGCTGGGTTCAGGCGAGGCAGCAGACAGCTGCTCAGTCATGGTCTTGATCAGCTCAGCTGCAATCAGCTCAAAGATGCTGCGCTTCAACACACTTGTCTGTGCATATCTCTGCAAATAACAAAAGCAAGTTGAGGTTTTAATGCAATCATAACAACAGCCATGAAGTCTAGCCTTCACAAACAGAGTCTCATGCAATCATAGCTTGCATTATGTGTCAGCAAAGCCAGTGATACAGCAGAGGGCAGCACTGCTAGAAAGGGGTACCTTCAAGGTATGCATGTGTTCATCATATGCACATTCATCAAGGGATTGATGTGATTAGACACTATGCTGACACAAAGAACGCAAACCAGGTCTTGCGAAGAGGGTAAGGGCAGCAAGTACTGACCTGTATGCGCTGAACCACTGTAGCATCAATAGGCTTGCCCTGGTTCCTCTCCGTGCTGTTGCCCTTCAGCCATGGGTCTTGAAGGGCATCCTTGGCTGATGGCCTGGCCTTGGGGTCCCTGTATATAAGCATCATCGACAATCCTCTTTCCTGAATTGTTGCATCGAGGATCATGCCCCAACCATGCATTGCTCCCCATGGTCAATCTTGGTTCTTGTGGGGCTGCAAGGCCAACTCTGGCACTCAACAGTGTCAATTGGTTGTCTCCAAGCACTTTCATTCAGCTTTGGTTTCCCTTACCAGCCTCTCACCTCAGCACAGTGTCTGACAGCATTATAGACGTCAACACACTTGATGCGGCAGGAGTACCAGGGTGCCACTCAGGTATATTGGTAGATTTCCTAGAGTTGCTTGTGCCTGACAGTGCAGTAAGCTGAGACGATGTTAGTACAGTATGACAATGCCATGTGATGTCATAGGTGTTGCTTCAAGGTCATGTGGCAGGCAATGCGCGCAGCTTCCAGAGCTGAGGCTTACAATACTGCATTGAAAGAGGTGAAGAGCTTACTTGTTGAGCAGTCTCTTGACAAAGTTCTTGGCAGGCTCAGAGATGTCTTGCCAGGCCTTGCCTGTGAAGGAGGGCTGCTGTGTCAGAATGGCTTGCCTGAACCCACATGTGTCAGAGTTGACAAAATTATCAGTCTTTTCCCATGTCAGAATTACTTCTCAACTGCAGCCTCAACGTTAACCAGGCAATGAATCACAGTGCCAAAAGCCTGTGTGCAAGCAATGCAGATTGTAATAATACGCCTAGCCAATCAAGCACATGGGCACATACTGCCTTTTGGATGCTGTGCTGCATGTCACTAACGCACATTTGCTGCATTCTTGTCCAAGGGCATGCAGCCTCATAGCGGTGCTATGCAGTGCATGCAGCCCATTGCCTTTTGATCAATCTGCATCCTCTGCTGACACAATATGTAGAGTTAGCCACACCAGTGCTCACCAAACTACAGATAGGGCAGGCGAGTGGGGTTTGCGTCTGTCATCAAATGGCAACTGACCGCTGAGCAGTTGATAGGTCATGACGCCAGCAGCCCAGATGTCAGAGCTTGGATACACCTCACTGCTCATGACCTCGGGTGCCATGAACCTGTGGCAAGAGAGGCAACCACGCAGTGTCAGCTCTACAGACCTACCCAAATGTATGGAAGCACTGCAGTGTTCCAATGCAGTTACTATTGAGACAGTGGTGTGTCGTTTGAACCTGAATCATGGTGGGATGACCTATGCTATGCATCAGGGATGTTTCCTTTGTGTTGTGGACCTTGCTGTATGTGCGTATATCAGCCATTGGTGGGGCCTTGTGCCGCAGTTGAAATCAGAGAGTGCACCTTTGCATGACAGCAAGAGCATAGCAAGAGTAACAAGATGGCCACAGGAACACTCAGCAACTAATTCACCTGATGCATATGAAATCATGAACGCACGTAAATTTTCAGGCACAGCATCACAGTTGATAGTGCAGCATGTGTTCCACAGTACAGCCGCTCCAGCTCACTGCACTGATATTGCACATCATGTTGCCATAAATGCAGCAAGTGAACAAAAGCAGAAGACTGACCAAGGGGTGCCTTCTAGCCCTAGATCTGTACGGGGCAAACTAGATGGCTCATAGAACACTGCCAAGCCAAAATCTACAGCCACATAAATACTGTGTTTGTGCTGCACTCTATTGACACTGCCATAACTTGGAACAAACAAGGCTTGTCTGCATAGAGCAAGGAAGCAGCAAATTAGAGACAACTCACCTATGGCCTTCAAGGGTGCCCTGTCAGAGTGATTCAGCAGCATGAAATTACCAGGCTTGATGTCTCGGTGCAGGATGCGGTGTGCATGACATTGGGAGAGGGTCCGCAAAACAGCCCGCATAAAACTGGCAACCTGCCAACCCATGTGTGACTATGTCAGGATTCAGACTTTTCAAAGCAGCATCAGCTTTGTGTATAAGGTTTACACCAGCTTTCTGAGCAAGTGACCAACATGACAGCTTACTGTTCTCTCGGTATAGAACTTATTGCCTATTCTGTGCCAGAGCTCTCCTCCCTGACAATACTCCATCACAATGTGCAGGTCAGCGTCATCTTCAAAAGCTTGCTTGAAATGTGCCACATTCAGGGTCCCTCTTAAGCGCCTCAATACAGCAATCTCTCGGCGCACATTGGCTATGTGTCTTTCCTGTTTTCGTCCCCCGACACCTTGTTCTTCCAGTCTTTTGTTGATAGTCTTGCATGCAAATTCCTTGCCAGTCGCTTTTTCGATGACAATTTTGACAGTGCCAAAGCCTCCTTTGCCGATGACCCGACCAACAGAGTATTTCTCCTGAAAGTCTTTGGCAGCACCGATGTCAATAGTATCTGCTTTCTGTTTGATCTGCACTTCCCAGGCGTCCACGCGACTCATGGTGGCTCAAGGTCGTAGGGTGAACGACGGCGCTAAAGTCGGTGCCGCAGGCACACATTTACAGTCAGAAAGCATGCCTCTGAAGCAGCGCCATAGTCAGCTGTTGCAAGTCAGAGAACAAGGCGTGCACAGGCACAGTCAGCAGTTGCAAGGGCGGTGCCGTGTTACCGTAGCAACGTTGTGCCTTGCCCTGCAATCCAGCCTGCAATGTCCCACAATGATCAGACGCATCCATACATGCAGTCATCCATGCAAGCAAGGGTGGCACCTGCTGTTGGCATTTGGAAGGTCCAACGCCGTTGCGAGTGAAGAGTTGAAGCACTTCGAGATCGCTTAACCACCATCCCGCCAAGCTGATCACTGAGTTGGGGGTGCAATCTTAGTGTTACCGAAACTATGAAGGACTTCTTTCAAGGATATAATATCACTGCTGATGCATTACGACAGGTGTTATCTTGGCAGCTCTGACGTCTTCATTGTAGCAGCTACACGATGAACGAGATGCTTTCCTGTAGGCGCCGGTGCTGACCGACAGTAACACGGAATGCATCCCTCACAACAGCGTATGTCGTTACTTTGGCATGGTAGGTCCGATGCGGCATCTTAAAAAGCAGCCCACAATTTGGTACTGCCGTTACAAGCCTGTCGTTGCAGGTGCAAGAGCAGCTTGACTATGAGTGCTTCGTCAAGTCACACCAAACCGATGAAGGCACCTGGCTCAATGTGACGCTCAAAGAGATGCTGACTACAGTGAACAAGTTCTGGAAACTTGACTCATTGGAAATGGGCGACTGCAAACCCTACTTCTGTGTCAGTGTACCTGGGCAGTCTGACTGGGTGCAAGCTGACACTGTACAGAGCATGATCCAGGCAGCAGCAGGTATCATGTCTTTACCAGTTGTTTGAGCTCACGTCAAGCATCATTGCAGGTGCCATCTTCATGGTCCGCTCATGCAGGCTCTGGACTGTCCCACAGCAATTGCAAGCGAGCCCGTGAAGATCATGACATTCAGGCACAAGGGACGAGTGTGAATGTCTCTGGCAATGGCAGCAATAGCAAGCATCAGCGCTTGAGCACAGCCCAAACAGTTCAGGCAGATGCTGTTGAAAGGATCAATGCCCAGCCTGTCCTGCTCAGCAGACAGAGCGGCTGCCTTGTTCGCGTGAGCTGCCTAATCACAAGGATGACACTGCTACACACACAGAATTGCATACAACATTATCTCATGCAAAGGGGCTGCAGCTTGAATGATGCACTCGAATGCAGCTTTCCCTGCTGCATTATTGTGTCTTAGGTCACAAGGCATAGACGATCAGAGTGACAAAATGTCAATGACATTTCATGCCTTGCAGTTTTATGCTGAGGACATTAAACTGGGGCTGCATGATATGGTGGAAGTTGTTGGAGTCTATCAATATGTCCCTGAGGTAGCTGCTCTGGACTTTGGCAGCATGACTCTGGATGAGTCAGAGCAACTTGCTGCACAGAAACTCACATTTCAACATATTCCTGGTCTGGTGAGTTGTAAGACCAATTTCCTGTCGTCATGCAAGCATGCTGCTTCCTTGTTTGCATGATCAATTTGGCAAAATGGTCATGGCATAGCAGAAAGTTGTTGTACAGCACTGTAACAACAGCCCATCCAAGATGATGGCGCTCAAATGGACCTCTGATTGACAATCCAGTGTTATTTCGCAAATGCCCATTCATGCATTATACAAGATGGTGTTATGCCAAACCAGTGGCCGTCCCTCAGGAATCGAACTTTCACTGTTGCTGCAGGCGGCCACTTTACATGCCATCACTGTGAAAAAAGTAACTCCCTTTAGCCTGAGCAGGACAACGCCTAGCCTTGGTAAGCTGCCTTATCAAAATCGATAGCTTTGAATGCTTTGACATAAGTCTCTTCTACCCTCAGGATGATTGATGAGGTACTCATGTCCGGGCAGTCCCTGATGCATTGCAAACGCACAAGTCAAATTGGTTTCGACGCCAATTGGATGGCAAGAAACACACTGGAGGTGCACTGCTGCCTGAATATGGTATGTATGGTCGACAGGTATTGATGAGCTACAAGGCAGGGCTCAGCAACTCAGAGCGCAAGCCATTGAGGTGTTGGCTGCTCCTCTGGGTGGAGACGTTTTGGCAGCAGAGTACTTGCTGCTTCAGCTGGTATCGAGGTAACTCCGCCGCTGTAGTGTCCCTGACTGTTGTTTGCATTCATGCAACCTGCAGGTCAAGCTGAAGACCTACAGCTGTAGTATACTGTCCACGTCTCGCAGAGTCTCAAACATCTGCCTAAATGTCACAACAATGGACACTTCAACAGCAGAACATGCCTGTCAGCTTATCCTGCATTCATGGCTTGAGTTTATCATGGGCTGCAAGGAAGCTCCCTGCGCCTTCTTCAGCCACATCTTGCAGGGCCCAGGCCACTTCTCCGTTTGCATGCTTGCAGGGTACACCACCGTGTCTCTTCACAGGTTCTGGGGGTACTATCCCTCAACCTGTTCAAGCCTGCCACAGATGCTACATCTCTAGACGCAGCCGAAGGCCCTGACTCTGCTGATGCTGGCGCTGCACCTGAGGCTGCTGTTGCTACATCAGACGCACCCAGAGCTCATCTGAGCCCACTTGGAGCGGCTGTGAAGGCAGCAGTTGCCAGCTTGGTGCCTGCCTGTGTTGCGCTGCCAGTGACTGTCACCACGGTATGAAACTGACTGACCAAGTGCTGCAAAAGGCCTGCTGGGTAGATATACTTTATGACATAAGACAGATGTTCCCAAAAGGCTGTCAGGGCAGCTGCTGAAGTGCAGCTTTTAATATGGGCAGACACAATGCTTTCAAGTGTGACTTGCAGCAAATGCCTAAGAGCGTGCAGGCAGCACGTGTATTCAAGGATGGAGGTTGTGTGAATTGAGACTTGCACAGTTGTTCTAGCTGGCTGCTGTTGTGGCTGCAGCTCAATAAGAGTCCACTGCAGCCACACAAGGGTAGCAATGACCATGTGGTGGAGACTGCTTTACAGCTGGCCCCACATACTCAGCTCCTGCTGGATGAGACGGAGATGCAGCAGGGCCAGCTGACAGACGTTGGTTGCAAGAACATCATTGTAAGCAATGCTCGACTTGTGCAAACCTCCTTTGCCTGACGTTTGGGAATCTTTGCTTTTGCACACATGAGCAACACTTTATGCGGAGCAGGAGTCCTGCATCTCAATGATGTTACGTAGGTCCAAGCTGGCACTGATGTCATGCCAGACCACATAACGCTTGTGTTTGTTGGCATGTTGCTGCCAAAGAAGGCAGTGTTGCCAAGACATTCCCAGGACAGTATGCAGCTCAGATTTCAGGAGACACATTTGCAGGACATGAATTTGGTGACATCAACTATCGGCACCCTCAAGGCAGTATTGTTACATGCAGGCTCTTGGGACATTGATGGCAAGCCAGATTGTGGATTATGACTTTGGTGCATACAGCCTGCCTATGCCAGTTGATGCCCCTGTGACTGTGTTGTCTGTCGGTGCTAGTCTGCTGAAGCCATCAGTGGATCTGGAGCTGCCTATCAATGCACCAGGTGATTCTTGGCCCCTTCCTGCTGCTGTGCTTGTGTTTTAGAAGTTGCAAGTTCAGCATATGGTACAGATGTAGATGACTGCCTACAGATCAACAATGACAATTTGACATATTTCAGGCATCAAACCATGGCATCCACATCTGGCTGCTTTGCTGACTGTTCAGCAACAGCACTGTCCCCAGTCATTGATGAGTGTGCTCCATGCCCCACCATGTGCAAGGTGCAGACTTACAGGAAGAAGAGTGAAGCCAGTGCTGCATGGACACCTTGAGTTGGCACAATACTGTCAGTGTAATCAAAAGATCCAGCTGCACTTCGTTCCTTGAGCACCGACAGTGGCAGGGCGCCGTGCACGCACATCAGCAGGTCAACATCGAACTTGCTGTTGACCTGCTGCGGGCAAGAGCACCCAGCATTAGGTTGGGCCGGAGCATGCCAATGCACTTTTACCTCCTCAGGCGTAACGTCGCATTCAACCTAGTCTCGCCCAGTGGTATTGATATTGTTTGTTTCAGGAGATCGCCACAAACGCCACAAATTTGCTGGAGGTACACACATTCTTGCTCTTGAGATCAATGATGCTGCAGATCGTCCAAGGATCGTTTGCACCTGCTATGCCGATTGTTGACAGCAGTCTGTTTGGGAAGTGCCGACATGACGCCAGCAATGACACCAAACTTACAATCAATATCAATATTCAATGTCCTGGGGGCAACTGGGACCCAACAGACAGGAAGTTTAGTTCAGTGAATTCATACAGACAAGATTTGCTTCCTACATGCAAAGCATTCCCTAAGGAAACCACCACATGCATCTGGTTCACACAAAGTCATAAAGTCTGCAATAGTACAACAGTGCCGCAGGAGGTGCAAATGCTGTGACCTGATGTGGCTGTACGCTGGGCAATGAAAAACAAAGTGCTGCTCGTCCTCCACATAATCCAATGACTTGCACACTGGACACAGCCTGTCTGTCCTATCTAGGTGAACACCGTCTGCCCAGCGGCCTGTGTCTACCCGCAGACCATGGCATCTAGTCCTAAACCTACTACTTAGCCTTCTATTTGACGCACACTTGACAATAGACAGATACTCTGCAGATTTGTACTCAGGCTGCATTGTCCTATATAACATCAAGCTGCTGTGCTGAACATCTGCAAAGTACTCAAATGCATGCTGATGCTTAGCCCTTTCTATGACAGATGCAATG
>JAABUP010003704.1_pt1 | contig 26616 bp, 27 predicted proteins | sample 5559201 | NCBI WGS metagenome assembly JAABUP01 (sample SAMN10711887, study PRJNA513373) | rock metagenome | isolation source: Antarctica rocks | place: Antarctica | reverse complement strand
GTGGGGGTCGAAGTGGAGCTTGGTGTGGGGCTGGACACAGGGGAGGTTGAGGCTGAAGCAGCAGGGGTACCTGCAACAAGAGGGACGGGGGTGCTGCTTGAGGTGGGGCTGGGGCTGGGGCTGGGACTGGATGCAGGGGACACCCCGGGGGATGTGGGGGTTGATGGGGAAGACAATGTGGGGGTGCCTGCTGAGGAGGGAGTTGCAGATGGTGTGCCTGCTGAGGTGGGGGCAGGCGTGGGGGTTGGGGTGGACGGGGAAGATGAGGGAAGGGCTGTGGTAGGTGATGCTGCAATACAAGCAGCATGCGTTCAGATGCCAGGCAAAGGGGCTCACAGCACAGCTGGTCATAAGCTTCATGAGGCAGCCTATGCCTGCTAGTGCCTAGTGCATCAACAACACATGCTGTCAGCTCTGGACAAGTGAGTATTCACCTGGACTTGCGGAAGCAGCAGGAGAAGAAGATGGAGGGCTGGAAGCAGCTGCAGGTGAAGTAGCAGATGTGGGGCTTGCAGCTGTGGTGGGGGAAGAAGGTGAACTGGTAGTGGGGCTTGCAGTAGGGCTTGAACGGGTAGCAGCGGTGGTGGGGCTGCTAGTGGCGGTGGGAGTAGGGCTTGGACTAGGGCTTGAAGTGGAGTTGGCCACCGGTGCTGCTGAGGTTTTGGGTACCACCGGGCCAGCAGGGGTGGTGCTGGGGGTCGATGGGATGATGGAGGGGGCGGGGGTTGCACCGGGGGAAAGAGTGGTGCCGGGGGAAGGCGGAGTTGGCACAGCAGCTACCACAGCTGCAGTGCTGACGACCACAGCTTGTGACTGCTGGTTCAGGCACTCTGCCACCGATGGGTAGTTGAAGAAGTCACTGATGATAGCTGTGGCGGTGATGTTGTTTGTAGCAGTGCCACCGCAGACTGTGTTGGACTGACCGATAGCAGACTGGGCAGCTGCAGCACACCACAAAACTCAGGAATCGGTTGGTGGTTTTAAGCGAGTAGTCCCAAAATCAGCAGGCTATCTCACAGACGTGTGATTGGTTTGAAAACCTATGCACATGGTGCTGACATGTATATGAAGATTGCATTCTCGTCAGGTGTATGCATGTCAGCATGGCTGCAGCATATGGACTGCAAACCCAGCATGACGCACAGAATGCATGAAGGCGCAGCACTGCCATGTCTGAAGACAGTAATAACATGGACTTACTTGCTATTGCAGTTTGCACGGTGCCATTGCAACCCACACTGCTGCTGATGATCTCAGCAAACACCTCAGCTGTAGCAGTAGCTGTCACTGGGTCACACAGGGCGGACTGTATGGCAGCTGCAGCAGCAGTTGCATTGCCAGCCAGCAAAGCAGCCCTGGCTTGAGTGGCAGCACTTGCTGCAGCCGTGCTTGCATTGACTCTGGCATCTTGCAGGCAGCGCTGGATGCCAACTGACTGTTGTATGGCTGCTGTGAACTGTGTTGTTCCACCACTGTACCCAGTGCTGTTCAATCCAGCCAATGTCTGAGCCCCTTCAGTGTGCAAGACAAGAGGGTCAGACAGGCGCATCAACATCCATGCACACTTTTCCAGAGATTGGACTTGTAGAAAGTGGACCAAAAGCATGAGCATGCAGGTGCAGCTGCCTTTGTCTACATCGCAGCATGTGACATGGCACTGACAATATGGCGATCGGTTCAGTGTAGTTGTCGCAACAAGCAAGCTGAAGACTTACTCAGCAGTATGCCTCCAAGTATGCTGGTGCAGCCATCAATGGCTATGAGATCCAGCACAGATAGGGCAGTGGCTGATGACACGCAACAGCCTTGCGCAAATCCAGCAGCTATGCCTGCAGCTGCAGCTTCAGTATTGTTGGCATCTAGCACTGAACTGAGCGCAGCAGCATAGCTCTGAGCTGGGTAAGATGTGCAGGTGCCATTATCTGCAGCCAAGGCAATGGCGGTAGCATTGGCTGTTGCTATGGCACTGCTATTGGATGTGCTGAAAGCAGCAGAGTTTGCAGCTTCGACAACCCCAGTTTGACCGACGGCAAGCGAAGCTTCTATTGCTGTTGCGGCTGCCTACAATGACGAACAAGGGAGATGAGAAAGCCAGCATGTAGGTACGCAAAGGCTGACAAGGTGCAAAAGACAAGAAACGGTGATAGAGCTGCCTTGGTACACTTACTGTGGTATAGTTAGCAGCGTAGAAAGCTAATATCGCCGTCGCATATCCTTGCGCCACGTTCTGCTGAGTGCTGTTGGTCGTATTCGCCAGCGCTATACTCAGTGCCTGCCCGGTTATGTTGCCATGCGTTCCATTGATAAGGACTGCCGCAAAGGCAGTCGCGATTGTCTGCACCGTCGACGTCGAGTTCACGGATGCGAGTTGACAGATCGCCACCGAGGCGGCCGTTGCATTGGCGGTAGCTGAAATTCCCGTTAGGTTGCCCGATATGTAGCCTTGGTCGAGCGATGTCGAAGACGTAGTGGCGGATACCGTAGCCGTTGCACTCAATCGCCGAGCATCAACGCCCCGTGTCTGCGTGGCACATATGCAGACCAGCAAAGCGACGGCAAAGTATGCCTTCATCATGCTGGTTGTGTTCATCTATGAGTGCTCGAATGTGACCAAGGACTCCCGCAGGTCGCGAAAGACACCGACCCGTCTCACGCGAACCTGCCTGCAACCCACATCTCACCAAGAAATAACAACGCACCCAAGTTCCGCGGCAACTCGTAGTTAAAGGCCTACTGGCTTATGATGCAGCTGTCGCTGAGGTGGCGATCCACCTTTGATGGCGGCCCCGGACTCTTCACTCACTACTGTGCTTCGCTTTTGCTAGATTCCAGTGCAGGTGCGGCTCTCCACGCAGCTGCGGCCGCTTTGCACAAAAGCTGCAGTAATGCCTCATGTCCAGAATCCTTCTGCATGTCACTTTTGGCGCACAATGACGTATTGCAATGTATGCCAGCTTGATGCTCTGTGTTGGCTGGCAGAAACCTTGTAAAATCCTTCTTCTTCTTCTTTTTTTCAGTGCATGACAGCACCTACGGTAATAGAGTTCTTGCTTCTGCCGGTAGGCAGCATCATGTAGATCACTGGCAAATGATCGTTCACAATCATTTCCAATTTCCTGTGGCACAGCATTAGCCTCTGCAACCATCAGAGGTGACTTTCTGGATACACATGCTGTTTGGTCTTCTGCATGCCAATTTTGAGGTCCCGATGTCCAGAATCCTTTCCTTTATTAATTAATTGAGTGCATCTCAGAAAAGACAGTCATTCTGCAGCAGCCTACACATTGAATGCCTGCTTACTAATCAGTTTCAAAGCTTGTCACATCAAAAAGCTATGCAGCCTCACAATTTGCAAATCTGAGGCCCCAATACTTCATTATCGGTTCGGACCTAGATGCATGTTCCCAAGGATGCACTGATGTGCACAGCCTGTCCAGAATCCCTTGGTGACCGAGACAGAGCGTAACGCGGATCACCTCGACGCAGGCTTTTGTAGTGGACTTTCAAGTTTTTCACTGCTTGTAAAGTGCTGCGAGACAGCGGATGCGAGAAAGTCGAACACAATGCAGCTAGTAAAGATCATACTATGAGTGCTGGTGGCGCTTTTGGTGGATCTCGGGGCCTCCAGCCCCGGGCACCAGAGAAAGGGGTGTTCCCGTTAGATCATTTTGGCGAGTGCAAGCAGGTCTGCTCTCTGGTATTGCTTTGCATGCATACAGTCTGAAGGGCAGCTCTAGCACTCAGTGTCTGCAGCCACGCAGGTATCACAAGACTATCTAGCGTGCCTAAAAGACAATACTGGAGATGCATCAAAGTGCAGAGATCTCTCTAAATTGTACCTGCAGTGTCGGATGGACAGGTGTTTCTACACTAACACGCTCTTATTGCATTCGCTAGACTGGACGATAAATGTGGCTCTTACCTTTGCTCAGCTGCTGCAGTGTGCAGAGTTTAGGACTGTGCTACAGGAATCTCATGGCCAAACAAGATCTGAAAGAGCTCGGATTTCGGTCAGAAGACAAACCGCAGTCTGCTACACAGACTAAAAGCTCGGACAGCAATACAGACAAGCAAAAGCAGGGGTTTATAGCAGGAATGCGGCGATAACACTTGTTGGCTGGTTCTGCTGAAGCTTTGTGTGTCAGCACATGCCAGCCATGGTCCTGCTGTCAGGACTGCACATTCTCATACATGCTATGACAGCTGGTGCTGAACACACTGTGAACACAGTGCGTGGAGAACTGAGAGAACATGCCCTTGCACCTGCTGCCCATGGCTGAAACTATGCTTCTGACATGGTTACAATGTGTAGTCAGGCAGCACCATTTTTGGGAGTTAATGCGCTGCTTGCCAGTAACTTCTGGGTGTCCCTATCCTGCGTGTGCTGCATTGTACATATCAAGGACCAACACTAGTGCTGAGCATCTCATATATCTTGTGCTCATCAAATCTTGTAGGAGAAGGCATGCAGAGTGAGGGGCTGACACCCGACAATCAAATCCAATGTCCAGATCTGTTGCTTTGGTATGATGGACCAGCTTCCTGTTATGATGAGGAAGTCTTCATGGCATTGCTCATGCAGGTCTTGAGCTTGTGTTGGCTGCACCTGTAGCAAATCTCAACAAGTAAGCTACAGCTGAAAGTGGATATGTTATGCTGATGATGTTAAATGTTATGCTTGATGATTTTTATGTCTGCCATAAGACACTAAATGTTCAAGTGCTGGGAAACCCCTGCCTCTGATAAGTCTGGCAGAAGGCTGTCTGCCATTGGTATTTGCCAACAGCTCAATTTACAGACACAATTTCCATCAGCGTCGACGTTGGAGTCAGCAACATGGCGTATATTGGTCTCAGCGTGGCACGTCAGCTGTGATCATGATCTCTGAGATGCAACTAGACTAAGCGCATTGCACAGTCCATACAGTCTTGCGTGATTGCATACTGACTCGCTTGTTTCAGGCATGTTACCAAGTTATCCGAGTCAGTTGGCAGCGTGTATCTGAGACTAACCTATCAAGGGCCACTTGTCAACATCATAACACCATAGCACACAGACAAAAGCAATCACAGGCTGGAACTGACTGAAAGACAGAACATTCAATTGCTACGGTCATATGTGTATACACCACACTGCTTAGGACTGCACTACAATTCGAATAACAGTGAGTATCACACTTTTCTTCAACATTAAGGCTCACACCACTTCAAGCTGCACTGTAATAATGCATTGCCTTGGACCATACCCATGATGCAAGCTGAACTGCATGACTTTATGAGGCTAAATTAGACTAGGGAGATGTGTGTGAAGTGCCCTCAAGGAGAATGCATTGAGTTCTGTGTCAAACATTCTGTAGTGCCTTGCAGTGTGACAGGTACATGTTGTGCAAAAACGCAAGCGTGGTGTTTTGGCTGCCGCCACACACTATGTCAACAATAACATGATATGCTGACAAGAACAAAAGTGCTGCCACTCTCTTGATGTGTTTGGCAGGGAACCCAAACCTCAAAGCAAACACATGAGCAAGCATGAGTGGCTGGCTGACTGATGGACGTTGTGCATTGCAGTGGGGCACATTCCTCTTCTTTGCATGCTGTGTGATTGTGGAGACAATTCTGGTGGCCCTGCTATTCGTGGAGCCCAAAGCTGTTCCCATTGAGGATTGCCCCTTCCTGTTCAAGAAGCACTGGTTCTGGAAGAGGTTGATTCACTCTTACACTCACTCTCACTCAAGTGCTCATCCACTCACTCACCACCTGAGGTCCCGGTGGTCGGACGGTAAATGACTGCTGGCTAGTTAGTGAAAGGCCTCGGGTTCAAACCCAAGATCTGCAGACTTTGACTTCTGCCTATTTCTCTCTGGTCGAACCCGTGATATACTTCGGAAGTCCGGTCGACCTCGCCGGGTGGTCAAGCAGGTAGAGCACATATTGCTCGAAATCTGACGGGCTTAACGGCCTCGGGTTACGTTCAAGCCACCGTGCGCGTTCCCGTTATCACGCCTAACGGCGTAAGATTTTCTATTCAGCGACGTAGTATTTACTATCCCCTTTAAAGCCGCAACGATCTCTGATCCCTTCATTTCTTTGGGGATCCCGTCTCGGTCAGGGACAACAACAGATCGTAGATTTCGTCTACGAGTTCGAATGTAGAGTCTGGGATTTCGTTTAAGGTCCCGCTAATTATTTTGAGTTGACGCACTGCCAATTGAAGGTGTTTGTTCAGGTTTTCGACCGCGGTTGCCATTATTTATAGAAAATACAGTGTTTTGTCAAGGTTCTACAGAGCTACAGTACTCTGTGTACAGAAAAAAGTAGAGTTATGTCACCCTTAGTCAACTCTTACATAATGCAGATAATCCCTGGGGTGATTTCTGGAGACTTCTGCCCCAAACTCTGCAGCATCTGCCTTAGATCACTGTAGGATCAGGGCCAGATCATCTGTAATTCAGCCCCAGACTGTAGGGTCTGCCCTAGACTACTGCAGGGTCTGCATGCAGAAGAAGAATAGTCTGTGTGCAGAGTTCTGCAGCTCTGGGACTGCAGAAGTAGCTTCTAGAGAACTCTGGATTATGATAGAGTTTAGTCATGATCTGCAGATTATCTGTCATAATTCAGGAATCTCACTAGGTTGGCCAACATTTCAGGGCAAGCAGGGAGGGTGTGTGTGTGTGCGTAGCGGCGGCTAGGGTTATTGTACCACCAGCCATCAAAAAGGTCTCACCCTACCCGGAAATGCTGTTTTCCACCACACACTACTTTAGAGGTGGTACAATGGTACAATAGATTTGTAGTACATAATGTACTAGGATTGCCAGATTCATTGTACCATACACAAGTTTGCTGTCTGCAGGTGTTGTACAATGGCTCACAGCCCCTTCAAGAGCCCCCAACCACCTCAGCATGGGCAGCAGCTTGGCTTCAGACACAGAGGCCAATGTCAGACTCCCCTGCAGGCCCTAGTGCTCTGGTCCCACTCACACCAGAATCCAAGGCAAAGCTGGCAGCAAATGCAAGCCAGCATCCAGCTGTTGCAGAAGTCCTGGGGGGTTTGGCGGTGATCCCTGGGATGCAGTTTGTGATGCAGTGTACACAGGGTCAGGCGTATGCCAGGATTCTGGCCCAGGCTGATCTGGGTGTGCCTCTTGGTCCTAAACAGGTATGTCACGCGTCACCCAAAACTTACATGCCCACAATGCACTGATTCATGACATCCACATTATTGGCTAACAACAGAACAATGTCTTTTGCTGCAGCATACCCCATGTCACCATGGGAGTGTATCCTAGACTTCTGCCAAGCATGGCCAGTTGCTTTGCTGTTTTAGTAGCATCAGTGTGACTGTAGGCTCTACAGATGAGTCAATTTGTCTTTTTCCTGGAAGTAGCACTATGACTTTCGGCCCTACATATGAGTTGCTTTGCTGTTTTAGTTGCATCAATGTGACTGTATGCTCCGCACATCAGTCGAGTCGCTTATTCAGCAGTAGCACTGTGACTTTTGACCCTATATGTGAGTCAACTTGCTGCTTCAGTAGCATCCAAGTGAATTTAGGCGCCACAAATCTTGCATTTGCTGTAGTAGCACTGTGACTTTTGGCACCACATGCGAGTCAATCCACTCTTTTAGTAGCATCCATGTGACTGTCAGCACCACAGATCTTTTCATTTGCTGTTTCATAAGTGGCACTGTGACTTTCGGCATCACACATGTTTTTGTGTTGTGTTTCAGCAGCACCAGTGTGAGTGCAGGCACCACAGCTGCACAGGCTGCTGTCAGAAGCTGCTGCTGCTTTGGGCCTGGAGCGCCTCCCCCACCTGTTCCTGTACCAAAGTCAGCAAGCTGCCCTGCACTACCTAGAGCTGCCGGTCAGCACCTGTCTCCCAGGCTTGCCTTCTAGCACACCAAGGCCAAAGGCTGCAGTCAGTGCTGCAGCTGATGCTGCTATGCAGCAAGTTGGTGTGCACAGCGCACGGACTAGCCTGGACTGCTTGTCTGATGCTGCTGTGCTGCAGCCGGCAGTGGTGGTCACCAGCAGAATGATTGAGCTGTTGCAGCCACAGGAGCTGCAAGCCTTGCTTGTTGGTTGCCTCAGCAGTGGCATTGCAGCAGGTAGGCTTCCCAATGGACATTATGTTGCATCGCCTGCTGAGGATTTGATTTTGAATCAAGCTGCATGAGGAAACTCTTCTTAGACACGAAGCTCAGTGTGGAACAGGGTCAAAGTTTAGCCCAAACATGACCCCTTGCTTCGCTCTTGCTGTGCAGTCATGAATCGTTGCTTTCTTGCCTTTTGCAGAGCTTCCCTTTCCTTCTGCCTTGTTGCTTCCTCCCTCCCTCCTTCCTGCCCTGTCATGCCCTTTCCTTCCCTTCTCTTTGCCCTCTCCTTCTCTTCTCTTTGCCTTTTCCTTCCCTTCTCTTTGCCCTTCTCCCTGCGCTTCGCCCAGCCCTTTTTATAACACTTGGAGCTATATAGGGGATGCATCACAGCTGCCAGGCCCTGAGGGGCAGTTTGTGCCAAGCCAGCCCACTGTCCGCCAGGTGGCATTAGCTGCCTCCCTGGCAGGGCTGTCTGGTGCAGCCCTGGCTGAAGAAGTAGGGGAGCAGCTGGGCATGCTTTGGCCCACACGCCTTCAGCCTGCTCTGCTGAGAGCCCTGCCCTACCTTGCCCTCCGTTCTGATAGGTAAACATTATCACACCCATTCACTATGAGCTTGTCATGATTTGCAATTGAGCTAGTGCTGTATGACCTTTTGGATCAGCATTTCCTGCAGCAAGTGCTTACAGACACAACATGGTGCTGCTCTTGTGCTTGCTGCCAAGCTATGGTTGCTGCTGAGAGCTGCCCTATCCAACCTGCATGGCCACTGTTGCTGCTGTTAAGACGCAAAAGCGACAGTGGCCAGCAACAGCAACGCAGCATCCTGATTTGAAGGAAGCACAGATTAGAATGTTCTGAGTCAGAGAGAAAATCAAACAGTAAGTGAACTGCTGTCAGATGTGCGACATGCAGCTGCATCTGCAGGTGGGCATTGCAGGTGATGCCCAAGCCTGAGGTCTTGACTGCTGCCATTCTGAAGGTGGCTGCAGGCACGCCTCAATTGGCAGCCAGCCTCACTCCAGATGCCTTCCTGACAGAGGTGAGCATGCTGCTCCAATGTTGCCTTGCTCCAACTTTGTCTCAAAGCTGCACCATTGCGTCATGCTCTCCGAGACAGCCCTCTCAATCATGCTGCATACAGACTGGTAGCTATTGACTGCTATTTTGGTAAGTCTGCGTAGCCATTATTATGTCCTGATTGTGTGTCACGATGTGCATAGCACTGCCTGGTTGCTATGACCACTGTTTTCGGTGACTCTGCACAGCCGGATTTCAGTAAGTCTGTGCAGCTATGGGTCAGTAAGTCTGCACGCATGGTGCAGCCATGTTATTGCTTCCTGGTGGTGTGTCACAGTATGTGAAACATCATGTTTTTTGCCAGGCGGAGGTACTGCAAGCTGTGTCAGACAACAAGCTGAGCAGCACAGTCAAGCAGGAAAGTGCGCATGTCTTTGCAGCCGCCAACAACAGTCTGACAGTTCTGCGCCTTAGAGAAGCAAAGAGAGCAAGCAGCAAGTGACTGTCAGTTGACTCTGCTGCGGAAGTTGCGTATGTGTGGCAAAAGTGTAGAGAGGCTCTATAACTCTGCAACTGCGAAAGTCTGTGACACAGCATGCTCTGTTTCTGTACCTGCTCTAAAGTCATCCTTTGTGTGCATGCATTGGTGTCATCTGACTGTGACCCACCAATATAGTGTAGTAGGCAATCTACGCACGGGGCATCCAGTCTGGATGTACATGGTATCACTCACTGCTTGCTGCCTGTGCCTTGTGCCATGTATGACTAGCCATGAAGGCGACTGCAAATGTTTGGGTTCAAATTTATGGAGTCTATGACTGCAGTGCAAGCCGATTGGCTGGTGCTGCATTTCTTGAAAACCAGTGTCAAACACCTGGCCTAATGTACCCCTAGACTAGGCACCATAGTTGCAGAGGCATTTATTCATGTCCTGCCGGCTTCAAGCCATAGCACGTCAGCAACGAGCACATCACAATCAACTGCCCAATGTCATTGAGTCAAACCTGCCAACGCACCTCGAGTCTACGCTTCCCGTCAAATTTACCCTTCGTTACCAGTGCACTCGTTCACTTTGACCACGCAAAACACCCGCCTGCATCTCGTCTGTGCGGCTTGCAAGCAACATGTACACTGCTTGTTTGGATCTGTCGTAACAGCTGTCGTGGGCAGTACCAGCTTTTGCATGATGGGTGCGACCTGCAGCAAGGGTTAAGGAAGAGCAGTGGATCCGACAGTACCTGAGGAGGCAGGAATTGATTTTGATGCAATGCAGGCAGATGACTCAGCAGCAGACTGTATTCCAGCGGGCTACCGTGCAAAAAGGCGACAGGCGGTGAGTATTGAGTCTCGTCAAACGCCGTGATCGATCAGGCAACACAGTCAATAACCGTTTACACAGGCAGAGTGTGCTGGAAGTGACTTTTCTGGTTCTGCTTGTTTTATGATCCGGAGCACGTGCCAATAACACGATCACAATTGCCGATGACTGGCCAGGCTATCAAACACACAAACCTGCTGCTATGTACCTGCTGTGTATCTACTGTTTCTGCAGGTTAGCGCTGAAGTTGCGACAGTCTTGCTTGAGCAACCAATTACACTGAAGAAGATACATAAGAGCACGGATGCAGAAGAAGGCATCCGAGCTGCTATGCAGCACTGCTTTCTTTTTACTGGTACTAGCCTGTCTACCCTGTGCAGTGTACACTCGCAACCGTCTGCATCTGATCTGGCACCTAATCAAAGCTGCAGCCCTCTGCTGCACACTGACTATTTTGCTAGTCTTGGCAGTCTAACAGCGCAGTAATGTTGTGCAGATCTTGAAGAAGAGCAGAAGGATGATGTTGTCCATGTCATGTTCAAAAGGTCTGTGGTGCCTGGTGAGGTTCTTATCAGGTGAGAGTGGCTTTCTAACGGTCATCCAGCCATCTTCACAGACTTCAAGCAGCTATTGCGGTGATCGCAATGCTGAATCAGGCAGTGAGCAGCTGTAAGCCTTGTAGATGTGCGCATATAGGCATTCTTTAGGCATGTTAGCTGCTCAGGCATTTCCATACTGTCTGCATGATGAGTCATGCTGGAGGTTTCGAAGCATAACAAACAGAGTATTACAGCTCACTTGGCATGATTTGTATGACCGTTTTACCAAAAGCGTTTTGCAGCAGTGACCATCAAAAGACCATGCAGGGAAGGTGAGGAAGGAGACAATTTCTATGTCATAGAGAGCGGCCAATTCCAGGTCACCAAGGTTGACGGCGACAAAGAGAAGCTGCTGTTCACCTACCATGGTGAAGGAGCTTTTGGCGAGCTGGCTCTTATGTACAACTGCCCAAGAGCTGCTACTGTTGTGGTGTGTCACATTTCTTTGCACTGCATATCTTTCCCTTACATTTTGCTCCTCTCTCACGCTACTGCTGACGCTGCAAACATTGTGCTGTTGGTGTACAAAGCTGTCTGCATGTATTGGCTTGAGGTGGTGCTGAAAATGTGACTTCATACAGTCTGCCCAACACAATGCAAAGTGTATGGCATCTATATCACACAGTTCGGCTATGTCTGCTCATCCCAGCTGAGCATGTGTGGCACAGCATGTTGCAACTGCACCACAGCATATCATAGCAATACACTGCTTCAGAACAAGAAAAAGCCACATATGACAGCCTAATCAGCATGGTGATGCACATTCAGGCAACAGCATAGCACAACAAATCGCAGAATAGTATACTACAGCACAGCGCAGCGTGGCGTAGCATGGCAGGGCATAGCAAAGGGCATAATGATGTGGCAGGACACAGGCTAGATTTGATTGTGCCTGCAGGCTGAGAGTCATGGTGTGGTTTGGGGGATGGAGAGATGTACATTTCGGTCTATCATTGTGGTGTCCACCATGGAGAAGAGGCAGCGCTATGAGGCATCACTGTCCAGCATGCCCCTCTTTGCTGCCTTGTCACCGGAACAGAGGGCCATCATTGCTGACTGCCTCTCTCTGGAGACTTTTGAGGTGTTTTTGGCAGCATTGATGCTCATGCAGCACAAATTTGCCAGCCATGGTGCCAGGACCTGCTGTGTGTGTCTTAAAGCGTTTGCATTTGCATTCTCTGTTCAAGCACCTGCAAGGGCAGGAGCTGTAATTGTGTCATGTTGTCTTGCAGCTTAATGATTTCTCTGCCCATCACCACCAAATCAGCTTCACTGTCCTGCAGACTGTGCAAGCAGACATTGGTCACGCAGTGAAGATGCTATGCAGATGGGTGAGTACATTCTGAGAGAGGGAGAGGAGCTGAGCAGCACGTCCAAATTCTACTTGGTCCAGAGCGGCACGGTGGAATGCTTCAAGCAGTTCAATGTGAGTACAGCCTCAGGCTTTCATCAAGTTGGCGGCATGGAGTACACTTGGCTGCATAGCTTGTGCATGAGCTGTTGGCAGCGGCTGATTTTGCATTGCATCTCAAATTTGCACTGCTGATGTTGTCGATATCAACAATGGCATGCATGCTACCTGATCGGAGATACATTTCTGGACGATGATGGGCATGCAGATATATTTCTGGACGCTGCTCATGGTGACATGATGGACATGCAGGGACAGAAGCAGCATGTGAAGACCATCGAGGCTGGTGGGTTCTTTGGTGAGGTCGCACTGGTGGAGCATGTCAATGTGAGAGCAGCAGACTGCATTGCCAAAAATCGGGTGAAGCTGCTGTCAATGGGAAGGGACACATTTGAAAGGCTAATGGGGCCGGCTGAAACAATCCTAGCCGGGCAAGTTTCTGAGTACCAGAAGTTCAATGCAAACGCCAGCAGTTGCCACAGTGCTGCTGCTGAGGTTGTATGAACTTGAACACACCACAGGCTCAACCCTGTCTTATCAATGCAATACAGACCGTCTGCTGGCAGTTGTCACAATGAGTTTGCAGTTTACATTCTGGAGATGAGCAAGGCTCACAGCTCAAATACCGCAGTATAGTCTACATGGTATTGCTGCCAGGAGCAGGACAGCTTTACATTTCCTCTTTTATTGCTACAGCGTCCTTTTTTGCTTTCAAGTCTTGTTCCCTCTTTTTTTTTGCTTCTGTTGTAGCTATAGTAACACCGTACATGTCAGCAGACGCCAAATAATATCTTTTTTGCGCGATATCAAAGTTGGGCAGGCACTACTGTTCGTAACAAAGTCAAGTTATGTAATCAGGAAGTCACCCATTTCAGTACGATGAAGGGCTAGCACCACAAGATTATCACAGCACAACATCAGTAGCAAAAGCATAAAGCGTTGCTGAAGTTAGCCAGACACAGGTATGCACATGAAATGCATCGTCATCTGATGTACAAAGAGCAGGAAGCCACAACACAGTCTGGTGGAGTCCTATTGAACAAGCATCATGCCATGCTGCTGATGGATGAGTATTGTTAGCTGTTGGCATGCAGAGCTTCTGCAGTATGTGTGTTGCCTGCCAGCTTGTACTCTGTCAGGGTTGTCAACGCTGCTAGGCCAGCCTGTTTCTCAAGCTTCTCTATTTCGGATGCAGCAATGAAGTCATTGGTGTAGCGCTCTGCTAGTGCAATGGCCACAGCCGCCGCTTTGATCTTGCCTCCACTACACCTTGCCAAATCAAGCAGATGAAATGTCTCCATTTCCAGACTCAGCGCATTTGGGTACTGTTGTGTCAGTGTGGTTAGCAACTGCTCATTCCGGTCGTCAAAGCTAGCAGATACTCTCCCCTGCAGCGTGAAGGTCTTTCCTAAGGGTATACTAGGTATGTGTATGTATCCCAACACAGCATCTGACATTGTTGTGCTAATGTAGGACAAACTGCATGATGCTGCCAGCTTTGATCTGATACACAGAGGCTTGTGTGCAAGTGCAATACCTGCACAGGAAAAGCCAAGCAAACAACAATGATTACCTGCAGTGTCATCAGCAGACTGTTTGAAATGTGAAAGAATCAGTGCAATGAACATGTCAACTGAGCAGCAGCTGTTCAAGCACTTTGATGCTTCAGGTGTTCTTGCTGCAACAAAGAAGTGTAAAGTGGCAACAATCGTCAACGCACACTGAGAGTGAGCACACCTGGGAGCTGTAGAAGGAGTCTGCAGTCACATTGAGGCCCTGCAAGGCTTTGTGACTGCCTACTGCAGCTGTGCATTGCTCATGCAACAAGCTGGACAGCGCAGCGTCAGGTCTGATGGGCTGTGTCAGCTGATAAGGCTGCAACTGGCTGCCTGCCACAAAGGCATCTGGGTCCCTCCTACACAAAATATAGGTCACCTGAAAATGCATGTTTGCTCCTAAAGGCTGCAAAGTTGCATGCAGTGCATCATGGGCAGATGTCAATTCATGGTTGCACGTTGTTGCTGCGGAATAACAAAAGGTGACCCTCGGCAGGAGAAGGATCGCCGATGGCGGTGCATTGCTGTTCAGGTAGATGGTAGAGCGCACGATGATGGTATGCCACAAAGCAGCAGCTTGTCTGCGACAGGACAGGTGACACACCTGACACAGACAGACCCCTCAGAGGCCACCAGGAAGCATCCCAGATGCGCTGGCGGTTGTAGAGCACCACATGTGCCCAGGCGGATGATAGCCAAGGGGCCGTTGACAACAGCCTGGCACTCACGAATGACAAAGTCCATGTTGGCCATTCCCATCATGGTGCTCACAATGCTGACTGGACTGCCATGCAATCTACCTATACAAATGACATGTCATATCCTGCTGGTGATATAGAGACACTGCGTGCTGGAAGAGTGGTGCGATCTCATGATCAGCTGTGATCAGGCAAGGTCTCACATCAGGCAGGTTGAAAGATGTGGATGAGTGCAGACATATTGGTGCAGGCCTGCATGCACGCACCTGTGATTGTGAGAAAACCTCTATCTGATTCAACTTCCAATAGTTGGCTGCTGTTTTCCAGTGGATCCAGCATCTCTGATAGCAGCATTGCCCTTTTGGTGGAACCAACAGAGAGGATCCTGTTGGCTACCTCTCCTTCCTGCGATGTACCTCAGCTGCGAAGCTTGAACACATCATGTGCAGGCAGGTGCCAGATACATGCTTTGCAGCTGCTGAGGAGACAATATCTAACCTTGGTTCCTAAATGATAGGTTCTGCCTTGATCATCCATGGGAAAGTTGGCATCTTGAAACTGAGTCTTTCCGATGTGGAGAATCGGGTCTGTGTCTTGCGAATTGCCGTTGTGCAACAACATCGCCTGTGTAGCATGCCTGCAGACATCTTTTCACGGTAAATGCATCTCACATTAGCGTCGCCACAGCTTGCTGACGTCGCACACCGTTGAGTCGTTCGTCGACTGCATCTGACTGCTTGCAGCCGTGAGCGTATAAACGAGTTGCACCCACAAAGACTGCCCCTGACAACGCTTTGACGCCAAAAAGTGCGTTCATACATCCTTGCTGTCTTGCCACCCGGGCAACTTTCAGACTGCGCGAAGCAACTTACGGGTCGTGTTCGGAAGCTCTATAAGACGCTTTCTGCAAGCAGAACTTATTTGGTCGAGACTCGGAGATGTGCAATCCTGCCACAACTTAAAACAAGCAAGCCAACGTGCACTGTTGTGCAGATGATCAGGATGGCAAACGATTTCGAACTTGCAGAGACAGGTTTGTTATGCCTCAGCTTGTCTGGTTTCGGAGCTTGATTGCGTAAAAGAAGATTAGTACACCATGACTAATAAGACTTACAGTCAACCGCTTTCCCGCCCAAGATGAGCCAAGTTTAACTTGGCAAGTTAGCTGATCCAGAATATGGCCTAAGGTATGACCTTCCTGCCATCCGGCTGGCTGGCATGAGCAGGCAGCAGGTTGTACAAGCGCAACAAAGGGATGTCAGGCAATTGATGCTGCAATCAACAGTTGTTTATCAGACTCCGCAAAGACCTTCAAGCTGACACCAACATAGACAACAAGCAATTCGCATGACAGCAAAGTCTCACGTCCGTATCCGCATTAAGCACGCAGCATTGATGTAAGTCTGCCATAATCTTTGGCATAATGAGACTCCAGCTGGGATCTGAAACCAAAAATTCCACGTCGATGCTAATCTCAGCCACAAGACGCGCGAACATGTGCATGAGACAGCTGCATTCGACTGCCCCCTGCACCGACCTTGCAGCATTGTAGTCATGTCGAGCCTTCTTGCGAATACTTCTGTCCATGCTTATGGGCACCGTCGCAGTTGGCAACCGGCCTTTCGTACTACCTCGACAGCCAGATCACGCACCAGACTTGCGATTGTGAGAGCAGAGCAATCTAAGCAAAAAGTTGTCGCCGTTTTGTATAAAGCCGGCAAAGCTGCAGAGAACAAAGATCTGTTGGGTTGTGTAGAGAACGAGCTTGGACTAAGAGAGTTTCTGGAGGAGCAGGTACTACCTCAAAACTGTGCCAAGATTCGATGCTGCGCACATTTGCGCTCGACGGCCGATACTACACATAACACTTTTGTGGGATGCCGCAGGGTCACGAGTATATTGTCACAGATGACAAAGAGGGAGAGAACAGCGAGCTCGAGAAGCACTTGGAGGATTGCAATATCCTTATCTCAACTCCTTTTCACCCTGCCTATCTCACAAAGGAGCGTATCGAGAAGGCCAAGAACCTTAAACTGTCTATCACGGCTGGAGTGGGCTCTGACCACGTTGATTTGCATGCAGCAGCAGACAGCGGCATGACAGTTGCTGAGGTCACAGGTAATGCATTGAAACTGAAATGTGGTACAGACCAGCATGCCAGCAGCATTCAGACTTGTACAGCATTTTTTGACCTTGGTGCACGCTTGTGCTATTTTGCTACGCTTGCAATTTTGCACTTGAGCAACCCCGTCATCTGCAACTGCTGCATTTCCAGTGCATGGCACATCGCCCATTCCACACTGGCCTTGCAGGCAGTAACGTTGTGAGCGTAGCAGAGCATGTGGTCATGCTTATCCTGACAATGGTCAGGAACTACCTGCCAGCACACAAGCAGATCACTGATGGAGGCTGGGATGTTGGAGCTGCTGCATCCAAGGCGTACGACCTGCAGTGCAAGACTGTTGGCACAGTCGGTACTGGTGCCATTGGACAGCTGGTACTTCAGCGCCTGCAGGTACGAGTCTCTGATTTTGTTATGGATTACACTAAGAATAAGAGATAATTTCATTTGTTCCTGACCACTGTTGCCTGGTCGCAAGCTTTCACATGCTGTGGACTAGGCAGTCACTGTCATGTTGTGTGTAGCATGGCAGGCGAGCTGGTGATGATTTGCGTACCCTTCTTGCTTCCTGTTGATTGCAAGCGCTGGATGCCGTACTGAGCGTACTGTGGTTGTATAGACTGTCATGTCTTCAGCAGCCTCAGGATCTAAACATGGGACATCTGTAGGAAGCCCTGTGTCTTCACACAGCAGTAAAGAACCCAGTGAACTGTAACAATGGCCTATGCAATTGGCTGCAGGGTTTTGGATGCAAAGAGGTGTTGTACTTTGACTACAAGCATCTGGATGAGTCAAAGGAGAAGGAGCTGTGCTGCAGCTTTGCTGAGTTTGATGACCTCATCAAGAAATGTGACGTTGTCACCATTAACCTCCCTCTGACAGACAAGACCAAGTGAGCATCTGCACTGCATTTCAGTCTGCCAAAGCGGCATGCATACAAGCACCTGTTCTTTCTTTGTCTGCAGGTCTAGCCTTGCCCAAACACAGTCCACATGGCCTGGATAGCAGTCATTTAAAAGGAGATCCCCAATTCTTGATTGCATGCCTGTTTCTCACTGAGCTCACAGTATTCGTACATGCCCCAGCCAGTTGCCAATGTAGCTGATTCCTATGATGCACAGCGCAAAACATTGCACAGACCTGCCAACATGTTATTGGCACTGCAAAGGAACTTCAAAGAAGCTGGATCTGCATGTGCATCACAAGCCATAACTATGCCGTGAAAAACATTTTCAGAAGCTCTCGTCAATGTTTGACCCCTTCATGTGATGTCTCACTTGACCATTGAGCTTGCCTGTGGACTTCTGCACTCATGTCATACCAGTCACTTAGTCAATCGGTTCATGCTGGGTCTGTCCCATGCAGGGGGATGTTCAACAAGGAGACTATTGGAAAGATGAAGAAGGGTGCATATCTGATCAACACAGCACGAGGAGGCATTTGTGACCGTGATGCCGTGGCAGAAGCTTTGGAGTCTGGTCAGCTACTAGGTGACTTCAATTCCCGCCAGTCAAACATCGACTCTTTTGCACCATCCTATGTAGCAGAAAACCAATATCCAATACATTCTGCATGTCTGTGTTTGCTGCCTGTGTGGCTCCTGTGGTGGACTGTACATTCCAGGTTGGTTGATAGGGGGTTTATCACGCTGTATGCATTTGCTGTCTGTTGGGTAGTGCTGCATTGTGGTTCAAGTCACATCTTTCTGCCTTCTTGCAAAGTCTGAACTACAGGCACCGTATTTAGAAGCAAGGACACGATGCCATGTGCCCCAGTTTGACAGTGATTTGGTTTTGCAGGGTATGCTGGAGATGTATGGGACCCCCAGCCCCCCCCTGAAGACCACCCCTGGAGAACCATGCCCAACCATGGCATGACACCCCACTACTCAGGCACCACTTTGGATGCCCAGGTATGGGTTGCATCATTTGTCACCTTGTTTCTGTTCGATACGATGCAACGCAGTGCTTTGTTGGTACACTTGTGCAGCAAGGCACAATACACACATGGCTGTATATTGCTGCTATCACCTGAGCTTGCTACGAATCAGCACAACGCCCATTGCATGTAATGCTTTGTATGTCCATCTTTGTTTGACATTGGATGTTGTTCTGAAATGGTGGTGTTGTGACAGGAACGCTACGCAGAGGGAACCAAGCAGATGTTGCAAAACTGGTTTGATGGCAAGGAGTTCCCAGAGAAGTGGTATATTGTGAGAGAGGGCGAACTAGCTGAGCAATACAAGTGATTTGCACAAGGCTTTTCCGAACACTGATTGATCCATCAGCTTCATGGATGCGCTGCTTTTTTAATGTCACATTTTACTGAGTTGATACAGTGGTACATTTGTGGAGATGTATGTATTACGTTTGAGTGGTTGCTGCCACCAATTTTGAGGCTTTTCAGCTTATACAGACGGTTGTGTGCTTTACTGGAGACTGATACCCACATTTTTGATGGACGTTATCATGATCAGTCGGAATACAGGGAAGTCACTGAGCAGGCAAGGCAAAGTGTAGTCTGCCTGGTGTGGTTCAGTTGAATTTGCTGCAAGTTCTTTACTACACAGCTAGTAAACAGCTTCTTCTGACAGCAAGGTGGCAGTGCAATGCACTCGCTGAGCCAGCCAAGGGCCTGTGTGCGGCTGTGTTGCTTCCAATAAGAAAAATGGCGATCAACTCCTCTGGTCATACCCTCATGTGCACCATGTATCCAGTGACTACCGCGATAATGTAGTCGGGGTTAACCAACGTTCATGTCCAGACTTGCAAGCACTGAGACAACACTGTTGATATGCCTTGCATTGTGCGCAGTCCAAAATTTTGTCAGAACCAAACATGACTGAATCCTGTACGATAAATTGTGGTCATCTTTCTATACAGTGACATGTACAGGAACACTCAACCAGCACAGGTTTTGTTCAACCTGCCCATCCTCGTGCCCCAGGGCGGGGCGGTTTCAGGCAGGCACATTTCAGGGCACATTTCATGTTTTGACCTAACCTTTTTCTGCACCGCCCAGCGTCACAGCGACAAACGACACTGTTGTTCACTGCACATCTTGATGTTTGAGCTGCGGCTTCTGCGGCCAGCATATTGAGACGCCATCTATACGTGGCGCTCTTTATACAGCTTGTCATGCAGCCAATTGACCTGTGCATTGTGACCCGTGTGCCTGTGCAAATTTGTCAGGTATACTCAAACAGCTGAAGCTGTTAGCAGAACACACTCTTTTGCCTTCACATTTGCTAGGTCTCATACCATGCCCATGTCATGCACCAGACATAATTTGCCCCACCTGATGTGAACTGCAGCTAAGTCCATTTGGTCCAATGCACTGAAGTGCACTGTTGGCTGACACATACAACACCTTGCTGGCCTGCAGAAGCTGACAGAGCTTGTTGAGCTGCTTGCACCAAACAAGAAGCCTCAGCAAGATGTGTCAACAATGGAGAACATTCTGTACAAGTACTGCAGCGGTCAGGTGGCTGATGATAGTGCGATGGGGCAGTTGCTGACGGGGCCTTCTGATGACCAGCCTGCTGGAGCATTTCAGCCTGCACTGTGGAGGAAGCACCAGCTGGAGAAGGAGAGGAACAAGTTGTACTTGCCTAACAGACGCCGGCCAACTGTCAGCTGTAAGCAGGTGAGCCTGTGTATTGCAGTACAACCCATACATGCTCAACATGCCCTCACCTGCAGCTAGTCTGCAGTACTGGAATATGAGTCATATGGGCATCATTTTTGTCCTGTTCCGCCAGGCTTGTTTGATGTTTTGTTGATGACGCTGTTGCTGCACTGCTGTGGACAGTCTCCATCACATGTTGACATGGCATTGAAGGACGCCAAGGGCTATAGTGCAGTGGCATGCAGTAGCTCTCAATGTTGAGGGCCGTCTGTGGATGCAGATGCTGTCTGTACACTTGAACCAGATCTGGGCAATGTCGCAGCTGCGTAAGCAAGTCCAGTACAGCTGTTTGGTTGGATGCGTGGGTGATATAAACGCTGGCAAGACTACTCTTGTGAGAGCACTGCTTGGCTTGCCACCTGAGGAGAAGGGTCATCTGACTGAAAATGCCACTCGTCATGTGACAGCAATTGCCATGCCCATGCGCACAGCCAAGGGGCTAGCAGAGCTGCCTGCATCTCCTATGCTAGTAGACACCCCAGGGATGTTTGATACAGACAGCGTGCTTGCAGATACCGCTGTTCGCTATCTGGGTGAGTGCTGGCTGTCACCTATTGTGTTACACGACGTGCAACAAGTAACAGATGGACAAGATGCATTGAACTATCTTGCCTTCATACGGCATGTTTGCATGTCGTCATGTGTTGCTTGTCTGGCATACCTTGCTCCATATGCTGTTTCAAGTGTCATTGTCCAAGCCTGGAACCATCACGATATTTTATGACGAATTCTCATTTTGCATACAGGTGCTATGGCCATGTATGTCATTGTCCTCACTCCATCGAGGTCTGGAAGGCTTGACAAGACTATGCAAGACAGGATCATTGAGATTGCATCAATGGGCAAACCTACCCTGGTCTGCATCAACCAAATGAGCCGCTACATGGACTGGTGCAGCAGTGCTGCAGAAGCTAAATCCACGTGCGAAGAGGTTTGCCAAGGCATCAGGACTAAAACCCCCAAGTGTGGATCTTTGAAAGTGTATTTGACAGAGATGGTGCAACACGATGCACACTACCAGGACATGAAGACACGAGACATCAAAAGCTTTGAGGATGTAAGGGCACCCTTACCTCTGCAATGCATTCACACAGCATTGCCCTACATTGCTTTCATGCCTTTTGGTCTGCAAGAAGTTACTGCATAGTATGTTTGGCTGTGTGAAAACTTTGCGCTGCACGGTTGAATGACAGTGCAGACTGCAGCAACAGCGCATGCATGCATGCATGCGTGCATGTCACGACTTTTGACATGTCTTACCTCACTGTACACCACTACACGTGAGTATCTGTTGACCAGATCATGTGGTCATGCAGGTCAGAACCTGGATCGGCGAGAGTGCCCAAATCTGTGGCTTTGACCTTGATGGCAGTGCTACTGCCCCAGAAGAATAGGATGTTTGCAGAGCTGCATGCAACCGTACTGTTGCCAATGTCATGTGACAAATACTGCAGGTCACATTGCAGCATGTGTACCATATTTTTCAGTGTCTTCTGTGCCATCACCTGCCTCCACAAAAGTCACTGTGACATAGCTTGTTGCTTGTGCGCAATGTGCATATCATGTCACATAGGCAGTTGTCATTAATGTACGCAGCAGCACCAGCAGCAGCGTGGGAAGTTGCTGGACTGAAATCTCAACTCTGTCAAGAAGTTTCGTTTGTTGCTTGCATGTTGCTCAAGTTCATTCCTTTGGGAAGACCTGCATCAACCCTGTTTGTGGGTTTGGACAATTTTTGATTTTGCTTGAAGTAGTGTTTGAATGTCAAATTGAATGTAACAGTTGGCTGTGATACTATATGGCAATAATGCAGCAGGTCACCAACCTGTGGTGCATCACAAAGCACGTCTACAGTTCTGGATCTAGATTACAATACAGAAGGGGCGAAATCTGCCTTTATGTGGCCAAAGGAATGCTTCCAAGAAATTCCTTGCAAAGATATTGAATTGACAAATTGAATACAGGCTGGTCTATGAAGGCTGGTTGTTTTCATAATATACTGTAAAAACAGTCAGCTGATTGTGTGACATTTGTCAAACAATAGCAGCACAACCAAAGTAAGCCTGAGCTGGACCTGAAGTCAGTCCCATCGAAGTCCAGCAGAGCGTTGCCTGCACCTTGGGCATATGCATAGCAGCGCAAAGCAGCAGGAACAATAGTTGCCAGTCCAAGCACCAGGGCCATTGTAGCTGTGAGGTATCCAAAACTCCGTCGTGTCTGCACTGATCACAACAATGCTTGCAGCTTTACCCAAAGAGGTGTCACCTTTGTGCATCAGCATAATAAAGCATAAATTGGCATACAAAGTGAGAAACTTGCCAGGAAGCTGCCAATCATCTGGGCTTGCTGTTGTGTTGGCTGTGCCTGCTGCTGCGGCTTCCAGACTTCTGATGTCATCCAACCATAACAGCCGGTCACATATGTTACGAGGCCGAGGATGGAAAAGGGAACAACATTTGTGAGGCCCACCCACAAGGTGATGAAGCTTGTCAAGATTAACAGCCGGTTGGTATACCGGTGCTTGTGCCAACAAGCCTCAGCTTTGCTGAGCTGAGTTGACTCCTTCTTGTGGGCAAGTGTCAGGTTGTGAGAGCTGAGTTGTTTCTGGGTATCGTGTGCTTCAGGGTTGAGCTGCTGCTTAGAGCCGAGGCTTGGCTTGCACTGTGTGCGCTCATCACCTGCATGCAGAGCCCTGACACATTGAGCGCGCGAGAGCGGGGTGTAGGCTGCTTGTCGAGCAAGCTCACCTTCATTGCGAGTCGAAATATGTTCGTGCGTATACGCAGCGGGAACGTTAACGTCGTTACCAGGCCCAAGGTGACCAACAACACCGTCGTACGACGTCAGCGTCAGCGTCAGGCGTATACATGGATCCTGACAACATGCGACGGTTGTAAGACCTGTTTATGTTGCCTAGGGCCGGAACGTCAGTGCTTGCGCTGCATGAACAAAAGACGATGTAGGCTCGACGGACGTTATAAAAGATCAAAGTTGTCAAAACACAACTCTTATCGAGAAGTGATCTGTACGTACGCGCCTGCGCAGTCCGGATCCGCTGCAGAACGACAAGTTCGCAACTGAAGTCCTGATCACAAGACTTCCAAGTATGCAGCTCCTTCCCGTACAAAGGTGGATCACAAGATCGAGGGCAGTGAGACAAGAAACAGCTGGTGTCTGAGCTGGTCTGGACATGGAAGCGAAGGGAAACGGCGAGCATTTCGAGTGACCCGGACGTCTTCTTCCTCTTCATCTGTTACACCTGCTCAGTGGGTGAATGATAAATTGCACCTGCTGCAGCACATGCTACCTGTTTGGCACTTGCTGCGCTCGTCAGCATGTGCAGCTCCGCGCTGTGGTTCAGCCCATGTATCCCTTTTCACCATCTTATTGCACACGCTGCACTGGTTGCCCACAGGTCTTGGTCATGCCGGCGGCACATCATGCCGCACTGGTCCAGGATCCAGGATGTAAATTTGATGGATTCAAATTTGCGCATCACTGATTTGAGTGATTTGCATTGGGGCCTAAAGGTGGTTGCCTGCGGCAAGCCATCACATCTGACACTGATGGACGCACAGACAACATCTGCTCATGCGGCAGTCGCTGCGTTCCTTGACAGATGCAGCTCAGTGATCTTGTCCAGCCCATGGTCCCCGAGCTCCTGCTCACACACGATCCTTCGCGATCGCGCTTCACATTTTATTTCAAACTGTGGCTGGAAGTCAAGATGGAGCTTCACAAAGAGCAGTTGTGTGTATACTTAGATGTCATGGCTTCTGCTGATGAAGTTCGATTATCCAGCAAAAATGCAGCATTGAAACTTGCTCAGCAAGGGCTGAACCTGGAGAAAGTACATGGTGTGATTACTGAGTCACTCATTGTTTAACCCTATCTGACACTCTTGACAGTACGTTTGCACAATTTGTCGGCTAGTGTTCACTTCAAACTCTGACGCTCACCAGCTGCAGCTTTGTGACCGAGCCAGACAACTTTCATCAATATGCTTGAGAGATGTACTTTGGCTGTCCACCACAACAGTTACGGGCACATCATTCTCTGCAGAGCAGTTTGAACTCAAGATATGTATGATCGAATTTGATATGCGTGCCATGGAATAGCTCACTGCTGCATGAGTCAACAGCCATCCACCTTGCACCATGCGTCTGCAGACAAAACATAGCATGTCAGGACATGCGTATCACTATCCTGCGTAATCAGCAATACGCAGCATACAATATTTGAGATTGTCTTGCCCTCATGCAGGCAACATGCAGAGTCACACAGCTGGCTGCAACACAATGTGCATTGAGGGCTCAACACTGTACTTGTCAGTAAGGCTGTCTAACACGAGACAGAGGCAGCCAGATCCCAAACAGTGTACATGCAGCTGCAATAAAAGCTGCCAAACAATCTCACACTTCCCAACTCAGGGTAACAGAGTGACTACAAATAGTAGCAGCAGAACCAAAGTAAGTCTGAGCTGGACCTGAAGTCAGTCCCATTGACGTCCAGCAGAGCGTTCCCTTCAGCTTCCGCATATGCATAGCAGCGCAAAGCAGCAGGAACAATGGTTGTCAGTCCGAGTAACAGGGCTATCGCAGCTGCAAGGTATCCACCAAGGCGTCGTAACTGCACCGAACACAACAATGCTTGCAGCGTTGTTAGAAGAGGTGTCTCCTCTATGCGGCAGCAGAGCAGTTTTGCAGCGGGCTGCGCAGGCGTGTACGCACAGACCACTTCTCAATAATAGTTGTTTTGTTGACAAATTGGATCTTTCAAAAGGTCCACCGAGCCTACGTCTTTTGTTCATGCAGCGCAAGCACTGACGTTCCGGCCCTGGGCAACATAAAAAAGTACGCCGCCGCATGTACAAGTTGTCAGGATCTATGTTTATGCCTGACTCTGACGACGGTGTTGTTGTTCACCTTGAGCCTGCTGAAGACGTTGACGTTCCTGCTACGTATACGCACGAACATATTTTTCCTCGCAATAAAGGTGAGCTTGCTTGACCAGCAGCCTACACCCCGCTCAAAGAAGCGTTCGTCTGTGTGTCTTACGCGCGCTCAATTTGTCAGGGCTCTGTATGCAGGTGATGAGCGCACAGAGTGCAAGCCAAGCCTCGTCTCTGAGCAGCAGCTCAACCCTGAAGCACACTATACCCAGAAACAACTCAGCTCTCACAACCTGACACTTTTCCACAAGAAGGAGTCAACTCAGCTCAGCAAAGCTGAGGCTTGTTGGCACAAGCACCGGTATACCAACCGCCTGTTAATCTTGACAAGCTTCATCACCATGTGGGTGGGCCTCACAAATGCCGCTCCCCTTTCCATCGTCCAATTTGTAACATATTCGACCGGCTTTTATGGTCTCATGGCATCAGAAATCTTCAAGCCACGGCAGCGGGCGCAGCCAGCACAGCAGCAAGCGCAGATGATGCTTGGCAATTTCCTGGTAAGTTGCTGACTTTTATTGTGACAATTTGCACCTGAACTTCTGATCATAAGACTTCCGAGTGTGCAGCCCCTTTCCGTACAAAGGTGGACCACAAGATTGAGAGCAGTGAGACAAGAAACAGCTGGTGTCTGAGCTGGTATGGATATGGAAGCGAAGGGAAACGGCGAGCATTTCGAGTGACCCGTGCTTCTTCTTCCTCTTCATCTGTTACACCTGAGAAATAGAGCTTCTCTGGAATTTGCGGACGTCCTCGAGGACGGGCGAGGACGCCCTAGGGTTCCGTCCACTGCAAACCCTAGGGTGGCCCCCTGGCGCTTTTGCGCGCGCGAACAGCGACCGTCCGTAACGGAGCTGTCGGATCACCCACAATGCTAAAGGCAAGGCCGGCAGGTCCCATTGCAGGAGCTGGAGGCCACAATCTTGTTCCTGCTTTCATTCCGACCTCGATGCATCTGCCATGACATGCGTGCATGCAAGCCTGCCGGAGTAGAAAAGCACAATGCTGCTGCAGCAACCTCCAAGCGTTAAAGCGCAGGTTAGATTCAGAGCACACATTGCTCTCGCCGGTTCGGGTCTGGCGACCAAAGATCTTGCCGGCTGGATGCTGATCACTCGACCCTGTCCGAAGGATCTCTTCTGGAGCAAGGCATGCA
>JAABUP010003702.1_pt1 | contig 26620 bp, 37 predicted proteins | sample 5559201 | NCBI WGS metagenome assembly JAABUP01 (sample SAMN10711887, study PRJNA513373) | rock metagenome | isolation source: Antarctica rocks | place: Antarctica | reverse complement strand
TCTTCTCCCTTTCTAGTACTCTCCTAGATGTCAAGATCTTGTGAAATGTCAAAACAGAATGTTCATGTAACTTGGACATAACTTTGCTTGCAGGTCCATGCTCTACACCAATCTTTGCTAGAGCGTCTTCCTTTGCCACATGGGGCTCATCACTGGCGTGACCCTCTGCATCACCACCACCACCACAAGGCGTCGCACTCTTGGCTGCCCATCATTGTAGTGGGCAATCTCCACACGTTCCCCAGCTCTTGTAGCTATGCAAGACACTGAGCTGGGAGACTGCAAGAGGTTGCTCAGTCCAGTGGTGCACCACGTGGCCAGACCAGGAGGGCAAAGCCTTGTGGGAAGGCAAGGGCCGGGGTGACTACAATGATGAGCCCTGTTTAGCACAGGATGACTTTCACTTTCCTCTGTCCCATTTGTATCAGCACATCTTTGAATGCAAATCTTGTTTTTTCTGACCTGAGTCACATGTAGGCACAAAATGACTAATCACTGACAGGTTTGAGGCCGGCCTGGGTCCCCAACAGTGCTGTTAGACAAGAACGGCCACAGAACCCCCTCATCATCTCATCACCTGCACAGACATTTGAAACATGCATAACAAGCAAGTCTGTGCCTCACAAACATCAACACAAATATATGTACAAGAAACTAGAAGCATAAATACGTCACTGTCAGGTCAAGCATTGCATGCCATCTGCAACAACTTGCAGCAGCCCTTGTAGGAAGTTTAGCAATGTGAAGCTTGGCATGGAGTAGGGTTTCAAACAGGAATTCAAACTCTGCAAGCAATTCCCTGGCACATCTACACATTGACATCAGCATCACTATTGCTGTCGTAACCCTCTGCAGCCTTCTGGTGACTTTTAGGGACATATTTTGGACGTACTTGACTCCGATCTGCTCACAACTTTGGTTGAACACAGGGTCTGCAATGACAACTGTCACATTGATGTGTGGTATTGATGATCCGAGTGAACCTACAACCGGCTGTCAAGATCTCAGATGCATCATGCAACATATGTTGGGGCTTAGCTCAAGCGAGCTGTACCCCATCAGACAATCGTACAATTGCATCACAGCAGCTGCAGACAACACGGTCACAGTGCTGAACAACAGCATGTTGAGCTGATCAAACCACCTTCAAGCGATCAACAGCTGCAAACCCGACACAATCTCTGCTGCGTAGACTGCGTATGGGCATTGGCAGCACGCCCCATCCATGCCGTAGTCACCACGGTTGTCGTGCTGTCAAGGTTCACTATGACAAGCGTGGTGATTACGGCATGGAGGAGGTGGAGCGCTCCCCCCCTCCCTACCTCTCCACCACCACCACCACCCCCTCCCTTTGCCCTAGAGTTAACCCCTGCGGCCTTTGAGAGTCTCCCTGTAACCCTTGCTGCCTCTCAGAGTATGCCTACTAGTACAGGTGTGAAGCTGGTCGCAGCAGAGAGTGCAGAAGTCTCGACACCAGTACTGGGCCAGACCACTACCAGATCAGTACTGGTGTGGAGCTTTCTGCACTTCCTGCTGCGACCAGCCCCGCACTCTCTCCTTCACCAAGTTCAGTCATGCGCGCACTCGGTGTTGGACCCTGTTTCACATCCTGCTTGCACAATCAGGAATTTGCTGGCATGCTATGCATTGTGGAGCTGTCGAGCAAGTGTGAATTCTGTTGAAGGTCTTGCATTACATGGCTTCTGTGCTCGCACTGTCTGATGTTTTGCTGCTTCACGGGCCCTTTCATCTGCGATACCACACTGTCTAATGTAAATGGGCCAGATGCATCTCTCATATGACATGCAAACCCAAAACACTGTCCTCAACTGTGGCAAAAGCTGGCTGCAGGAGGAGTTACTAGTGTATACAGCATCAGCATGTTGCTACAACAGTTGGCCTCTGCTGGTTCAAGGTCATGTAAGAACATATCAATAGCAAGTAATTACACAGCTGCACGCACATTATGCACATGGTGTACACCGTGAACACTGTGTGTGTATTGGATGTAGAGCTGTGTGTCTTGTTTGTTCACAAATTCTTACACGAGCTTTGACCAGCAGAGGCCAACCAACAGGACTATCCCATGCTGTTAGGGGTCTTGACATGAGTCCTCATGAGCTCTTGATCAAGATCTTGTTGTTGACATTGCAATGAGAGATTTCGGGACACACCAGATCATTTGTCAGATGCATTTGAAGCACACAATGGCGCCATGGGTCTTCAGCACCCTTCCCCGCCTTGGATTTTGAAAATTTGCGGGTACCCACTGAACTTTAGAGGTGTGTGTACACTCCTGCAGCCTACCACACATGTCTGAGTCAGCACCCATTGCTATGCCGCTTTTGCACACTGCTGGCAAGCCCCATTCCTATGTCACATTGGGTAATGTTAATAGGTCCAGTGAATCTGGCTGCAGGACTGTGTACATGACAAGCTAAGCAAGCCTTGCGCTCTCCTGAATACGAGCTTCAGCTTTACACAATTTTGTTATGGTGAGGGTTTGCATTTTATGGACTCTGTCCAGGCACTCTGCAGTGTCTTGCTGCTTCGTCACTTCTGTTTGTATCACCTTAGTGTTTGAAGCCGTGAGGTGCAGAACACAAAGCTTACTGCACTGTTTTGTCCACAGCCTCAGCAAAGAGCAGACATGCAACTTGGTCTACATGCATGGCATGCAACAAGACACTAAATATCTTTGCCTGAGGACCATTGAGATCTCAGGTGTACTATGGTTGGCTGCCTCTCACACATGAGTGCATTGTAGTTAGGGGAAGATGCAATGGCACCTGTTGTACAACGCGCATCTGTCCGGCGGCATACATGCATGCGTGCGCACAAGTGCAGAAGGTCCTTGTTCAAAAAGTACTTGTCCCGCCAGAGCAGCTGCACTTGTATGTGCTCACAGTTTGGGGAATAGCCATGGGCCCTGATGTTACCAAGTATTGCCGCTGACTGTCCATGTTACCAAGTACTACTGCTGACCTGTCATGATCTGATTCAAGTATCGATTCAAGTATTGCTGTTGTTGGTCAAGCGCTGTGTTTGCTAGTGTCGACAGAGACTAGAGACATGTCTTTGAGGCATCTGCTATGCATATGTTGTTGTTGGCTTGAATGTCGTCTCGAGGCAAGTCCGTGAAAGTATGACTCTTGCTCAATGATGAAACACGATATTTAAGATACTATACAAAAATTCAGAAAAAGAGACAAATGTGTCTTTCTTGCACTTTGTGTATTGACAATATTGTCGACCTGTGATAACTTTACCAACATACCACACCACTGTGGTATAATGTGACATAACTATCTGTTTAATTCTCCGGCATTGATTAACGTGCAATTCATGCAAATTCGTCCACGACTCACCAATCGTGCATCTGATTCAGGGAAACACTTGTATATCTTGCGTATTCGTATTTGTTTCATGGCGGCATTTGCTTATTTGTTAGCGACGTTTGCATATTGTTTCTACATTTATCTGCGTGTTCGTATGTGTTGCATCTATGTACGAAGTTTGCGTATTGCGGTTAACTTGCGTTTTTACGTACTTACGTAATGTGCGTATTCACAGATTATACGACGTTCGTTCTGAAAACCCGCAGGGAAACCTTCACTCAGCCATCTTTGCTGAGCAAAGGAGTGGCTCGGCAAAGCCCATTGTCTTTGCAAACCACTGAACGAGCAGCAGCACAAAATCTTTCGAAATTCTGCCGCGAGGTGAGCCAGCCTGCCCTGACCCATCGCCGTGTAGTTCTTTGACCTATCTGCTCATCCCAGCGTTGGGAGCTTGTGATGCTATGTGTGATTGCATGCTGTCAACCACAGGGCCCTGCATCCCCGCACGTTTCAAAGCTGGATGTCGTTTGACCTGAAGTGATGACGATGAGCGAGCCACAGAGTACTCAGCTGAAAACGCCAGCTGTGATACCACTGCGAGCCTCGCTCGTCTTCGTAATCCTGTGTTTCGGGTTCCTGCCCCAGCCTGCCAGCACCAACGTCATTGGTGTGGGAGCCCTTGCACCAGATAGTGACCCATCAAAGGTAAACGCACAACCACCTTGTGGCACTGTGATACAACCTCGAAGGTGAAGTGACGATTGTCCAGAGTCTGAGCAAATTTGAGGAGTGCTTAGGTGTTACACTGGCTTAGTGTGCTGAAAGTGCCTACAGCTCAAAAATGGGAGACAGCTGAAGCTGAAAGTGTCTGCCTAGTTTATTGTCTCTGAGCACAGCCCAATTGCTACCCAAATTTGAGACAAGATCTGCTGAGCACTTGTTCCCAAATCAACGGCTGGGCATGCAGGCCAATGCCTCCTGGCTGCCTCCTGCATGCTCAGTCAATAAGTCAGAGATAAATGCTTTGCCCCATCCCTTTCAAAACTTCTCAGTATGTTCAGGCTGTTTAGAGCTCAACATTGGAATGCCATCTCAGGCTGTACATTGGCGCCTATTTCACAACCTCTGAGCATGAGGCCTTGCTGTACAGGTGCTTCTTGAAGCTGAAGCACGTGGTGTGGAGCATCTCCCGCTCAACCACTGGTTAGGCACCAAGGCCTATGCTTCCCCCTCACTTTTGGTACATCAACAGCTGGCACTTCCAGGGGACCTCCAGAACCCCACTTGCCTTTACAGCGAGTCACTGGAGTCTGTTCTGACAGATATGGGAGTTGTCCCTCAGTTGCTTCACCCAGCACCAATAGCAACAGCAGCAGTAGAATCCAGCCTGGTGGTCCGTGCATCAGTGCATGCACACAGTCACTCCCTAACATCAGGCATAGGACCAACTTTGTCTGTCCCACAGCAGACCCATGCAGCTTTGCAGCTGCTGTCCCAATTGTGGAACCCCTTCTGGAGTCTCCCTGACCCACAACAGCAGCTTGCAGCGGTTGACAGACCCCAGCTTCTGGATGTCTACCACTTTGCGCACCCAGGTCTTCAAGGACTGTTGATCCTGAGCGTACAGGGCCCAGTCATGTTGACCCATTTTTCTGGTGATCTGAGGTTTGGCACCAGTCATGTGCCTACAATGGTCCTGTCCACAGCTGTGGTACTGCAGCCATTGCCAGCGTGGTCTGATGTGGTGCCGGTTGATCCATATGAGGAGGGCATGTGCCTCATTCAAGACAAGCCCTTCACCAATGAGACTGTGGGTTTGGTTTCATCTGGGTCTGAAGCAACACCTTCAGGTTGCTTCTTCACCCTTCACCATATCACCTTTGATTGCTTCATGGTCCATTATTGATGATGCCCATCTGCTGTCATGCTTTGCTTGAGCTTATACTGTGTGCAATTAATATTTTGGGATATGCCTGTCTGCTGTTGGCCAGACGTCATCATGATCCGTCTTTGTCATCAGCTTAAGCATGTGCCTTTTGATATCAGTACTCTGCACATGCTGAAGTTGATGACCAAGGCCGGAGGAAGAGGATCTGTGGTCACCAGCAGGAAGGCAGCCCTACTCTGTCCCTTGCTAACAAACATAAACTAGTGATCTCATTCTGTTTCTTCATCACCTTGCATGTTCAGTCATATACATCTTCTTGCGCACACATGTCCTTCAGCAGGTCTGTTCAGCAGGTCAGTGTCAGGCTGACACACTGTTTTGTAAGCCTGTTTCGTCAAGCTGATACAAAATCAGTGCTGGCCAACAAATTATTACAGCTGCCTGATCCTGAACATTCTTATTCTGATGCTGCAGCGCATGCTCAGACTGCAGATGGGGTGACAGGTGACACTGGGGATGAGGTCAACAAGGCGCTCGCTGAGGCCAACTTTATCACGGCCCAAGGCAATGCTTCCCATCAGCCGGATGTGTCTACACAGCCAACAACTGTCGTCCTGCAAGGTACGTCTATGCTTCTGTTTTCATTTTGAGGAATGTTGCTGATTGCTGATTGTCAATGCCATGGACGGCGCTTCTGCAGGGGTTACTGTTCTTCTGACCTGCTCGCCAGTGCTTTTCATACATTGCTTGACACTGTAACAACACCTGTGATAGCGGCTGCAATGACGATCAGAACAACAACAACACCAATGACTGTCACAATGGCCATTGCAACGACTGTAACAACATGGCTGTGCTGCTATTGGCTCAACACAGTCATGCTGTTTAGGTTAACAACAACCTGCATAACAGTTGTAACACAAAAAATAACAGTTTTTGTTATGGCTGTTGCACAGTTTGTTTTAACTTCGGCAACATGACTGTGTTGAGCCAACAGCAGTACAGCCATGTTTCAGGATTTGAACCCAGCAGCTTGCTGCTTTGTAATACCTGATATGTCCTGCCAACTCTGAATAGTACCCTGCGCCCAGTGTTTGCACAGATGTTGATTTCTGCAGTTTGTGCCACAAAATGTCTTGAACTTTGCAAGAAGTGCCGGCACTGTGTGCTGATTCTTCATCCTTTGCCTCCGCTTAGTTTGCTCTTATATAGCTTTGGAAGTGCTTGAAGCATGAAAGGAAAGAAGAACGGCGATGCAATCTGTGCAACTCAAGGTTGCTATCTTCAGCTGTGCCCCCATTGACACATTGTGCACAACCTTCAGCAGCAAATCACATGCACATTGCTTGTTTGCTGGTGCAGAGCTTGCATGTGTGGTTCTGGAGGTGTACAAGGAGGCAGGAGCCATGGCCTGCCACTCACTCACCTCCTTTCTGCACTCTGCCTACCAGCACTGTGCTGCCAACTACGCTCTGGCCATCCCCATGCTCAAGTTCCTGTGGAAGGAGCTTTGTGGTGAGTGCCGACATGCCATGCGAGCAGGCACTGGAGACTACAGCATTGTGGTCATGGGCTGTGAGATGGGCGTGGTGATGCTGGTGGCTTCAGTTGCATGTAAGGCCTCCTCCCACACTGCTGATGCCATATGTTATCTGGTTGCTGAGCCTCATACATGGTGCTGTGCTATGCTGTGCTGTGCTGTGCTGTGCTGTGCTGTGCTGTGCTGCTTGTCATCAGGAGATACATTTGCATGTGACAGCTTGTACAGATTGCTTGTTGATGAAAGTGCCTTGCATACCTTCCAAGTATAGCCAGAGATCAGTATGTGCAGGTGGCGCTCAAGTTTGCCTTGAAATTTCTGCTGTAAGGTGTTTGATTGCATGCATGCCAGTCTTCATCATGATGCCATACCTCTCACTTCAGCTAACGCTCTTTGCTGTTGATCTGTAGGGATGATAAGACGCCTGCTACTTCTTGAGAAGCAGTTGGCATCATCCCGGCGGAGCAGTAACATGCGCCATAACTCCAGCCTCACGAACCACTGCAGCAGCAAGCGGATCATCAATGAGGTGGAGAACACCACTGAGAAGCTGAAGCATGGACTCAACTTTGCCCACCGCTTGCTAAGCAACCATCACGTGCGCACAGGCCGGCGTCACAAGGCTACTAAGGGCAGCCTGTCTCTGCTGAAAAGGCAGCAGATTAAGGCAAGAAGGCAGAGGCTGTCTTTCAAGAAGCAGATTCAGAGGGCATGTGCCCAGCAGAGGTTGCTGGAGCGCCAGGTTGTGCACCTCCAGCAGATGCTGGATGTCATTCTCCAGGTAAGCAGCATTTGCAGTGTTGCACCTGTGTCGAGAAAGCTTGTGTAACACTTGTGCTTTCGTGCTTTTGTCTGCGTGTATGGCACGGTCTTACGCACAGATCTACTGTGACTGTTGGTCATTGGTGTAACCTGCACAAAGCGCATGCTGCATCCTGCACGTGTAAAGGCTGTCAACCAGAACAGACATGCATACAGTCACCTTTGCCCAAAACTATGGCTTGCCCACACATCTCATTCCGGTCAAATTTGCTGGCAAAATCTTCAATGAACGCTTCCAAAAAGCTTCTTCATGAGTTGCAATCAAGACTGAGTTCACCTGGTACAGGTGGGGCGTAGCCTGCGCAACGGCAGCAGTGCTCAAGCTGCTGACCTGGTCAACCTTAGGAGCAGCTGCCTGGAGCAGCAAGGCCTCATGGGCGCTGACCTCTCAGCTTTGCACCAGCAAGTTGCTCATCTTGAGACTCAGCTGAGGACCGAGCAGAAGACTCAGGACTTGCTGGAGTCACAGGCAGTCCTCATTGCTGAGCTCAGGTATAGCTCATCTTTGTCAAGTCTATTTGTGGTCATCTCCTTCAGTTCATGCCTGATGTCGCACGAGAGCACCCTGAGTAGCTGTCAATGCAGCTGCATTGACAAGCAACTCCTGTGCATATGCAGGTAACACCAAGTAATATACAGTTGGTTACCGGTTGTTACACAAACAACAACTGGTAAAACAGTGCTGCAGGGCAACCTGACTCTGCATGGTATGACCGCTCATGAACAACCTCTTGCCTGGGCCAAAACCACCATGCTGCAACAACAAACCTTGGTGCCATCACTAATGCTGCAGCTACAACACAACAAACATGCAGCAACCTGACAACCAAATGCTTTGTGACGTGCAGATCTCAGCTGAGCGTTGGGCAGGAGACACAGGAGGGGCTGATTGCCAAGGTATCTTCCTTGGAGCAGGCTCAGGCAGCAGCTGGAGCACTGGAGGCTGAAGCAGCAGCTGCTGGGGCTGCTTCCTCCTTGGCAGATGTGACTTTGGGTGGCCAGGTATGTTAGTGCCTCTTGCAGTGGTGCATCAGCATATGGTGTGCATTGTGTCTGACTAGTGATGGGTCACATTCAGTGCTACAGCCAATGGTTCCAATGCCAATGCATTCTCAGCGCTGTCTACACATGCATACTGCACACTTTGTACACATCTCGATTGTCTGTGTTCCATACACAGTTGTGCTGTATTCACACAGCTTGGCTACACAGCTTGTGAGTGAGCTCATGGAGAATTTTTGTTTGGCATTTACTTGACGTATGAATGGGTGCTGGGCCTACTGCTTTTGCTCTTGCATTTGTGTTGCCAGGTGCATCTGGGTGTGATTGGATTGAACAGGGTGCTGAATGCTGTACCATTGTCACACCCATGCTGTCTGATGTGCTTTTGTATTAACAGTAGTCTCCCTGAGCCCCTTTCTCGCCCCCTCCCCCCCTCCCCCCTCACACCCCCTGCCTTTCCCCCCAACCCCTGCAATGCCATGTGTCTGATGTGCATCTCACTTTCTGTGCAGGCTGCTGGTTTGAGCAATGGAGTGGGTGGTGGTGTTGTGGAGCTGGATGAAAACGGCTCGGTGGTGATGGGTGGTGAGGAGCAGGGCCCCTCCCCCCTCCAGGGGATCACTGGGGGGGCCAGCAGTGAGGACCTGGACACCCTTCAGGCCCTCAGGGGCATCTCCCAGGTCAGTCTTGCTGCTCCTTGTGTTTGGAGAAACCCCACACTGTGTGTCTTCTGTCAAGCAGCGGCATCAGGCATGTGAATTGGCATCACTGCCGCTGACATGCACAGCGAGGTAGACCCAGATGGTAACCTCTTGCTATGTTCATGGCTGAGAGGATACTGTTGAGGTCTGCATTTCTGTGCATGCATCAGGCATCACTGTCAGCAGTGATGCCCTTCCTCCTCATGTCCCACTCACCACCTGCTATGCAGCTTTGGACAGCAAGCTCTCAGTCATGAGGTGACTGCACACAAGTCGATTGCATATCACCATCAGCCTGCAAGCCTTTGCTCGGGACGTGGTGCGCACTTAAAATATTCAGAAGTTGATGTGAGAAGTGCATCTCTGCGCCTGAAGAAGATGTAAGGGCTGCTTAGTTGTGCATGCAGCAAGCAGCCTTTGCATCCCCTTGAGGCGCCATAGGTCAGCCCCTTCAGCTAACATGCTGAGATCTGCATCACAGATTCCATGATACTTTCGATGTCAGATTTCATCTTGGTCTTGTGTCAACCAGCAAAGCTAAGCAAAGAAGCTGATTGATTTCACGCTTGCAATGTGCGTGACAATTGAGCACCTCAAAAAAATGTGGCACCAGTAAGCTGTTCTGATGATCTTGTCAGCACTTACTGGATACATCTGCAGCAATCAGCTTTCTAGTCAGTCAGTATCAATCTCTCACAAGCAATCTTAGGACTGATGCTCATTGTGGCTTGCCTGTCTGCAACCTGGAAGATTGTAACTGTTCTTTGACGGCATTCATGTGTTGCAGATTGCAGTCTGCCTTGCACTCATTGCCTACGCTAAGATAACCAAGCCATCAAACAATGCTCAGTAATACACACTATGTGCGGCTGACACCCATACAAACTGCATTTCAGCTGTACAAGTGTTTGGGACTGAGCAAGGCTTTGATCGCTCTGCAATTCTAACCTGGGTATCGTGAGGTTGCATTCCCACGTGCTCACCTTGGCGGTCAAACACAACAATCAATGTGTTGCCGCCTCAGCTCTGCTGCTGGCTTCACTGCAGCCAAAAGTACGTAATTCCATTGTCTGGGAGAATGCAATCCATGCACACTCAACTGCCGTTGCTGCTGCCAACCCTGAGATTGCTGATGGTCTGTTGTCTGTTGTTGCCGTCGTGCTGGTGGCCGTTGCCAGATTGAGACACCTTGTTTCTGTGTCAAAGGGAGTGTCTCAAGCTGATGTGGGCAACCAGAACGACGGCAATTCTGTGTCGCAAAAATAACAACGGTCCCCAACACTGGCAACACCAATCGTCATACTGGTTTCATTGGGTCACGTAAAGAAGTAGCAAGGCAGAGATGGGGCAAGCTGTCAGTGATCTTTCCACTGTATGCCACTTGTAAAACTGTTCTTCTACCTCCCTCAGTGTCTGACTCAAATTGACTCAGTCATTGAGTGAGGACATAGTAGAAGAAAAACTTTCACAGGTTGCATATAGCAAGAAAGTCCAGATCACTGGCAGCAATGTGTTGCAGAAGTCATGGATGAAGCACGCGAGCCAGCAGCTTAGGTGTATATGGGTAGTTTCTTAGGCACTACCCCCCTCCATGGTCTCAGTGCTTTGTGCACCCTTACCTAGAATTCAGCCGGTCATGTCATTACTTTATTGATCCTTACACAGTATGAACCTTTGCATAGAGTTTTGCGCTGTTTGCCCTTGGCCGCCATTTCAATGTGTCATCGTGAGGTGTGGTGGTCTTTCCAGGACACATTTGAGTGTATCCTTTATGCACACCTCTGACGCTAACCCCAAGATGAAAGGTTATGAGTTTTAGTCTGACCTTCCAGAACTAATATGATCAAAGAATATATAAATCTGCTGCTGCAGCAACTGGCAACAGTACTTTTTCTGCATGGTGGCCAAACGTTACAGCGCAGAATAGTAGCAAGCGTCTCTCAGCATTTGGCATTATTCAAGCAGGTCATCTATGTTTCTGATCACAAACCTGCAGCGTGTGCTTTTGACTTTTGTGCTACTCATTGTAGCAATATGAAGCATGTGCTGACCAAGGTTGAGCAAGTGCCTTGCCAATGATCATTTTCATGGTCACATACAACCACGAGTGTCTTAAAGCAGCACGCAGAGCAAGACTGAGAAGATGGAAAACTGCACACAAGACTTCTCCTAACGCTGCTGGGCCTTCACTAGACCAGTCACACCTGAGGCCAAGAAGGTGAGGGTGTATGTGCTTGTAGAGCCTGTGACATGTTGTCGACGGTCATTCTTACCTTGGACAACTGCCATGGGTTTTCAAGCATGTGCGCTTTCACACCTTGCAAGCCTGCCAGCTTCAGTAGTGTCCTCACTGTTGCATAGTTACAGCAGCGTGCAAGGCTTGTCAGGCTATGAGGGCTCAGTCCAGTGGTAATCAGGACCCTTGTTCTCATGGACTATCAGACCTGTACACTGTCATTTCTTGCATTACTGTACCTGCTGCGAAGCCCATGAGCCCTTGTTGTTCTGTCAGCCTTGCTGGCTGTCACATGCCAAATCCACTCCTCCTTTGCCACCTGGGGCTCATCACCGGCATGACCCTCTGCACTACCACAAGGCTTTGCCCTCTTGGCCTGCCCACCCCTGTAGTGGGCAATCTCCACACATGTTTCAGCTCGGACCCTGCACTCGCTGTCAATGGCTCTGGGCTGTCAAGCATGTGCCCTGTCACTTCTTGCAAGTTTCACTCCGAATTCATTGTTCATAAGCTCGGAGCCACCACACTGGAGGGCAGGGCAACAGGGCAAAGTCTTGTGGTAGTGCAAAGGATAATTTCACTGATGAATGTCGTTTAGATGAGAAACTTCTGCCATGTGAGCTCTGGCATGGCCGATGGCTGCAGTAAACTAGCAGGCTTGTGGTTAGAGCTCCCGTTCGTTTTTGACCTGAGCCGCGTGCAGTCATGAAACGCTGCATGTCACTGTCAAGGCCAGATTACTAATAGATTTGAACAGGGGGCTCCCTCATCATGTCAGCACCTGCACCACACAGCAACATAATGAGTAACAAGCAAGTATACATCTCAGGGACATAATTGTTCACCTGAACAGAAGGCAAGCAAGGGCATCATTGTCAAGTCAGGTGGTGCATGCAGTCTGCAACAACATGCACTGCAATGCTTGTTATTATGGATGGCTCGCACCACTGCCTTGCAAACTCAAGAGTGCAAAGCTTGAAACAGGGACATAAATGTTCACCTGAACAGAAGGCAAGCAAGGGCGTCATTGTCAAGTCAGGTGGTGCATGCAGTCTGCAACAACATGCACTGCAATGCTTGTTATTATGGATGGCTTGCACCACTGCCTTGCAAACTCAAGAGTGCAAAGCTTGAAACAGAGCAGTAGCATCAGTCAATGTGATGCACATTGATGGCGTGTTGACCTGGGCCAGCTCCACATGTAGAACTTCAGGGCCCCGTTGCAATTGCTTGACAACTTTTCTTGAGTGTCTCAACAAGGACCAAGTGTTTAGCAACAAGACATTGAGCAAGAAGTAGTCAACTACCAGTGGCTGAAGTCCACTGACCCTATGGCTGTAACATCCCAGCTGTGGGAGGCAGGGATGATGAAGCAATGCCAGTACCAGGTCCAAGTCACAGTGATCGGTCGTGAGAATGACATTGAAGTGAACTCTCTCACAGTGAAGGAGGATTTACTGTACTGTCATGTTCATCATTGTCTCTGGTGACTTGGCCCTATTTGGGCCTTTGCTGCCTGGCAAACCAGCTGAAAGCGCCCTGTAGAAGACGCTGAATGTGAAAACAACGTACACAGTTCAACTGTCAACATGCGTGCAAACTTTGCCAACCAGTGTAAGCTGCTGATCTGGGTGGTTGACAAACCCAGGGAGGCCGTTGCAGGTAGATCGGCAGCTGCAAGTATGCAGAATCACAAACTTGCCGCTGCATGTCAACCTGCAGCGCCCTTGCCTGAGATTCAGCTGCAAAGCTGCATGGGTACGCTGTGTTAGATCTGAGATGAAAACCATGCCTGACACTGCCCTGCAGTGTCAGGCATGATGCAGTGTCAGGCATGATCTCACTTCAGCTCTTCCCAGCCATAGGCTGCATGCTAGCAGAGGTTTATATGCAATTAAGCGGTCTGCCGCAGCGGCTGCTTTTGCTGACAGGGCTGGCTGCAACAAGTTGGGGGGCTCTGGCAGTCGCCAGCTGGCTACCCTCTGGGGAATCTCAATGCATCTTTTCTGCTGATGAGATGCAGCAGATGTGGGTTGATTCTCTTCAGGCAACTGCCAGGAGAGTCCACACCCATCTGTTGCATCTCATCAGCAGTTGTGGGTGCAATGAGCCTCTTCAGGCAATTGCCAGGATGTGCCAAAATTAGCTGTCTTATTCAATCTCCAACTACCAGCACAGGGAGCATCATGGTACACACTCATGAATACTGTTGTCTTAAGTCACCCACAGCAGTCAGCTCATTATAAGGCCAGTAGCCACTCATAAAGGAACAGCCCTGAGTGTGCATCCCATTAGCCAAGTATGGGATGAACACATACCCACCATGCACACATGGCAAGCAATGCACTGATGCATTGATTGCTGTCATCCCTGCTCACTGCTACTTCTTGCAAACCTGCCATGTTCATTGTGTCTGTTGCAGTGCCTGTTAGGCTACCATCAAGCAGCAAGGTACCTCTGGTAACACCCTCAAGTAACACTTGTCATTGACCTGCAGGTGGAGTCAGGCAGGATCCCTGCTGTGAAGGTGCACCACGATTACCGTGGGGACTATGGCATGGAGGAGGTGGAGCGCTCCCCCCCCTCCTACCTCTCCACCACCACCACCGCCCCCTCCATCAACTCCATCAAGCCCCCCAGCCTCACTGGGCCCCCCACCACCACCGGCAGCTTTAGCATGCCTGCTGCCAAGGCTGCCCGCTTGCAGCAGCATGAGGAGGTCTTCAGCCGCCTCAACAGTGGCATGGATGTGGGGTCCCCCAAGGTACCCACTGCCACCCCACCTCATTTTGTTGCAATCATATGCAAATGTACAGATGTGGGTCAATCAGGATGCTGGTGGCTTTGCTGGTTGAGGCAGATGCAGCACTTGCATGCTTGTGGTTTAGTCCTGCAAGACTGATGCATAAGAATAAGTTTCATGTCTTGTGATCGCTGCCATGCATCAACAGCTGACGCCCATGTTTTGGCTGCTGCAGTATCTAGCAGATATCATGCAAATCAATAATGCAATCAACTTAGTCATGATTGGCCTGTTGTACATGGCACACTCCAATGCATGCATTGGTTTCTGATTCCCATCAGTGCTAGGTCCAGTGCTTGCCACAAGCCTTTCCAGCGTAGAGATTGTTGTGACACCCCCAATGGTGTGTACAGCTTGTCAGGCATGAGGCAGATGAGAGCCATGCTGTGTGCAGCAAATCTTATAGTGTCTGTGTGACTGTAGGGCCGGCGAGGACCCCACACAGGGAACCCCTTTGCTGCAGGGTTGACCCCTGCTACCTCTCAGACCCTTCCCTCTGGTATCGAGCTTTCTGCAGTTTCTGCTGCGACCAGCTCTGCACCTCTTCTTCGCCAGGTGCAGTCATGCTCACAATTGGCATCAGACATCATTTCGCAGCTTGCTTGCACCATCAGGAATGTGCTGATATGCTAAGTGTTGTTGTGCTGTCAGGCAAATGCAAAGTCTGCTGGAGGTCTTGCATCACATGTATCCCCTGTACACACAGTCTGCAGTGCTTTGCTGCCTCGCTGGGCCTTCTCTCTGCAATACCACAATGCCTGATGTCTTGCAATCTGGCAGTGGTTTGCCGCTTTGCCACTCATGGTGTGAAAGATAACAGAGAACAGGAGATGCTCATTCTGCGCAAAGCATGTCCTCACATTCTATTAGACAGCCTCAGCATCTTCCTAGTTTTGAACGTTATGAGCTGCAGGGTATTGTTTTCAGTCATCACAAAAGGCAAGTTGAAAGGCATGCATCATGGTCTGTGCATTCATCATGTACAAACACGTGTTCAAAGCCTGACTCTGAAGACTGATGCTGTTTCAGGTTGTGTTGTGTTTTGGCTGCTTCTGACATGTGACTGCAATGCTTTCAGGCAGGGAATGAGGTACAGGGCGGGCAGCATGCACCTATTCAGCGGGGCGACAGCATGCTCAAGAAGGGAAAACTCTTGCTCAAGAAGATCATTCCCCGCAAGAGCAGACGTAACTAGAAGTCAATTCGGACCACTGAGTGCTTGGGGACATAGCTTGAGCACAGTTTAAAGCATGGGTGTTATGGGAAGATGTGATGTCCCCTTATAGGCACATATGTAACTCAACATGCTGTTGTGTATGAATGGATCTTGTTTTCCAAAAAATCTGCTTTGTCGTCAGTATGGCCAGCATTGCAATTTGACATACCGTACAGGTTCAATTCTGTCCACCAGGGAATGCATGCACGAAATGCCCTGATCCTATTTACGATTACGGTATACAACGACAGACTTGGTAATTCTTGATGGCTCCCTAGGTGAATGCGTGTATACGGCATCGATGATATCAGAATCTGTTGTCAGGATGCAAATCTCATGCAGGACCTAGACTTTTGTTGATAATTACCTTATGAATGATAAAACGCTCTGGTTTTGCAAGCCCTTCTAACAGCCAAGAGCTTCTGAAATGCACTGGTGATTTGGTTCTGGAGGTGACTGACGATGTGCTTGATCATGAGCGAGCAAGAACCTCCTCCTCAGCAGCAGACCGACCAAATTTTTTAGATGCCCGACTTGAAATAATGACCGTCACATGTCAGACAGTGTCACACAAGTGACGTCGCCAGAGGTGCTGATGCATTTCAGAGCTACGATTATGATGTAGCAAAAGCATCTGTGCGACGTTTGATGCCTCTCAAGAAATCTCTCACTAGAATGTTTGTACATCAAATTGTTTGCATCAAGAGTTTCGTTTTGCTTAAAACATCAAGGCTACAGTATTACAGCGGTTTTGCAGATCGCTGCCCAGTTTGCTGCCCAGTCATACTAGCAGTGTCGCCATCTGCTTCAGCCATACTGTGATTTCCAGCAGTCTTTAAAGCGCTGTGTGTTTAAGCCGTAGAAGGCTTTATATCTGAGCTGCAGTCCTGTATCTTCTGGATCAGATCAGACCAAGCACCCCATAAGGGCCTGTTACTCAGGAAGCAGATGGCACTCCCTCCTCTGTAGCCTTGGTGCTTCTGCCTGTGGTCAGACGCATGGGCCACATCAGCAGTTTGTCACGCACAAAGAGCTATCAAACAGCTGTCATAATCTCATCAGTCATGCAGAGACAAGCTTAAGGTCACATGCTGTTGCACGACTGATGCACATGCTGTTGTTCAGCCTGCATTGTGACGCATGTGCAAAGCACCTGCACTGCAGCTGATGCACATGCTGTTGTTCAGCCTGCAGTGTATAGCATGTCCACAGCACTTGCACTGCAGCTGAGGCAGCCATGAGAAAGCGGTACTATGTATGCCATACACACCTGTTGAGATCCCCAAAGCAGACAGCTGTCTGAACTGAAAGATCCAAAGAGCCACTTGTGCCCTGCACAACAAGCCTCCTGCTCAGGCAAGAGTGGCTACTTGGCAGACACCTTAAGAACAGTAGACAAAGCAGACACAACAAGTCCAAGTTTCAGTACTGAAAAGAAATGCAGAAAACCACCAAGCGCAGACCTCAGCAACTGTATGTGTCTGGGACCAAGTGCATACAAGCACTGGCATAGTCGGGAGGAACAGTCACAATCACCTTGTCTTCCAAAGAAGGCTTGTACTCACAGCACCACAAGCAGCACACATTGATGGGCGTGACCATGAGCACAATATCAGGTCCAGCATTATATCTCATCGGTTCTCAGACCCTAAACCCCAAAAATGCAAAAACCGCTAAAACCCTAACCCCTACAACCTATCCAACAATTAATTGAAAATTTTAGGGTTTTGCAAAATCCTAACGGTGAAACCAACGCTGGGGCGATATCAGTACCTGAGATTGGCAGCAATCTGGAATATGATTTGAGGTGACACCCCATTTGGAATGGTCTCGGTTGACATACCAACCAGCAGCATCAGGCACCGCAACAGCTGCCACTGTGAATGAGAAGGGCTGTTGAGCAGGGGCAGGGCAGTACTGTGGCAAAGCCCCAGGGCCATGCTGCCACGTCTCCCAGAGCATTCCAGACTGCACGAATGGCTCGACGACCTAAAACATAGGAAGTAGATTTAGGATTTGCGATGACCTGAAACACAGGAAGTGCGAGGTGGTGTCTTATAGCCATGGTTACAAATAGGATGGAGGCGCAGCAGATTGCTAGTGCTACACCACAGCAATGCCAGAGCATACTGCAGCAGGTGTTGAGAATGCAGATGTGTTCTTGGCTGTGTGCTGTAGGTGTTTTGTTATTATTGCTCTCTTGCTTTCACTGTGACCTTGCCCCTGAGCCAATTCTGAGGGATGTGTTTTCACAGCTTGACAAACTCCAGCTGTGCCACAGAGATATTTCAAAAGTGTGCTTGTGTCACGTAGCCCAGTGATGTATTGTCACTGCACAGACATGCACATGCTGGCAAACTTTGGATGCGAGTCTGGAGGATTAGCCTTGCAGTCATGATTTCATAGTGTGTTAAGGCATGCTCAACGCAGGGTCTTAGCTGTACATTGGTATACAACATGAGAGCACATCAGAGCCCCACCTGCTCATACAACAGAAACGGGATCATGCTGGATGATTTGGCAAAGCCAACACCTTGCTGACCCCCCAAGCTTGTCAGGGGGGTACCCCAATGGATGACGGGTGGGCCTGCAGCATCACACAACCAGGAAAGAGATGCTCATAACAGCGCCGAAGTGTTTGTCCAAGTAAGTTGCAGGAGTGTCACTGGAGCATCAGACACACAGGCATAACATTGGATCTACAGTGTACCAGTGCAATATGTGCATCAAACAATGTGAGCTATGCACAATGTTTGCACTGCACCATACAGCAAAAAAAAATCAAGTTACAAACAGTGCAAAAGGTCATGACAGCATTGCAGTGGTTGTCTAGTACAGTAGAATGCCTGGGGGCAATTATGCCGATTACACAAAGTGTGGTGAAACAGGTGGCATGACACTTCTTTCACTGACAGCGTAGATAATGCAGAGTCAAGGCAGCATGGATGCAGTCGCATCAAAGCATGACTGTGGTACATGCAGCATGGGTGCATTGTGATGCAGACCTCATGCAGTATTATACCAAGATGGAGGGCTGTTGTGCCGTGTGCAGCTTCAGTTAGGGCCAGTGCTGCAGGGTAAACTGACTGCAGCTCTGAGGGGACCATGTGATCATACACCCACACTTCTTCATCCTACAAGCACACAGCCGACTGCCCATGCTAAGAACGTGCAGAATGGCTGAGTCAGAGACTTTGCACTGCATGGATGTTATGTTTTGATGGCAACTACATTTGGGCGGAGATAGACAAGAACAGGTTTTGCAAAGCAGTTAAGCTTGAATTTCAAACACAAAGGTGCGGTCAAGCAAACAGGTCATTGCAAGACTGATCATCGTTAATAGTTATGGGACCCTGTCTTTGCCATGATAAATACCATACCTCATGCATAAGAACAATAGCAACAATGAACAAAACACATTCTTGATCGATAGGCATCAGCAAGTCAGCCTTCAGACAGGCTTAGTCAAAGCATCACTCATGCTGTGCGTACAGAGTATTGTTCATGCCGTGCAACACGACGCAGTAAAATTGCATTTGTAATGCAGTAAAGTTACATTGTAATGCAGTAAAATTACATCTGTAATGCAGTAAACTTACATTTGCCATTTGGGCGACCTTGTCAAGCTCTGAGGCAGGCATGGTTATGCACATGAAGCTCTGCCCATATAGCTGTTGTGCCTGCATCACAACTAACCTAGTTGCCATTCATCCATTCACTTCCTTATTCTATGGGCATCTGTTTTTCCCATGCGCCAAGGGACAGCCCAAATGGATATGCCATGTAAGCCTGATCCTGATCAGTCATTTGATGAAGTTAAAAACTCTGTAGCAACAGTACTTTGTGAGGATGCATTATCTTTCCTGAGCCTGTGTTGGCCTGAGACCTGGGTCCTGTGATGTGTAATCAACCAACTGATGCAGCAAAAAATGATGCAGCAGACAAGGCAAGCACTGATCAGGCCAGCTCAGTTATTCATGCATGCATGAACAGTACACACAGACTCTAACCAGCTGCATAATAGGTATAACCAAAATCAGCTGACAGAGTTAGGGTTTGTCTATATTTATCACACTGCCAAAACTACTTGCACAGCCAGGTGTCTTTCTGTAGTAGCAATGACAAAGACTCTGCCATGCACCAAAGTTGATTATGATGTAAGAGCAGCATAACAGGTATAATAAAGGCAGACACCATGAAGATGCTATACCAATGCTATACCAGTGTAGGATCCATTGCCTATTCCATCTGGGCATTTGAGACAAGGAGCTGCTGGAAATTTGGGCACTGAATGGAGGAGATAGAATCCTGAGCTTTGGTCCAACCCAATTACCCCCTTTGCATGGGCACCCCCCTCCCAGACAGGGGGGTCGCCCCCAGGAAACTCATCATTCCACATTACATACCCAAATTGTCCCTACACGATCAGCAAAAGAAGTGAGTGTGCAGAAAGTGTAAGCACGCTGTTCCCAGGCTGCGGCGCAGAAACCCCACTATAAGCTTGTTGCAGCTATCACCTAGTTTCTGTTGGGAAGCTACTTACTGCATGCATGTACAGCTGCTGCAGTGTATCTGCCAGAGGCACGCCCGATGTGACAGCCCAATCATAACCTAGGGTCCAGACAAGCTTGCCAGAGGAATCCTGTGCCGCATTGCTGTCCATGTAGGCAAAAGCATCACCCCCAGGAAACTTCAGAGCCGTCCACCTTGAAGGAAGTTTTGAGCATCAAGTGTTCAAGATTGGGCTTTGACCTCAAGAGTAACAGGAAATTATCAAGACGTTACCAGTCAACAGGCGACCCAGTGGTGTTGAGACAACTCAAAGGCTGGGCAGCTGCAATGACGCGCAGCAGGAGAGTGACGGTTGCAAAAGCATAGAGGTTTGATCGAGACTTGATGAGCGAGCTGGGTCTGCTCATGTCAGGATAGCAATACCACTCCAGAAGTTTGAGTGGGTCAGGCGTGCATCAATGTTGGAAGGCATCGAATGCGCGGGGTGGATGCCGCATAAAAAAGGAGATTCGTAACGCAGAAAAGATCTTGCAAGCTGTGATGTGTTGTCTTTCACCTCAACTGCGCCAGGCGGGTGGACGGTCACGATGTCGACTACGTTTACGCAAACTGCAGCCCATAAACTGTGCATACATCGTCATCTGCGGGGCACGTCATGCTCGAGGCACAGCTTTCGGCAGAAACAATGGCAAACAGGGTTGACTTTCGGTCAAACAGTGCGGGAAGGTTCTCCCAGTGCGCCTGAGTCCGCTTCGCGAGAAGCCAGCTCTGCTGGGCTAGTGCCTTCAAAGTGCACATGGGCATAGTCTGCTCTGCCTGTGAGAAAACGAGGTCTGCACAAACTCGAGGTAGCTTCCATAGTGATCAGCAGGTATATGGGACGTAAACGCGCAGGTACAGCCCGTGCAGGCGCCGCCAATCTGCAGGTATCACAGCATCGCTGCAGCGTGCTGTAACACACGACTGGTATTCAGGGTCTCGGGGCCGGTCGCATCATCGCGGTCCTCGTAAGACCGCCTCTGCCTCAACAAGTGACGACGATGGTCCTTTAATAACACGCTGGTGGTGGCCGCGTCCGCATGCGCATCATCGCCAAAAACAGCATGCGACAGAGCGTCAGGATTCCAGTAAGCCTGTCGGAGTTCCAGAAGGTAATCATGTGTCTCTCTTGTGTGACCAATACTTGTATATATATGCATGGCACCAAAAAGTTGCGCTATGGAGGGCCTTTCCCTAAAGGAATCAAAAGAGCAGGACTGCAATATACAACTAGCTGTGTGAAACAAGCATTCAAGATTGTTCTCCAGTTTTCTCTTGTGGAAGAGCACAACTATGAACTGCAGGAGCAGCGCTAGCACTGGCCATCACAGCTGCAAGTGATGTTCAATCAGAAGCTATGCACGACATGCTTGTTCAAGTTTCTGGGAACAGTGGACAATGCGCAGAAGATGCCATGCTGTTACAAAGGTGCTTGGCACAAGACAGTGTTGAAAATGGGTCATGCCAAGCATATCTTGAGTCACTGTATGCTTGCCTTGCTGATGCATGCACCCCTCAGAAGGCTGATCATCAGCAAGACATGCAATAAGCTTACCTTATGAGCAGTACCACTTACAAACAGCACATAAGCATCCTTTGAGAACATTGTGTAACTCTATGTGGCACACGTCGCATATCAAAGACGCATGAGCCTGACCAAAAGCAAAGCCTTGTATCATGAGCGCACAGGTACAGACATGTATGTGGACGTGTGCACACTCACGCACACACACTTGTTCTGTCACAGTGCTGATGCCAAGTGGATGACTCTTTTCTTGGGTTTAATTGGTCCAATGATGCAAATGTGCAACGAGATGCTTGTTTGAAAGTTAGAATGACAGCAGGGCATGCCAAGTTGTGAAGCAGATAGGACTCGTCACCAAGATTATGATGTACAGCCGGTGTCTGTTGGAAAGACAGACATTCTGCCTAGAAGTCTCAACATTAACAGTACAGTTTCAAGCGCATCAGCAGGAAAGCAAAGCTTGTGATGAGACTGCAGGACAGGGCATGCTGATGTGTTGGAGTGGCTGTGATTTCTGAATTTTCACAGGAAGCCTCTCTGTGACTGGATGTGTTCCGTTCACCTGGATGTGCACAAGACAGATGAAGTGATTGTGCTGGGGAAATGGCACTCAGCTGCCTGTGCAACCCCAGGCTATGCATGGCGGCCTGCCTGGGGACCAGCGGCCTGGGGACCACCTGCTTGGGGACCACCTGCCTGGGGACCACCTGCCTGGGGACCACCCGCCCAGGAATCACCTGCCCGGGGACCAGCCGCCAGGGGATCACCTGTAAGGTTGTCAACAATAAGCACAACATATAAATTATAGCTTTGGTATGTGCCCTGACACTGCATGTACTGATTGCTGTTGTATTTGATTGCTTCTACATTACACATCTACCCTGTTGCACTCCTCCACAAAACAGCACCATTTGCACAGATAAGTGGTAAAAGATGTTGCTGGATGTTGTTGAGACAGAACTTTCTTAAGCTGCCCTAGAGACACATTAGGTTGCGACACTACCAGCCGCAGCAACAGTTTGCCGGTCTGTGGTAACAATCTGGAGATTTGCGCACATTCTTAGGTTTTTCAGCTGTCTAGCACATAGTTTACTGGCTGATCTGTCTTGATCTGAAGATGAGTGTGTTGTTGTTTTTATTGACAGACCAATGCTACCATGGCAACATACTCTGAGGGCGATGCGTCTGATTGCATGTGACAATGCGCCTGTGGAATTTTTGTAGCTATCCCTGTTCTGATTCCTAACTGTTCTGATTCCTGATCTAGTAACAACCATGGTATTGACACGCATTTGCTGGAAGGAGCGCTACTGATATAACAGACAGTACTTTGCAGCAAAATGCAGTCCTAAATAGAACATTAGTATGCAGCATGATGGCAGTGTGGGTTTGACACGCTCTTCTTCTTTCTGCAAGCGCCTTGCTGACCTGGGTGCCCATGTGACCCAACAGGCAGGGTCACATGTTTCTTTTGCCAGGGCAACTGCTTTGGCCAAGCAATTCCCTGCTTCTACAGGTTTCTGATGAAGAAGATGATGAGATTTCAGCCACAAGTTACAACTCTCTCAGGGAAGCCCTGACGCTAGTGCTGCCCATCACACAGGCAGGGCGCACATGGGGCTGCTGCATACCCAGCCCCTTTGATGACCCCTCCACCAGCACAGACCTGGATGAAGAAGAAGCTTCAGCAGAGCTGGAAGGTGTAGAGGAAGCTGCTTCTGCTGTCAGCAGTGAGCTGGACCCCTCTCTTACTAACCCAGTCAGCTACCCATAACCATCAACTGAGTACTCAAACCTAATAGGGAGAGGTCCTTCACTTGACAGTAGCAAGTTGCGCAATCCAGCAGACTACCCTTGCAGCTGTTGGCTGGTATAGCCTTCCAAGCTCATGAGCTAACAGCAAGCTAATTAGCTTATAAGCTGCTGCTGCAAGCCCTTGCCAGATATTCTTCTGGTACATCATGGCGCTTTCTGCAGACTACTCAACAGTCACGCAGTCTTTGATTGTGGTACTCAGGTAGAGAAGCAAAGCAAGGCAATTAGGAAGATGCTGGAGCGTGCACTGACTAGGGCGGCTGTGGATGAAGATGCAGGGGCCAGTGACAAAGCAGAAGTGGTGCTGTCTCAGAAGCTGGAGAGCCTATTCCACAAGGGCAGAATTCAGGCATCTTTGTATGTGCATGATTGAGATAGGCAGCTTTGCATGTTGGCCAAGCACTGCAATATGGTCCGCGGCTGCATTGAGGGCTGATTGAAATGCAAGCTGCCTCAATGCTTTACCCTGACAAGGCAATGAGGATACTAACCAATTGAGTTCAGGTTTTGGTGTGAGGTGCATCAGTTGCAATGCATGCCATGAATGGCGTCAGTGTGTCTTGACGTTAACAGGGTGAGCTTGTAGCATCAGAGGAAGTTTTTCCCAGTCTGGGAGAGGAAGAATTTCTGTCAAGTGAGGCCATGTCCCCAGACAGCCCTAGGGCTGCGGCAGGCAGCCCAAAGAATCTGTGTCATTGGCCCCAAGAAGGGGCCCTGCTTTCAAGAGCTGTTCCATGCAGCGCAAGTCTCACCTGGACTGCATTGCTGAAAACAGCGGCCAGCAGTCGAGCGTGAAGGTGCAAGACTTGCTCCAGATTAGCAGTGCATGGTCAGCATGAACGTTGCCATTTGATTGCAGCATGAATATTGCCATTTGCAGCAAATTTGTGTGAACATCACAGCTTGCACAGTGATTACAATTTGAAGCACTGCTTTCTGCATGCCCTGGTGATGAAGGCACACACCCAGCAGGTGTGTGTGCTGTTCGTGTACATTATAGGCTTGTTGTCAGATGCTGCTGAGTGTGTTGAAATCAAAGGCGGACTGCTGACAAATTCCAATGCTGTGCATACAGAGTGGCGCTGTGTTCAGAGAGCCTTGCATTGGCTATTGACCATAGGGCTTCTGGCAAGCATAGCACCAGACAAAATATGCTTTCCAAGGTTCAGCGACAAGTGCAATGCAAGACTGACAATGAGAGTGTGGGGGTTGAGGGCATGACACAATGATTCACCCTGCCTTCGGAAGTCTGTGCTGCAAGGTCAAGCAAGCTTTGCCAATGTAAATACTGATTACTGAGCACCATAATCATACATGCTTATGACTTTCCAAATCTCCATGGTCAGTTTGTTCTAGTGGAGGTATGCATACGTATGCATGCATGCAGCGTCTGTGAGAGTATTGAAAACACCAACTTTGCAGCACAATAGAAATCTGCAGCCAGATGTGCTGAGGTGCACAGATTTTGATCATCTGTACAAGCATGAATATATTTTTCAGATCGAGTCAAAGAGATGCTACTGAAATATTGAAAGACTTGTGACATTCAAAACTTGTGTTGTCAATTTGATTTCGAAATCATGTATGACTGGAACTTTTTCGTGTGGACAGCACAGTTTGTACACAATGTGCATGACAAGCAGCAACGCTAGTATTCGCTGTTACAGCCAGAGCAAAATGTGACTTGGCTATAACACTCTGCTGTATGACTCTTCCTTGGTATTCAAAGCAATCAATGTAACAGGGTGAAGGTGAAAAAGGTCGTGCTAGCGTGTCAGGGTCGTATTATCCACCCTGTTACAATCAATGTCCAAAAAGGGACTGCCATATCTGATGATGTTGCTCAAGTATTATCTTACATCATGTTTGGTGCTTGTTGAGATGCAGTGTGCAGTCGGCGGGCTTGCATAACAGGACTGTGTATCACATGCTGTGTGTATTACTACTGCGCGCAGTACTGTGCTGGTGACAGCTCTCCTAAGTGTGTCTGAAAGCTGTGTGCAAGACACAAAAGTACAAACTAACAGGCTGTTAGCTAAGGAGTGCGGCCTATGAAACCATTTCAAACCACCTGATGAGTAATCTGTCCATGAATGGTGTGACTGGATACTGCTAAGTGCTCACAGTGTCAACAGTGCATTACAGCGTAGTCCTATCTACTGCTGAAGATTGCAGTTCACAACACAACAGAAACCAAAATTACCAGTCATAGATGTGATCAGAACTTGCTGGCTGGCTAAGGCGTGTAGTACTTTCACCATGGTGGTGTTGAAATAACACCATGGCCATCTCAGCCGCTTGCAATCCAGGCAGCAAGTGCACAGGATCACAAGCGTGAACAGGATGCACGACAAGGACGTGTGGCCATGTAGCATCCCAAAAGCTGGTTGTTGCATAAGCCACAGCAGCAGGTGCTGCATCTGCAGCAAAGCAATTCGAGAGTCAGCACTTGTTTCTGTCTGTGCTGAAAGCAGTGCTGAAGATGCTAAGATCATAAGCACCTGACAAGTGCCAGGAGCTGTGCACAACCCGAGCAAGTCTTCAGCAGCGACGCTCCAATATTTGCGGTCCAGGCTCCAAAGGCTGTGTCCTCCGAGCCAGGCTCCAAAAAAGGCTGTGTCCCCCGCTCCAAAGGCTCTCAGGTAGGCTCCATAGGCTGTGTCCACCGTGCCAGGCTCCAAACAGGCTGTGTCCCCGGCTCCAAAGGCTGTCAGGTAGGCCACAAAGGCTGTCAGGTAGGCCACAAAGGCTGTTTCCACTGCTCCGCCGTGCCAGGCTTCAGATGCTGCTTCTAACCTGCAAGCCAGCCTGTGGTCCTGCCGATCAAGAACTCGTGCACACTGAAGACGACAATCCTACGGAACAACAACTGCGAAGGTACCTTGAAAGACAGCCGAAATCTGAGAATCCTAGAAGAAAAGTCTGTGAGGAAGCCTTTCGAAAGGCTGTGTGTGCTGGCATAGGCCATGACTAGACGCTAACATGCACCGTCACGAAACCTGACGGTGCATACTAGAAGCTAATATGCACCGTCACGGTGCATACCAAGCGCTAATATGCACCGTCACGAAACCTGACGGTGCATACTAAACGTTAATATGCACCGTCACGGATCCTGACGGTGCATACTAAAACGCTAATATGCACCGTCACGGAACCTGACGGTGCATACTAAACGCTAAT
>JAABUP010003701.1_pt1 | contig 26631 bp, 25 predicted proteins | sample 5559201 | NCBI WGS metagenome assembly JAABUP01 (sample SAMN10711887, study PRJNA513373) | rock metagenome | isolation source: Antarctica rocks | place: Antarctica | reverse complement strand
TGGGGTGGTAGGTACGTCTATCTGATTTTTTATGGCACCCCTATATTTTTTCGTGGGGTGTGTGCTCGCTACGATTCTGGCATACATTTTCCAATAGCACTGTACCTTAAGGATTACATGGAGGTCTTCAAAAGAACACCACAGATAGTACAAATAAGATTACTGAACGCTCTCTCGTTACCGCCTTGCCTACTTTGCTGAGGACATTTACCCTACTTCGCCAACAATTCACGCATCTTCAATCCAACCTGTACTCATATTGATGAGGATGAAGGACGCTTGACAAGATGCCCTGGGCCCGCAACCAATCCGACGCCACTTAGTATGTTCAAACTTCTGTATGTTGGGCGAAGCCGCGCGAAAATGATTACAATGCTTGCGCAGCATCGTTGCCGTTCATCTTGGTGGCGTCGACGACTGCATCCGCATTCCCATTCCTCTTTGCCCTCGACGCATTATACTTAGCAACCTCTTGTTCTACTGCTTGGTCCAATCTGCCCTTTAATCCCGGGCGGTAGCCGAAGAAGAAAAGTACCTCCATCCAGACAAAGAATGGGGCTAAAAACACCGCCTGAACCAGGTTATCGAATAGAGCAGGCGCTCGCCCCTCGAATACGCCATGTCCGATGAATTGCGCCAGCCAGCTTGTGATGTGGACTCCCAAGGCCCAGTAATTGGCAGTCGCGCCGCAGGTACTGGTGAGATGATTTGCGTAGGCAGTACCGCCCAACAACAGTGGCGCGAGAAGACTTCCAGCGACTGGTTCCATCAATATGTAAAGGGTAGAATACAGCAAGGCGGCAATGGTGCCAGCATTTGGCGGTAGGTTCCTTATTACGAGATAGTCGGGTAGTGGAATAAGCGATGGAGTGTTCGTGCCCTGTTCATGCTTTTCGTCAGTCCTTACAGCTCCGCTTCACCAGGCCGTGTACTCTTACAAACAGGAAACTCGTCAGTAGGATCAGTGGCACGCATGTGACATGGATCGCTATGTTGACCTACCGGCGCCGCCTACAGTCAGTCGTGGCTCAGGGACCTAAGGACCCTGAGTAGATCTTCTTCGCTCACAGGTTCATGGTGGTACGAGCCGTACTTCCGAATTGAGCATTTCATTAGTCTGACGGCATGACGTTTTGGGGTAAGTACCAGGGCTTACAAAAAGTAGTTGTTTCTCAAGATGCAATGCCATCTCGGATTGGCGAAGTAGACTACAGGAACAGAAGAGGGTTGTGGAGGGGCCAGCCTCAGAATCATAACGGAATAGTTAAGCAAGTGTAACTGTAGATTTTCTGGGTCAGCTCTCACGGCATCGTTCGTAACGTTAGTGAGTGCTGTCCAATTCGCATCCTATGTGTATATTTGAGTACCGCTGTAAATAATCTGGCTGAAAGAGTACGCACACATCGTCCCCCTTGACTCAAAAATCTCACCTCTCAGATTGCTAGGGCCCCTCCGTGCATCGACGGACGTCTCTGCAAGCTCTCTGGTACCAAGTAGAGAGCGAGCAACAGACAAAAAGTCTATGCGCTGTCACTCTTTGGCCAAAAGTGCCTAAGTACGTTTACGTCCAACGCTTCACTGCGTTTGGACTTTGCTGATTCCATGGTGAAGACGCAAAGCTTCGCATCGCCGGCTGAACACACAGCTCCTGCTAAGTTGCAGGACAGAATTATCCGGCATCTTGGGGAACAAGGCAATAAATGCATGGAAGGGTGTAACACTCGTCTTTCAAGCACGGGGACTTGTCGCACCTGAATTCAAGGTCAATCTGCACAGAGCGTTTCTCGATCTCCCTCAGAGACAACTTAGACTGTGTGTTTAGGCACCTTTCATGACGGCATCTGCCAAGACGCCCCTCATACCTAAAGAACAAATCCAAGAGCTTTGAGATAACTCCGTACCTTTACGTCTCAAATCACGTCATGTTTTTTCTTTATGAACTCGAGCGGGTAATCACACTACACCCTTCGTTCTTCGGGCCTCGAGTCAAAGAGTACCTTACAAATCGGCTCTTGGAAGATGTAGAGGGCACATGTACGGGTCAGTACTATATCATCTGCGTGATGGACGCGTACGATATCTCGGAAGGCCGAGTCATACCTGGGAGCGCTGTAGCCGAGTACACGGTGCACTACAGAGCTGTCGTGTGGAGACCTTTCAAAGGCGAGACTGTAAGGCTTTGAAGGGACAGATCTTTTGTATACAGATGATCAGACTGAAATGATGAGCAGGTGGACGCGATCGTTAGCTCCGTGAACAGGATGGGTGTTTTTGCAGACGTTGGCCCTCTTCCAGTCTTCGTTTCGAACCATGTACGATCTCCAATACATGATATGTATCCCCTGTACCTGCTAGGCTAAACGTTTGTAGCTCATTCCGGCCGAGATCAAATGGGACCCTAATGCTACCCCGCCGCAATACACTGACAATGGCGACCAGGTGATTGAGAAAGGAACACATCTTCGCATTAAGCTCATTGGGACAAGAAGCGACGTTGGTAGCATGTTCGCAATTGGGAGTGTCAAGGAAGATTTCCTAGGGTATAACCTCCTGACGCCTCGTTCTACTCCATTGGTTATTGACTGGCTGCTAGAACACTTTGATTACTTTGTGAACTCCGGGTTCGCAAGACTCGACCATTGAGACAGCATCATAACAAATATATCTCGCAAGCCTGGGCATTTTCTGCGGCGTTTCTGGTGGTATCGGAAAAGGATGAACGACGCGAGGTAAACGGATCATGTATCATAGTGTAGATTATAAGACCCACAACCCAGCATAGAAATGTAGCGAAGTTGTCAGGCGCCGGGAATGTTTACAACGCCATGGTGATAATACTTGTAGTAAGCGCGAGATGCGCAGTTCATTGACATTGGTATTTAGCAGCGCCGGAACCACAATCCTTGATGATAGTGATACCTACAAGACAAGGTTACTGGCCTTTAAGACACAGCGCTGACGATCAGCATGGAGGCAAGGTGATCATGAAGAACAGATTATGATAAATGGCCAGGCCAAGGGATGGGCCAGCATACTCAGTTGCAACCATAAATTTCGTTAGTACAATATTTTGCGTAACCCCAGCACAACAACATAACACTATCACAAAGAGCTCTAAAAATTCCGAAAAAATTAGTATGATTTTGAAATGAAATAATGATCATACGAGAAAGTTTTCTTCAGATTAATATGTGTTGTTGTTGTGGTGTTGAAGTTGTGTGAAATGTTGTACTAACGAAATTTATGGTTGCAACTGTGTAAAACTGTTATACGCGCCAAAGACCACGTCAACGACTTCAGAAGCTACTACACGTACTTGTACAATAATCGAAAGGGCTTTTGTTAGAGTCAGACGGGCGTCTCCGAAACAGGTATAGGAAGGATGCCAATCGCGGTTCGCGTCTCGTTAACGTTGCTAGGGAGGACGGACCTTGTCGATAAGAAGGGGTTTCCCTACACCTCAAGAACGCAACAAGGTCCGGTACATGGCCAATATTATTCATCACCAGATGATAGGCGGGATTACTGCCCTTCTGACTGACGAAACTAAAACACAGGGGTGTTCATGCCTTGGAAGACATAAGGTATACTTGTATTGAGCTTTTCAATCGTGTTGCACGTTTCCTGAAAGTACCAAGTACGATCAAAGTAAACATCCGAGCTTCCCAGTCCCACCTTGTTTCACCAACAACCGAACGCTAGATCGGCCATCCCCCATAACACAGCAAGTCGCTGCTCTTGCTACCTCTTCTTCAGTCACAGTGTCCTCGCACGTCGTCATCATGTCCCTACAATCGCTGTATCAAGCTTTCCTAGCAGCTCCAAGTGCTGCTGCGCTTGCCGAGGGTGCCTCCTTCAACTACATTACCACCCTCACGACCGTGAACGAGCCGGCGGCCATCATTAAGCACCTGGCGGCGCAGCAGCACGCGCTGAAGAAAAAGCAGGAAAAGGTGATCAGTTCCATCGAGAGCAGTGATGCAATCTGCCTTGACGTGGAGACTACCCTGGAGTTTGTCACCAGTGGTGGGGCATACCTCCCTGGCCTCGATGACAACTTTCTTGCGGATCGTGCGGTCACCTTTCCAATCGTGAGCCTTGTCTGTACTTCACATATGTAGAGTAATTCCTGACACCTTTCTGCCCAGGTGCACGTCGTTCACTTCAATGCGAATAGAAAGATCCACCAAGTCCGTCTCTACTGGGACCAGGGCTCCTTACTGAAACATGTGGACGTCATTGGAGCTCGGGCACGCAACTGGCCAATCCGTGACGGCATGGACCAAGCACGTCTAATCGCTTCAAGCGCTGCATCTACTGCAAAAGCTACCTCCAACGGCTCTAACTCTCACCAAGCCTCTGCTCCTGGGACCAGAGACCCGAATGAGGTCGTTGTCACGAGCAGAAGTCACCCTACTACGAAGAGAACGAACGTTACCGGCGACCCTCATGCGAGTCTATCCCTCTTCGGTCCTCGTGACACTAACCAAGACACGTCATATCCTGCAGCTATTGCTCCTCGCGCGTCTGCGAAGCCGCCTCCACGCGATTATCATGATCTCTTTGTCGGTCATGAATCTGACTCCGTTCCCGCCGAGAAGCCGAACGCCCCTGTGAAGGAACATAAAGTCACGGAGAATGCGATTGCACCCAAAGGTGGGGCTGGAAAGAACTACCAACCCTCAAGACTGTTCGACAATGAGAACTCTCCGCCAGGTACTCCTGGTACACCGCAGCAGTCGCCAGACAGGTACATAAAGCCGCACCCAAAGAAGTACAACCACTTCGAATTCGGGGATGGGAGCGATGGGCCCGTACAGCCGCAGCAGCGGCCGCCGAAACCTATGCCAACACGTCAGAAATCAAAGCACGAGTCGCAGCAGGAGTTCGAAGAGTTCGTAACACCGGAGAAAGTGCCGCAAAAGATACGTGGACAAGACGTTCGCCACTTTGGGTGGAACGATGACGGGGGAGCCAACATGGAATCTCCTGTCAAGCAGCCTAAGGTGATCCACCCAAGACGTGACGCTCAGACGAACTTCGAATTCCAGGACGATGGGACGCCAGCTGACGATCGACGACCTGCGGGACATCCTAGAGGTCAGGGTCACAAGAATGGTCTTGGCTTGTATCAAAACAATCTCTACGATGATGAGGAACTTCCAAGCAGTCCAGAAAAGAAGCAGATGCGGCCGCTAAGCACTGTTACAAATGTCAAGGACCGCAAGAAGAACTTTGATTCGCACTTCACCATGACTGACGACTCCCCGGCTCCGAAAGATAATATCAGCAACGAGAACAAGTCAGTCCCGGAAGATCGCAAGCAAGCCGTCAAGATGATGGATGCCGACTGGGGTACCTACGATCAGTCTCCCGAGCAAGGCAAGCAGTCAAGTAAGGAGAACTATTCTATTGGCCCAAACAAGTCAACCATGAACACGGGAATCAAGACTGGAGGTGACGGTATGGGAGGTATGAAAGGTGCTGGGAGGAGCTGGGGATTTGGTGATGACAGTGATGGCGAGGAAGCCGGCGGTGTCAACGGAGGGAAGTTCTTGGCTGGGAAAAAACAGCAGGCGCCTAAGGACAATGAGTTCTGGGACTTTTGACGATCGCACGAAACATCTCGATATGAGTCATGCTCCTTTTTCAATGTCGTTCATGTCATGTGGAGGGCCTTACTCCAGTCTCGTTTTAGACGATTACGATGTACTTCTAGGCTTGCATGCACATGATCACTAACGTAACCTCAGCACAACAAGTGACAAATTGCGTCCAGCAGTCCAAATAGAGATACATATGCGCGTCATCTGCAATGCACCAAGCCTTAAGCTTGGCAGGGTCCAGGTCATTGACACCTGCTATGGCTCATCAGGTTCAGGATGAGATGCAGGTATCCGAACTCCAGATATGCTAGTTCATAAATCTGGATGCATTCAAAGTATCTTATCAGGAGTATGAACTTGGATGCTGAGAGCTGTATTGGCCCCATTCATGTAATCAGAGCGATCCATATCCGCTGCCCTCGGAAGACTTGAACCTCATGTCATAGTCCTCCTAATGCTCGCTTTCCCGGCAAGCTGCAAAGTCTTCCGGAATGTTGTGGAACATCGCTTCTTCTTAACTGAGATGTGACTCGCCTGCCATTATCGCTTGTAATGGGGGTGATCCGTGGAGTAGAGATGTCTTTCCACCTCGTCATCATTCTACGGACGTATGGTTCATATATGTGCAATCCGTAGTCGGCGTACCTAGATTGTCATAGTCCATCATGGCGAAATCGTTCTCACTGCTTGTGCTGGGGCGGATCTCTTGTACAACGCGATCTCGGCTTTTGCTCATGCTTATAGGATTTCCGATAGGGTATAGATACCTGTCGTAGCTATACTGCATCTTGCATGTCGATCTCGATAATCGATGGCCGCATATACAGGGTCCTCCAGCCCTTGGCTGTGGTCGCTCAAACTTCGCAGCCCGATTTTATGATGTCTTGCATCTGGTGGAGACCCGCCGACTATACTCTACAGTGCTGATTGCTGGATCTCTGTTCTGGAAGCTGCTGCGTGCCATCTTGGATTGCAGGCTCTTGGTTCGATGGCGTTGACCAGACGAGGCTTTGTGAGGAACCCCGTCCCACAACCCTAACGCTACCGCTACTGCAAAGTCATACGAGCAGTCGGGCCAAGCTCCGACTTTTGTTTTTGAATCTTTTACAGAGACCTGAATTTGTCCGAGAGCTATCTACTTGAAACTCTCAAACCCCTTTCAATGCATACAAACACAGAGCTTGTGCATTTGAATCGCTTCCCTTCGAACAAAGCTACAATTCATTACTCTCCTCTTCTCAATGATGATGTTGCACTATACAGCAAATACGCGTGGTGGATCTAATCAGCTGGACGACTTAACGTCAAGACGCCACATCAACCACGTCGACGTGTCCTCACAACATCTTGGAGGAGCTCGCTCTCTGACAGCCTCTCTGTCTTCCTCAGTTCCCGTCTCTACAATTGTCACAGCTGGTCGTCCTCCACAGCGTCGTCAGCTGTTCAAACATCTTTTTACGCGTCATTCCGAAGATTCGACACTTGGTACGTCTGCAGCTCTTCCAATCTTTGATCAGCCGCCACAGAAAGACGAGAATATCGATCATGTCTCTACGGCACCGTCACCGCATACACATCCGCTCCTAACCAGACCCGTTGCGCGGGATGAGGCCATTCAAGGGCACCTCCAGGTTGCAATAGCAAAGGGGGTAACGCCAAGGCCAGCAGATGCTCAATTCGCTGCTGTCAGGAGGGATGCGGAGATAGTGCGCATGGCTAACACAGAGTCATCACCTGCACGCTTGCGCGCTGGCTCTTACGACATTCGAAGCAGACGAGCTACCGCTCGCGATATCTATACGAGTGTCTTGAGAGACAGGGAGAAGACTGCAATGACCGCTGCAGCTGAGACTAGGTACATTGGAGAATGGGGTTTCTTCCTCAAATGTTACGCTGAGGTACGTTGGTACTGCAAACGCCTTGGGATCGTTCCTGGCCTACTCCGGACAACTGATGGGGATATGATAACGCAGGGCCGCTATAATGTTTCTACACCTCCAGACCCACCGCCGCGCCGCGCCGCGTTCGTTTATCTCGCAGCGCCAGCTCCCCCAAACGAGGTAGAACGCCTCAAAGCTGTTGAACATAGTGATGTCGAGATTTTTCCTAGGTGGGCAGCAGAGCAGCAAAAGAAGTACGTGTTGCTTGCCAGAAATACTTTCAACACTCCATTTGCAGCGATCAGCTACGTCAGTCGTACACATGAGGTTTTGAGGTGTGAAATTGGCTATAGGCCTGATTACATTCTTGGGTACATACCTCGTGGCCACAGCCTTGCAGCTCATGCCCTCCTCTCGAGTGAGCCAATGGTAATACTTGATACTTTCAAGGTAAGGGCCCAGCCGAGCAAGGTCGTACCGAGAGGCTAATTTGCGTAGGACTGGCGTACGCAAGGGAACCCGCTCGTTCAAGGACATCCGAAGATTAGATTCTACGCTGCAGCGCCACTAATTACTAAAGGGGGTCATCTCCTAGGCGCTTTCGCTATCTTCGATGACAAACCAAAGTTTGAATTTGGGATTGTTGTACGCCGTCAGCTTTTCGAGTTTGCGAAGCGTGTGACCTCGGATCTCGAGGAGGCAGCAATGCAGTATTACCAAGCTCGAGCCAACGTTGTGGGGTTACGGATGGACGTAATTGAAGACTACAAAACTCAGAGTGTCAACGGTGGAGGACGAGAGGAAGGAGGGCGCAGTGCTCCAGAAATTCCAGCTAGAAGTCCTTCGAGGCTGTTCGCGAGGAATCGCGAAACTGGTATTGAGTATGTTAATCGGCTCAGCAGCGAACCACCAACGGTGGTCGAAAGCACTCCACCAGATTCGGACTATGACTCTGATCATACACTCGAGCGTAATAGACCCGGTTCTGAGGCAAGGCGATCGCCAGACCGGAAGCAGTCATCTGCGTCTTCTAAAGCTACCGCTAAGTCCGCTCGCGAGTCCATAATCCTGAGTGACCCGTCGACACCACCGCAGACGCCCCCCAGGCCTTTCTCAGTATCTACTATCGGATCTCAAGATACCCCGCGAGATCCTGAGAGGCCACCAAATACGCCAGTAAAGGCGGTTCGACGCACATCTATGGCTTCTGCTTCTTCTATACAAACGATCCTCCATGTTGACGATGAGTTTATTCCTGCTCCACTGCGCTCTGTAAGTTCATCAGACAGGTCGAAGAGGAAGCTCGATCAACTTCCACACACCCCTGGCCCACGTCACTCTGTTGCTGAAGCTTCTTTCGCCGCCGCGCTTGTTGCTGGGAGCCTTGGATACGACTTTCTCTACTTGTTACGATTCAGTCCAGTAGGTGAAGAAATTACCGGAGAAGACTCGACAGCTAGTGAGAATTTCGAAACTGAAGTACTAGTCTCACATGGCATGCCACATCCTGAGCCGTGCTTCGACCCTGGTCTGCACCTCCGAGCTCTGCAGGCTTCACGCGGCCTGATCTACCAGAACCCGAATCCAATAGTTGTCGGAAGTACCGTCGAGTACGAGTTCGGTCTACTCCTTTCTGTCGCGCAATACGAGGTCGAAGGCACCAGTCGTAAGAAGGGCAGGCTTGTCACTGGTGGTGGAATTGAAGTTGACACCGACCCCCATTGCATTCATCCAGCGTTCCGCAATAGCGATCACGACTGTTCTCCGAATACCAAAGAGGAAGATCCTTGCGACAGTATCAACGAGACTGGCGCTAATCGCTCTAACATCGAGAGCTGCCGAAGTGGCGTCATCCTGGCAGGCTTCATGAGGAAGGCTCCTATTGACGGAGAACTCAGCTCAGAAAACATTGCTGAGATGAGAAAACTTGGCAGGAGGCTGAAAGAACTCCTTCTCGATGATCATTGAGAGTCTTCAGAAACCTTTCTTCTTACAAGGAAACACCTTTGGCTATGATGGATGATTCATTGTTCGATGGGATATGAGGGCACGAAGTGGAATGACTGTAGTGGTCAGCGTTACAAATCTCGAGCGGTCTCGGAGTCAGGCGAACTGTCTGTCTGTATTCGTGTGTTGCGCACATTATTACAATGGTAGTGTCATGTATACAATGACTTCAGTCGACGATACGGGTTTCAGGCCCGTGTCAGCGATGACTGTACATCTTGAGTACTACTGTGTGGATGCTGCCAATACTTGAATTGTAGGCAAAGTCATTCTAGTTTTCCCTCCTCCATCACCGAATTATGTTTGTGTTAGGGTTTTTATCGTGGTACTCTACCTTTGACAAGCGTGGAATGCATTGATCAGCTTCTTATGCAGCATGCCAGCAACACAACTGGTGGTCAATCATGGATTATATCGGCCAGCAGAATATGGTCAGAGAAATACATCTACTCGGAAGCTCTACAGAAGACACGAGTGTGTAGTGGGTAAGCTTGTAGTTTGCTTTATATAGGAGATCAGCAGTAGTGAAGCCTCTCTCAGCAACTAACTTACGCTGCCGAGATTAGGTAATCGACTAGGACCACAAACCCTTGAGCTTCCTGACCCTACGCAGCAATTCCTGAGTAAGAGAAGGATCATGTCGTTATCCTTTCTGGACTTGCCCCGGGAATTAAGAGATGATATATATCATCGCTCTACAACCAGTGGAGCCTTGAGACAGGGACCATCCTACCGCACCTCCAGCGTCGCCGTAACAAGCAGAGGGACTGTCCCCTCGCGCTGTTGACAACTTGCCGGCAGATCAACCAAGATGCCACCCCCCACCTTTACCAGACACCTGCGTTCCTGCTACAAGCACCTCACCAAGCATATGAGTGGGTCAAGAGCATAGGACCAAGGAACTGTGGCAACATCCGCATGATCAGCCTCAGATCTTCATTTCTCTCCAGGGATGTGGACGAAACAGGTCGTAAAATTGCCAGCGACACGTGGGCTTCAATATTACGGAGTATGCCAAAGCTCCGTCGGGTCGAGTTTACGCATGAGACAAACAGTCTGAGCTGGTCTGAGATGGCATACAGACATGGGCATACGGATCTTGCAGAGGCTATTGAAGGGTTGTCAGACATCGAGGCTCTGATGTACAGGGACATTGTCATAGGGGACCGTTCCTTTGACCTTGCAGTGTTGAGAAATAAGCCTCGCCTTAGAAAATTGGAAGTCTGGCTTCGCCCACGTGAAGAGGTTATGCCACCAACTAAAGAGTCGATGAGATCTAAGGAATTGGTTTTCGATGCGCTGCCGCGATTACAACATCTCAGGATCATGCTACGTGAGGCTCATCTCTCTCCGGACTTCTTCCTACACGTGGCTCCTCTCAGGTCTCTGAACTATAGCGAACTTGGGTTTGCAACTGCTCGTGCCGAGTCGATTGTCCAAAAGCACGGTGCATCTCTCCGAGCATTGTGGATGCGCATCGCATACTGCATACCTCTGACCTCTCCTTTCGACGCCAAAAGCTTTGCCTGGATGGTACAAAGTCTGCCACATCTCGAGTTCCTGAGACTTCACAGTGATCATCTCGACTCTTCAATCCTGGCTTCTTTGCCATCTGGCTTGCAAAATGCTTCTATAATTGTCAAGGATGCAAGCCCAACCCATGTCGAAGCCAATCTTCGAATCCTGTCCACTCGCTGCGCGAAGCTCAAGCATCTACGCATCGAAATAATCCCACATAGTCGCGACCAACAAGTCGTTCGCCAATCTTCCAACAACCTTACATCCCACCACGATCCTCCAGACTTTGATACCATCAAGTGGGAACCGTATCATCGGGGACTTGAATACTTGCGGTCTATGGGGCTGGAAGTTTTGTCGCCAGGCTGCGATAAGACCATGTGCAATATGGATATAGATGCAGAGCACATCGATCAGTCAGGTCTCATACCTTGACTGCACGGTACCTTGAGAGAAGACTAGATTGCGCGGAAAGTTGTAACACGCGAGATCTCCATTCAATCTATGCATAGATGGCGACTTCAGCAACGAAAGGTTGTCTCGACGGGTTTCTTGCCTCTTCTGGTATTACAAGGTCTTAAGTCCGATACGTAACGACCATGCAGGCAGTCTTTCCGGAGGCTGTTCCGTACACGTAGGAGGTAATTCTCCTCCCCACCATTCGCGGCGTAAAACCTGTGGCCCGTCTCCGCTGGGCGGTTCCTCGATCCCTCTATCTCTGGTATCGCAGCAGCAGTCCACCCAGATACTTGCCCTGAAGAACCCCGGAGTAGCCCGAGAGCACGAAGACTTTTGCACTCGGCAAAATTCATATACCTTCATTGATTCCTTGCCTCGAGCTTGCTCCGTCGCCCTCCTCTGTTGCCGGGACGAGCCCCAAATTTATATCATCTACCAAGCACTAGCACCGCCAGCTTTTCCCATCAGCACTGATGCCCAAATCGCCGCGGAAATCGACCCAACACGGAATATCACCAAATCCCACGCCCAGTTTTCCTTGCTGGCCGAAGAGACCGACCCAAACGTCTTCGAGGAATCTTGACACAACTTTCTCGACCACGCAAGCTCCACTTATGCCATCAGATCGAGAACAAGAAGACAACGACCATGACGATGACAACGACGACGGCAAGACTTGAAGAGCCGGCGCAGATCAGAGACCCCAGGCTAGCCTTGCGTGTCGCATCCGCTCTTCGACGCCGCGAAAGTTGTCCTCACGTTCTCGACAGAGAGGTGGGTTGGTGTGATGATTAATCTTCCGCATGCGAAGATGGTGCGGTTCGCTGCAATGTGTTTCTTTCTGACGCCGAGGGGGAGCGGCGGTTGGGGATGGAGGGTTACTTTGATGGTTTGGCAAGAGGGGAAAGGGGGAGTTGGGATTCTTGGGATAGGTTTCTATGGCGAAGGACGTACGCTTTTGTGTCGAGTATTGCGGAAGATGGTGAGGATGACGGTTTTTATATATCCAATGACAATAGAGTAGTAGGAGGGCTGAGGGAAACTGGGCTAGGTAGTTTATGCAAAATGGGCGGTGGTTGGCAGCTTGTTTGGATTACGTCGCCCTGGGAGATACAGATGCAGCGGGTTGGTATCTTGCGCACAGGATGTCGCTCGTGTTGGAGTCGCGGGCTGAATGTGTATTTGCTAGCATCAGGGTTTGGCTGGAGTTAACCCATGGCCAGATACTTTACCCAACCGATCGTTTTGTAAGAATGCATTGCATGACAAGTATGGGTTGACGAGGGGTTAATAAGGGTAGTCCGTAGAATCATGTGCTCATTCTGGAGAGTAGAGACCCCATTCCGTAGTGCCAAGACGTCACCCTGGGACGACCTCACGTCCAACCTTGTATACGCGGGGCACTTCGACAATGGATGGATTCATGCAGTACCCCAAACCATCCCTCTTGCAATGTCAAGACATCATATCGGAACCGTGAGCGGACACATCACCCTACTCCCCACCACCACTATCAGCCAAACCCGCTTCGAAGAAGCAAACCCCTTGAGACCCAAAGAACATAATGTAGAGTACTTACGAAGCACCCCCATCAACCACCAGATTCGCGCCGGTGACATAACTACTAAACCCACTGGCCAAAAACCCCGCCACCCTCGCCACCTCCGACGGCACTCCGGCGCGCTCGAGGCCGATGTTCTGTTTCTGCACTTCTTGAGATTGGAGGCTCGCGGAGGGCAGTTGGGAGGTCGTGCCGCGTGTGTCGGGATTGGCGAGGGAGATGCCGACGTCGATTTGGCCGGGGGAGATGCAGTTGATTCGGACGCCGGTGCCTGCGGCGTTAGTTGAGTTGGGGTTGGGATTGTGGTTGAGATTGGGATTGGGGGTTGGGGATTGGAGGAGGGAGAGGGAGTACCTTTCAGGACTGCTACACCGGCTCGGACGGCGCCTAGGGCTGCGTGTGAGGTCATTGTGTAGCATGGGCCCCAGCATCCTGTTATGGTCGTTTCAGCAGTCTGTTGATGGGGTATCGCCTACTACCCCTGGCTTCTCATCCCAGGGTGAGCATCGAGCTTGTAGAAGTGTAAGACTTACCACCATAAGTACTAGCCACACTGCTGACAACGATGATACTACCATACTTCTGATCTTTCGGCGCCGCATTAGGGTAGTTGCCTTTGCTCGTCGTCTTCGCCATGGCTGGCGGCCCATATTTCAGCGCGAAGAAAGGTGCCATGCTGTTGGCTTCAAAGCAATTTTGTAGGTCGGCGGGTGTGGTTGCCTCGATGGAAGGTGGACCGAGAAGACCGGAGGAGCATACCCATACGTCGAGACTGCGGAAGTGTCAAAAACGGCGCATTGGGTGTGGAAAAGGGAGCCATATTCGGGTTGAGCGGGAAGTGGATTCAACGTACCGGCCCCACGCATTCAGTATGTCATCGATGAGAGCTAACGTAGCTTCTTCATTGGCAACGTTGTACGGATAGCCGATGACTTTTGTGTTTGGATGTTCTTTGTTGACTTCGTCGGCGAGCTGAGTGTAATTCTCGCTGGGCGATCTGCTGCAAGCTGAAACGAGCGACCAACCGAGTCAGCAACGGACTCTCCGGAAGATAAGGTGGATGACGGGTGGATGCATGTCCTGGGACTTGGAGGTAGTGGACGGACCGTAGATGCAGGCTGCGCCATGAGCTGTCATATTGTCAGAAAGGTGCTAATCAGACCATGACAAGATAGCGGTAACACCATACCAGCCAACTCCAGAGTGATTGCCTTTCCTACCGGCTGTGTAGCACCGGTCACCACACATATGAAGCCATACTGTGGATAGATGTCTCAGCGGGAGGTCACATCTACACAGGGGCCAAGCGCGTTCACCAGCTTCCCATCTGGTCTGTATGGGGAAAAGTACTCGGAATCCATCATGATGAGAGCGTAGTCGACTCAACTCAAGTATAATTAAGTTGTACGAATGAAAGCTCGGCCAAGTTATGAAGAAATGGCACCATCTCGTTCTGTTTTCTAGAAGACACGGAGACCTAAGACCTCCATTCTCACGTCGATCGTAGCCGCATGAGCACGATCCCGTATCGACCAATGATCGCGACGACAGCTGCAGATAGGCAACTTCAATTGACCTGTCATTGCGTTTGGTGCCGTCTCGAGTAGATGCACTTCTCCACGGAAGGTCGCTGGTGAAAGGTGGGACGGGGCTTTTGCTTATCGCTTATCGCTGGAGCTTCGACAAAAGATGAGTAAGCGGAGATGCTGTGCTCTGTGCTTAGGGCTTTGCAAGTCATCGACACTTGATGATCAGCTTACCATCGAAGTGGCTATGATCGTTTCGTATCTGCAATTCTTCTGAGGCGATGCATTGGAATGAAGGCCGAGGCCAGGGGACAGAGCAAATGGCACACTCTACGGATCCGTAGTGAGAACACCGCAGCAAACTCCCTTATTGCCGTGTATAATTAGCATGATAAGCTCAGTCAACAACAGAGCGCACATAGATCAATGTGTTGAGTGCAAAGAGTTGCATATAATGTAATAGAATTCAATGTCATTGCTGTAACTTAATGCGTTACAGACCATTTTCGATGTGTGACCTCAATTTGAGTGTGCCATGACCTCTAAACCAATCAGACATAACCATGCATTAATTGCCGCTGTCACTGGTCTACCTCTTCATATGGAGTTCGAAGATGATTTCACCCGATATCAACAAGAGCTCTTTGAGGTTCACCGCTGTCTTCCTCTAACACTGATGATGAGTAGAAGAGGTAATCCGAAGCTCGGACATCAGAAACTATAGTAGTACCGTTCCTGTAAAAGCTCTGCGGATTGGTCTCCCAACAGCCACAGCGGTATTAAGCTTGGATAAAGGCGTCCTTCCAAAGGCTGAGGATGATTTAATGTGGCCCGTACCATGTATGCCCTCAATCAGGTAGAGATTGCCTGTTCGTTTTTGAGATACATCTTCGACCATTGCGGCGTCGTCGTCATTGGAGACCAAGCCTTGACCCGTAGAAATCTGTCTTTCCTTGATCGAACGCTGAGGTGACTTTACTGGGCGCCTTCCACGTTTGAGCGAAAGGAATGGCGTCACACTCGCACATCGCAACAATATCACGACCGTATTTTGCGGTACCGTCTTGCTCTTGCCATACGTCGTTACCCAGTTGTTGTAGAAGCATGTCATATGTTGAAGCCTTACAGCACAAGTAGATGGTCTAGCGCTGCAAGGCAGTCGTGCCTGTGCCTCCGCCTCCTACAGGCATGCGGTCCGCTGTGGAGTTCGAAGCATCCCACCATCCTTACTCCACGTGGCAACCTGCCTTGCTCATCTGTGGTGAACGGGATCTTGACCTCGTTTTGGAGAGTCCACGGCTCGCCGTTCCGACCCTTCAAGGCACGCATTGACGGGAAAGCACTGTCCGGTACATGAGGCGTGTCTTGCAACCTGCATGAAGAGACCCTGACTAGTGAAGTTAAACATGACTAGGGTAAGCGATTTTCAGCCCTCGGGATATCTGACAGCTAAAGACTCGACCGAATCCGTATTAGTGGGCTCGGACCTCGTTCCTTAGTGTATCGATACTGGACGCTTTGACGGTTGCAATTCGTTGAAGGTTTTTGTGTCGTTCACGGTGCGCTGGCGGGTGGGTGCTGCTGGGAAATACAGTAATACGTCTTCTTCAACAGCTCATTAATAAGATCATCACCATTATTGGCCGTTCAACCACTCTGTGTTGCCAAAAATCCGACTCTTTCGTGACCCAACACGCCTATTCGAGGTTCCAGGACGATCTATGCTCCTCGCTTCGGCACCTTGGATGCATTCTCGTGTTTCACTGCAGCCAATGGACGCATGAAAAGCGAGACATTGTTCCTGACAGTAAACAACCTGATATCGTATGCTGCCGCCAACGACCCCCTGCGTCCACATGCTTTGATGTACGAGCAAGAATAATACAATAGTACTGCAAGCCCCCACGGCAGGAACGTTCATCCTCGACCCATTACAATATGTGGAGTCAGAAAACAACTCAACCGCCCGTCACCGATCACACGCTGGCAGTGCCCACCGGTTTCGCGAAGGCTGTTCTCGCCGTCTCTTCACCAAATTGATCATCGCTCCCTTTGAAAAGGTTGTACGCGGAAGCTATCCAGTCATCATCGCGGTCAGCGACATCGGCATCGACATCAGCTTCAACATCGGTTGGTCACGAAGAAGGTCGACAGTCAGGGCCAATAAAGGTACTAATGCCGACCATGGATGATGACTTTGACTCCTTACCTCCAGTGGTTAGGCGTAAGGTACGTGCTTTCACTTTTTACTTCTCCTGTCACACACATGTGCTATGACAGACTCCTTTCCTCATTCGATTTGAGGGTCTCGACGGACTCGACGCCGTCCCGGAGCTATTCATTGCCATTGGATACCTAACAAGGGCAGAGAGCTTGCAAATTGCAAGTCGTCCGAGCGCTTTGATCGGTCATTCATTCATTATTGCTGGCTAGCACAACGGAGTGAACCAAATACAGAGTCTTGCGAACACATCATCTCTTACGATAATACATCCCTTTACACGGAGTACTGATGAATCAATCATTTACAGTTTTTCTCCACACTCGAGCGATTGAGGCTGGCCCAGTCTCCTATCTCTACGACTCCGCGTGCTAGCTTAGTCCAACGAAAGTCGAGCTCTAGGAAGGCTCAACCTGGACTACTGCGACCTACCCTCAACCGCAAATCAAATTACTTCGACAGCTCCTCACCTCGTCGACTGAAAAAATCACAGTCGGGTAAAGGCCCCTACCCCGTCTCGCAAGCCGATGCCCAATGGTTCCTCCATCTCCCTGACAAGGTCCGAAAGAAGCACTTTTCTAGGGAAGAACAGCTTCTGCTGGCTGGCAGGCGTCAGACCGTGATACTCGATTTTGCGGACAAAGCATTGTATAAGTTAGGACAAGAAAATAGTGGCAGTGTGGGCACTGCGACGACCTTACTGGCGAGCACATCCACAGTGGAGCGGTCTGTTTTTGACTCCGGAGCAACGGTAGCCTCCACCTCTGATATGGACGATACGATGGAAAACTGTTTCAGGTGGATGGATGACGACGACGACCTTGACCTGAAGCTAGACGATTATCATGTTCACCTCACCGAGACCGTCATGGCAGCATCAACGACAACCACTCGAAAACCCACCTTCCGCCGGAGGACATCGATAAATACCACATCGTTTGGCCGTGTCTCGACATCGTTGAACAGGCTGCCGACCTCCCCAGTGTCATCCCCACTGCCTTCACCGTTACTGCCGACTTCTCAACAGCGAACCATGTCACAGCCTCAATTGGCAACTGCCCAACCCCGACACACCCATCGTCGCTCAATACCAGTCATCGACCCAGCAGCGAAACACTACCGGGACCCTGAAGCCCGTTTAAAACTGCGCGTCTATCTCGCCTCTCCTCAGAAATTCGATGAAGCGATCGAGTTCGGGTTTCCGTCGTTGGAGAATAAAGAGAATAGTAGTCCATCGCGAGTAAAGTCAGCGGGTGATGGACGCAGGAACCATTACAACGCCACCAGCACACATACGTTTCTAAACGACGACGGCGGCTCCCTTTGGGAAGATGATCGCGGTGATGTTGACGAGGCAAGTATACCAGACCTTGATGCACCCGAGACGCCGTCCGATGCCGCTTTCAAGCCTATACATCGCCTGCCCAGTTCATGGAAGCCAAACCCTACAGACTCCAGCTGCCATGTGCGCCCTCAAACAACGCCTAAAGCCTCGGATCCGTATGCGCAAGCGCTAACGGGCAGTCGAGAAATGACGTTACGTATGACACTGACTCGACCTGATTTACGGGATGACGAGACGGCATTGTATGACTGGCACGAAAGGCTAGAGAAGGGCGATCCGCTGGCTTTGGAGGAGTTGCCGCTTGGTCCGGACGGTGCCACTGGTATTATGGGGCCATACGGTGGTCCGGATGGTTGGGGACCGATCAAGGACGACGGCGTGGTGAAGAGGATGTGGAGGAAGGTCAGTCGGAGGACTTAGGAGATTTTGGTCATCGAGCGTTTCACCGGCGTGCTAGTGGTCTTGTTGGGTGTTACAGCGTTATGTCAATACCCTTGAGCGTTTCGTTTTACGATTGGATGTTGTGAGTAAGGCGTCGATTTTCCATCAAGGTGGCTCGGCCTTCTTTTTGCAGCCGGACTTGTACTCTTTAATCGTAGATGTCAGTGGCAAGATATTCAAATATTGAAGTTCCTAACGTCGTCTCTGGAGCTCTTCCACTCACGCCTCGGTCAGCGGCTTACCGAACTTGGCCGGATGGCTCGTTTCGACAGTCTCCCTTGATGACCTGACGGTCAGGCAGACCTTTAACTTTCAATTTCGCTTTCACGTTCACTTTTACTTTTACTTTCACTTTCACTTTCATGATCTTGATCTGTCTTAGTTGTTCGATCGATCTATGCCATTGATTCATGGATTTGAAATCTATGCCCGCTCTGAGCCACTTTGTAAACCATATGTGTTCACCGGTGACAATCAACACCCGTACAGAGTATAGCTGAAGGGTAAGTAACACACATCAGACTCACACTGACAAAGCTATGTATAGAAACTGTAGCTGAGGATTTTATTGACTTCACATGTTAAATCAATTTAAGTTTGAAAATCCCTCCTTAAGTCAGTCATATCTTTAACGATGTCTTTTGTTTGTTTGCGCTTCTATCTTCAACCTTTTATAAGAATCATGATGACCCTGGCTGCGTTCTGTGAGACTGTACATGTGGAATGTCCTACAGCGGCGTGGCGATATGCGATGATTTGATGACCCCTCTGATATCCCTGAACGTCGAATGCAGTTCTAGATAGACTAACTGCTCAGGTTCCGTCCACAACCATCTCGTTGTACCTGTCAGCTTCGGCGAAGCGGATTTGTCGACGATGGCTGAATCATACGGTATGCAAACGAGAGACCTGTGACGGCGCCAAGTTCACAGTACGCTTTCGTACTCGACAGAGAAGCCTGTCAGGGGTTCGCCCCAATCGCACATCTCCCGGGAAGTTTCTCCGGGGCCGAGCCACGAGAGGGAAAGTTCAGGACGTGTGATGAGTGAGTCATGGCCTACGACTGGACAGGAGCAACTACACAAGCTCGCTCCCACTGCTCCATCAATCGCAAAGGCCGGCCGACTCCGCCTCTCCTCCCTAAAAAGTCGGGCTCTTTCGCCAATGTCACTGAATCCAAAAGCCCATCGACACAGTTCTCGCGCCTGTCATGGTCCGACGACCCTTCTTGATGAACTAAACCTGTGACCTTTCAGAGGACTGAAGTCCATATCGGGTTGAATTCGTGCGTGATGGGAACCGCAGGAGTTGCAGCAGCGGAACCGAAGGCGCATGGGATATGAGGCAAGCAGATGTACTCATGAAAGATGTTCAGGGATCTGCGCTGAGCGAGACGGTCAGACGTCCCAGCCACTTCGTCAATATAGTTCGTCTCGACAAGTGTAGTGAAAGTCGGGTTGAATGCCTTGGTAGTGCGTTAAAGGTATGGTAGCCCTTACGGCCAGGGGTCAAGGGGAAGTCATACATCAGGCTCTGCAGCAACAGCAAAGATACTTTGCCCTATCCTCGGCACTAGTCTCCCAAAGCAACATCAAGTCTGCCTATGCCGATATCCATAACCATTCTGACTATCGAGGTTGTAACTCTCAAATGGATAGTCTCAAGCAGACGACGTCAGATGCGTACACAGCAACTAGGACTTTGTTTGTGATAAGCAATGAAGTTTGCGAGCCAGGAAAACATGTCAGTCTCGACCAGCCCAGTCCCACGCTTGGCGCTTAATCTCTAGGATATATTGCTCAGCACGGTGGGCCTCATGACATATGTCGATTGTGCCCGTGTGCAGCTCTTCGAGTTGAGTACCATGCCTAGTCATCGACTTATCCCATCTGTAGAATTTAACTTTGGTACCAATGGCGATGGCGGCGTAGATTCGATCGCTTGGGCTAGAGACTTGCTCCAGATAATCGGTCGGGGCCCATTCCTCCGGCGTGTCTTTATATGAGGCCTTGCATTTGACACGAAATACTTGTCTTTTCATCATGTCCCCGGAGTCCCTTGGATTCGCCGTAGTCGATTGAACCTCGGTTACTAGCAGGTCCCGCTCGGAGGTGTTCGTGGATTTGTCGGCAATCAGGTACCCTTGCTGGACTGAGAATATCGAGGTGCAGATGGTGTACCAGAGCATCTGGACGGGTCCTTCTGATGATTCAGGTTTGACATGTGTAAGAGCGCTGTAGAATCCCAGGTTGCCATTGATGAGGATAGTGGCGGAATGAGGAACGGTAGCCATGCTGGGTAGATAAAGAAAGTACAAATGGTAGGACGGTGGTGCTACGACTAAGGTTAACAGCCTGAATCGTCAGTCGTAGCCTTGGCAACTCATTTTAAGCTAGCCGAGCGATATGTCATAGCGGCACGGCCCGCCGGCGTCAAATGGCAAACTCAACTGGACTGATCAACAGCAGTGCAATGACTTCCTTTGTTTCGTGCCATTGCAGTCTACAGTCTTAAATTGTCAAGAGTATGTTGAATATGCGGACGCGATCTGAGGCTTGACGGTATATTGGTTCCGGTATGCCATGATGGTGGCATGGGTAAAGGTGTTGACGGCTGCTTTGGTCCGTACCCGACAAGGCTGCTTCTGGGACGAAGACTCCATACCTCTTGTGATGGCTCATCGCAAAGCGAATCTTCGAAGCTCGAGATTATCCTTTGCAAGTGCCTCTCCGCTCATGAGTCCGTGGATGAAGCACTCTCCCACCAAGTCGTATTCGCTGATAGTATCATTCTGACGGACAAGAAAGGGCACTGAACCGCCATGAAAGATGCATATCATATCATTCTCACGGGCATGAGCAGGGCCCAGGCCGACGTACCCCTGTCTAGTGATTAAAAATCTCCGGCCAACGCAGACTTCTGACATGGCTGTGTGGAACTCGACCGCTCTCGTATTGAGAGTATCATGATCGAGGAGTTGGGTCCATTCGGCTTTACTCTTATGGAGAACTAAAAGATTGCGATCAAATATGTTATGCCATGAGTCGTATAAATCGCGGTGGTGCTTGTCAGACTTAACTCCTCTGATTCCACTATCCGCAATCAGCGTACGCCAAAGGACGGTTGTGGGATCTTCTCCGGTAGGATATGGTTGGGCTGATTGCACCATGCTCTCCCACTGCGGTAAGATCTCTAAGTCATGACCTGGAAGTGGAAGTAAGACATTGCCGAGTGTGTGAATACTGTCTACAGCCACGCCGTCGAGGAAGAGGGTACGCAAATCATCGGAGAGTTGTACACTTGCTTGAGTGCTTTGAGCAGCGTTGTACTGTCCTCGCAGCCGTGATCCTAAAGTCTTCTGGATTGCGGAAGGTATGCTCCAATCCGGTGTCCACGTAGGAAGTCCTTGGAGGGTCTTCGGATTTCTCACGTCGCAAAGCACGGCCAAGCTCTTATCTCTAGTCATCAAGAATCTTGTCACCTTTCCGTACACCTCTTGCACGCTCAACGAGTAGTCTGGAGCGAGGATCGGATCCCTAGCATCTGTGGTAAGCCCGAGTAGCCCAAAGATCTTATCCCTGGGATCTGTGCAGTTGAAGTCACTACATAGTAATAGTATATCGATAACGGGACTGTCCAGGCCGCGATAATGTCGCTCTCGCTGCGTTTCAATGGCCAACATCGAGCTGTGTGCCTCGTGCTCAGGATCATGAGATCCAACCTGGCATCGACAAACGTTTACCATGTCCTTCCACGGGACGGTCTGGCCTCCACACATCATTGTCGCAACAGCTGCAAGTGCTGCCTCTTGGACAACCCACAATCGCCGGAACCAAGCGCGCTCGAATATTCTACCCAGAGCATCCCATGCTCTTGACTTTATGGCCGGCATGCCAAGTGCCTTGATAAGGTCTGAGAATCTGATCTCGCTGACCCCATTATCAAACATGGGTTGCAATTCTGTAAGGAGGATTTGGACGTAATTGAGTCCGAGCCTGCTGTCCTCGTCTCCTTCTCCTAGCCAAATGAGAACCTGTTGAGCTTTGCGATAAATGTCTCCCATCAGTGTGACTTGCTCGTTACGCTCTTGCACGTCGTTTTGATTGATGCATATCTGATCAATCCAGAGCTTTCGTTGCAGAACCGGACCGCGCAGTCTCAATAAAGCTGACTTGAGATTGTCCGTAACGCATATATCCTCATCATCACACAATATCGTATGAGGATCACCAGGTGAGCCCCAAGTGTACGAGAGAGCTTCAAACAATGGCGGGTCATCGATAGAGGCATGTACTATTTTACAAGATAACTGAGAGGATGTCTCGCCAGCACTGAGGTCCAGGAGCCTAATCTCGCCATTCCGAAGGGTCTTGTAACGATAAGGTGCCATATCGTGCCTTTGAAGTCTGTATATGATTGAGTTATTATTCTCAGAAGTGAGTGCTTGGACGCCTGTATGTGAAAGGAAGTGCTCTACCTTGCATAGCCAGGTTTTGATTTAAGTTCACAAACTCGTACAGGGCTTTGTATAGCTCAACAGACCAATTGAACGGCAATAAATATCATATCCGCGTTGACTCAGGACAGAACATCGGGACAGGACATACTAACTGAATTCGGGTAGGATGTGGAGGCGCAGGACTAGCTAGGGAGCCACATACTATGTTCTGTTTATGTTTTAACTACTGTCAACTATGAATTGTTAACACAAAATCAGACATATACTCTGAAACAATCTATAAAACATTTATCTTTCTTATCTTCTTCTTTCTCATCATTCTCAGCCTCACTGACACCTTCTTTCTCAGTCATCACAATTACTTCTTTTTTCATCTTCTTCTTTATTAATAACCTTAACACACATTTAAAGAATTAAGTTGTAATTGTTAAAGAAGCTAATTTCTCTAATAAGATAAAGGGTATAATTGAGGCTTTTAATGAAGAGAGTTATGAGAAGATAAAGAGTATACTGTTAGGTGTTAATGCAGAGTAAAAGAAGAAGCAAGGTAAATGCAATGCCTCAATATGAAAAAAGGGCTCAGAAAGGGCTCAGCCAGCTCTTTAATCTTGCATCTCATGAGCATCATCATCTTCACAGATCATCATCTGACCATCATTATGGTCATCTTGTCTTACTCATGCTTTGACTCAAGGTTATCTTCAAAGCATTTAAATTATGCTTCTGCATATGTACTTCAGGCTATAAAAGAAATCTGTGAACTCTCTCAAGATCTTATCTTCTTATTTTTCATCATTCTGTCTATTCAAGCAAGCAAGATCAAGAAGCTCACTCAAATTCTTTTTCACTTCAATCAATCAATACTCTCATCATCATCAGTATGTGTTTCTCTGTCACTGTTCTTGTTTTGCTTGCTGCTACTGTGGCTCAGATCATCAATGTCATAAGTTACTTGACAATTCAAACCTTTGAAGAAAAGCCTTCTATACTCTGATTGATAGTTTGTCTGTCTGACCTCATCTTTTCTTTGAAACAACTTCAGACAGTCAATATGAGACAGTCACTTTTAACCTATTTGATGTTAGTGCAGACACTACACAGGGTTCTTTGAAAGTGGTGTTTAACTAAATATATGATGAATATATATATAAAAGTTAATTCATGATGTTGATGCAAGAAACAACAAATCTACCTAGATAAGTTTTTAACTTCTATGTCTATTTCTATTGTGAGCTATGTATTTGTTACGTCCTGATCTGAGATGCCTCAGATATTAGGGCTAAAGGTTTGTGCTTGTTGATATAAAGGTCTCAGTACGCAATGTTGAATAAATCAGTAGTTGGTAACTTGTATTGAGTTGAACATGATTGTTTTCATAAGGGAAATGACCCTTTCTATATAGAAAGAGGGTCAACACTCAAAGAATTGACTCAACCTGCTAAGAGTTGACTTGACACTCTCATGGTTGAGTTGACACTCAACTCATCATCTCATGTCAGAGACTACACAGTTCTTACATTCAACTCATTCTGTTAGTTCTATCTGAGTATGATTGTAACACTATCTCCCCTCTCTGTGATCCCTGTTCTCAGAATCTTACTTAAGTGAGAGTATAAATGAAATCTCTTAACGTCAGCCATGCCTCAGAAGCCTTCTCTCACTTGTGAGTACAACAATCATCTTTGCGCTGTGAAAGAGATCACTATATCTGACAGTTTCTTGAACATTGTCTGTGTCTATTGTTTTAATCACTCTATCTTCTGTGTGATGATGAAGTCACATTTCAAATGTGCTGAGTGTACTCATCAAGGCCGTTCATGTGTGAGTGTGACATGAAAATCATTGAACTGTGTTCACAATAAGCTGAAGTCAGAAATTCTTCAAACTGAGGAAGAACAAGCCTGCCTCTTCACAAAGCTTTCTTGATTATGTAAAACATTGTGTTAAACTCAAGATTGTGCTAAACAGAAAACTCTTTGTCTGTTAAAGAAAATGAGCAACAATAACAATGATGATGAGAAAACTCCTCAGTCTGAGACCTTGTTTTAGCTTTTCAATAACATGTTAAACAACTTTTGACAGTCTAACCTTGTCACCTTTCCTTCTCAAAGTGTTGAAGTGTTCTTGTGCAATCCTTAAGGTTTTCTGTGAGTTCTCATGTGTTTTCAGAGGTGTCATACCTCTTTCATTTGATGAGGTAGTGGGTTTTTTCACTAATCATTCATTTCTTTAAAATGTTCTCAACTTGATATTCTTTGTCAGATTCAACAGATGTTTCAATGATCTGAAGTGGTATGAACTGATTGCAACACTGAAGCATGAACACATGAAATACTGAGTGTATCTGCATTTCCTTGAGTAAGTCTAGCTTATAGCTTAACCTCTTGATGTTTCTCTTGATTTTGAACAGTTTTATGCTCTTGTTGTTCAACTTCTTGCTTCTTTGTTTTACATAAATGTTGTCTGTTCTTAGATAAACTCTCTCTTCAACCACAAAAGGTTTTACCTCTGTTGTTCATTCTTTTTGTTGCTGAATCCTGCTTGTCAGATCTTTGTGCAACTTCTTGATCTCAGCAATGTTTAGTATTGCTTTTTGGCTTTGTGATTTGTGCACTTGCAGTTCTTGTCATATCTTTGAGTTATATTCATAATTTGCTCAAAATGGTGTTTCTTTCATGGTTTCATTTTGTGTGTTATTGTACACAAACTGTGCTGTCAGCAACAGTTATACTCAGTTATTCTGATTCTTATTGATGTAGTGTCTTAAGTACATTTCAACTGTCTGGTTTATTTGTTCACTCTGCTCATCTGTCTGTGAGTGGTATGTTGTCAACATCTTTTGATTTATCCTGAGTTCTGCTGTGAGCATTTCTCAAAACTTGCTTGTGAACAGTTTGTCTCTGTCAGTGATAAATTCCTTTGATAGCCTGTGATTGTTAATCAACTCTTGCAGTATGATGTATGTCAATACTGATGCTGTTGTGGTTTCCTTGAATGAAATGAACATGGTGTACTTGATCAACCTATCAACTATAGTCAATATACTGTTGAATTTCACTTCTCATGCCGAATTCTTTGATGTTGATAACTTCATTATGAAGTTCATAGTAACTGACTCTCATGACACATTTGATGTGTTTAGTTGTGTTACCTCATCATATCTTTTATCTCTCTGAATCTTGTTTCTGTGACATGAATCACATCTGATGATGTATTCAGTGATTTGATTCTTAAGGTCACTGACATTGTGCCTTCTTCATATGAGGTTCTCAGTTCTTTTGACTTTAAGGTGTTCATCAGCTCTGCTGTCATGACATACTCATATTAGTTCTTCATCTGTCAAGGAAGTTTGCTTCATTTTGTATGTTGCTGCTAAGCCTTTTGTGAGGATTTCTTTGTCATCTTCACTCAGAATTTTGACATGAATCTTTTTCACTTCTTTGTGGTCAGACTGTCTACTCAAAGCGTCTGCTTCACCATTCTCATTACCCTTTTTGTAATGAATCTGAAATTCATAATCAGCTAACTGTTCAGCCCAGCAAACCTGTCATCAATTCAACTGTTTTGTTGTTGCAAAGTTCCTCAAATTCTTATGATTTGTGTAGATC